>Ga0194126_10001385_pt1 | contig 40648 bp, 40 predicted proteins | sample TA2KigC150mmetaG_FD_148641 | JGI IMG/M metagenome (GOLD analysis project Ga0194126, IMG submission 148641) | Freshwater microbial communities from Lake Tanganyika, Tanzania - TA2015035 Kigoma Deep Cast 150m | ecosystem: Environmental > Aquatic > Freshwater > Lake | place: Tanzania: Lake... | reverse complement strand
GTTTTTATTTGCGATGTAAAATTCGCAGTCAACCTGGCGTCTTTACTTCGATATGATTTAATAAAAGTAGCCGAAGCTAATATGGCTTTAGTAGGAAAAGATGAGAAGAAAGATGTGGTGTACGCTTATGTAAACAGCGTTGAATTTAAGCAAAGAATCCAAGTAATTGCAGAAGCGTTTACAGAAATGAACAACGACATAGAAAAAGAAAAAAGAGCATATCAGGCCATTTGGGCAAAAAGAGAGAAACAGGTTCAGCGAGTTCTTGATAACACTTTTGGAATTTATGGCGACTTGAAAGGCCTAACTGGAGGCACGATTCAGGAAATTAAAATATTGGAGCTGGGAAGCGGAGAAGAGTCAGAAACGGTTTAATTAAAAGTAGGAATATGACAAATAAAACGGAACAATTAGAGCAAAAAAATGGATTGGCCTTTATAAAAGAAGTTGCCAAGTATTTTATGGATTTTTTGGAAACAGATTTCCATAAAAGAAAAAATCCAAAAAGAAGCATTCAATTTAGGAGTAGCAATAACTTGCTTGTTGGATTAAATCTCAATAAATATCCTTCTTTTAATAATCTCGTAAACAAAGCGATAAACCACGCATTTGATAAAAATACTCTCAATACAATTCAAAAAGGGGTTTATAGAACAAATATCCCGAAGAATTTACTGGATTTAGTTAAATTGCAGACGGAAAAAATAACTGGCAAACAAATTACTAAAATCCTTGAACAAATCGCCGAGGAAATAGAAAAATCAACCACTTTATACAAAAAAGAATACGATCAAGCGTTGAATACTTCCCTTGAAGCTGTCGCCAAAATTTTAAAAACAGATTTAGTTTTGCCATTTATAAGCAATATTGAAAAACCTTTAGAGAATTTAAACCTTGGTGACGAAAACAATATTTATCTAATGGAGGAAGAACTAACCGCAGTTTTGTCTTCCTCTTTGGAAAACAAGATTTCCGAAGTTGTAAAACTTTTGTTAGCAAAGGAAAAAGTTGACATTTCAAAACAACTGAAAGATGTTTTTGAACTTGCCGACATCAGATTAAATATCCATTCATTCTTTGAAAGTTTTCAGGTCGGCGATTTGTTCGCAGAAGTATATGAAATGGAAAGGAATAGAACCATCTTAGATAAACAAGAATTTTATTTATATTTTTGCGATATAACTTTCAATAATGCTAAATTCCCAATTTTCTACATTCCGTTTGGGATTGAAAAACAAAACGAGATTTTAACGATCGAGTTTGATTCGCAGGTATACATCAACAAAAAAGCTCTTGAGTATATAACCCAAGAATATAATCAAGAAAAAGGCAAAAAGGGAAATTTAAAAACAATATCGGAAAGAATAATCTATTTAGCCCAGCATCAAAACGATTTTAGAAATGTTCTCAGCGAAATATTGAGTGAAATAACAAATTTCTTTGAACTTGATAAAAGCATAGATATAAATAATTCCGAGCAACAAATTGCAAAAAGTTTTCTTGTCAGAGCTTCAAACAATTGCTATTTGGCTTTATTTGATAAATCTGATGAAGCATTAGTGAACGACTATGAGGAAATATTAAAGCTTCTTACAGCTGGCGATAATGTTTTAGCTGAAGCGTTTAATAAATTGATTGATGACTTTATTCATAAAGACCCGAAAAAATATGATCTTGAAGTTCAAGAAGAATGGAATGATCAAGATGTTCCAAGCCAGCTCGTTTTTGATAGCCCAATACCGCTAAATGGAGAACAGCTACAAATATTATCAGCAATAAAAAGGGACGATTGTAAGTATATTATAGTTCAAGGCCCCCCAGGCACAGGAAAAAGCCATACAATTACGGCAGTTGTTTTTAATTTAATTTTGGAAAACAAGTCTATTTTAGTTTTGTCTGATAAAAAAGAAGCTCTTGATGTTGTGGAAGATAAAATTACGGAGACAATGAATAAAGTCCGTATTGATGACAATTTTCAAAATCCTGTATTGAGATTAGGGAAAACAGGGAATGCTTACGCAAAAATATTAAGTCCTATATCGATAAAATCAATCACCGCCAATTATTTAGCTGTCAAAAAAGATTATAAGTCGGTAGAAGAAAATATAGAGAAGTCAGAAAATTCCTTGAAGGAAGATTTAGAAGCCGAAATACTGGCTTATGAAGAAATAGATTTAAAGGAAGTTCACGAGTTATTTGATTTGGAGTCTTATTATGTCAATAAAGGTTTTCCAGTTGATATTGATGAGATTCTAAGTCAAGTGGAATCGGCTATTGAAATTGAAGAATTTAGAAAGATATTTTTGTTGTTGAAAGATAAACTAATTATCAATCAGCATGAAAAAGAGAAGGAAGCGCAACTTTTTGATTTACTTAACTTTTCAATTGACGAATTTAAAGATATAACGAATTTTCAAAAATATTTGTGGCTATTAAATTTTTTTACTTCTTCCATCGCAAAAATAAAAGAAGTTTACGCGAATGAAATTTTTTTACTTTCAGTATTTGAAAATTTCGATGAAAATTCTTTGGAAAAATTAGAGCAATTTATAACTGCCTACGAAAATGAGAGAAACTGGCTTTTTGGTTATTTGTTCAAAAAAGAAAAAATTGAAAGTCTAGATACGGAATTTAAAAAATCTTTTAACTTAGCTTCACAGATTGAACCGCATAGTAGCTTAGAAGATTTAAAAAAGATTTTGAGTATTTATCAGTTCGTTAAAGTTCAGAGAAAACAATTAGATGAAAAATATAAAATCAATTTTGACTATTTAAGATTTACTCATCAAGTTATTGCCGACGAATCGCTTTTGAAAGCTTTGAATAATTTAATGCAAATTGGCGATGATTTGAAGTTTTTAAATTCAAACTTACCGAAGTATCCGAACACAATAAAGAAGTTCAAAATTGATTTATCATCTTTCAAAACTTTCTGCTCAAACGAATTGATAAAGATTTCTGATCTTGATTTTGATAGGTTGATAAGATTTATCAATTTGAAGCAAAAAATTGATAAAGATTTCAATAGTATTCCTCTGCTCAATTATGCAAATCAAAAAAAGAACATCGAAAATCTTCTTACTGTGAAGATGACGCATATTATGGACGGCAGATTAGTCGAATTTTGGAACAAACATCAGTCAACAGCAACCGCACTCAAAAAGATTATTCAAAGCAAATTAAAATTTCCTCAAGAAGAATTCTTAAAGCTCAAAGACGCTTTTCCTTGTATATTGGCTGGCATAAGAGATTATGCAGAATTTATACCACTTGACCCGGAAATTTTTGATCTTGTGATAATTGACGAAGCCTCACAGGTTAGCATTGCGCAGGCATTTCCAGCTTTGTTAAGAGCAAAAAAAGTTTTAATTTTGGGAGACAACAAGCAGTTTAGTAATGTTAAAACTGCACAAGCCAGAACAGAAGAAAATAAAAAATATCTTGGGCAATTAGAAGATTGTTTTAAGAAAACCATTTCTCGAGATGCAATTAAAATTGTAAAACTTGAAAAATTTAATATAAAAACTTCTATTTTGGATTTTTTCAGCTTTATTAGTAATTACAATACTCAATTACTTAAACATTTTAGAGGATACAAAGAAATTATTTCGTATTCAAATAAATACTTTTATCAAGACAGTCTGCAGGTGATGAAAATCCGAGGAAAGGCTATTGATGATGTTATTAAATTTTCATTTATAAAACATGACGGAAAAAAGGAACTTGCACAAAACACAAATACGCTCGAAGCCGAATTTATTATTTCCGAACTTAAGAAATTTAAAGAAATTGACAGCAACCAAAGTATTGGGATTATCACTCCACACACTAATCAACAAAAATTGCTCGTCGAGTTAATAAATAAAGTACCCGAAAAGGATTATTTTTACGACAAGTTAAAATTAAAAATTATGACTTTCGACACCTGCCAAGGTGAAGAAAGGGATATTATTTTTTATTCAATGGTCGCCACAGAAGAAGACGATCATTTATGGGGTGTTTTCATTAAAGAGTTGAACGATGTTGATATTGAAGAAGATGGGAAAATAAAAGCCCAGAGGTTAAATGTTGGCTTAAGTCGTGCCAAGGAAACAATGAACTTTGTTTTAAGTAAACCGATTGATAAATATAACGGCTCAATCGGCGAGGCACTAAGGCATTATTATTTTATTTTAAACGAGGCGAAAAAGGAACGAAGCATCAGCAAAGCCGACGAAAAATCAAAAATGGAACCGGAGGTTATGAACTGGTTTTATCAAACTGATTTTTGGAAGAAAAATGAGGACAATATAGAATTTATTCCGCAATTTGAGCTTGGTAAATATTTGAAACAGCTTGATAAAACCTATAACCATCCAAATTATAAAGTCGATTTCTTATTGGTCTATAAAGACGAAACCCACCGAGAACATAAAATTATTATTGAATACGATGGGTTTAGAGAACACTTCAAAGATATTGATGAGATAAATGAATTTAATTACGAAGAATTCATGACTGACAAAGATGTTTATAGACAAAAAGTATTAGAAAGCTATGGATATAAATTTTTACGAATAAATAAATTCAATATTGGCAATGATCCGATTTCAATTCTTAACGAAAGAATCGGTTCATTGGTTAAAAATGGAATAGAAAAAAATAATGTAATTAGCCATATACACAACACAATAGAGCGGTTGAATAATGGAGAAGATAAAGAGTGTCCAAAGTGCAAAATAATAAGAGATTACAAAGATTTTAGGGACCCAGATTTGATTACTGGATACGGACGATTTTGCTGCCATTGTAAGGGTTATACCTTGGTTGAAAAGCCTGCAAGTAATAATACCGAGGATAGTCCTGTAGTTTCGAGCGACAAAACTTGTCCTAAATGCGGTGCAAAAATGATTTTGCGAAAAGGAAGATATGGAAAATTTTATGGCTGTTCGAATTTTCCATACTGTCGAGGCACGAGACAAGTTTAAATTTTAAGCGGCACGCCAGTTTTCAACTGACACGAAATTCGGCGGCGGGTTATAAATTAATCACAAAAACCCATGGAAAAACAAAAAAGGAAATCTAAAAGAAATGCCTTTACTGCTTTGTGTGAATATGCTTCTAAGAATAATTGGTGTTGGAAACTTTTTTGCACAACTTGCGGACATGGCTCATTCAAGATCGCTTTTTCAAAAATCATTTCCGGCCAACATCCTGATAGAACTTCTTTTTGGCCAAACGGCAAAGATAACGCTGCTCTTCTTAAAAAAGCGGATCAATATAGAGATTTTTGGAGCGAATCAAGTGTTGCGAACCAAATGAAACTCGCGTCCATTGTAGCAGACGCAAAGCTGTCAGAAATTAAGGATGTAGCGAAATATCCTGATTGGCTTGGATATATCGGCCTTGTCATACATCATTGTCCAAGCCGAGAATCACGCGAGAAAATATCAGAGTCATTTTTGCCTCAATTCATTTCGATGTTAAAAGATGACAAGGAAATATGCGATTATTTGCAAAATAAACAAACGCAAAAAGAAACTTTGAGTATAAATGACTTGAGTAGGATTGAAAGCAAAAGCGTGGATCTAAAAAATCCTCCAACGCCTTTGATATTTGAAGTTTTATAAATTATGTAATGCGTTAGTTTATAAATTAACCCCAAAAACCCATGCAAAAAACATCCAAATTTTGTATAACAGAAACATTTTCAACTGAAAATAATAAATGAAAGCCCCCAAAAACTTTAAAATTGATAAAAAAAACCTCTTAAATCTGGCCTTAATATTTATTTTAATAGCAAGCTTCTTTTTCTTCTTTTTAAGCAAAGAAAAAGACAAAAAAAAGATTAACAAAAACCTCGTTTCAAACAAGATTAGTGCCCCTGCTTCAAGTGAAGAAGATACTAAAAAAGCCGAACTCATTGGAAAATATTTGGAAGAAGCAACTTTTGACAAGCCGATTGACGTTTCTTGGAAAGGCAAAATTATGACTTTTTTCCACGGCGGAACAGATTACGGGATTGAAAAAATTCCCAAAGACGAGAACTATCCTTATTTCTATGCTGGTAATTACTCTGATGCTTTTCCAGAACACGTTGCGATGGACGGAACAGTTGAAGTTACCGGTAAGTGGACAGGAATCACTTGTGCCTACCAAAATACGGTCTTTAAGAGATGTGTTCCCGCTGTAGAGGTAAAGGAAATAAGGATGGCTGTACCACTTGAAAATGCGCAAGAATTTGATTGGTCGCAACCCTACGCTTTCTTTATAGGGAAATTGTCCGACGACAACTATCAGGATGTTTACCAAGAGGTATTTACTGGCGGGGCTCATTGTTGCTTCAGATATAAAGCTTTTATTCAAACAGGTGATAAATCAATAATTGAAGTTTCTCTAGATGAGCAAGGATACACTCTATGGCCTAAAGACGTAAATAACGATGGGATTGACGAATTGGTCGGACACGATTCAACATTCGACTATTGGAATGCATCTTACGCTGATTCTCAGGCTCCAGAGATAATCTTAAGCTTCAATTCTAACAAAAAATCATTTGATTTGAACACAGATTTAATGAAAAAATCCGCTCCTTCCAATGAAGATTTAGAGAGAAAGCTTGAAGAGATTAAGAATGATAAGGAATTGAATAATAGAGGTAATATCAAAGGCTTCCCCTCGCCTCTTTGGGGCTATATGCTGGATTTGGCTTATTCGGGAAATAAAAAATCTGCTTGGGAGTTTTTTGATCTGGCTTGGCCAAAAAGCGAGCGAGAAAAAACTCAATTTAAAAAAGATTTTCAAGCTCAATTGAGAAAAAGTCCTTATTTCAAGGAAATTAGTGCCTTAAATAGTCTCATTCAATAAATCTCGCTTCAAACCTAGATTCAGACTCAAAAAATCAAAGCTCAACTCGTTCATTGCCAGATTCTTAAACGCATCCACCAGCTGAGCACCGTAATTTATGGCTTAAATCAAACCCTATTTTTTTACTCAAGTAGAACACAAGAAATTTTTGTGATAAAATAAGTGTATGAAAATAGCTTTTGTACCAAAAACCAAGTTAGGTAAATGGTCGGTGGGGTTAAGCTCTTTTTTTGTAACCGTAGTTTTCTTTTCCATTATCTTGGTAAAAATACTGGGGATATTATCTTTTGGCGACCGCTGGTGGGATGTGACTGTTCCAATCGCGTTTCTTGCAAGCATAATTGCCTTTATTTTAGGAATAATGGATATAAGAAAAAACGAGGAAACCGCGGTCCTCGTTTATTTAGCAGTAATTATTGGATTTTTAACTATCCTGTTTATCCCTCTCCACAGCTTATTCATCAACGACTAGTTTCCCTGGGTAATTAAAGGTTCTGCTTCGGTTCTCTATTGGCCGAAACTAATCCTGGGAAAAATCTGCCTATTTAAGGCCCGCTAAATTAAAAAGTTTCCTGGAGACGGCCAAGCGAGCTGCCAAGTAGGACAAAGTGGATTCTGCGCCTTGGTTCAAATTAACTTCTTTTTCGCCAACTCCATCGTAACACCCGCCGGTTTTAAAATCGTAAATGACTTGTTTTAAGGTGTTGTTTCCTAAAAACCAACTGTAGGATTCGGCTATGAGTTTTTTATATTCGGCTTTTCTGGTTATACTATAGGAAGTCTTCAAAAGTTGGACTAGAGAAGCCACTTCTTCTGGTTGCTGATCATGGTAGCTTCTCTTTTTCCCTTTGCGAAACCAAAATTTTTGTCCAATTGGAATGCAAACGCCTTTTTTAAAGGAATGCTTAAGAAGAAAATCCGTCGTTTCAACGGCAACTTTCAAATATTTTGGCCTACCGGTCGATCGGTAGGCCAAAAACAGCGCTTCCGGGATAACTCCGTTCGAATAGGTAAGGGCGTCTTCAAACCAAATCCAATCAACGGAGCTACGTTTTTCGCAACGCGAACAAAGAATGTCAGCATAAAGCGCAATTTCTTTTTCAATTTCCTTTTTGCCGCTGGACGCCAAATAATAACATAGGGATATTAAATAATTGGCGATCGACCGGTTGAAAGTAAATTTAAGCGGTTTATTCAGGCTTGCTTTGAAAATATTCGACGCCTTATCGCGAATTTTTTGCGGCAGTATCGGATTAGCCGCCGTAGCGGAAAGCGCGTAAAGCGCTCTGGAAGTCGGGTCTTCGTAGCTTTCCCTTATGTTTCTCTTTTCGTTAAAAGACCGGTCATAATTAATATAATTTCTAAAACGGCCAGTAGCGCGGTCAAATGAGTATTCCAGCAAATTCAAATAAGTTTTTATATAATTCAAAATTTTTTCATCGCGGCGTTTTTTATAATACTCACCACAAATAATTAAGGCTCTCGCGTTGTCGTCCACCGTGTATCCGCTTCTTTTAAGAGGCTTGACAAACTTGGCAAACTGAAGCAAGCCGAAACTATCGGTCATCCGAAATAAGTGGGACAACTTTATCGGGGGCAATACTAAGACTTTCTCCGCGCCTTGAACAAACCGAGCGAATAACCGACCGTAAGACAGGGCGACATTATCCCAAATCATGTTCCTGGTTTTGAAATAGCAACCCATTCCAACTTTTTTTCTTAGTTTTTTGTCATTCAGAAGATTTATTAGGGCTTTTCCATACTCTTCCGGTTTCCTAGGTTTTACTAAAAAGCCCCCGCATTTTTTCAGTTCTTCTTTAGAATGAGCAAAAGCCGTTGAGATAATTGGCCTTCCTGAACCCAATGCGTAAGCGAAGGTCCCCGACACCGCTTGCTGCGGATCAAGCGAAGTTGAAATATAAATGTCGCTTGCCTTTAAATAATCAACCAATTCGCGAGTGGTGATAAATCGGTTAATAAACTTAACGTTTTTCCGAATTCCCAAGTATTTTATTTTATTCAAAAGGAAAGAACGGTAGCTTTCGCCCTCCTGAATAATTACATTCGGGTGAGTCCGGCCAGCCAACAGATAAAGCAGGCGGGGGTATCTTTTTATTACCCCCGGCAGGGCTTCAATCACATACTCAATGCCCTTGTTGCGACTTAAAAAACCGTGAGTAAATACCAATAATTCTTTCTCCAGGCCTAAATTTTTTTTAATCTGGTTATTGTCTTCGTAATGAAAAGATGGGATACCGTGAGGAATAATTTTAATTTTGTTTTGGGGGAGAAAGTACTCTTTAATAAGAATTTTCTTTGACCTTTTGGTCATAGCTACTATTTCTTCCGATCTTGCCCCCATTTTTTTCACCAAGGAGAAATACGCCTTGTCTGGTTTTGGAATTACGGTATGCAAGGTTAGAACTACCGGTTTTTTAATTTCTTTCAGAAACGAAAGAATATAGTTTCCATAGGCACCCCCGAATAATCCGAATTCATGCTGGATGCTTATTAACTTAACTTGATTGTTCTTGTTAAGAAATTTGGCGCATCTGCCATAGCTTGCCTTGTGATTCTTATCTATTTTGTAAATAAAATTTTTCGGGGTAGGATCGTTTTTTTCTTTTTCATTGAATACCACTACCCGCTTAAAATCAACTTTTTCTCCAAATAGACTATTAGCAGAATTCAGCAGATCGCGGGTGAATTTCGCGATCCCACACTTGCGATGTGACAAACTAGACACAAAAACCACGCATGGTTTTTGAGGGGTTGTCAACATTTTACCCCTTGTTTTTTTTGAGCTCATCTAAAAGGTCAGAAAGCTTAAAGGATTTAGCCGCAATTAATTGGTCCGCGGCTCCGTAGAACACGGTGACTCGCCCAGATCTTAAGATGGCGCTAGTTGGAAAAACCACATTGTTTACAACTCCTATTCTTTCCCATGGTTCGTTTGGGGAAAAAAGGGGATAATTCAATCGGCTCAACACTTTCAAAGGATTTTTCTTATCAAGAAGGGCTACCGCGGCATGGTACACTTTGCCATGATTAGTATCTTCCACCGCATGATAAATTAAAAGCCATCCCTTTTTTGTTTCTATCGGCGGGCATCCTCCGCCCACATTCCTTATCTCGAACCAATTTTTTGGATCTATGACAATGTTCTTCCCCAAATTTTTTAAATATTCCTTCCAGAATGCAATGGATTTAAGCTCTTCAAAATCCTTGAAGTGTACGATTTGGATTCCCGGCAAAATCCGGTGGAATAGCACAAATTTTCCCTTAATTTTCTCCGGGAGGAGAAAAGCGTCTTTTTCCCAAAGCAAAACATCCAATCCGTGCTTCTCTTTATAAAAAGATTCGAAGAGAAAATATTTTTCTTGGAGTCCGCAGGATTTCCGGAAGATATCTTCCGCCTCGTCATATGTCATTGAGGGGGAAACTAACCCCCTTTTTTCAAAAGTTTTCAAATCCCGGCTTAAGGCATAAGCAATCCGGGCGTTCTTCCCGTCATATGCGGTATAAAAAAGATAATATGTATCGCCAATTTTTTGTATTCTGGGATCCTCGATGCCGTGTTTTTCATAATCAAATTGTGGAACCATAAATGGTTTATCGTGTCTTTCGATCAAGCGATTGTTTTTGTCCAATTGGCAATAGCCCAAAGTTGAATAATTTCCTTTTTCGACTGCCCGATAAAACATGTGAATAACCTCGTTTTCCTCGATGCAACCGGGGTTTAAAACTGCTTCGTTTTCAAATTTGTGTTTGCTCTTTTCTAGAATAACACCCTCATCTTTGATATCCAACATTTACACTTTTTGTTAGTTTATTATGTTCAAAGTAACCCTATAAAAGTATTTGCGCTCTAAGAATAAATATACCTTACTATGTATATTATATCATTTTTAACCTGACTACGCTATTAAAAACAAAGATAAAGAAAGTCAAAACCAAAAAACCGAAGAATAAAATTCCCAAGAATAAAACAGTAAGATGATAAACCATATTTTGATCTACGTCCTGTCTTTCGCTGGTGTTTGGATCGGTTCGGGGATAATAATAAAATCAGTCGAGCGGCTATCAAGAGCTTTAAAAATCTCTTGTTTCACGATATCCTTTTTGGTATTGGGATTCTTCACCTCCATTACCGAATTTTCAGTCGGGATAAACTCTATTCTCACAAATGATCCTGAAATATACGTAGGCAATCTTATCGGAGGCTGTATCGTGGTTTTTATGCTGATAATTCCGCTTCTAGCAATTACCGGCAGTAAAATAAGAGTTAACGCTGAATTACGGGGTTTTAACCTGCCGGCATCCCTGACGGTCATCTCCCTCTCCGTTGTCCTTGCTATGGATGGCCGGATAGACAGAATAGACGCTTTGATTTCGTTAGCATTTTTTGCTTCTTTAATCATTGCCATCCAATTAAAAAGAGGTATATTGGAAAAAATTAAAAACGTCAACCCTGGTTTAGTTACAAGGACAAGCCGAGAATTTCTCAGGATAAGTTTTGGGATCGCCACCATTTTCATCGCCAGCCGGTTTATTGTCGAGCAAACCTTGCATTTTTCGCAGATTTTTAACCTGTCACCGTTTTTAATAAGTTTACTGGTCATTGGGGTTGGAACTAATATCCCGGAACTTTCTTTCGTTGTCCGCTCTGTGTTTATGAAAAGCAACCAGATAGCTTTCGGCAATTATGTAGGGAGCGCTTCTTTTAACACTTTCCTTCTCGGCATACTGACATTGATAAACGGGGAGGCGGTCATTCTCACCAACAGTTACTTAGTGAGTTTGTTGTTTCTAGTTGTCGGACTTCTGGCTTTCTACCATTTTGCCAGAACTAAAAACACAATATCGCGCAGGGAAGGACTGGTTCTTTTTGCGTTTTATCTGTTGTTTCTTGTCACGGAAATATATATTCATAAAGAGTTTTTATTGCCAATTATATCGGAATAACTATGATCGGAATTTCGAAATACTTATAATAAAAGATTTAGTAAAATGAGTTACCCTAAATACCAGAAATACTAAAATGGCAAGCTCGCCCTGGCACACTTATTCGGCTGCCCAAACCGCAAAAAAATTAGAGACTTCTCTCCAAGGCCTTAGTTCCGAAGAAGCTGCTTCCCGCCAAAGGCAATTTGGACTGAACGTCCTGCCTCAGAAAAAAAGCGTTTCAAATCTTACGTTATTCTTGCGCCAGTTCAAAAGCCCCTTGATGTACATATTGTCGGCGGTGGTCGTCGTGTCTTTTTTCATGGGCAACTATTCGGATTCGATTTTTGTCATACTGGTCGTGCTGGTCAACACGACCGTCGGCTTCTATCAGGAGAGAAAGGCCAACGAATCCCTGAAACTGCTCAAGAGAATGGTTGGGACAAGAGTAAAAGTCCTGAGGGACGGCGGCCGAAAAGAAATTGGCGGCGAAGACCTGGTTCCGGGAGACGTTGTTTTTCTGCGGGCAGGGGACAGCGTTCCCGCCGACGCGCGCCTTATTAAAGTTAACGGACTGAACGTTAATGAAGCCAGCCTGACCGGAGAATCCCGGGAAGTCGTAAAAGAAACCGGCGCCATATTGGACGGAGAAACCGAAATAACCGCCAGGAAGAACATGGTTTTTGCGGGAACCACCGTGGAACAGGGCGAAGCCAAGGCGATAGTCGTTGCCACTGGAAATGGGACTGAGTTCGGAAGGGTGGTAAAAGTATTGGCTGAAACCGAGGAGCCCAAGACCCCCGTCCAGAAAAAAATTGCCTATTTGTCAAAATTCATTGGTTTTTTTGTAGTGACCGTCGCTTTCGCATTAGTTATCCTGGGATATTACACCGAAAAAGATCTTACCGAAGTCTTTTCAGCCGCCTTGGCATTGAGCGTTTCCGCCATTCCCGAGGGACTGTTGCCGGCAATTACCATCATTCTGGTTTTTGCCATGAAAAGGGTGCTCGGGGAAAAAGGGGTGGTAAAAAGGCTCTCTGCCACGGAAGCTCTAGGAAGCGTGACCGTGGTTTGCACCGATAAAACTGGGACGCTTACCGAAGGAGAGATGAAAGTAAGCCGAATTCTGACAGGAATTCGCGACTTTTCCGTCCGCAACCTCCCAAAAGGATTTGGCCCATTGGAAAAAATTTCCGGCTCCCGCCTTTTTGTCCTGGAGGTAGCCTCCCTTGCCAATGAGGCATACTTCGAAAAGCCGGGGGACGAATTACACCAGCCGGTGATAAGAGGCCGTTTTACGGAGAAAGCTCTGTTGGAAGCGGGCATCCAGTCGGGACTTGACCTAAAACGACTAGAAGAAAACTATCCGTTGGTGAAAAAGGTTTGTTTCAATTCCGATTTAAAACTGGCTTTTTACTTGAGAAAGAAAAACAAAGACGAAAGAAGATTGTTTTCTTTGGGGGCGCCGGAAAAAATTCTCGCCAAATCCAACTGGTTCTACGAAAACGGAAAAACAATCCGGCTGGGTCGGGAATTAGCTGGAAAAATCGATACCAAGATAAACCGGCTTTCCGCGAAAGGCCTGCGGTTGGTGGCGTGTGCTTACCGCGATTTTGAAAAAGATCCGGACAATCTGGAAGATTCCGCCAAAGAGTTAGTTTTTGTCGGGCTTGTCGCTCTCAAAGACCCGGTGAGAAACCAAGTCAAAGAAACGGTGGAAAAAATCAAAAAAGCGGGAATCAAACTGATTATGGTAACGGGAGACCACAAAAACACCGCTTGGGCGATTGCCAAGGAAGTCGGAATGGCAATTAAAAAAGAGGAAGTTATGGAGGGGGCGGAACTCATGTCAATCGCCGACAAAGCCCTGCAAAAAAGGATTAGAAAAGTAAAGGTTTTTGCTCGGGTTCTGCCGGAACAAAAATTAAAGATAATAAAGGCGCTTCACGGAAATGGCGAAGTGGTAGCTATGTTCGGTGACGGGATCAATGACACTCCCGCCCTCAAAGCTTCTGACGTAAGCGTGGTGGTGGGATCCGGCACCGACATAGCCAAAGAAGTGGCCGACTTAATCCTGCTTGATAATAATTTTAACATAATCGACAAAGCTATTGAACAGGGCCGGCTGGCTTTTGAAAACATCAAGAAAGTGTTCATTTACTTGGTAGCTGACGACTTTTCCGAAGTATTCGTTTTTCTGGGTGCGGCCATCCTGGGACTTCCTTTGCCGCTTTTACCCGCCCAAATCCTCTGGATTAATTTGGTGGAGGACAGTTTCCCCGACATAGCCCTCACCACTGAAAAGGAGACTGACGGCTTAATGAAGGAAAAGCCCAGAAAACCAAATGCTCCTATTATTGGGAGGGATTTAAAAAAATGGATGGCGGCGATTTTTCTTATCAACGGCTTGGCAGCGTTTCTGCTTTACCTCTCCGCGCTTAACATAATTCCCGAAATAGAACGGGTGCGGACGCTGGTTTTTGCCCTTATTGCTTTTGACTCGCTGACATTCGCCTTTTGTGTCCGTTCACTCAGAAAGCCGGTTTTTCGCAAAGACATATTTTCCAACTACTACCTTAATGCGGCAGCTGTAATCGGGATGACCCTTCTGTTCCTGGCTGTATACTTGCCGGCTTTTCAGAAAATAACCGGGACAGTGCCCCTGGGGATCGTCGAGTGGCTTATAATTATCCTGGTCGCGTTTTTGGAATTGTTGGCAATTGAAATATTTAAGAAGTTTTTTGTTTATCCAAAAAGAGTAACGTAGCTGGTAACGTACCCTGGTACGTTACCAGCATGATTTTGCACAAAGACAACGGCGTGGACTTAATCAAAGGGATTCTGAAAACTCCATAAACATGCGGTTATTAGTTACCTAATTGAATAATCCGGATTATTTATGATAAAATAAAAACATGGCCATTAAAAAATCTTCTTTGGAAAAGAAATGGTACTATCGGCTGGCAAAAATAATTGTCTATTTATTGCCTTTTGGAGCCATTTCTTATTTTTACTTTTCCCAAAAGCTCAAACCGCTTGAATTTTTTACCAACCAACAGAATCTCCTGTCCATCGGCGTTGGCTTAGTTGTTTATTGCGTAGTTGTTGCCGTAGTGTGGCGAATTTTTCTTTACCTCTTTTTCGGCGGGCTGGAGGATGATATACAGCCAAAAAGCGATTCTGCGCCCATGGCGTTTTCTCCCTCGCCTTCGGCCACGCAGACAACCGAAGCTCAGAACGGAGCGTTAGCGGCAATAATTTTACTGGGGGTTATTGTCTTCATTATCGCAACAGTCTTTTCTTCGGGAGACAACAGTTGGAAAAAAATTATCAATGGCGTAAACACCAATACAAACACAGTAAAGACGACCAAAACAACAAAAAACAAAAACAACAATAAGCAGAAAAGTGCCGACAGCAAAAGTAAAAATACCGATAGCAGTAGCAGCAATCAATGCGTCCCGACCGGGTGCGGCTCTTTGTGGCATTGTTCGGGGAGTTACTATTTAGATGGAGTGAAAATACCTGTGGATGGTTGTTTTCCGACAAATCTGCGGCCGGGCGTCATCCACTCTAGCTGGTCGGGCACCTGCCGGCAATGACCTGGAGATTTTTCCCGGAGAAGAGAATTGGGATGTGCCGGTCTATGCTACAGCGGCTGGGACAGTAAAATATATTGGGCAGGTGGCCGGCTACGGAGGAGTAATTTTAGTGAGTTTGGAAGATCAAAATTCAACCGCCCTTTACGGCCATATTAGATTGTACGACGCTTTAGTAAAACAGGACAATCGGGTCAAGCCGGGGCAGTTGCTCGCGTATCTCGGCGCGGGTTTCAGCCCGGAAACTGCCGGCGAAAGAAAACACCTGCATTTCGCGCTTTACAGGGTTCCGGGAATACGCTTTCGCGGCCATGAGCCGGATGCCTCCGTGCTAAACGAAATCTGGCTCAACCCGCAAAATTTCCTGCAAGAGCGGCAAGCGGTTTATATTACGGAGGAGACATGCGTGCTAGACGCTACATATTAAAATAAAAAGCCCGCGATGGACATCTCGTCTCGCAGGCATTTTCTTTTAGAATTCAAACCCGGCTCAGCTCCAATATTCCTTGAATTTGGAGAGCTTAAACTGCTTCATCCAATCAAGGATTATCCACTGGGCGCTGAAGCGGTTTATGGCATTCCTAAATTTACGGACCGGCTTTTCCCAGGCGGTCCGAAACCACCTTTTAAAACCGTAGCCGCCGCGATAAACAAACGGCAGTTCAGACGCCCAAACGAACGGCATAGAGACGGTAGCTATCCCCACTTTCGCCAAGTGAATCAAAAGAGAAAACCGGCCGAACATCCAGATGATTCTCCAGGCGTAAAACCTTCTCATTAGCCATTCAATTTCTCTCTGAACCTCCAAAGGGTTAAGCCCTTCATCCGGCTTAAAAACCAGATGGGTGCCGTCATAGTATTCCCAGCCCATATCCCGCCGGATGCGACCGCCGTTTTCCAATAATTTCCAGTCCGGAGTGCCCGGAATAGGTGTATAAAGCAGAACTTGCAGGGTGGCCGGGCGGGCGTTCTTAATAAAACGCCAAAACAAGCGAGAGCGGGCTTTGGCGGAAAGCAATTCATCGCTTTTGCCATTTGGAGACTCTCCCAAAAAAGGAGGCATCGGATAGCAAAATATGAGCATCATATGCAGATTTATCCCCTGTTGGGAGAAAGCGCGCACCCACTCAACCATTTTTTCCGGATGATCAATGGGCTTTTGCATAGCTCTGAGTTCCTTCGGAATAGGCGATTCACAGCCCACCGCGGCCGTTTCAACCCCGGCTTCGCTCATTAAACGTAAGGTTTCCGGATCGTCTCCCAGAGAGAGACGATTCTGGGTGGTTATCCTTAGTTTTATTCTCCTCTCTCGGAGCAACGCCAGTCTTTTCAAGACGGCGCGGGCGCCTCTCAAATCTCCCTCAAAGTGATCGTCCACAAAAAAGATCCGGCGGCCCCCTTGGCCCACCACCATCTCAACTTGTTCTAAAAACCGGCGCGGTGAGATGGAGCGGGGAGGGGTTCTCACCCGGCAGAAACGGCACTTGCCGCTGCAGCCGCGCGTCCTCTGGAGGGGAAAGATTTTGATCTTGGCGTAATCCACCAAGCCAAAATCCGGCGCGGGAAGCAAATCCATCCTCTCACGGGGAATAAGGGGAAAACGGGGACCGTTTCTCTTTATCTCACCCTTATCCCAATATGATATTCCCCGAACAGCGGAAAGGGGCTGGCCGGAGCGAACGGCTTTAAAAAAAGCTACCACGTTCTCTTCCGCCTCGCCGTGGAAGACTACCACATTTCGCCCCAACTCAAGAAATTCCTCGGGGAGATCGCCGGCATGCCAGCCGCCCACCAAAATATAGCGGGGGGAAAGCGGTTCCGGCAATGAAAGATAAGTTTTTATGACTTCTTTCGCCCGGGGCACCGCGTTGGTGATGCTGGCTGAAATTCCTATATAATCGGCTTTTCTTTTTCTCTGAAGCGCCGCGTGGTTGGGAAGCTCGTCCTTGCCTATCGGCGCCCCTCTTTTCCGGTGAAAATTATTTTCGCTCACCACCCGGGAAACGATTCCGGGGCAATAACGGTTAACCATAGTAGCAATCATTACCGGGCCAAGCGAAATTGTCCTTCGCGCCGGGAAACGATAAACGTTGTTTTTGCCAAAACGCGGGTCTATGACCCGAAACAGCTCCTGTTTTTGCAAGATGCTCATTTTCCCCTCCTTGAGCTTCTGTTATTTTAAGCGCCTTTTAAACTCCATCGGTTAGTCGGCACAGTTAAAGAGCTTGACGTTTTTTATAATAAAGGCATAATTTAACTTGTAAAAACGCAAAAGGAATATTTGGCTAAAATAAAAATATCAAAATATTAAACTAAACAAAAAAATGAAAGCAAAAAACAGATTCTTGCTTGGCGCCGCAGCGTTTGCCGTACTTGCGTTAAGCCAACCCGATGTAGTTAAAGCCGGACCTAGTGACCGAGCGCTTCCCGACGAAGACGACATTTTTTGGCAAGTGTTAAGCGTTATGAGCACGCCTACTGACACTACCGCCTGCCAAAACAAAATCAACGCGATGGCGGCGGATGGGACCTTAACTAATTACATCAACACCCACCGCGATGAATTGATGGATGAGGGTAGCCCCCAAGGTGGAGAATGGGAAGGCGGCGGACCGACTGCGGAAGAAATGGCGCAGGGCTTTGGCCAAATGTGCACTTCGCTGGCTCAAATGCCTACCGAAATGCAAACCGACATGGCGCGGGAAGGAGTAACCTCCAGCTTGTTTGATGCTCCAACTGGCACGGCGTAAGCGGGCTCTACTTTCAGAAAGCCGGGGAAGGAAGGATTGCTTTTACCGAAACTATTGATTTCTTAACTTACCGTTTCTTCCGCTTTATGAGCAATTTTGATTCTATGGTAAAGATGCAGGATGGTTATATTAGTTTGAATGCTTCCATGGCAACTGACTTCCAAAATTACGGCGCCCAGCTGACAATGTACGGGTTGAACTTCACAGAAATCCCTGACATTTACGTCAACGGGCAACTAGCCACCAGCAGTGACGTGAGCAATATCTCGTATAATCAGAACGCCGGAACATTAACTTTTGACGCCAGTCACTGGAGCTACTACCGCGCAGTAACCAAAGGAAGTAAAGTAAAAGCAATGAGCATCAGAAAGATCGGAACAAAGTCAAAAGTGATCCGTTACAATGCAAATAAAAATAATTTCCGGGTCAAGGTGCAGGGTAAAAACTTAAAGCCTGGTTCCGGCCAGACCCTCCAATGCACCTTGGGGTATGAGCAAGCCACTAAAGTCGGGGTAAGTAAAAACGGCAAGGCCGCATATTGCGTCTTCCCGATGAGCTATTTTGAAGACAAAGGCACTTTTCCTCTCACTCTAACGATTTCCGGCAAGGGAGAGGTAACCAAGACAAGCGCGGTTAGGATTAGATAGCTTGCGAAGCGCGAAGCTGCTTCCGGCTGCGCGCTAACAACCAACAGAGTACCTTCCAAGAATAAATTGGTCCTGTTTTCTGGAGAAATAACCATAGTCTTTCGCCTATTCGCACAAGGGGGGAGAGATGCCGCAAAACTGGTCGCCTGAAAGCAGGATTGCCGGAAACGGCGCCGATTTAACAAAAATTCTGGAGCAGGTCGCCTTGGGATGGAAACGGGAAGGGTTTCCTAAATACGACCTGCCGGGGCTTTTGGAGAAATACGGCATTTCCCCGGCCAGAACCATTGATCCCACTTTTATCGCACTTTGGGAGAGCTACAAAAACGGATCTTTGCGGCCGGAAGAGGCGCTCCAAAAACCCGAACAACTCCTTTCAATGTCCCGCGAGGAATTCTTTCTGGGGCTTGCGGAGCAAATCGGCTGTTTAACAAAAGCTCCCAAAAGAAGAGGGGAGCAATGGTTTCAGGAATATCTGGCTTTTCTCATGAAAATGGCCGAGGCCAGCAGAATTTACCCGCCATTTGGCGGAGAAGATTCCTGAATCGTCAACATTTGGGCCGGGACATTACAGTCCTCGGCCTTTATTATTCGCCGGAGTTCAAAAATATCCGCAACGGTTTTTCGGAAACCGAATCCATAGAAGCGATGCCGCTTTGATTGTTAATGCGGCCGGAATCGTCGTAAAGATTCTGCAATCCGCCGGGAGCGTTGTACTGGCGGGCAATATCCCGAGCTTTGAGAGCCGCATCCTTGTAGGCCTGGGGCATATCCATCGTCCCTAAGGTTATTTCAGCGCCGGTCTTCCCGTTGTCTTTGATTAACTTTCCGGTAGCCGAGACTGTCTTTCCTGCATAAGTATCCGTTTTATTGTAATCAACTTCTCCCCGAATATTCCAGTTGGTTCCCCCTTCAGGATCACGATTGATAAACCTGGTGTCTTGCTGGGCGCTTTCCATCTGAGCGTTCGCATCCGAATACTCTATCTTTACCGGAAAGGTACCGCTTTCTTTCACTCCAGAAAGAGAAAAAGAAAGTACCGTCTGGCCGCTGCTTCTGGCTTTGATGCCCCTGCCGGGAATATCCACTAGAAAATACCTGGCGCCCTGCCTCTCTTCCATATACACTCCTCCTTCAAGATCAGCATCATAAACAATATCTTGGTAAACTCGCCATTCAGTTTTCCAGTCCGGATCGCCCGGGCGAGCCAAAGAAACCGGCAAACCCTGGGAGACAATATTAAAATTTCCCCGGGAAGTCAAATTAAAAAAGGGAACAGTCACTGACATGCTCACCGGATAATCGTCCACCTGGGAAATCTGGTAATCGGCCGGGGCTTTGAGGCCGGACAGTCCGGGAATGTTTATCTCGCTCGCCTTATCGCCCATCATGGAAAAGAAAGGTAGTGTTACCATTCCGACGGGAAGAAAGAAGCGCAGCATTGACCAAAAAAACCAAAGGATAAGAAGTACTATCAAAATCACAACTGCAATAAGCAGTTTGGAGGTCTTTTTAGGCGAAACGACCGCCGGCGTAGAAGCTAGACGCAGCTTTGTCCCCGGATTTTGTTTTTTTCTTAGCATTTCTTTATTTTATTTTTTATTTCTATAAAAAAGTGTTATCTTATGTACATTGTAAGATAAATTTGTTTACAGTCAACAAAATAAAAATAAATAACGTCAATGGAAAACAAAATCAATCTTGCTCCCAATGATCCCATTAAAATCAAAACCGGTCCCGAGGAAAAAGATCCCAAAAACGGGGGAAAGTCTGCCACCGACCTTAAGGCACTTTTGGATAAACCTTCTCTAAACGAAGTAAGGTCTCCCTTTTCTGACACCAAAAAGGACGGCTCTGTCGCAAGCGGCAAGCCAGTTGGTCTTGATTCCGGATCCCAAGCTTCTCCCACAACTGTTTCGCCCAGAGGTGGAAAATCAACGGCGGTAATCGCTATTATTCTCACCGCCCTTGCTTCGGCGCTAATAGGCGGCATTATAATTTATCTCTGGAAAACCTCCCAAGTTGACTCCGCCAAGAAAGAAGTTGACATCCTGGAATCACAAATCAGCAATATGCAAAGCCAAATTGGAGCTTTGGAGCAAGATTTAGAAAAAGAAAAAGTTGATAACGCGCTTACGACAGAGATTTCTGCCGAAGGGAAAGCCCAGACGGCGGTCAGCTTGCCAAAATGCAACCTAGTCGGAAAAAGTATTGCTCTCAAAACGACTGAAAAGTACAGTATGTTCGGCGATGATGTTTTTGATACGGTAGTTTGCGGCTTTCTCCAGCCGAAAAAGGACATCATTTTTGAGCAAGAGCAAAATATCGCTTACTTTAAAGTGTTGGAGTTCGCCGATGAAAAGTTCAAGGCCAGCGTCCATCAGGGTGTCGCGGAAGGAAATACCGTCAATCAAGCCACAGTTGAGGATACCTACCTTAATTTGGGTTGTCTCAATGAGAACAAAATTGTCAGTGAACCAAGGGGGACCGATAATCCTGATGCCTATATTGACCCGCAGACGGAACAAGCCCTTCTGGCTTCCAGTGAAGCTCAACCGGTTGCCATAATTTTGTCTTTCGGGCTTCATGAGGGATCCGGTTGTAATTGTTGTAATCTAGCGCATAAGATAAGGCTGATACAATAAAAAGTTAATTCTTTATTTTAAAAAGATGTTTAGTAACCTTGGCTTTACTTATTTAGCAACCTTGGTAATCTTGATTGGGGTTGCTATCTTTCTTCCCGGCTGCTACCTCACCGACAAAATGTGGGAAAAAATCGGCGAGGGCACAATAGAAAAAACCATTGAATCGCAAACCGGCGGAGCCGTAAATTTAGATCTCCAAAACAAAAGTTTAAATGTTAAAACTCAAGAGGGAACAATGAATATTGCCGGGGAAGGCAACGCCGCCTTGCCGGAAAACTTCCCCAGCGATGTCTTTATTTACAACGATGCCAAGATTGTTTTTTCGCTTGCCCAGGCGCCCGGCATGGGAGGAACGGAAGGATATTCCATAAGTTACAACACCGGAGCCGCGCAAAATGACGCAATTGCCAAGTATAAATCAGAGATGGCCAGCCGGGGTTGGGAGTTGGATAATGAAGTTAATATGGGCGCGGAAAGCGGAGATGTTTTGAGTTTTAAAAAAGGCGTCCGCCAAGTTACCGTATCCATCGGCACGAGTGAAGGGAAAACCGCTATTCTGGTTGCCAGTGGCAATGCCGACCAGATTCCGGGGCAAGCGCCAATACAGCAGTAACAATATCTAAATTCTAAACTCTAAAAACATGTGCCAACTGGTTAAAGATGTGCGGTGGAAGAAAGTGTTGGTCTGCGGCTTTATCGCCCTTATTATCGCTATTGTCGTGCGCCAGATTGAAGCGATGCTTACCATGGATTATTACAAGATGCCGGAACTTTTTGGTGTCTGGAGTAAACTAATGATGCCCCAAGCCGGCCCGCCGGGAGTGGAATTTTTCCTGGTCTCAATTTTATCCGCTTTCCTGAGCGGCACAACTCTTGCCGCGCTTTACGAGATTATTAGAGATAAATTGGAAACCGGCACCTGGAAAAGGGCTTTGAATTTTACCTGTTTCGCCTTGTGGCTGGGAATAATCTTTTTCACCCTGCCTGTGATTCTGTTGATTAATCTGCCCCTGGAACTAATGTCAATCTGGTTTATAAGTAGCGCCATAATTTTATTCCTATCATCGCTAGTATTCGGTAAAATTCTGAAATAACCAATCCGCATTTTGGAAAGGAGGAAGAGCCATGTGCGGTCTAAGCACTTTGTTCTCTAAAGAGACGTATCTGCGAGGATACTTGATCCAGTCCGGTCCGGGCTTTTTCGAGCTATTGGTCTGGCCGGACCAGCCGGGCATTCTTGGAAAGCTTTTCCAGAAAGCCCAAGAGATTAGAACCATAAGAGCCGCGAGAGGAGAGCGCTATGCTATCGTCACCGACGTTGCCGGCTACCCAAATCAGCTCCGAAAGATTATGAGAGTCCTCAACGCCGGTTACTTGGCAGCCAGAAAAGCTGCCTAACTTGGCTAAACGCCTACTTCTCCCGCCAGACCAAACCTCACTAAGATCACAAGGGTGTTCGCTCAACCGCGCTTCACCCTTATTTTTTGGCCAAATCAGAGTTTTAATAACACCATTTCATAAACCAGCCAATGAATAAAAGGAAAATCTATGTCTTTGGCAATCCGCTGCTGCCGGAAGATAATTTGCCCCTGAAGCTGGCGCCACGGCTTGGGAAAGCGTTTCCGAAAATAAAATTTATCGCGGCCGACCCCAACGAAAACCTAAAGCCGGAAAATGAAGCGCTTTATATAATTGATACGATAAGAGCCCGGAGTCCAAACCCCGAAGTTCAAAATCTAACGTCCAAATTCCAAAACGTAAAATTCTTGACCCGCAAGAAAAAAGTTCTGGTAATTAAAGATTTAGATCAAGTATCGCTTAATAAAATTTATTCCGCCCACGATCTGGATTTGGGATTTAGCTTGAAACTACTCGCTAAGATTGGGCAATTGAGAAAGGTAATAATATTCGGGGTACCGGTAGGGATGGGAGAGGAAGAGGCGCTGAAGCAACTGTCAGAAAAAATTTTAAATTTTAAATTTTAAACTTGAATTGACCAAATTTTAATTGAAATACTGATATATTATTGTTTCTTAATTCAAATTTACCCGGAGGAAGTGGGACGCGCAGGACATGCAAGGGTCGTAGGCGCGAATAATTTTCTCCGCTTCGCGGCGGATTTTTTCTTCCAGCTCATCCGGAAAAACCCCAGACGCGCAGGCGTCCTCCACAATTTTTTTAATGTCTCCCCGCATATTGATCAAATTTTGGGCGGTAGGAATTACTAGATTTAAATAACGGACCCTTCCTTCGTCAATTGCCATCCAATAGTAGAGCGTCCCGCGGGGTGCCTCAATGGCGCCCACTCCTTCACCGCTTTGCCTCGTGGGCTTCGCCGGCTCCTCTTTTTTAAATTCGCCGGAGCGGAGCAGCTCAATTGAGTGGTCAAGGGAATGCAAAATTTCTATCGCTTGCGCCAAATTATTGTGAAAAATATTGTCGGAAGGAAAAACCGCCAGATATTTCGCCGCGTCCTTTTGGGTGCTGGGATGAAGACTCTCTTTATTAAGGTTCATCCGCGCCAGTGCTCCCACCATATATTCTTTCCCCTCAAATTGGAAGCCGCTGGCTTGGGAGTAGGGAAGTACCACGTTGTGCAGGTGGTCCCAATAATCCTTTTCTTCAATTACCGATCCGCTAGTAGATTTTATCTTTCCTTCCAAAAAGGAAAAATCAGGTGTTGCTATGGCCACAAAGTTAGTTTTTCTTTCAAGCTTCCAGGAACAATTATAGAAAATGTCCATAAGTTTCAGCACGCTCGGCCGCACTTTTTTTAGTTCGGAGATTAAAATGGGCACCCGGCTTGGGTCTATCTCGTGAGAAAATCCGCCCACCTGTTCATAAGGGGCGTGCACCGCCCGGCCGGCGACAAGCTTGGATAAATTGTTGCCGGCTTCTTTAACGTGCAGCGCTTCGTGAATCAGCTCCTTTTTATCGTCCGCCAGATCCAAGATGGAATCTATCCCAAAAAGATCGGGAAGAACAAAAAAGTAAAGATGCAGGGCATGGTCGCGGATCATCAAACTGTACATAGTAAGCTTGCGAAGCAGCACTGTCTGGGCGCTTGGCACCACGCCCAGCGTTTTTTCTACCGCTTCAATGCAGGCCGTAAGATGGGCAATGGAGCAGGTCCCACAGATGCGGGACACCAGCTGGGGAACGCTCGCGAAGGACTTGCCTTGCACCGCCTGATTGAAAAAACGCACATTTTCCATAACCTTGAGCGTCACTTCTTCCAGTTTGCCGTTACGAATCCTGATGTCCAGATCCGCGTGGCCTTCTATCTTGGAAAGTTTGTTAATTTCAATATCTAGGTTGCAGGAGTGCATGGGTAAATTTGAAATTTAAAATTAAGTAAGGTATCTCTCAAAAGTCTTTATAAATATCTCTTCGCTAATCGGGCATCCCGGAATCTCGTCGTCCACCTTGACCACTTCCTTGAGCGCGAGCGCCCGGGGGAGAAAGCCGTATGTCTCAGTGTGTTCCCGGATCTCCTCTTTTTGCTCCGGAGTAAAGGTGTTGCGCTGGCCGGAGGGTAGGGCACTCATCGCGCAAGTGCCCATAGCGATCAGGACCCTCGCGTTGCTTCTAATTTTCTCCAATTCCTCTTTGTCTTTTTGGCTGGTAACCACCCCTTCCACTAAAGCAATATCCAAGCCGCTAAAATCCGTCTTGTTTTTAACGGAAAGAAAATACACAAGATCCGCCCTCTCAAGCCATCCGAGAAGTTTTTGGTTGAATATCTCGGTGAGGTAGATGCTGCATCCCTCATCACAAGTCAGGGAAAATATCCCCACTCTTTTTTTAACTTGTTCTTCCGCCACGGCAAATAAATAAAAATAAACTGCCTTTATTTTACCACAACAAAATGAAAGATCGGAAAAAAATTTGACAGGGAAAATTTTTTAATTTTTAATAGAAATATAAGTTTATGTGAACAAGCGAACACAGATCACGAAACACACAACTTGAAACTTGAAACTCAAGAAAAAATCCTTATAAGTGAAAATAAAACAATGCAACTATTAACCAAAAAAGAAGAAGTTGTTCTCACAACCATAAAAAAATATTTCGCCAAGAAAAACAAAATGCCTACCATCCGGGAAATTTTACGGGGGGCAGGAAAGGCGGGGATAAAAGTCAAAAGCTTAGCCAGCATTTTTTTGTATTTGCGTTCCCTTGAAGATAAGGGATTTATTAAAAGAAATTCCGAAGACCGAGGTATAATATTGTGCGACATTAATAAAAACAAATTTATTTCCGTCCCGATCCTTGGTACCGCCAATGCCGGCAGTCCCACCTTCTTCGCCCAAGAAAACATTGAAGGGTACCTCAAAATTTCCCGCCGGCTAATCACCAAAAGAGTCACTGACGCTATTTTTGCCATTCAGGTTTTCGGTAATTCCATGGACATGGCAAAAATAAACGACAAGCGGATTGAGGACGGCGATTACGCCTTGGTGGATTCGCGTTCTCAAGACTACGGCAACGGCGACAAGGTGTTAGCCACCATAGACGGATTGGCCACTATCAAAAATTTTTTTCGCGTGGACCAATCCACTATTGGGCTCTTCCCTCAATCTTCCGAAAAAATTCACAAGCCCATCTATTTGACCCGGGAGGATAATTTTATCATCAACGGAAAGATAATTGACGTGCTTAAAACTCCTGCCATGGCGGGAATGTAAGCGGTGTAAATTAGATGAATTTTTTAAAATATGCTTTATTAATGAGGAAAAAATGGAAAATATTTTCTAGTTTTGCCTAAAAATAAAATCCTCTTTAAAATAAAAAGAGGAATAATTATTTCCCCCGCCTATGGACAAACTGATTGAGGACATTTGGAAGAGTGTTTTAAGTTCATTGATCGTAACAACGATCATCCTCGGGGGAATGCGTTACTTTGAAAGAGAAGACTGGTGGAAAATAGATAAAAAAGAAGACCCGGACCAGTCCGGGCCTTTAGTTTTTTATACGGTAAAAGGAGTTAACAAAGACAGTGACGTGTCCGCCCAAATTTTCGTAAAAAACATTCCGCAAGAAAATGCGTTGGGGAGATACGGCAGTTTTGAAAATATTTTCCCCGGCCAATCCGTTAACATTGAGATTGGCGTAAAAGGCCAGACAACCCGCAGCCCGTCTTTTTTCGTTAAAAATCGTGAAATAAAAAACCTCTCTTTTTTGTACGAAAACGGGAAACTGGAATATCAAGGAGAATCAAAAAGAATCAGAAAATATTATCCCTTTCGCGCCGTCAGGATAAACCCCAAAGAGAGCAACATTCCCTGGGCTTACGCATTTGCCTTTGACTCTTCCAAGTTATTTTATCCTCCTCTGGAAACTGCCTCAGCGAAAGAAAGATAAAACTAAATTAGATAGTTACAAAACTCAACTTTTTTAATTTTTTTGTATCTAGCTCGCATTGCAGTTAATGCCTCGCAGGCGACCTGCCCGCCGAAGCCCCTGCCTGCCGGCAGGCAGATCGGCGCAGGCGGGCGTCCCACAAAAAAATTAAAAGGGGGAGTTTTGTAACCATCAGAATATAATAAAACAAGAAAAACACCTCCTCTTGTTCCATCTCATTTCTTCACATCCCATCACGTAACAATGTTCACAATTTTCCCGGGAATATAAACCCAGCGGCGCAGTATTTTACCGCCCAAGTAATCTTTTATTCTGGGAAGTGCCAAGACAATCTTTTTCGCTTCCGCTTCCGTAATATTGGGAGATATCTTTATCGCGTCTCTTTTTTTGCCGTTAATTTGAACGACCAGCGTTACCTCGTCAGTAACCAAAAATTTCTCTTGCGGCCGAGGCCATTCCGCAGCGAAAATACTGTTTTTATTGCCTAGCTCTTCCCAAATTTCCTCAGCCAAGTGAGGCGCGAAGGGAGCTAAAATCCGCAAAAATAACTCAAACTCGGAGCGGTCAATTTCTTTCTCCGCCCGCCATTCATTCACCAGAATCATCATCTGGCTGATCGCCGTGTTAAAAGCCAACGCCTCAATGTCATCCGTCACTTTTTTTATCGTCTGGTGTAATATTTTCTTGATCTTTAAGTTATTATTTACCGTATCTCCAGACTCTTGGCTTTGTACTTTGTACCTCGTATCAAAGTACGGGGCATGCTTTACACTTTGTACTTTTCCTTGCATCTCCCATACTTTTTCCAAAAAACGGCGCACTCCCATTATCCCTTTGGGATCCCAAGGTTTCATCTCCTCCAGAGGGCCCATGAACATCTCATAAAGGCGCAGGGTATCGGCGCCCAGTTCCGCTATAATCTGATCGGGATTGATTACATTACCTTTGCTTTTGGACATCTTGTTGTGGTCAGGCCCTAAAACAATTCCCTGGTTGCGCAACTTCAAGAAAGGCTCCGGAAAGTCCACATAGCCGGTATCTCGCAAAAATTTGGTAAAAAACCTTGAATAAAGCAGATGCAAAACGGCGTGCTCCACACCGCCAACGTAAAGATCTACCGGCATAAACCGCCGAATTTTGTCCTGGCCGGCGAATTCCTTATCGTTCTTCGGGTCCAGATAACGATAATAGTACCAACTGGAGCAAACGAAGGTATCCATAGTGTCAACCTCTCTCCTGGCTTCCCCACCACATTTGGGGCATTTGGTTTGATAAAAACTCTTTAGGTTTTTCAAGGGAGATTCTCCGGTTGGCACGAAATCTACCTCCCTAGGTAATTCCACCGGCAAATCTTTCTCCGGCACCGGCACCGTGCCGCATTTCGCGCAATAAATTATCGGGATTGGAGCCCCCCAATAACGCTGGCGGGAAACTAACCAATCCCGGAGACGGTAGTTGACTATCCCCCGGCCAATATTTCTCTCCCTTGCCCATTTGCAAATTCGCTCCCACCCCTTTTCCACGCTAACTCCATTTATTAAAGGAGAGTTAAAGACACGGCCGCTTTTCTCCGCATAGCAAACGGCTGCCCGCAGAGCCGTGACTGGAATCGTCCAAAAAATATAATCGGCGTAAAAATCTTTCTCCCCAATGACCTTTTTTACGAGATTTAAACGAGGATCAAAGCTGTTTCTTCCGGAGAGAAGTTTAACCGCATTTTTAAGGCAATGCTGCAGTTTTTTCTTTTCTTCTTCGGAATTATCCCTTACGACCTCTTTGGCAAAAACAAACTGTAAATATTTCCCGCCGGCTATCTCACTCCAAAAGTTTGCTTTAAGTTCCGGCTGAATAATTTTAATGTATTCCCCCACCTCATTTGCACCGTTCATTTCCACCGCTATCCCATAAGGCAATTTGGATTTTTGAGTTTTTACGGGAGACACTCGGTACCCTTTACCAATAATGTTTAGTGCTTGAAGCGGATATCTATCCTTCAACGTTTCCAAAACCTTGCGGCTGTTTCTCAAAAAAGAAAGATTTAAGAAAGCCCAATATTTTTTCTCCTGGTAAATCACCCTTTCCACCGGTAAGTTATGCCGCATAGCAAATTCAAAATCGCGCTCGTCGTGAGCGGGTACTGCCATAATCGCGCCGCTGCCGTAGTCGCCCATTACATAATCGCCCACCCAGACGGGGATTGGCCGGCCGCTTACCGGGTTAACCGCTATAAGCCCCCGTAAAGGAATTCCGGTTTTCTCCCGGTTGAGTTGGGTGCGTTGCATTTCGTTTTTTCTCAAAGCGCCTAACCGATAAGCCTTTATTTTGTTTTTATTGGCGGCTAATTTGTACAATTGTTTCAAGGATTCTCCGTCCGGCGCCAGTACCATAAAAGTCGCGCCAAAAATGGTGTCGGGCCGGGTAGTAAAAACTTTTACCCGAGCCGCTGTGGGGATATTTTGCAGTTTCGCCGCAATTTCAAGATTATTTTTTTCCGAATCGGAAAAAAATTTCTCTTCCTTGGAGGTTACTTTCTTAAGTTCAAATATTAGTTCCATTCCTCTGCTGCGGCCAATCCAGTTTCTCTGAATTTCCTTGATGCTCTCCGGCCAGTCAACTTTCACAAGGTCCGCAAGTAACTGGTCGGCGTACTTAGTGATTTTAAAAAACCATTGATCCAGCTTTTTTTGGATAACCAGTGACTCGCATCTTTCACAACGCCCCGCCACTACCTGCTCGTTAGCAAGAGTAGTCCGGCAGCTGGGACACCAGTTGGCCCGGGCCTTCTGCCGATAAGCCAACCCCTGTTTGTAAAGCAACAAAAAAAACCACTGGGTAAAACGATAGTATTCGGGAGAGGAGCTGTCAATTTCCCGGCTCCAGTCATAGCTCAAACCAAGCGCGTTAAGCTGCCGGGTATAATTCTTGATGCTTTTTTCGGTTGATTCGGCCGGATGAGTTTTGATTTTTATGGCATAATTTTCCGCCGGCAGCCCAAAGGCGTCCCAGCCAATGGGATAAAGCACGTTAAACCCCTGCATCCTTTTCATACGGGCGTAAATATCAGTGGCCGTGTAAGATTCCGCGTGGCCCACGTGCAAGCCCTCGCCGGAGGGGTAGGGGAACATTGAAAGGCAGTAGAATTTGCGCTTTCGGCTTCCGTCCTCGGCAGCATAAAGCTTAGGGTTTTTCTCCCAAAATTTTTGCCATTTCGGCTCAATTTTCGCCGGATTATATTTTTTCATTGGCAAGCAATTGGTTTAAAAAAGTAGATTTTAAGTAATAACTACCACTTATATTGCGATTTGTAAATTTTTATTGTCATCCTCAGCCCCCGATCTAGTCGGGGGACTGGAAGATCCAGGAAGATTCGAATGTTTTTACAGAAGAAATAGTCCCGTTTAAAAAACGGATTAAGATGGTTGCGAAACTTAAACTAAAAACGACAACAGACTAGCTTATTTTTCCGGCAGCAGCGGCTCTTGACTGCCTTCTCGCAAGGTGCCACGCTTAATGAATCCACAATCATCGCAATAGATAAACTCCGGAGAGAAAGCCACCTGGGCATTTTCCGTCAAGCGGAAACTTTTTTCCACCAAAGCCGCGATACCTTTGGCAGGCGGACGAGATTCACCCAGCCAAATGTGGGTAAGCGCGCCCGCTTCAATCAACGGATGGAATAATCCCTCCCGACGAATGCGTTCCAATGGATCAAATTCCGCGCCCACATTGATTTGGGTTGAATTGGTGTAATAAACTTCGCCCTTTGTTAAATTTCCTTTAGCAACGCTTCGGGCTGCCCGGCTATACCAGCGGAGATCCAGTTTGGCAAAACGGTAGGCGGTAGTCTCGGCCGGCGTCTGCTCCAAAACTAGGCGGATGCCGTAACGCGCCGAAAGTTTTTCACAAAGAAGCTTGAGGTAAGCAATCACCTTGAGTCCAAATTTAACGGCTTGTCTTCCTTCATGCAACTCTTCCCCTAAGTGGTATTGCACCATCTCATTAAGCCCCACAATGCCAATAAGATGGGTCACGCGATGCAAGCGCAAGTAGGGATGTTCGTCGTCCGGTTTTTTGATTGCCAGAAGCCCAAGTGGACCGTCGGATCCCTTCTTAAGCAGATGTTCAAGAAAAACCCTTTTCTGGCGGTGGGCCTTCACGGCTGTCTCCATCATGTTTTTTAAGTAACTAAACAAAACCTCATCGTTGCCGCCCGCTCGATAAGCAATGCGCGGCAAATTAAGAGAAATATTCTGCAAGGCGGAATAACGCATGCGCCATGGCTTTTTAGCGTCTTCAATATCGCTTTTTTCCAGTTTAAAAGACAACCGACAGCATTCGGAAATCTTAGCTTCGTTTCTCCGATCAAAAACAAAATAAGTGTTGCCTTTCTCCGCCGCTACCCGGGAAAGCATTTCCAAGCATTCTTCGTGCCCGGGGGCCTGGAAAAACTTTTCCGTAATGTGCACTAAGGGCTTGGGGAAGAAAAAGGGGCGTCCTGAACCGTCGCCTTCCAGATAAACTTCAAAAAGCCCTCTGAAGAAAGCTTGAGATTCTTTCAAATATTCCTTATAAGTTTTGCCGGTATATTTCCCGCCCGGCCCAATGGCGGGAACATCTTCAAAGTGGCTGGGAATTTCCCAGTAAAGATTGATGTCGGAAAAAATTGCCTGCCCTCCCCGCGCCACCGCCTGTTGGGAAAATTCATAAATCAAGACTTGGGCCAGCTGTTTTATGGATTTTTCATCCCGTCCCTCAAGATAAGGAGCTAGAAAAATATTCACCGCGTCCCAGCCAATCGCGCCGGAAAAATGGCATTGGAGCGCCGCGGAGAGTTTAATAAGATGGGCGATCAACACTTCTGGATGTTTAGCCGGCTTAGCTTGGGAAAGGGAAGAGGTAAGATCCAATCCGTATTTTTTGACATATTCCAATGACTGGCCGGAGCAGTATGGCCGATCAATCATTCCCAGATCGTGCAAGTGAATGTCCCCGCGAGCGTGAGCATCGCTTACGTCCGGCGAAAAAACCCGCAGCAGCGCATATTCTTTCTTTATGCCTTCGGCTAAAGTCAAGTTGGTGGCTTCGGGACCGTGGGGCACATTAGCATTATCTTTGTTGGTTTCATTTTCAATAATCTGCTGGACGTCATAAATTGGAAAACCCAAACGGCTGTAACGTTTATGAGCTTCTTCCAACCCCCGATCCAAAAGCTGGCCCAAGACCAGTTCCCGAATAAGGCGGGCGGTGATAAATTTTATCTTGCCTTCAAAGATTTGGCTCTCTACTTCTTGAGCGATTTCCGCGGCGATCCGCTGACTAATGCCAGTCTCTTTCGCAATGCTGTCGGTGATTCGGGAAATATCCCACTTCTCCAACTCGTCCTCGCTGGTTCGGACAAATAGCGCTTTGTCAGTCACATCAGAACTAAGATCCAAGTTAAGAGCAGATTGTTTAGTTTTGGTATCAGTTTTAGTTTCGTCGGGCATTAAAATAAAATTTGGTACAAAAAACTCTGCTGTCCAATGACGGGGCAGAGCAATTACAACCTAAGGGCAAAAACCATTTTACCCAAGGTTAGCCGTCTTATGCGATACGCGATAAAGAAAGGGTTTTTCGGCTTTGATGGATTTTAAATTAACTTTTCCTTCTTTTTTAAAATAACACCGTTTTAGAAAATTCCCAAATCCCTGTCGGGAAATAATTAAGACTTGGGGTTTAAGGATTTTATTTGATATTGGGATTTTGAGCTTGGATATTATCCAGATACCCTTGGAGAATTATTCTTGCCGCTTCAGCATCTTCCAGATTTTCCTTCGGAAGATTTCTTTTGGCTTCTCCTGTAGAAAATCTTTCGTCATAGGTGACGATTGGAGTTGGGATAATCTCTTCTAGTTTCCCCACAAAATTCTCTACTTCGCTCCCCAGTTTTGATTCGGCACCGTCCATATTAAGCGGTTTTCCAACCACAACGAAGTTGATGGCGTGCTCTTCAACAATTTGACTGAGCTTAAAGAAAAGATCTTTATCGTTGGGTATAACTAAAAACTTTAACGCCAAAGCGCCTCTCGGAGCCAGCGCCAGACCAATCTTTTTCGTTCCAAAGTCAATGCCGAGATAATTTTCTTTTTGATTTTTTTCCCTTTGCTTTTGTGTTTCAAGTTTCATGTTTCAAGTTTCATGTTTTTCGCCAAAGGCGAACTCGCCTATGGAGAGTGTCTCTGGCAGGCAAGTCTCAAGTCTTACCCTGGAATTTTAAGGCTAAAAATTCTTGACAAAACATAAAGTGGTGCTTTAATGACACGTTCTACAAAAAATGGCCGAAAACAACCACGCCCCCGCATTTTGGCTAAAAGAATCTGTAGACAATGGGGTGATATCTCTTGGAAAAACATCGTCTCGGGAGAGTGCCTAGAACAAGGATGTTTTGGTGACGCTGGAACATTCCTCGGGAACCCTTCCCTCCCATCCTTAGAGGTGGGATGATTGTCTACAGTTTCTTATGCCCAAAAATACGAGGGCGTTTTCTACCTTATTACACAAATTTAATTTCCGCAAAAAGCTGGAAAGGTATCTGGATGCGGCTATAGCGGTTTCACATCATCAATAAAGCCAATCGGGCTAACCGCTGGCAATTCTCTTGATTAGCTTTGATAATCCCGAAAAAAAAGTAATCCAAAAAGCTTTAAAATAAGCAATAAAAAAGTTATCTCCTTTTTTGTACCAAAACCTTCCTAATCCCTTCCACCAAAAATAAAGTCTTTTTATCTCCTTTAGCGAATAAGCGCTTTGACCATGTAAATGAACCGCATGGACTGAAGATAAAAAATAGGTCTTTCCTCCCATTTGGCTCAACCTGTAGCTTATGTCAACATCATTAAAATACAGAAAGAAATGCGGGTGAGCGTCAAATCCACCCAGTTTTTTCAAAATATTTCCCCGCCATAATAGACAACTGGCCATCGGCTGATCCACTTCCTGGCTTTTTCGGGGGGAATAATAATTCCGGTATACTTTACCTCTGGTCACAAAGTCAGTTAACAAAAACCAAAATCCTTTAGGAAAAGTCCGGCAGGTTGATTGGATTGAACCGTTGCCATAGCGCAGTTGAGGTGAGACGCAAGAATAATCGGAATTATTTTCTAGAAAGTCAGCTAGCTTCTTAATTACTCCCGGCTTGATAAATACATCCTGATTAAGCATCAGGATGTATTTCCCTTTGGCCTTCTTCAGCAGAAAATTGTTGCCGGCGGCAAATCCCAAGTTCTTTCCGCCGTCTCCGAAAAATTTCACTCGCGGAAAGCGGGCTCTTATTTCTTCCCAACGCTTGGGATCAAACCCGTTATTCAAAGCTAGAATTTCCCAGTCTTTTTCCAACCTTCCGTTGCAATCCGGGTATAAAGAACTCAGGCATTTTTCAAATATTTTTTCACCGTAGTAAACGGGAATGATTATTGAGAGTTGCATAAATTGAGAGTTGTATAATTAGTTGTAATGGTTACGAAACTCCTCATTTTAATTTTTTTGTGGAGCGCCCGCCTGCGCCGATCTGCCTGCCGGCAGGCAGGGGCTTCGGCGGGCAGGTCGCCTGCGAGGCATTAACTGCAATGCGAGCTGGATACAAAAAAATTAAAAAAGTTGAGTTTTGTAACCACCCGGTTGTGTTACTCAGCTGCAATCACGGTAGGGAGAAGGGATCTTTTTCCCCCTCCTTCAAGAAAAGCGGCGTAAGGGCCTTTTGTCTTTTTTGGCTTCTTTCTTGGATGTACTGATTTATCCCGCCGTCTCCGTCAATCGTTATTTGGTTGTTCTGAGGTTTAACTTCTTGGGGAGCAGAATAAGACCCCACCTCTAAAAACCGAATAATAAAATAAAATACCCCCCAGAAAGCCAAAAGAAACAGAGCAATCGCAATCAGCAAGGCAATTTTAGAAATATAATCATCCACGCGCTTCTTAAACAAAACCATACTATGAAATTAGTAATTTAGGGACTGCTCCGGCCGTTAGTAATTAAAATCTCCGCTTTTAAATCGCCCGGCGCCGCCGCTTCCTGATTTTGGAAAAATCCTTCCGCGATAATTTCCTGGGCTTGGGAGATTTTAATTCCTTCTACTGAAACCAGCCGATAGGAATTTTCTAAATATGTGATAAATTGAAGGACATTCAAATATTTTCCTTCAACGTTTAGTTGGAGCCATACTTCCTTGTCCTGCTCTTCATTTTTGCCTGCACTTTTGTTTTTACCGGAGCCGGTCTGGCCAATACCGGAGAGAATTTTATTTGATCCCGGTTCGGTACCCACATTGGTTTTGAGGTAAACGCCAGCGGCCGCGGCCGCTTTTTCTAGCTCCTCAATCAAGCCCAAGGTATCTTCCCGGCCTACCAGCATCTTTTTAAGCTCGCTGCCCAATTGCTTGTTTTTTTGGTAATTTTCTTTTGCTTCCGCGTAAGATTGGACGTCGGCCAGTTTTATCTCATAATCCTTTTTGAGCGTTTCCAGCTCCCCTTCCGCCTGCTCCACCTTCCAAAATAATATCCAGCTTCCCAATCCTCCCGCGGTGAGAAAGATTACCATCCAAACTAGCGGCCAGCGCAATATCTTTATTATGTTTTTGTTTTCCACAGATATTCATGAAACATAAAACTTGAAACTTGAAACTTAATAAACGTCATCTTCACACCGAGTTGGGAGGGTTCATTCCTCCGTTTCATGTTTTATGTTTTATGTTTTTGAGCCAAGAGCGGGAATTGAACCCGCGACCCCATCCTTACCATGGATGTGCTCTACCATCTGAGCTATCTTGGCATTATACTACTAATAATATTAATTGAATATAGCATATTTTCAAATGCCACAACCACAACTGAATAGCTTAAAACTTTTTTAGACAAAAAGAAAGACCCGAAGGTAAAAAATTTGACAAATGGGTTATCTGTTGTATCCTACTATTAGAAAGTCTCCTGCGCCTGCTTCGGCAGTGTGCAGGATTTTTTTTGGCCAAATTTTGACCAAAATTTTCTGTTGCTCTAGCATGAACTAAATATGAAAACCAAGAAAGAAACTGTACAAATATTTATTGATGGAGGAAATTTTTACCATCTGGCTCTCAAAAAAATAGGAGGGAAAGATATTAATTTTTCCTTTGATGAATTTGCCAAATTTCTAGCCAACGGCAGAAATATATCCCAACATGGTAAAAGATATTATACCGGAACGGTAAGGGAAGAAGTCGGTAACTTAAGAAGTAAAGAGGCAATGTCAAGACAAACAAAATTTTTAACTGTTCTCAAAAAAGGCGGATGGGAGATAAAAACTAGCAAACTGAGAAGCCGCATAGAAAGAATAACTATCGATAACAGGGTTGCCGGCTATAAAAATCTGCACAAAAAAGGAGTAAAGTTCATCGAATACAAAACGACGAGGGAAAAAGGCATAGACGTAAAACTAGCGACGGATTTAATCGCCGGCGCGGTTGATAGAAAATACGATACTGCTATCGTGGTGAGTTCCGATAGCGATTTAGTACCCGCAATAGATTGGGTAAGGAAGAGGACGGCCAGAAAAATTGAATACGTGGGATTTTCGCTGATTGATAAAAAAGACAGAAAGTCCAGCACCAAGCCGCTTCAAACAATGATAACCTATACTGACATTCAAAGAATACTGGTTGAATCCGATTTAAGGAAGTTTGTTAGATAAATACTTTTCTAAAAATCTCATTAATACTGTCTGTGTCGGAGTTGTGGGCTTACCCCGCATCCTTTGTGGTGCGGAGCGGTTGTCAAGGTGGAGACTTGCCCTGTCGAATTTGTCCCGTCGCATAACTGGGATAATGGGGTTCCGGTTCTACCTTTACAACAAGGCGGTGATTTGCTACCGGGTAGCTTAAAACTTTTTTAGACAAAAAGAAAGACCCGGTGGAAGTTTTGTTGTTTCCAGTCCGGGTCTTATTGCTATGATTCGGTCTCGGCTTGTCCATTGGGCTGTTTAAGCAATCAGCTCCGATTATGCCTCAACATTATTCTATCCAAGAAAAGATTTATCGAGTAGCCGAGCCAGATTGCTCAATTATTTTTTCAAGCCCTTTTTTAATTCGGGTAAATCTTCCGTCGCCGTTTTCCAAACCGCTTCGAGGTCGATATTGAAATATTCGTGAATAAGCTTGTTTCTCATGTCCGCGATGTCTCTCCATGGAATATCAGGTAGAGAATCAATAAATTCTGGAGATAAGTTCTTAGAAGCTTCTCCGATTACTTCCAATTCCCGAATAACTCCACTTTGAGCTAAGAAATTTTCCGAAAATTTATCAAAATCAAGATCTTTGATAAAGTCTTCGATTTTCGCAATTGAGTCTAAAATGTGATTTACATAAACGCTATCGTCTTTTTTCATAAAATACTTTTAGGTCGTCAAGGACATATTTTCTTAAATGCCGATTTAAAGATGGCTCGGTTACTAAATCGACTTTTTTGCCTAAAATATGCGAAATTTCTCTTTCCAATCGGATAATTTCCAAAAGGCTTCTGGCTTTCTCAAACCTGACCAATAAATCAACGTCGCTTTCTTCTGAAGCCTCGTTACGGGCATAGGATCCGAACACTCCGGCGCGGGAAACATAATTTCGTTCGAGCAGAGGAGTAATTTTTTGCAGATTTACACTAGCCATAAAATCTATTTAAAAGATAACTTCACTCTATTATTATCACACTAATAATCCCTACGCTAGAGTTTGGTCGGGGTACTGGGATTCGAACCCAGAATCTCCTGCTCCCAAAGCAGGCGCCTTAGCCAGTTAGGCCATACCCCGTTTAAAGGTAACCTATAACAAAATTAAGTTGTTGGAAAGGATTTGACATAAATTATGATGTACATTATTATGCACATATATTAAATCAGGTAAAATGTTCCCTCTGAAAAACATTATCACGATAACAGAGGCTCGAAAAAGATTATTCGAGATTTCCGATGAATTACAAAGAAAACCAGGCATGGTCTATATTATTACCGTTAAAGGCAAACCCCGTACGGTTTTAATGTCGGCGAAAAACTTTGAAAAAATGCGAAAAAAGTTAAACAAAAAGAGAAAATGATTATTCGCAAGAAAACTGGGAAAAAATATTTTGAGGAAGTTTTGACAAAGATAAATTTGAAAAATGATTTATACTGACCGCATTTACGGGAAAATTAAAATTACCGAACCGATTATACTAGAACTAATAAATTGTCCTTCTATCCAGCGGCTTAAAGGAATTGACCAGGCCGGCTACTCCAAACCCTGGTTTTCTGGGATCCCCCGAACTCGTTTTGAACACTCAATGGGCGTTTTTATTTTGCTTAAAAAATATAATGCTTGCCTCGAAGAGCAAATTGCCGGCTTGATTCACGATGCTTCCCATTTAACTTTTTCTCACGCTAAGGATATGCTATAATATTAATGACAATTAACCAAAAAATTATGACAACTAGAGGACAAATTTATAAGTGCGAAATTTGCGGGAATATCGTGGAAGTTTTACATGAGGGGCAAGGAGAATTGGTCTGCTGCGGACAGCCAATGCTCCTCCAACTAGAGAAAACCGAAGAAGTGGGACTCACAGAAAAACATCTGCCGGTGATAGAAAAAACTGAAAAAGGAATTTTGGTAAAGATCGGCAGCGTGCCTCATCCGATGGAAGAAGCCCACTCTATTGAATGGATTAAGGTTGAGAGAAAGGATGGCCGGATTTGCCGAAAACACCTAAGTCCCAAGGATAAACCTGAGATGGAATTCAACGTTTCGCCGGAAGAAGTAGTCGCGGTGTATGAATACTGTAATTTACATAGATTGTGGGTAACAAGAGTTTAGAAATTTTTGAAAGTGTAAAAGTTCAGAAAGCAAAAATACAAAGACAAAATCTATAATCTGATAAACTTTGAAATTTTTAACTACACAATCATGAAATTAAAAGGATCCCAAACCGAAAAAAATCTCTTAACCGCCTTCGCGGGAGAAAGCCAAGCGCGCAACCGCTACACCTACTACGCTTCAGCGGCAAAAAAGGAAGGCTTCGAACAGATTTCTGCTATTTTTACGGAAACCGCCGACAACGAAAAAGAGCACGCCAAAAGACTGTTTAAATTTCTGGAGGGCGGGGAAGTAGAGATTAGCGCCGGCTTTCCCGCCGGCGTGATCGGCGCTACCGCAGAAAACTTGAAAGCAGCAGCCGGCGGAGAAAACCACGAATGGACCAATATGTATCCCCAGTTTGCCAAAATAGCCGAAGAGGAAGGATTTACTGAAATCGCAGAGGTGTTCAAAAGCATCGCCGTAGCTGAGAAACAGCACGAAAAAAGATATCTTGGCTTCCTGAAAAATATTGAAGAAGGAAAAGTATTCAAAAAAGACCAACCTATCAAATGGCGTTGTCGTAATTGCGGTTTTATTCACGAAGGAGCAGAGGCACCGGAAAAATGCCCGGCTTGCGACCATCCGCAAGCACACTTTGAAATGCTGGGAGAAAACTGGTAATTTTCGGCTACTGGCAACAAGCAAAAAGTTTTAACGAATTATTCCTACGCTCATAAAAAAATGCTACATTTGTCTTAAAGCTTATGGCTTATAACTTACAGCGGAAAAAGAAAGGGGGTGGTATTTATGGAGGAAACTAAAGAAGAAAAAGACAAAAAAGACGTTATTAGTTGGATAGCGTTGGTTCTTCTGGTGATCGGTGGACTAAACTGGGGCTTAGTGGGACTTATTAAACTTGATTTGGTAAAAGCTATCTTCGGCGAAATGACCACATTGTCAAGGATAATTTATCTTTTGGTTGGAATCTCCGCCGTTTATATGGTGCTTATGCCTCCAAAGATGGATAAAAAATAATGCTGGCCGTTAAAAGTTGGGCTAGCAATTAAAAAAGCAATTAGCTTGTTTGTCTTTTTTGTTCGGAAGAGTAAACGCGTAGGCCCTAAGGAATTTACTCCGCTTGATGCAAAAAATCTCAGAAAAATAATTTTGTAATAATTTCATCTCTCGGCAAAATACGCTTTCAGCAATAATCCGGTGAAAAAACATACCGTCTTACAAGGCAATAAAATTACTTATTTACTGAAAAGAAGCCGCCTGAGCAAAAGAATAACGCTCTCCATTCGTCCCGGCGGAGAAGTCTTTGTTACTTTGCCTTACTTTGCCGCCCTTAGAACCGCGGAAAACTTCCTGCGGGAAAAAAGCGGCTGGGTCCTAAGAAACATCGCAAAAATGCGCTCCATTGGCCATAATCAAGGTTTGGGAAAGAATAAAAAAGAATACCAAAAATTTAAAAAATCGGCTGCGACTCTCATTAAAAGAAGAGTGGAAGAAATCAACCAATATTATCAATTTCCTTACCAAAAAATTTCTATCCGCAATCAAAGCTCCCGCTGGGGAAGCTGCTCCCGGAAAAGAAATTTAAATTTCAATTATAAAATCGCGCTTCTGCCACGCAAATATATGGACTACATAATCATTCACGAGCTCTGCCACCTCAAGGAAATGAACCACTCACGGCGATTTTGGGAACTGGTTGCACGTCAGGCCCCTCAATATAAGCAGTTAAGAAAAGAAATACGTAAAAAAATCACATAAAACTATTCTAATATTCTCCCTCCATGGGCGGGCAAGTAAGAATTTGAGAATACTCACCGCAAAAATTTCCGGTTTTTATACCGATAACCTTGACAAATTAAATTAATGTAGCAATATAATCTGTTTTGTCTTCAAAGACGCCAAAAAAGGAGGTGGGCGATGATAAATTCCTCTTTAACCCAAAAGGGGAGATGGAGAAAACCGTCCGTTGGGAAATATTTTCCCGAAGACGCAAAATGTGATGATATTT
>Ga0194126_10001384_pt1 | contig 40666 bp, 32 predicted proteins | sample TA2KigC150mmetaG_FD_148641 | JGI IMG/M metagenome (GOLD analysis project Ga0194126, IMG submission 148641) | Freshwater microbial communities from Lake Tanganyika, Tanzania - TA2015035 Kigoma Deep Cast 150m | ecosystem: Environmental > Aquatic > Freshwater > Lake | place: Tanzania: Lake... | reverse complement strand
TATGTCCAGCAATACAACAAACACCCAAAACCCTTCAGTTGGACCGCAACCGCCGATTCAATCCTTGCTAAAATCGAGCGACTTTGCAAACGAATTTCCGACACGCGACACTAGCATACGGGGACGATTCGGGTTCATATGACATGAGGTACCGCCGCCTCACGCTCGTGTCAGGACCTGAGCCCTATTGCGCTGAACTCATACCTTTGCTTGAGGATAAGCTCACTGCTGAAGCGGTATCGGAACTTAAGTTCGAGGAAGTGCGTGGACATGCTCCCAAGATGCGGACTGCCGGCCACTTCCTTGAACAGACTGTTGCATATTGCTGTCGGAATAAGCTCCGAGTGGACGTGCTTTTATGGGACAACTACGATTCTCGGCATGCAATATCCCACCGCGATGATGAAGCAAACTTGGTTAGGATGTACTACAAGAATCTGCTGCACGTGGCGCGGAGGTGGGGGGCGGTTCAGTGGAGATTCCTTCCGGATGAACAATCTGGCGTGGAGTGGAACGAACTGAGGAACTTTCTCAACAATACGCGGCTTGAAAAGCCTGCTCAGAGAGGGATGTCTCTGTTCCCCAAATCGAATCCCTTTCTAGAATTCGAGCCGATAGTGTCACAAAACTCAGTGTTGCATTCGCTAATCCAGACTGCTGACCTGTTTGGAGGGCTCTCTCGATTTTCTCATGAGAAAGGTCGTGAGTATCTGAAATGGATAGGATCGGAAGAAGCCAAGGAGCAACCTGGTTTGTTCTTGCTCGATGACAACACAGAAGTTGGTGATTCAAAGGCTGATCGAGTGCGATTCTCACTACTCCGAAAGCTGGATGGTCTATGCAAGCAGTCCAAGCTTGGGGTGAGTTTGAGAACTTGGAGTGCTCTTTCAACACCGAATCCTAACAATCCGATCAACTTCTGGAACTACGTCCCCCAGCACGAAATGGATAAGGCGCCAACGAAGTCAGGGTGAAGACAATTGAGCGTCGCGCCAAGAAGCTCGATATTTCCTCCGACACAAGTTCCTACGAGCAGGAGATCGACCAACTCGTGTACAAGCTGTACGAGCTCACGCAAGAAGAAATCGAAATCGTCGAGGGAAAGAAATCCTAACACCTGCCCGCCGCAACGAAGTGAAGGCGGGGAGGAGGAGATCAAGTTGGTGGAGGGGGCAGCACATCAGAAAACTTCATAATGATGGAATCAAACGTACTGAAAGAACCTGTGCCAATTTATTCTGCCGATGACGGTTTATTTACGCCCGAGATTGGGAGCTGGGGCGTTCAGAAGTATCGTCTGGTCGGAATGTACAATGAGCTTTTCTCCAAAGGCATGAAGGAGCGATGGGATCGACGCGTCTATATTGACTTGTTCGCGGGATCTGGCAAAGCCCGTCTCAGAGATAGCGGCAGAGTCGTACTGGGTTCGCCTTTACTTGCGCTGGCCGTTCCGAATCCCTACGACCGTTACATATTCTGCGAGCAAGACAGCGATGCGATGAATGCCTTAAAACAACGCGTAAGCACGTTGAACACTAATCTGGACGTTCATTTTGTCGATGGCGACTGCAACGAACAGATAGATAGGATCATCTCCAAAATCCCACACTACTCCTCCGGAACAAAAGTACTTTCATTCTGCTTCGTCGATCCATTTTCTCTTGATATCCATTTTCAAACGATCGGGAAACTCGGAAATTACATTTTGGATTTCCTTATTCTTCTCATGCTCTCCGATCCCATGCGAAACGAGGATCGCTATACCGAGGAGAACAGTAAACGCATTGAGCTTTTCCTCGGAGTCCGCGACTGGCGGGAGAAGTGGAAAAGCGCAAAGTCTCGTAATATGGGCATTCGACAGTTCCTCGCGACGGAATTTGCGAATCAGATGATCATGCTTGGTTACAGGGAAGAAGCCTTGAGTTCGATGGTGGAAGTTCGATCCGACGATAGGAACCTTCCGCTCTACCATCTTGCTTTCTTTTCAAAGCACCCTCTTGGTTATAAGTTCTGGAACGAAGTCAGAAAATACGCCACCGATCAAACATCATTTGAGTTCTGAGGAATTCATGGCAACAAAATCGCACATCGAATGGACGGAAATGACCTGGAACCCTGTGACGGGCTGCAGTAAGGTCAGCGCCGGCTGCAAGTTCTGCTACGCAGAGCGGATGGCAAAACGACTGCGAGCGATGGGCGTGGAGCGCTATGACACTGCATTCGAAGTCACCCTCCACGAAGATTTGCTCGATGTCCCAAGGACGTGGCGCCAACCAAGGCTGGTTTTTGTAAACTCGATGAGTGATTTGTTCCACGAGGATGTGCCCCTCGGCTTCATCCGCAGAGTTTTCTCGACCATGTCCGGAACACCGCAACACACGTATCAAATCCTCACAAAACGGAGTGGGAGGCTTGCTGAGTTGGCACCCGAGCTTGTTTGGCCTGCAAACGTGTGGATGGGAGTCAGCACCGAGGACGAACGCGTACTATACCGAATCGAACACCTGCGCAGTGTTCCTGCGTCCGTACGCTTTCTCTCGTGCGAACCGCTCATCGGTCCCCTGGAGAATCTCGACTTAACCGGCATTCACTGGGTAATCGTCGGTGGCGAATCTGGTCCGGGAGCCAGGCCTATGAGCAAGAAATGGGTCGAATCCATCAGACGCCAGTGTCGGCAAGTGAAAGTCCCGTTTTTCTTTAAGCAATGGGGGGGTGTGCGGAAGGATCTCACTGGGCGCGAGTTGAACGGTAGAATGTATGACGAAATGCCTCGGCACGCACTCGTGAGCGAATGATATGAGATTTTCACAACCGAAAAGCACGGCCAACCTTCCGCCAGAGGCGGATCGTTCAATCGCGCGTGCCGCGGGTTGGTATGTGCACTCTGTCCGCGTCATTTCTGAGCGGCAAGAACTGCTGCGTGGTTACGCCAAACGTTAGCCGCCATTGGGTGCCTTAATGAATCAATTCCGACGAGATAGCCACTTCTTACCATCACTTTACCTAAGGAAGTGGAGTACAGATGGCACACGAGTCTGGCTGTATCGTCTTCTCGTCTCTCGCCATGATGTCCCCGATTGGAAGCGTGCATCAATCAAAGGCATCGCGTATCACCAACACCTATACACCAGAATTGTTGCAGGATCTGACTCAGATGAGTTTGAGAGATGGCTCGATGCAGAATTCGAATCACCGGCCAAGGAGGCCCTTGACAAAGCTACATCTGACCGCCGCCTCCTCGCAAACGATTGGAAACGTCTCATTATGTTTGCTACTTCACAGGATGTTAGAACTCCAAAGAAATACATCGAACATCTTCAAAGATGGGTTGACTTGATGCCCAATCTGCTTGACGACACTCTTCGGAATGCAGTTCAAGAATTGGAGACTTCCAAGCAGACGGGCAAAGAGCCTAAACTACCGACAACTCCACCTATGGAACCTATCCCCCTCGCTGTTAGCACTCACATTGAAAACGGAGCAGACCAAGGAATTCTCAAAGCCGAAGTAGTTGTCGGCCGGCAAAGCTGGCTTTCCAGTATGCGATACCTCTTGACTAATACTGCCCGCGTGCTTCTCCAACATAAGTGGACAATCATTCATGCACCCGACAACCTGAGATGGTTTACCAGCGATGATCCTTTCATCCGTCTGAACTATTACAAAGCAGGCTCATATGATTTCCGCGGCGGCTGGGGCAATAAGGGCACAGAACTCCTACTACCACTCTCTCCACTCCACCTTCTATACACTAAGGTTGGGCAGAGATCATCCCTACCGGTCCAGATACCTGCTGAGACCGCTCGACTGCTTCAACGAATGATGGCCGAGCATGCACATCGCTTCATCATCTCATCCCAGCTTGACGATAGCATTCCAGCGTTGCGAACAAGGAAAGTGGATCCCATTGCATTTCAGCAAGAAAGAAATGTGTGGAGAGAATGGCACAAGCAGCAGACTGATGCCGAGCAAGCCCTTGCTCGCAAGAGCGATCAGGCCCCGGCACCCAACGGCGGCTAACACTTTATAAAAGGTCAAAGTCCCCGTAAAACAACAAACGGGGCAGGCAAGAGAAAAATATCCCCCGTTCATCCTTTGATGAAAAACGATGGCTGTTTTTTTGACGTTTTTGTGCACCGACCGCGCCCGACACGTCGATGAGACATCCCTGAATGAGGGATAGCAGAAAACACTCGGACTGGTCCCAAACACTTTAGCGGGCTCTGACCTCAGCACAAGCAACGTCACGGCCCAGATGTTTCATCGGCAGCGCAGCTGCGTCCCAAGCAAGCGGTAGGGAGATTTCCCTCTCGGGGATCTCCAGTTAGCCGCACGGGCTTGCAGCTGCGAAGCCAGTCACGAGTCTCAAGCGAAGCTGAAGCCTTGCTTCAGCGGAGCCAGGTCTTGCGAACGATGATGCCTTTGAATGTTTTGAACTCTTCATGCCTGCTGAGAACGTAAAAGACGATCTTCGATAGTTCTTTGGCAACAACTGTACGGGCAATCGCCGGATTCGAACGCTGTTCGATCCGAGCGGCAAGCTGTCCGATGACGGGATAAAATCTGATCGCCTTGAGCGCCGCCTCGGTGTAGGCAAATTTCAAGTACTGGTTGCCGTCTTTGGAGCCCGAGCGGTGGCGGTGTTTTCCCCCGGAATCCCGTGCCCCAGGTGCAAGACGACAGTAGGAAGCATAATGCTTGTCGTTGGGGAAGCGAGCAATATCACCGGTCTCTATCGCGATGATCGCACCAGTGATATCCCCGATCCCGGGAACGGAGAGCAGAAGTTGGAGCGTCGGTGTTGGACGCAGCTCGCGTTTGAGATACTCTTCGAGGTGCCGTTTGTGCTCGACAACCTGGAGACATTGCTGGTGATGCAACACGGTAACAATCAAGATTCTCATGAGACAACGAGGAGATTTGTTATGTACAGAACTCTTACTACTCTTTCACTTACAGCTGCTGTGCTTCTCCTCTCCGGATGTGCAAATGGCATCAGCACTCAACAGGTGCATAAGGAGCTGGAAGGCCCTGAATGGGTCGTCCAGTCCTTCCGCGAGATTGATGGAACAACTACAGGTCCAGGTACCGTCGCTCTCATCGTTCGCTTCATCCCCCCAGACACATTGTCAGCGAAGGCAGATAATGAACTCTGGGGGCGGTACACCATACAAAACGGTACACTGTCAATCAGCAAGTTGGGCGGAACAAAACGCGGTTTGTCTCCTGGTTCTCGAGAAGATGACTTCATGCAAGCCTTGGAGAATGCAACCTCTTACTCCATAGACGGAAACAAACTCTCCATCCACTACTTTGACAAGACCAGGGCGATCAATCTCCTTGCAAATTGACAACCATGACAAAACCGGCGGCGCCAACGAACGCCTAACAGCAGGCACTACGGCGCTCGATCATTTGAGAAGTCGAAAATAGGAAAAGCCCATGGAGCAATCACTATAGTGCTCGCTCCATACCGTTGCTCACTGGTTGGTAGGTAAAACGTATTTAAGGTTCGCAACGGTACGGCGTAGTGCCTGCAGACGTTAGCTGCCATTATTTTGTGCAATGACAATGAGACTCCGAATCCTACTCATATACCTGACATTGGGCACTCTGAACTCACTCGCCCAAGAACCTTCGACGAACGAGTGGCGCATCAGTCCATCACTCAAATACGACGCGTTCTACTTCATCAACGCAATCTCCAAGCAGGACTTCTATAATCGGATGTACCCCCGAGATGCTTTGCTTTGGCGTGGTCGACTTGGAGAACAAACAATCAACTCAATCAACACTATTATCGACTCCATCGGCAGTGTTGGTTTCAAAGCATCCTACTTGTTTACCCACATCCCCGTCTTTTCCCTGGATGACTTGATCCACGCCCTGCGGGATACCGCAATCTTGAGAGACCGAATCCAATCTGCCTCACTATTGAGCAAAGACTTCCGATATGAAGCATCGATAAATGATCTTAACAGAATCCTGCCCCACTCTGCCAGATTGATTACCATCTTTTCAAAGATGAGAGACGAACGTTGGGAAGACGATTGGAAGGCGATCACACACAGATTAAACGCTGACATTGCCCGCAAGCGTCGAGAGTTGACCAAACACTCCCCTGCTTCATTACGAACCGAAGCTCTCCGTTTCCTTGGGATTGATGCTCGGCAAAAAGACTCATCGTCAACGGTATATTACGTCTATTATGCCTTCCCGAATGCGTTCAAATTGCCATACAATATGATGGCCACCTGGAGTATCGAAGAGCCACAGTACTTCTTCAGTGCCTATCTCCACGAAATGCTCCATCTGTTCTCCATCTATGCACCTGAATTCATAGAACTGCACAACCATCTGTTGAAACACTCCCCAGCGTTCTCCCAGCAACGAAACATTCTTGTGAAGCAGCTCTATGCATCTGATGACGAGTTCTACGTTCTTGCTGCCGAAGCGTTTCTATCTATCAAGGTCGGTATCAGAACGCATCAACAAGCGGTCGATTACTTGAAGTCCGCAAATGGCGGAACGGTTGTCTACTCTTTGTTGATCTACGACCATCTACAAAAGTCATTTGACTATCGGCGCCACTCGTTCGGCAGTTTTCTCAAGGACGTATTCTTCAAGAATGTCACAGCAACCGAAGTGGAGGCGTTCATCGCAGACACAAAATAACGGCGGCTAACAGCCGCAACCACGCCGCTCCCCCTCGATTCACCCGCCGTCTTTGAGAGAAGACTGAGTCGTCGGCGGGTTCGCTCGGGGTCACTCAATCCGTCTCAGGCGGACTGCAAGGCTACCCCAAACGCTATGCGTCTTGGCCGCCCGCATCAACATTCAGCGGAACTGCAGTGATCACAGATTGGTGCGATTCGAAAAGGGTTCGAACAATCAATCGAGGACGGATTGGGCAGCTGCCTGCCAACTTTCCGGTAGGCTTCTATTCAAGCGAGGCGACGGGAACAACTTTAGTCGGTGAGCTGAACTCGAAGCTTCTTACCCAGGGCTTTCGCATACTTCCCCAGGGTCGAGAGGCGGATATCTTCTGCATGGTTCTCGATACGTGAAATAGCGGATTTCTTCGTCCGTAATCGCTTCGCAATCGTCTCTTGAGTGATCCCTGCTTTCTCTCGAGCTTCACGGAGCATGACACTAAACTCGAACGCTTCGTACCTTGACTCAAAGTGCTCAGCAAATTTCACACTGCGCTTCTTACGACGTTCAATATACCGTTCAACATCACTCATGGCTTCTTCCTCCTTTGTAAATAGTCTGATCGACGTCTCAAGGCAAGGTCTATCTCCCGGCGAGGGGTCTTTTGCTGTTTCTTCGAGAATCCACTTGTCAAGACAAGTAACACTCGTCCGTCATATAATCCAAGCAAGCGGTAACGTCGACCTCCGCTTTGTGCCCGTACTTCCCATAACTCATCCGTACCAACAAGTTTCTTCAAATACTGAACTGGGACAGAGTCCATCCTCTCGACCAATCGAAGTACCCAAGCAACTTTCTGGGCATCTTGATCTGAGAGTGTATCAAGAAACTCTTCAACCGGGCAGTTTCCAGTTTGTGTTCGATAAAACACTATGACGCGCACGGCTCAAGTTAACATATTTGTGAACAACCCGCAAGCTCTTTTTCAGGCGGCCACGAACACCTAACAGCAACCACGCCGCTCCCCCTCGACTCACCCGCCGTCTTTGAGAGAAGACAGAGTCGCCAGCGGGTTCGCTCGGGGTCACTCAATCCGCCTGAGGCGGACTGCGTGGTTGGGCGAGACGTCATGGCATCATTTGCGGCACGCGCGATAGACAAATGAAAGACATGAACCCAGTCCGTCAGATTACGGTTCAGACAATCGATGATCTCATAATCGAGATTCAATACATCAAAAGCACCAGACCCCTTCAGATCGTCTCAATTGATGGGAAAGACGGGACAGGGAAATCAACCATCGCGAGAGCGCTTTCTGAAAGATTGCCGTTTCGTCATATCGAATTGGACCGATATCTCATTCGGAAACAAGATCATTATGTTGGCTTCATTCGTTATCATGATCTCCGACCTGCCATTTCCTCTGCTCGTGAAAGTGGAAAGGTTGCGCTGATCGAGGGCGTATGTGTTCAGGCCGTTCTCAACCGATTGCAGCTTTGCTCCGACCTCTCTATCTATGTCAAGCGGACAGGTCCGGACGGTGATTGGTACGACGAACGCTATTTTGATCGTTCTTCAACCCGTGAAGCCATATTCGAAATCGACCGTGAGAACCGTCGCGCGTTTGCCAAAGCCATGAATGAACCATACAATGAAGACGAACAAGAAACGTTGTTTCACGAGGTTGTGCGCTACCACTTCCAATTTGAACCTCACATCACCGCGAATATCACCGTCGCATGGAACCACTCTGCATAGTTTTCTATGTGCGTGCTGCAAACGAACGCCTATCAATGCGCACCACGCCGCACCCTACAGGGAGCTGCAGGAACTTGGACATTTCGATACGAAGACGTCGAGCCGGGTGTTCACACCTTCTGATATCAGAAAACTCGGTGACGCCCTCTTCTGCGATCGGCGGTATGACACCGTTTTCGTCTATCACAACGGCGCCGAGTCGTATTACGGTGCGAGGGGGTTCCGCGGCTTGCTCAGGGTCTGAATTCGGACTTTCAATCGCGTTCTAAAGGAAAGGAGCAAATACTATGTCTCGCTTCGCTTCGGCTTCCCTTTGTTTGCTTCTCGCTATGGCAATCGTCTCCTGCTCGACCCCTGAAGAAAAAAGCCGAGCATCCGCTTCAGAATACTTCACGAGTAGTGCAACAGGAATCAAGACGGGCGGCATTCAGATCATCCCGATACAAACGCCAAAAGGAGAGTTCAAAGTCTGGACGAAGTGCTTTGGCAATAATGCGAGAACGAAAGTCCTGCTACTCCACGGCGGCCCCGGTGCAACCCACGAATACTGGGAGTGCATGGAGAGCTTCTTCCCCGAAGAGGGAATCGAGTTCATCTATTATGATCAGCTTGGCTCTGCCTACTCGGATCAGCCGAAGGATAACGATCTCTGGGTAACCGAACGCTTTGTCGATGAACTCGAACAGGTGCGAACAGCGTTGGGGCTGAACAAGGATAACTTCTTCCTCTTAGGCCACTCGTGGGGAGGTATTCTCGCGATCGAGTACGCACTGAAGTACCAGAACAATCTCAAGGGGCTCATCATCTCCAATATGATGTCGAGTGCTCCCGACTACGGCCGCTACGCCGATGAAGTGCTATCCAAGCAGATGGATCCTGCGGTACTGAAGCAGATCCGAGTGATGGAAGCGAAAGGGGATTTTGGAAACCCGAAGTATATGGAACTTCTCATGACGCACTACTATGTGCAGCACATCTTGCGGCTGCCGATTGAGCAGTGGCCCGATCCGGTCGTGCGTGCCTTCAACAAGATCAACCAGGACGTCTATGTGTTGATGCAGGGCCCAAGCGAGTTTGGCATCGCGGGCAGACTTGCAGAATGGGATCGCTCGAAGGATTTGCCGAAGATTACCGTTCCTACTCTCGTGGTCGGTGCACAATATGACACGATGGACCCCGAGCACATGAAATGGATGGCTTCACAGGTCGAGCACGGAAGCTACCTGTACTGTTCGAACGGTAGTCATATGTGTATGTACGACGACCAGGAGACGTACATGCAGGGGCTCATCAAATTCATCAAATCTGTCGACGCAGGGAACGAGACGGTGCAGTTCCCCTGATGGACCAGGGGACTGTCTCGAAAGATCACCGAGAGTCACAGTGAGCGAAATCGTGGCTTCGACTGCGCTCAGCCTGACGATTTCGCTCTGAGGAGGACTTCTGAGACAACCCCGTGATGCGGGAGCAAAGACTCATTTGGAAACCGAGTTCTGCTAGGCATCGTGAGGGAGGAGCCAGTGGTATACCCTTCACACGATGTGATTCCTCAATGTGAAAGAGGGTTAGTCCATGAAAACCAATCTCATCACAGCTCTGATTGCATCATTGTTGTTGATTCCCAAAGGTTCCTACTCACAAGAACCTTCGCAGCAATTCCCCCCGTACCAAAGAATCATCAACATGGCCATCATCCCGCTATTTGCAATTCCTCTGGTTCACGAGAGCGGACACGGTCTCTTTGCCTGGATGGCTGGAGCAGATAGCATCGCGATCTATCCATTCACTATCTTGCCATATGAGAAGCACTATTTGAATCCTCAACTCACAAGCTATAACCTCAGGGAGGGTTTGATCTTTGCCGGCGGTGCGCTTACCACTCGGCTCACCGCCCAAATCCTTCATATCTTGCTGAACAGCACGAACCCGCCGCGTTGGATTGAAGGTGTTGGTGGAGGACTCTCGACAATGATGCGCGTTGATCTTCCTGTCCAGTACCTCTGGGGGTGCGTCTATTCGGTTTGTTCCATCTCAAAAGGACGTCCTGATTTCACAGGTATTGCAGAGAATCTTTTTCGTACGACCTTCCTCAATACCGCTTTCTATATCGTCTCCGGATTACTCATCACACTCGATATTTATCTTTCGTGGAATGCAATCCGACACGACTTCCGCCGAGCGATCGGGAAGCCACATTGAAGTTTGTTGATCGAATGATGTTGTCGGGTCTTGCGCGACGCAGAAGATGTCTTGTTTGCAGATCACAAACACTCAAGGAGTCATTGCATGACATACGTTGACGGATTTGTTCTGCCTGTCCCAAAGAAGAACTTGAAAGCATATCGCCGCATGGCTCGGCAAGCGGAGAAGCTCTGGTGCAGACATGGTGCGTTGGAATACAAGGAATGTGTAATTGATTCCTTCCTTGGGAAAAAGGTGTTATGATTTGACAAGGATACAACGCAGAGCTCGATGAGCATCAATTCCCGTCACTCCTTGACTCCCGCATAGTTCTTCCGTACCATCCTGCAGAATTTTCCACCGAGACGATTAAAATCCGGCCAATCTCATGCAGAAACGAGGAACACACCTGATACTCTCCTTTTGTGCACTGCTCACAGCGCAGGTGCAAGGACAGTCGCTCGAGGAGCAGGCCGTTAATCGCGTGCAAAGCGTATCGGCATCAATCCTCGATTCGACGTTGAGTAATACCCCGTTTGCCGACTGGCTCGCGAAGATGTGTGGCGATAGTGCAAGCGTCGAGTGGGAATTGAATGACTGCGGGGAGCAAACAGGCGACCCGTCCATCGACAAAGATCGAGATATCCCCGCCTGTGTCGGCGTCACGGTCACTCTTCGCAAAAATCAATCGATCGGCATATCCATTCTCGTTGGAACTCATCGCAAGGGTCTGATAGGGAATCCGACAGTGTACGATATCTATCTCGCGTCAGCGGAGAAGGTCCGTACGATCAAGCGTCTCAGCGAGATTCCGAGCGTGCTCAGGCAGTCGGTGCGGTGATGCATCGGCTCCGGACTCGTGCGATAAACTCGATCCAGGGACGTATCGATGCATATCTTCCCCATCGGTATCAGATCAAGCGGGAGTTGCTCGCGTCAACGCAGGACATGAGGAGCGACCAGAGGATTCATCATACATTGAAAGCCGCGGGCATTCTGGTGAGGTGAGCTCGCTGTCAATCTCCTTCATCTTTCCATTCATCGCCAATCCTCTTCCGTTCCCGATTCAATGCTGCAAACTCTCACTTGCATCTTCCCGATGAGATGGATATGTTAGGCAGGTGAAAGGTGAGAAGTGAAAGGTGAGAAGTGAAAGGTGAGAAGTGAAAAGTGAGAAGTGAAAAGTGAGAAGTGATTGCGCGCTGGAGTCAAGCCGCTGTTTGTGTCGATCGCGGCGGGAGAAGCAAAAAGTGGATGGTGAATAGATGATGGAGCGCGTTTCCACACAATTCCACGAAATCGGCTCGAGCATAAGATCACTAGGGGGGAAAATCTGCTCGCATCCAAGAATTTTTGATCGAACAGTGAGTCAAAGAGGGCCGCGCATCTCTGTCGTTTGCCGCGATAACTTCATGGAATTGTGAGTGTGACAATGGAACACATGATCGTTCGCATCATCGTCGTTGGTTTGCTTGCGCTGTCTGCCTGCGCTCCCTCTCCGGACTACGATGTCGTGATTCGCAATGGAACGATTTATGACGGGAGCGGCGGAGAGGAGTATGTCGGCTCTCTGTACATCAAGGGAGACACGATCGTTGCAGTCGGTACAGAAGACCTCGGGCGTGGGAAGATCGAAATCGACGCCAGGGGGAAGGCCGTCGCCCCCGGGTTCATCAACGTCCTGAGCTGGGCGACGGAGACGCTGATCGAAGACGGGAAATCGCAGAGTGACATTCGTCAGGGGGTCACGCTCGAAGTCTTCGGCGAGGGATGGTCGATGGGCCCCCTCAATGATTCAATGAAAGTCTTGATGAAGAAGGAGCAGGGGAACGTCAAGTACGACATCGCGTGGACGACGCTCGGTGAATATCTCGAGTATCTGGAGCGAAAAGGGATCTCGACAAACGTCGCCTCGTTTCTCGGCGCTACAACCGTTCGCATCCACACGCTCGGCTACGACGATCGTCCTCCGACGCCGGATGAACTTGACCGTATGAAATCACTCGTGCGGCAGGGGATGGAAGAAGGAGCGCTCGGTATCGGCTCTTCCCTGATCTATGCACCGGCGTTCTACGCGAAAACCGATGAGCTCGTGGAGCTCTGCAAAGTCGCTGCGGGGTACGGCGGGATGTACATTTCCCACATGCGAAGTGAAGGAAATCAGTTGCTCGAAGCGGTCGATGAATTCATTTCCATCGCCCGGCGTGCAAGTATCCGCTCAGAAATCTATCATCTCAAAGCGGCCGGACAGAAGAATTGGCCGAAGATCGATAAGGTCATCGTGCGAATCGAATCCGCGAGGGCGGAAGGGCTCGAGGCTACTGCCAACATGTATCCGTACATCGCAGGAGCGACAGGTCTCGATGCCGCCATGCCCCCGTGGGTGCAGGAAGGCGGTCACGAGGCATGGGTGAAGCGGCTGAAAGATGTGTCCATTCGAGCGCGTGTGGCAAAGGAGATGTCCGTCCCTTCAACCACGTGGGAAAACCTCTACCTGGCGGCAGGTTCCCCCGAAAACGTTTTGCTCGTCGGGTTCAAGACCGACTCGCTGAAATATCTCACCGGAAGATCTTTGGCTGATGTGGCGAGAATGCGAGAAACATCGCCCGAGGAGACAGCGATCGATCTCGTTATCGCCGATGACAGTCGAGTCGGAACCGTCTATTTTCTGATGTCTGAGGAGAACGTTCGCAGGCAAGTCGCGCTTCCCTGGATCAGTTTTGGATCGGATGCGGAATCTTTGGCCCCCGAAGGCGTGTTCTTGAAATGGAATCCCCATCCAAGAGCGTACGGGACGTTTGCGAGAGTCCTGGGGAAGTATGTCCGTGAAGAAAAGGTCATTTCGTTGGCAGAGGCGATCCGTCGGTTGAGCTCTTTGCCGGCTGACAATTTGCGGCTCAAGCATCGAGGATTGTTGAGGCCGGGATTCGTCGCAGATGTCGTTGTCTTCGATCCGGAGAGAATCAATGACCACGCGACGTTCGACAGGCCGCATCAGTTCTCGACAGGAGTTGTTCACGTCTTTGTGAACGGAGTGCGGGTTCTCGCGGATGGTGAACATACCGGCGCCATGCCGGGTCGAGTTGTCCGCGGCCCCGGTTGGAGCGGTTGGAAGAAATAGAGAAATTGCGAGGAGAGGACCGAGGAGAATGTTAGACAACAAGCATACGAAAATTCTGCTGGTTGATGATGATCCCCTTGCGCTGGATCTGACACAGCGAATGCTGACCGAAGACGGATACGAGTTTCTGACCGCCGAAAGCGGGGAGGAGGCGCAAGAGATGCTTGAGACGCCGGTGTCTGATCTGGGGGCCGTAGTTCTCGATTGGCGAATGCCGGGCATGAGCGGCATCGACGTACTGGTGTGGATGAAGGAGCAGGAAGCGCTCGAACATCTTCCCGTCGTGATGCAAACGGGAATGATCGAGCCGGAACACATTCGTCAAGGCATCGAAGCGGGTGCATTCTACTATCTGACCAAACCGACTGAACGGGAAGTTCTCCGATCAGTCGTTAAAGCAGCGGTCTCGGATTTTCAAAGTAAACAGGCACTCCTCGATAGACTCCGCAAGTCCGACAATCCGTACCAAATGCTCCGCGAAGGAATCTTCCATGTCCGAACGCTCGAAGAGGCCGAGTATCTCTCCGTGCGAATCGCAAACTCGTGCAAGGCCCCCGATCGCGTCGTGCACGTCTCCGAGATCATCACGAACGCCATCGAACATGGCAACCTCAAGATCTCGTATGAGGAAAAGACCGAGCTTGTGAAATCGGGAGCGTGGAACCGGGAGCTCGAACGCCGACTCGCGTTGCCGGAGAACGCCCACAAGTATGTGGAGGTCGGCGTCAAGCGGACTTCGGACCATTTGACCGTTACGGTTGTCGATCAGGGAGATGGTTTCGAATTCCAAAAATACCTCGAGATGGACGAGTCACGCGTCTTCGATAATCATGGCCGCGGCATCGCGATTGCCCACAGCTATATCGACCTTGACTATGTCGGTAAGGGGAACAAGGTGGTGATCACCGTTGCGTGCGATAAACATCTTCCACCGGCTCACACGCAATAGCCGATTCACCCTCTGTGTGGCGTGATGGTGTCCATCCTTCCTTTCCATATCCAATCCCGGCTTCAGGCAATCTGCACCGACAACATGAGCAGTGCTTCCTCTCTGGCGGAAGCGCTCCTCACCGTGTTTACCCGCATCGCAGAATCCGGTGATGCGGTCTCTGCTGCCGAAATAAAGGCCTGGATCACGCGAGTCACGAAAGAGGTCGTTCATTCCCACGCCGCCATGGCTCAGCTGTTCAATGTCTCAGAAGACCTTGTCCGCCATATCGAACGATTGAATCATGTGGATCAGATTCGTCAAGAGATTCTCTCCTACTGTGCGACGGTGCGCGAACGATTGTCGGATGCAATCGACAAGATTGCAGAATTCGGTGCGGAGAAGATCCAAGATCGGATGACAATTGCGGTCCATTCCAGGAGTGCTGCGGTCGAGAGTCTTCTGCTTCGAGCACATACGCTGGGGAAGCAATTCACCGTCTGTTGTTTTGAATCCCGCCCGATGATGGAGGGGCGGGCGCTCGCGGCGGCATTGGCACACGCGGGAATCCACGCCACATTGGCCATCGATGCCGCAATGGCTTCGATGGTCCCGAAAACGGATCTCGTCCTCGTCGGTGCCGACGGGGTCACGGCCGATGGAATCGTGAACAAGATCGGCACCCTCGCGCTTGCCAATGCCGCGAAGAACTCCTCCATCGATTGCTATTCCTGTTTTTCAATCGACAAGGTGTTTCCCTCGCATAGACAACCGGCCATTGACCGTCAAATGGATCCGCGCGAGGTGATCGATGAAGTCCCCCCGGGCGTACATGTCGTCAACATCTACTTTGACCTCACACCCTTCTCGCTCTTTCGGGGATACATCACGGAGAAAGGGATTGTGGACGAATCCTTTGTTCATGCCGTGTCCGATCGAGCGTAGAACACCTGTCCCTCTCGACCGGCGTCTCTTTTTCGTGCGTCGGGAGTTCTGAGTCGCTGATCGTTCCAATGTCGGGAGGGGGTCCTTTTCGGATGCTTTGTCCTTCCATTATTGTTATATTGTGCCATTCAATTGCATGGGATCAATGCGGTGGAAGGTCAGGGCGAATTCGAAACATGGATCTGGTCACGATTCTCATTCTGTCAATCCTCGTGCTCGTTGTGGCTCTCCTCTATTCGTCTGTCGGACACGGAGGGGCATCGGGGTACTTAGCAGTTCTTTCGTTCTTTGTGATCGCGCCGGCAGTTATGTCATCCACCGCGCTCCTGCTCAACGTCCTCGTCGCGGGGATGGGGAGCTATGCGTTCTATCGTGCGGGGCACTTCTCATTCCGACTCACGTGGCCCTTTGTGGTTACCTCCGTACCGGCCGCTTTTATTGGCGGTCTGATAAGCGTCTCCGAGAAGGCCTACTTCTTCCTGCTCGCCGTTATACTTCTCATCGCCGCGTACCGGATGGTGATCGTTGTGAACGGCTCGGCTCCGGAACCCGACGGTTCCCGGACACGACTTGCAGTCGCGTGGCCAGTAGGAGGCGGGATCGGATTGCTTTCGGGAATTGTTGGTGTCGGTGGGGGGATCTTCCTGAGCCCGCTGATGATCTTGAGGAAGTGGGCCGGGGCGAAACAGACCGCGGCGGTCTCAGCGGTGTTTATTGTTGTGAATTCCATGGCCGGTCTGGGAGGACGATTGGTGCGCGGAGGCCTCGAGTTCGGATCGCTCTGGCCGCTTGTCGTTGCGGCATTTGCCGGTGGGTGGGTCGGTTCGCATTTGGGTGCGAGACGCTTCTCAAGCCTCACGCTGAGGCGATTGCTGGCCGTGGTTCTGGTCATTGCGTCGGGGAAACTCCTGCTGAAGACGTTCTCATGATGGGATCTGACAATATTCCAGCATCGCAGAGGGTAGACAACGTAGAAACAAGGTTGATGTGATCGAGACACGAATACAAGTAGTCGATCGTGAACAGCCGGATCCTGCCGTCATTGCGGAAGCGGCTGATGTTCTGAAACGGGGAGGGCTCGTCGCGTTCCCGACCGAGACAGTCTACGGGCTGGGGGCAGATGCGCTCAATGTTGACGCCGTCCGAAAGGTCTTTCAGGCCAAGGGAAGGCCGTCTGACAATCCGATGATTGTGCATTTTTCGAGTCACGCCCAACTGGCGGAACTCGCGGACGAAATTTCGAAAAAAGGAATGATGCTGGCGGAGACCTTCTGGCCCGGTCCCCTCACCCTCGTGGTCGATAGGACAATCCTCGTTTCGGAGGTCGTGACCGGAGGATTGGAGACTGTTGCGGTTCGCATGCCTGATCATCCCGTCGCTCTCGCCCTCATTGAGGCGCTGGGATCGGGGATTGTCGGACCGAGCGCGAATCTCTCGACCCGCCCAAGCCCCACCACCGCCATCCACGTTCTCGAAGACCTCAAGGGACGGATCGAACTGATCCTCGATGCCGGTCCCTCGGATATCGGTATAGAATCGACCGTTGTCGACGTCACTGTCGACCCGCCGCAGATTTTGAGATTGGGGGGGCTCACCGCCGAGATGATCGAGTCGGTTATCGGAGAGGTCCAGATTGGTCGCGACGACGATCGGTTGAAGCGGTCACCGGGAACGCGTTATCGACACTATGCCCCCCGTGCCCGGGTCGTGCTCATCGACCAGTGCGATCGCGAGCGGCTTGAAGTACTCATCCAGCAATATCGCCAGGAAGGGAATCAGGTTGGATGTATCGTCCACAGCGGTGATCTGGCGACCGTCGAATCGAGCCAATTCTTTCACGTGCTTCCTAGCGATACGGAATTCCTCGCCCGGTACCTCTATCGAAGTCTCCGGGAACTTGATCAGATGAAGGCAGACGTGATTCTGGTGGAAAAGGTGAGGGAAGAGGGGTTGGGAGCTACCGTGATGGACCGGTTGAGAAAGGCGGCACGCTCCACACCCGACGATGCATGAAATCGGCAAAAGACCGGAGACAACAGCACTGAGAATCTGAGGATAAGAGGGCAGTATGGATCATCTGAAACATATCGAAGGATTTGCGCGCCTGGATTTCGATCGACATAAGCGGACGGGAATTCCAGAGTCAATTCTCGCCGAGGGAAAGACGACGGAACAGATCATTTCCCTCGTCAGGTGCTTCACACAGAAGGCGGGGTATTCTCTGACGACAAGGATTCGGGTAGAGGCGGCGCGCGTTGTCCAACAGCAATTGCAGCCGGATCTGAAGATTGTATACAACGAGACGGGGCGAACGCTCGTGGCGCAGAGGGCAGAACACACCTTCGAGCCGACGGGGGGAAAGATAGCGGTCCTTGCCGCAGGGACGAGCGATTTGCCTGTTGCCGAAGAGGCGCGAGTGACCGCTGAGGTCATGGGTTGTGAAGTGATGACGGCATACGACGTCGGCGTCGCCGGGATCCATCGGCTCCTGAAGCCCCTGGAACAGATTCACGAGCTCGGAGTCTCTGCCGTGGTTGTCGTGGCCGGTATGGAGGGAGCCTTGCCTACGGTGGTGCGCGGGTTGGTTCCCATTCCCGTAATTGGGGTACCGACGAGTGTCGGATACGGATATGGGGGAAAGGGTGAGGCGGCTCTCATGACAATGCTTCAGTCGTGTGCGCCGGGATTGACCGTTGTCAATATCGACAACGGGTTCGGGGCAGGTGCGACGGCCGCGCTCATTGCAAATTGTGTGGCAGCGGCTCATGCCGGACGCAAGAACGGGGAATGAAGTCAGCCGGATTTGGTTGTGTTTCTGCAAGAATCCGAGTTCGAAATTTTGATTGATCCAACTTTTTGTTACATTTTCGTATGTATCGCTTTTCGCGAAACGATGTCACATCATTCGGTGGACGATGGTTTCGCCCATCCGCGTTTGAGGTAGTCCTGCGTCAACTTCCGCGTTGCAGTCGTCCATCCGGCTCGCCTTCGGACGGTGCATCACAAAGGAATCAGTTCGCGATGCCCAAGAAAACCTCATCCCCTCGTTCGAAAAAGCCGCTCGTCGGCATCATCATGGGAAGTGTCTCCGATGCCGACCACATGCAGCCGGCACGAGCGATTCTTGAGGAGTTCGGTGTCCCCTTCGAGTGGAGGGTGGTTTCGGCCCATCGGACTCCCGATTTGATGTTTGAGTACGCCGAAACAGCGGAACAGCGGGGCCTCGAAGTAATCATCGCGGGGGCCGGTGGCGCCGCTCATCTTCCGGGAATGACCGCGTCGAAGACCACCCTTCCCGTCGTCGGCGTCCCCGTGAAATCCCGGACACTCAAAGGAATCGATTCGCTGCTTTCGATCGTGCAGATGCCCACAGGGGTTCCCGTTGCAACCGTCGCGATCGACGGAGCGGCAAATGCCGCGCTCCTCGCCTTGCGGATCCTCGGGAACTCGCATCCCGACATCCGCGCACGGCTCAAAGCGTACCGAGCAAACGTCGAGCAACAAATTCTCAAAACGAAGATATGATGAATCCACTGCTCCCACCGGCAACGATCGGAATCATCGGCGGAGGCCAGCTTGGGATGATGGCCATCCGAGAAGCACAGCGGATGGGGTACCGGAGCATCGTGTGGGATCCCGATCCGGAATGTCCGGCATCTGTCCTCGCCAACGAGACGATCACGGCTCCGTACGCCGACCGCGCTGCGGCTGAACATCTCGCCGATTGCGCGGATGTCATTACCTATGAGTTTGAGCATATCGACGCAGAGACGGTCGAATGGCTCGAGCAGCACAAGACGCTCTTTCCCGGCAGTTCTATCCTTCGTGTTTCCCAACATCGCCAGATCGAAAAAGAGGAACTCTCGCGCCGCGGATTTCCCATCGTGGAGTATCGTCTTGCCGCAACCGGCGCTGAGCTTGAAACGACGTTCAAATCGCTCCGGTTTCCGGTTGTCGTGAAGACCGTCACCGCCGGCTACGATGGCAAAGGCCAGACCGTCATTCGTGATGCGCAGGAAGTCGATGCGTTCCTCCGCGGGAACGACTCAAGCCGCTCTGAGTGCGTCGTCGAACGATTCATCGATCTGCAGTGCGAGCTATCGGTCGTGGTCGTGCGGGGCCGAACAGGAGACCTGTGCACGTTTCCGGTCGTGGAGAATGAGCATCGGGAAAACATTCTCTACAAGACCACCATTCCGGCAAATGTTTCTCCGGGGGTCCAGAAGGAGGCGACGAGGCTTGCCAGAGAGATTGCAGAGAGCTTCGACATCACCGGGGTTCTCTGTGTCGAGATGTTTGTAACGCGCGAGGACGCCGTCATTGTAAATGAACTCGCGCCGAGGCCCCACAACTCCGGCCATTTTTCTCTCGATGCGTGTGATGTCTCGCAGTTCGAGGCGCTGATCAGGTCGATTGCAGGGCTCCATATCCCGCAGCCTCGACTTCTTACCCCATGTGTGATGATCAACCTGCTGGGGAGAAACCTCTCCGCCCTGAACGTGGAGGAACTTTCCCGTCATTCCGGTGTCAAGGTTCATTTGTACGGCAAGAAACGAGTTGAAGAGAAGCGAAAGATGGGGCACATCACCGTGTTGGGTGAAACTTCCCAACATGCAGCCCGCATGGCAACGCTGGTGGAAGAACACATCGCTCCGATGTCAGGCTCTGACGCGGGGAGCAAGGGAGCGGTGAAACTAAAAGAAATCCAATCGACGTAGGAGCGGAGGAGAAGAGCTATGAATTGCAGACAGTGTGGTGCGGCGAATCGAAGAGAGGCGAAGTTCTGCTCCATGTGCGGGAGTCCTTTGGCAAACTCCGGGTATGATGCCCCGGGAAGCCCTGCTCCTCGTTCAAACCGAAGGATCTATCTGGGGATCGGGATCTTCGTCGTCCTCGCGGTCGGCGTCTACACGTTCATGGATCAACTCCTGCGCACGTACCATCCGGTCATCGACGGACAACCGACTGTTGCGATGACGTCGGTGTACGAGAATCACAAGATCTCAAGCACGCCTGTACAGGCGGCCATGAAGGAAGGATTCATCTCGCTTCCTCTGAAGGTTGTGCTTGAGCACCGGATCGTACGATTTTCGGATCCGCAGGGAATCCAGCCCGTTCCGATTCTTGCCTACGTCACGCCGCAGGGAAAGCTCGTGACGGCGATGAGCAAGAGTGAGAATTGCGGATCCACGGATTTCTATCTCAATGGGAACAACATCCACTGCGCATCATGTCCTTCGTACTGGAACATGTCGAGTCTGGAGGCCTATGCGTGCTGTCAGCGGTACTATCCCGATCCCATTCCGAGTACCGTTGTCAACGACGAGATTCGAATTGCTACTGCCAACGTCAGGAACTGGCAGAGCAGGTTATAGTTCCTGACCGCTATCTCAATCATTCCAGAAACAGGAGATCCCAAAGATGGAAACAGACATTAAACAACTGAGGCACAAGAAACTGAGGACGTGGATTGAGGAGTCGGCGGCGTTGTGCAAACCGGACAAGATTTATGTTTGCGATGGATCGAAGGAAGAATATGATCGTTTGATGCAGCTGATGGTGAAGAACGGCATGGCGATTCCGTTGAAGAAGAAAGCGAACAGCTTTCTGTTCCGCTCCGATCCCTCAGACGTTGCCCGTGTGGAGGATCGCACATACATCAGCACAACGAATCAGGCCGATGCCGGTCCGACGAATAACTGGGTGACGCCGGAAGAATTGAAGAAGACGATGCGCGGCCTCTACGAGGGATGCATGAAGGGACGCACGATGTACGTGATCCCGTTCTCCATGGGACCCATCGGTTCGCCGATCGCAAAAATCGGCATTCAGCTGACCGATAGCCCGTACGTCGTCTGCAATATGGACATCATGACGCGCGTAGGAACGAAAGTCCTCGATCAGCTGGGCGAACATGGCGAGTTCATCCCGTGTCTCCATTCGATCGGCGCGCCCCTCGCGGAGGGACAGCAAGACATTCCCTGGCCGTGCGCGCCGATTGAGAAGAAGTATATCAGCCACTTTCCGGAGGAGAACCTCATCTGGTCGTACGGATCAGGGTACGGCGGGAACGCTCTCCTCGGCAAGAAGTGTCTGGCGCTCAGAATCGCATCGGCAATGGCGCAACGAGAGGGATGGATGGCCGAGCATATGCTCATCCTTCGGCTCATCAATCCCAAGGGAAAACAATATCACATCGCTGCGGCATTTCCCTCGGCATGCGGAAAGACCAATCTCGCGATGCTTCAGCCGACAGTACCAGGATGGAAGGCGGAATGTATCGGCGACGATATTTCGTGGATGAAGGTCGGAACGGACGGGCGTCTCTACGCGATCAATCCGGAGAGCGGTTTCTTCGGCGTTGCCCCCGGAACCTCCTACGCGACAAATCCGATGGCAATGGAAACGCTCAAGGAAAATTCGATCTTCACCAATTGTGCACTCACGGATGACGGCGATGTCTGGTGGGAAGGAATGACCCCCGAACCTCCCATACACGCGATTGACTGGAAGTGGCGGGATTGGACTCCGGGGTCCAAAGAAACTGTTGCGCACGCCAATGCCAGGTTCACCGCACCCGCCAAGCAGTGTCCGGTGATCAGTCCCGATTGGGAAAAGCCGGAAGGCGTTCCCATCGACGTCTTCATCTTCGGCGGTCGACGTCCGTCGGTTGTTCCTCTGGTGTACCAGGCCTACAATTGGGATCACGGCGTGTTCCTCGGAGCGACTGCCGCTTCAGAAACGACTGCCGCAAATATCGGCGCCGTCGGTGACCTGCGACGCGATCCGTTTGCGATGAAACCCTTCTGCGGATACAACATGGGAGACTACTTCTCCCATTGGTTCGCGATGGGAGACAAACTCGGCGACAAGGCCCCGAAGCTGTTCTATGTGAACTGGTTCCGGAAATCGGGTGATGGCAGCTGGCTCTGGCCCGGCTACGGTGAAAACAGCCGTGTCCTGAAATGGATTTGCCAGCGCATCGAGGGCGAAGTGAGCGCACGGGAGACGCCGATCGGGTACGTGCCGAATGAAGGCGATCTCGATCTCGCCGGGATGAACATCCCGACCGAGAACGTGAAGCAACTGCTCCATGTCGACAAGGACGCGTGGAAGACCGAGGCGGATGGGATAGCCAAGTACTTCACCGAATTCGGCGATCACTTTCCAAAGAGACTCAGCATTCAATTGGAGGAGATGAAGAAGCGTCTTGCCGGCTAGAGCGCCGGCATCGAGGCTCGGAGAGCGCACTCTCTGAGATTGGTGGAGCACGGAATGATGGTACGGGAGGCAGATGTCGAGCCGGATCAATTGGGCGACCTGCCTCTCGTGCTTCTGACCCCCGGGGGTGCTAGAGCCATCGCTGACTTTGATACCAGCGGATCGTTGAGCGGAATCCTTCTTCAATGGGAATCCGCTCGCTGAATGCGATGTCCGCTCGAAGCCGTCCACTATCGCAGGTCCAATGTGGGGCGACGAGATCGCGAACCTTGTCAAGGTTCAGAATCGGTGCCTGTGATGTCAGACCCGAGACTACTTGGACGACAGCCGCGGTCGCATAGATGAGGGGTGTTGGAATCTTAAGGAAGGCGATGTTCTTACCGAGGATCTCGGCGGCGAGGGTGAGCAGATCGGTATACGCATACGGTTGCTGATTGGCGATGAAGTACGTGTTGCCGGTTGTTCGATCCGAAAGTGTCGCCTCAACGATTCCGCGCGCAAGATCGGTGACATGAATCAGGCTGAGCGTCTTCTGGCGCGGCCCCATGATCGGGGCGATTCCACGTTGGACCCATCGAAACATTTCGAGGATATCACGATCCCGAGGTCCATAGACGGCAGGGGGACGGATGATGACGGATGGAACGAGTCCCCGAACGTCGCGGCAAACCTCCTCTGCCTCACGTTTCGATCGACCGTAGGCGGTGATCGGCGCATGAGGATCGTCTTCGCGACGGGGACGGCCGTCGTTGCTGGGTCCGGAGGCCGTGAGACTGCTGACGAAACAGAATTTCCTGAGTCGGCCGGATTTCTCCGAAGCGTCAAGGAGAGCGCGCGTGGTATCGACATTGCCGATGCGATACTCTCGTGTGTTTCTCGCCTTGGTTACTCCAGCAACGTGGAAGAGATAATCGGCGTCCGCGAGTACCCGTGAGAGTGTTTCGACGTCCACGAAGTCGACGGTCCGAATGAGGACAGGAAGGTTTTGCAGCCATCCGGGATCTTTTCGACCCGGACGAACAAGGCAGGTGACGGAAAATCCGAGGCGGAGCAACTCTTCAACGGTGTGACTTCCAATGAATCCTGTGCCGCCGGTGATGACCGCTTTGATGCGCGTATCCTCCGCTTCGGGGAGATCGATTCGTTGACATTGGAGTGTTATTAAAGTATATTCAAAATTGTGTTGACAATCAAAGACTTGGACGATTCTCAATCATGACATCACAATCGCAGGGAGAAGGTATTGGATCTATTTGACAAGTGTCTTGCCTTTACGCGAGCAGATGAGACGAAAGCTCGGGGGGTCTACCCGTACTTTCACGCCATCGAGGAAAGTGAAGGGCCGGTCGTCCGGATCGAGGGACGAAAAGTGATCATGGCCGGATCGAACAACTATCTTGGATTGACGGCGCACCCCGAAGTGCGGGAGGCGGCGATCAAAGCGGTGGAGCGGTATGGCACCGGTTGTTCGGGTTCCAGGTATCTGACGGGGACGCTTGACCTTCACGTCGAGCTCGAGGCGCGACTCGCAAATTTCTTCGGCAAGGAAGATTGTCTCGTCTACAGCACCGGATTTCAGACCGGACAGGGGATCATTCCGATCCTTGTGCAGCGAGGCGAATATGTCCTGTCGGACAAAGACAACCATGCAAGTTTGGTTGCCGGTACGCTAATCGCGATAGGCGCCAACACGCTCGTGAACGGCACCGACCAGCCGGTCGTTCGCTACAAGCACAACGATATGAATCACATGGAATCTGTGATCTCCAAGCTCCCTCAGGATGCCCCCAAGCTGATCGTGACAGATGGTGTCTTCAGCACATCGGGCGAAATCGTTGACCTCCCGACGATGGTCAAGGTTGCGAGGAGTCACAACGCGCGGATTCTGATCGACGACGCGCATTCTGTTGGTGTCATCGGAACAGGGGGTCGGGGAACAGCAAGTCACTTCGGATTGGAAAAAGAAACCGATATGACGATGGGAACCTTCAGCAAGACCTTCGCGTCACTGGGAGGGTTTGTGGTAGGGGACCGATCCGTCATCAATTTCTTGAAGCATCATGCGCCGGCGCTGATCTTCAGTGCAAGCCCGACACCCCCGTCGGTTGCGGCGGCCCTGGCAGCGCTCACCGTCCTGGAGCGTGAACCGCACTTGGTCGACAAACTCTTGCGGAATGCGCGAAAGATGCGCGCCGGTTTTCAATCGCTCGGTTTTCGTGTGGGTGAGCATGATACGGCCGTTGTCTCGGTGATCATTGGAGATACCGACAAAGTGCTGATCATGTGGCGCCATCTCTTTGATGCAGGCGTCTTTGTCAATGCCTTTATCCGACCCGGTGTTCCGCCGGGATGGGAGATGCTTCGGACGAGCTATATGGCAACGCATGAAGATGAGCACCTCGACAAGATTCTCGAAGTGTTTGCAGATGTCGGAAAGAAACTCGGCGTTATCGCTTAGCATGGGTATCCGGAGACCAACAACCAGATGATACGTGAAGGCCGTTGTGACGAGATTGCAACGGCCTTTTTGCTATAATCTCCACAGTCAAATCTCATCGACCTCCCCAGGGCGCGCATGATAGATATCCGACCGGTTCGCACCAGAAAAGACACCGCCACCTTCATCAAGTTTCTATGGGACATCTATGATGGGAATCCGTATTGGGTCCCTCCCTTGATCATGGATCGGAAAAAGCTGATGGATCGAACGAAGAATCCGTTCTACAAGCATGCCGACACGGAGTTCTTCCTTGGGACGCGGAACGGAGAAGTCGTCGGTCGCATCGCAGCGATCGTAAATCACAATCACAACAAAGAACACGATGAGCATGTTGGGTTCTTTGGATTCTTCGAGTGTATCGATGATCAGGAGGTCGCGTCAGCGCTCTTCGACGAGGCGATGAAGTATCTGAAGCAAAAAGGAGTGACAGCAGTACGCGGTCCGGCCAATCCTTCCGTGAATGACGAGTACGGATTGCTTGTCGAGGGGTTTGATCTCTCTCCGACAATTCTGATGCCGTACAATCCCGATTACTATCCTCGATTGATCGAGCAATATGGATTCCGGAAGTGCAAGGATTTGTACAGCTATCATCTGAGCCAGAAAGAGGTTTATACCGAGAGACTGGAAAGAGTCACCGCCGCGCTCGTCGAACGCCACGGGATTACGATCCGTTCGATGGAGATGAAAGACTTCGATCACGACGTGGAAATCGTGAAGCAGATCTACAATGCGGCATGGGCGAAAAACTGGGGGGCGGTACCCATGACCGATGAGGAAATCGACGCGCTGGCGAAGGATTTGAAACCGATCGTTGTACCGGAACTCGTGCTCTTTGCGGAATCGCGGGGAAAGACGATCGGATTTGGATTGTCGCTCCCGGATATCAACGTCGCGCTGAAACACAACAAGCGTGGAAGACTGCTGCCGGGACTTTTTCGTCTCTACGTGCACAAGAAAGAGATCGACACGGTCCGCGTCATCGTCCTCGGCGTGCTGGAAGAATACCAGGCGTCGGGAGCCGCGATCCTGTTGTTCTATGAGACCGCGAGGCGGGCGCTGAAGCTCGGCTATCAGTATGGAGAGGCGGGATGGGTGCTGGAAGATAACGCGAAAATGGTTCGCGCGGCCGAGTTCCTGCAGGGAACAATTGTCAAGAAGTACCGTATCTATGAAAAATCTGTAACGTAAGTTGCTGTTGAATCACCACCAACCCTGAACACACGCGAGGAACATTCCTATGCCTGTCAAGAAAGTCGACAAAATCTGGCAGAACGGAACACTGATCAATTGGGACGATGCAAAGATTCACATTCTCTCACACGCGATACATTATGGCTCAAGCTGGTTTGAAGGCATCCGGTGCTACGAGACAAAAAAGGGTTCGGCAATCTTTCGGCTTGAACCTCATATGCGCCGTTTGCAGGATTCCACCCGCATCTATCGAGTGGAGATTCCCTATACCATGGAGCAGATGATCGCGGCGGTGAAGGAGACCATCAAGGTCAACAAATTGAAATCATGCTACATCCGGCCGCTCGTGTATCGTGGCTATGGTGAAGTGGGTGTCAATCCCATCGGTTCCCCGGTCGAGTTGGTGATTGCCGTGTGGGAGTGGGGCGCATATCTCGGCGCGGAAGCGCTGGAGAAGGGGATCGACGCATGTGTGGCGACGTGGCGTCGCGCCGCTCCGGATACCTTCGCCTCCATGGCAAAATCGGGGGCGAACTATCTCAATTCGCAGATCATCAAGCATGAAGCGATTGTGAACGGCTACGCCGAGGGGATTGCGCTCGACGCGTTCGGAAACGTCAGCGAAGGGAGCGGTGAAAATATCTTCCTTGTCCGGGACAAGGTTATCTATACGCCACCGATTGCGGCGGCTATTCTCCCGGGAATTACCAGAGACTCCGTCATGACCCTTGCGACCGACCTCGGCTACAAAGTGGTGGAGATGGAAATACCGCGCGAGATGCTGTACATTAGTGATGAGGCATTCTTCACCGGAACCGCAGCGGAGATTACACCGATTCGGTCGATCGACAAGTTGATCATCGGCAAAGGCAAGGCGGGTCCGATTACGCTTGAATTGCAGAAAGCGTTTTTCGACATCATCCATAATGGAAACGACAAGTACGGATGGTTGATGTTTTTGTGAGAAGTTCCCGGCGCTGCCACTACTCTCACCGTGCGAGGATGTCATGGCGATTCCGAAGTTTGTCGGCGAAAGTTCAATATGGCGAAATATTTTCTCCGAGCGGAGAGTCCGACGCGGATCGACCGAGGAGCTCCTGAGCCAGGTCCCGGCGTTCTCCGGGCTGAATACGCGTGAGCTCAAGGAAGTCGCGGCCATCGTGCACAAGCGCGAATACCGGGCCGGCGAAACCGTCTTCGCTCAGGGTGATCCCGGACTTGGCATGTACGTTGTGCAGGAGGGGGAAGTTGCCATCGTGCTGGAAGACAAGTGGGAGAGGAAGCGCGAGCTTGTGGTTCTCACCGACGGCGATTTCTTCGGAGAACTCGGGCTCATCGATGAATCACCCCGATCCGCCAATGCCGTCTGCCGCACCCCGTGCGCGTTGATAGGATTCTTCCGACCCGATCTGATGGAATTGATCGAGCGCGACCACAAACTCGGCATCAAGATCGTACACAAGCTGGCGGAGATCGTGGCGACCAGGCTCCGCAATACCGACAACGAACTCACGAACACCAAGCACGAACTCGAGACCCTGCAACACCAAATCGAAAGGAATTCCCATGGCGAAAAAAGCGATACAGAAGACTCGCGCCGTGAAGCCAAGGAAAACCCGGACGCGACCGAAACAGATTGAGCTCCATCGCATCCTCGTTCCGATCGATTTCTCGGAGCATTCCAGGAATGCACTTCGTTACGCCGTCCCGTTCGCCCGGCAATTCCATGCCTCGATCGATCTCGTCTATGTCGTTGAGCCGACGATCTATCCGGCCGACTTCAGCTTCGGTCAGGTCGGGTTCCCAAATGTTGAGGAGGAATTGCGACGACGCGGGGCTCAGGAGCTGGATCATCTCATCGAGAAACAGATTGCCGGCGTGGTTCCCGCGCGCAAGGTCATCCTGACCGGCAAGGCCTCGTACGAAATCAACGCGTACGCGGAAGAGAAAAAGGTCGATCTGATCATCATAGCGACTCATGGTCACAGTGGCTTCGAACATGCCCTTTTCGGCAGTACGGCCGAGAAGGTGGTGCGAAAGGCCGCATGTCCGGTGCTCGTCGTTCGTACCGGCGCAAGAGGATTTGTGAGGTAGCGGCGAGCAGCTGTTCAATCGAAGGCCCCCTCTGTTCAAGAGGAGGGCCTTCTTGTTTCGGTCGGACAGATCCGTGGCTCTCTATCGGATCACGCTGAGAGGCGTCTTCATGTCAAATCCGGTTTGGTTGATTTGAGGATTCTGCTGGTGCTTGGTGTACCCCCGAACATAGAAATTGACATAGTCAATCAACTCGCCGATCGTGACGACTCCATCCCCATTCTTATCTCCGCTCTCATGTGGTTTGACATCCCCCTTTGTGTTGGTGACCTCTGCTCCCAGTCCGGAGAGAAGGACAAATGTGAACACACCATGTTCCCAGAAGATCCATGATTCACCCGAGACTTCGTTCTCGGCGCTCGAGGTGAGTGAGACGATTCCCGGCCTTGCCTTTGCCATTTCCACCAGGTAGCGGTTGATGAGGTTCTGTTCGAGTGAGGTCGTTCTTCTCCCCTTGAGGTAGTCGTTGACAGCTCCGCTGTAGCAGGCGTCGGCGAAGAGAACGACTCGTTCGGCCTTGATCGTGTTCTCGAGAGCAACGCCGATGTCGCGCATATCGAATGCCGTTTCCTCGATTCGATACGGATCCGTGTCGTGAGTGATGAAGTACGAGAACTCTGATCCCCTGCTGAGGGCATGGCCGGCGAAGAAAATCACGACGAGATCTTCCTTCTGTACCTGACCAAGAAAGCGAAAGATGGCATTCTGGATTGCCGCTCGCGAGCCGCCGGAGTTCTGGAGAAAGACGATGTGGTCGTCGGCAAAGGCGCCTCCGTTCGCGCTCTTGAGAAACTGCCAAAAGCCCTCGGCGTCGCGGTGGGCGTAGTGCAGGTCGGTGATTTCCGGATGGGCATAGTCGGAGATTCCGATCACCACGGCCCATCGCTGACCGGCGAACCTGCGCTCAGTCTTCTTGATTGTGATGACTTTGGAATCGAGGACTTCATCCCCCCGGCGCATTTCAATCGCAACCGGATTGTCGCCCATCTTGACCGTAACCTTCGAACTGAACACCAGACCGCTGTCGGTTCGAGTGATCTGAGCCGGGCGATCATTCACGAAAATGGTGATCCCATCCTCGCCGTTGCGGATCAATCCCTTAAGAACGGCGTGCTCTCCCGTTTCGATCACATACTCGCTGGATGCCGGCGTGAGTAACTCGATGTTCGGCTTCGGTGGCGGAGCGGAGGAGAGGGTGGGGGAATGGTCTCTTGGCCCGGTCACGATCTCGATCGATCGTTCCGCATAATCGCCGAGATATCCGTTTTGTCTGAATCGCTCCATGATCTGTTCGATCGGTTCCTTGAGAACATGCAAGCCGTCGCCCCGATCGACGGACGCCACCTCCGGAAACTTCTCCGTGCTGACGAACGCGTGCAGACGTTCCCGCCCGAACGGAGGTGTAATGCCGAATTGCGTGGGTACGGGATATTGCCGCCGCGCAGCGACTTTGTCGTTCCGGTCCTGATAGTTCGGGAAGATGACGACGTTCTGGCCCGCCGCATCGCGATAGATGAGACGGATATAGCAATCGAGATTTGTCTCGACGGTTACCCGCAGCGTATCGTCTTCGTGGTACGTTCTGTCGGTTCGATCGACGGCGAGTTGGACGGTGAGCGCAGGGCGGGTCTCACCCTCGGCACGTTGCGCGGAGACCGGGGTGAGAGCAATGACATGGACACAGACGATGAGCGAGCCTCGGACGATGACTTGTTGCAGTGACCGATCCCAGTCAGCCATAGATGACTCCGGATAGCGCTAGGGGACGATGGTCAGCGGCATGTTGATGTCGAAGCTGCCGCTGGAAATGGGACTTTGCTGGGCCTTCGTATCGCGACGGACATTGTCGTTGACGTATTGCGTCAATTCGCCCAGTCTGACGATCCGATCCCGGTTCATGTCGGCTTTGCCTCGAAGACCTTCCAACAAGTAGTGCGTGAACACGCCATGTCCATCCCCCCAACGGCGATCTTCCTGGGAAAGCTGATTCACGTCGCTGGCGCTGAAGGTGAGCGTGCTCGGTCTGGTGCGCGCAAGATCGGAAAGGAATTCATTGACCAGATCAGCCGGAGCAAGAGTCCTCGTCGCGAGTGCACCGCTCACGCCGCGGCTGTGACAGGCATCCGCGAAGACGAGCACGGTTTTGGCCGCGACATAATATTGCATAGCATCCTGGATCTCCTGCATCCGCACCGACGTTGCCGCCAGACTGTTAAGGTCGGAATCGTTGGTGAGAAGGTAGAGGATCTTCGGTCGGTCGGGATCGGGGGCACCGTGTCCGGCGAAGTAGATGAAGACGAGATCTTCTTCGATCGCCCCCTTCAGGAAATCCGTGAGGGCTTCCCGGACGTTGAAGGAAGAGGCCTTTTCATTCAGGAGATATCTGGTGTTCGCGACCGGCACGCCCACTCCCCCTTGCTCGATCGGCTTCGTCAGAATCTTGTAGAATTCCTCTGCATCGCGGTCTGCCCAGCGGAGTTGCGGAATCTCCGTGTTCTTGTATTTGGAAATGCCGATGACCACAGCCCAGCGCTGACCCTTGAAAAGGTTTGCAGGAACGGGCCTTTCTTCGGCGATGACTTCCGGTCTTCGTGTGACGCGAACACTGAGTTTATTTTCGTTCTTGAACCGATCGAGGGCGCGTACTTCGATGTCGTTTTCGCCGAGCACGAGGAGGGCGTCGCCGACAAATTCAAAACCTTCCTTGGTCTGGGAGATTCGCGCTTCGATGTTGTTGATGAAAACAACTGCAACACCATTCGCATCCTTCGCCAGGCCCCGGACCGTCACCGAGGAGGTTGTCGTGGAAAACTTCGTTCCGCTTTCGATGAGCTTGATCCCCCGTTTCTCCGCGACGACGGGCTCCCACACCTCAATTTCCGGCGGAGTCTCATCCCGTGCAATTGCCCGCGCCATAACAGGTACGACAATACGTTGAGGCTCGGACTTGTTTCCAGCCGCGTCTGCGACGTCGATGGTGATCCTCGCTGTTTGCGATTCGACAAGATCTTCTGCGGTGAATTGGGCAACACCCAGGGCCGTCGAGTTGGCCGGAATGCTGCCGACCGCGACAGTTGCAGGATACCGTACGCCCTTCAGCGGATCGATGAGTTGGATGGTCGCCGTTACGTTTTGCGCCGGTGCATTCCCCGAGTTCGTAACGCTGATCCGAATGGAACCGGTCTCCCCCCCGTCCAGCATGCTGTTGCCGGATGGCTCGCTGAACGAAAGGGTCACAGCCAGCAGGGGCTTTTTCACTTTCGTGGCAACATTGAGCGTGAACACTTGAGGCGGGCTTTTCGTCCCGCGTGAAGTCACGGCCTCCAACGTGAGGACTGCCGTCTGAGTGGCGGCATTTTCATCCGCCCTTAGTTCGATCTTCGCATCCTTCGAACCGTTTGGAGCGATGGTGCCGAGCGCAGGTGGCTGATTCATCGAGACACCTCGCAATTGATCGGTCATGATCAGACGGATCTGCACTCCCTCAGCGGGACCATCTCCGGAATTCGTGATCGTGATTCTCAGAATTCCTGTTTCGCCTCCATCCAAGATCTTGTTGCCGGAAGGCTCGGTGAACTCGAGGACGGCCGAAAGCTTTGCGCGTTCCGGTGTCTCAAACGTGCCGACTTTTGTTCTCCCTTTCACCTGCGCTTCGCTGAAGGAGACGAGCAACAGAGAAAGAATCGTGGTGATGGCTAGTTTGTTCATCTTGAACCCTCATGCAAGGTTTACCGCGGACGACGCGCACGCCTGCCCTCTCTGCGCCTGCCTGACGGCAGTCAGGGCAAGCGGGCGACAGACGATCTCTATTGATTTGGCCGAGTCGGCGGCGAGGGAAGTTCCGTCTGACCGGGTCCTCCCGGAGCCTCTTCTTTCTTGGAGCTCAGCAGAATCGCCGCTGCTCCGCCGGCCGCCGCCACAGCCCCCAGACCAACGTACAACCAGGGGCTCGTACCTGTGACCGGGTATACGTGAATCTCAAAGTAGTATCGATCGCCGCTCAGACCCTGAGGCACGTCCTGCCGATAGGCCCACCGAATCTGGCGCGCCTGGCCCGAATACTTTCCCTCTCCCACGTGTCCGGACAAAGACTTTGGCACAAGTTTGAACGCGCGGTCATCTTCCCGCAAGAGCACCACGCTCACCGCGTACAAATTCTCAGGAGGGGCGATGAGATCGTATGAGATGACAACTGTATTTCCCGAGATACTCCAGTCGAGGTTCGCAAGACGGACCTCTTCGGGTCGCTTTTCCTGGGCCTGCAGAAGAGTCCCGAGAAGAAAGAACATGATCGCGGAAATACAGGGTAAAGAGATTCTCGATGTGGACATTCGTGACATGATCGCCTCCTCACTTCACGAAAAGCATACTCTTTGACTTGACAAGAGAACCCACCACGGAAAGTCGACAGAAATAGACTCCGCTGGTCACAATCGATGCTGTATGATCGTCTCCGCTCCAGACGTAGGTATGAACTCCCGCCCGAGTTGTTCCAGCCGCGAGTGTGCGAATGTGCTGACCGAGCAGTGAATAAACCTCAAGTCTGATATCGGCGTCGCGCGGGAGTTTGATGCTGATCGATGTCGACGCATTGAACGGATTCGGAAAGTTTTGCACAAGTTCGAATTCCTCCGGCAGTAACCGGGCAAGCTGCTCATCCAAAAATTCTTTTCTGCCGACGATGAGCGTGAATGCCATACGTTCGCTCACGGTCCGATACACATACGTATCGTTCGCACGCAGATCAAATGGTTCGGTGTTGAAGGGATTGACCAGCAGGACGGAGTAATCAGAAGGAATCTTCTCCATTCCGCGTATCTGCACTTTGCCGACCGTCATGCGCGGATTCGATACTTCAAAGTCCCACGTTTGTCCTTCGCCGAGGGACGGACGATAATCGGAACTGAACCGACTATATTCCGGATCCCACTCCGGTCTCGAGAAATAGAGGAAGCCCTGATCCAGGAAGAGGGGTGGTTTTCTGGTTTCGAGCTCGTCGAAGCCGTCCCGGGCAGAGGCAGCGATGCCGATATAGTTTTCGGGATCTCTGTTGATATCGGACTCGAAGATGAGCTGGAGTCGCCAATCCACCGCCGGTCGATCTTCTGTCTGAGTCTTCTGGAGGCCGAACGGATACGGGATCTTCAGAGACGACAGGGCGGATGTGCGATTGTCGAAATAGTACCCTCTGAAAGGCTCAAGAACTGAAGTCGAGCCGTATGAGCCGAAGTAATCGATCAGTTGCACCGATTGGAGCAATCCATTCGCCGCGAGCACAGCCCCCCATGAAACGTTCTTGTCGAACGGATTGCCGATGATGTTCCATCCCGAATGAAGCGAAATACCATACGTTCCGTCTGAGCTCAGGGGAGGCATCGACACGCTGCGTGAGACTGTGAGAGCTCCTTTCTTGAGCAGCCAGTACCCTTCGCCTGTTGAAAGAGGTGAGACGGATGACAACTCAACGAGATAGTTTGATGCGGCTCCATTGTCCCGGAACATCTTCCAATCAATCTTCTGTGACCCTGAAACAATGTCCCCCACGGTGAGTAAGCTGGTTCCCGGCATGCTGAAGAGCCGGTAATCCGTGGAGCTCGTCGGATTCGAAGGGAAGGAGACCGGCGACGGAGTAGCAACCGTCACGGATGAAAGTGTCGAGAAGGACCATGCTGTGGTGAATGAGCTCGTTGCCGCAGTCCCCTTTGCACTGACACGCCAGTAGTAGGTCGTGTTGTTCGCCAGCGGGCCGACCTGTCGTGAGGTTGTGGTGAGCGTAGAGTCATCGACGATCGTCGTCGCGAATCCCGAACTCGTAGAGACTTGCAGTCGGTACGTGGTAGCTCCGCTGACGGTGCTCCAGCTCAACGTGAGCGTTGTTGGCTGATTGGAGGAGCCGTTGGAGGGTGAAACCAATGTAGGAGTCGTGAGACCTGCAGCGGCAGTCGTGAATTGAAAGGGGAAAGACCAATCACCTGATCCGCTCACGTTCTTTGCATTGACCCGCCAAAAGTGCAAGGTGCCACTGGGGAGCGGACCAACCTGACGGGAGGTGCCACTCAGGGTGGAATCGTCAAACGTGGTGGTCGCGAAAGAGGAGCTTGTGGATACTTGCAGACGGTATGACGTGGCGCCAGTCGTTGAATTCCAGCTCAATGTTGGGGATGTTGACTGGCCAGTGGCGTTGTTGCTCGGGGAATCCAGTGTCGGCGTACCAGGAATAGTGAGGAAAGTGGCAATCGAGCCGCGTTGAATTGATATTCCTCTCTGTGCCGCAACGCGGAAGTAGTACCTTGTTCCTGTCGACAGATTCGTAACCCCGTCAGAAAAAGAGACTGCGCTCGGAGAGAAAAACACCTGCTTTGGGGTGGTTGAAGAGTACGTTGAAAGCGTCGCTGAGGTCCCGTATTCGAACCACGCCTGGACGTTCGTGCTTCCCGGCGTTACGTAACCGAACAACTCTGCGCTCTTAGCAGTAATATTCGCGGCATTGCCGGTTTGAACCGTGAATATATCGCCCGCGATATCATTCCATTTTTGCTGTGCGCGATCGGCCACGTTCCGCAGTCCCAGGAGACCGTCTCCGATCGCGAGCGCGTAGGCGAAGGTGATCGAGTCCCCCGGAGCGAGCATCGTCGGTGATGTGAGTGTGGCGATGCGATAGTCTGCCGGTGGATCGCCGGTAGGATCGTCACTCGTTGATTTGAAGATTGCCTGGTAGAATTGCCCGGCAATGCGCGGTTCCGGGATCACATTCCCCCCCCATCGTCTGAAGATGGGAACGTGGCTTAGTGCTCTGACGCCGGCATATCCGTTCCACTCTCCCTTGCCGTCAAACATGTAGCCGATTCTGTTCGCGCTCTCGAAGCCTGTGAGGTTCAGCGCATAGTCGTTGATGTCCATGTCGTGAAACGTGCCGAGGATAACGCCGTTCATCGGTCCGGCGGACGTGTTGAAGAACCGCCACATGGCAATGATGTACGATTCACCCTGCGGGGCGTTGGTATACTGCGAGACGACAAGCCCCGGGAACTTTTTCGATTCGAAGCGGGTAATGGTTTCGGAGCCATCAGCCCTCGTCGTGATCTTGATCGGTTCAATCGGGCGGAAGTTGTCCTCGTAGCCCAAAGTCATCAACGTATCTCCCGACGGCAGTACGGCCCCGAAGAGCAGCTGACCGAGGTAGAGGTAATGCCTTTTGCTATCGGGGGGATACTCCAGGGAGGGCTCCTTTGGGTCATACGTGGATCCACCAGATCCAGTGAATCCGTCGTTTCGGATTGTGTGATTCACGTTACCGGTTCGATAAACGAATGTTTCGACATCCTGAATAACGAAGGCCTGTTCGCTCTGAGCAGAGGCGCTTTGACCGTCTGAGTTCCAGGCGACGATTCTCACGCGGGCCTGATCAGACGGTGAGCGAGGGACGCGCCAGCCTCGTGATCCCGTATTCGGAATGGAGTCGTGAATGACACTGTAGGTTGCACCGTTGTTGAGGGAGAGGAGAATCTGGATTCGCCTGATCGTTTTGCCGGTTGTATCGGAGGCTTCCCAGCGGAAGCCGTGATTCATGTCTTCGTTCCAGCTCTCACCTCCGTTGGGGGAGACGACCCTGACTGTGATCCCGGTCGTGGTTGTCCTCGTGGTGAAGCTGATGATGGAGCCGCGTTGGGTACCTGCGCTGTTTTGTCCCACGACTCTATAATAATAAGTCGTGTTTGCAGTCAGTCCTGTAAGACTTGCCGTCACCGAAACCGGAGTTGTTCCTGACCCCACGGACTGCGAAGTTGTTGCTGTAGATGTGGCTAACGTACTGCTCGTTCCCCACTCAAAATAGGCTGTTGTGGCCGCTCCATTTGGGTTCACATTGCCGTTCAACGTTGCCGAGCTCGATGTCATGGAACTCGCTGCACTGGTCGTCACCGTCGGTGAGATCGCGGAACCGATGACGTTCCTCAACACCGAAAACGTGTGGCTATTAACATTCGCCACCGCAAGGTCGGGCTTCCCGTCTCCATCCAAGTCCCCAATGGCGACGCTCGAAGGATTAGTCCCTGTGGCATAATCCACTTTCGATGCAAACGAAATCGTGCCGCTTGTGCTCGTGTTGCGGAAGACCGAAACCGTGTGGCTGGTCCAACTCCCCACCGCAAGATCGGGCTTCCCATCGCCATCGATGTCACCAATGGTGACGCTCTCAGGATTGCTCCCTGTCGCATAATCCACTTTCGATGCAAACGAAATCGTGCCGCTTGTGCTCGTGTCGCGGAAAACCGAAACCGTGCTGCTGCTATAGTTTGCCACCGCAAGGTCGGGCTTCCCATCTCCATCGATGTCACCAACGGCGACGCTCTCAGGCCCGCTACCTGTCACATAGTCCACTTTCGATGCAAACGAAATCGTTCCGCTTGTACTTGTGTTGCGGAAGACCGAAACCGTGCTGCTGCCCCAATTCGCCACCGCAAGGTCGGGCTTCCCATCGCCATCCACGTCTCCAATGGCGACGCTCGCAGGCCAGCTCCCTGTCGCATAGTCCACTTTCGGGGCAAACGAGATCGTCCCACTTGTGCTCGTGTTGCGGAAGACCGAAACCGTGCTGCTGCTACGATTCGCCACCGCAAGGTCGGGCTTCCCATCTCCATCAACATCACCGACGGCAACGCTATAAGGACCACCCCCCGTCGTGAAGTCCACTTTCGATGCAAACGAAATACTGCCGCTTGTGCTCGTGTTGCGTAAGACCGAAACCGTGTTGCTGAGATTATTCGCCACCGCAAGGTCGGGCTTCCCATCTCCATCCAAGTCACCAATGGAGACGCTCTGAGGATAGCTCCCTGTCGCATAGTCCACTTTCGACGCAAACGAGATCGTGCCGCTTGTGCTCGTGTTGCGTAAGACCGAAACCGTGTTGCTGCTAAGATTCGCCACCGCAAGGTCGGGCTTCCCATCTCCATCCAATTCGCCAATGGAGACGCTCAAAGGACCGGTCCCTGTCGTATAGTCCACCTTCGGAAGAAACGAAGAAGACGTTATCGCACCACCGCCGGGGAAGGTGACAATGAAGGGCAGCCGCGAGTAACCCGTGAGACCGTTTACAGTCACAGTAATGGGCTGGTAGGTTGCACCGGTCGGCACGGTCACACTTAGCGAAGTCGAAGTGGCTGCCGTTACGGTTCCCTTCACCGCACCGAAGAAAACAATGTTGTTGCCAGCCGTTGTGCTGAAGTTTGCGCCGGTGATCGTCACCGTTGTGCCAATGGGGCCGGACTTCGGCGTGAAATCAGCGATCGTCACGACTGGAGATGCAGCGCCTGTCGTCGTGAATCTCCAACTTCCCGAGAAGCTGCCCCACCCGACAGAATTCCCTGCACGCACGCGCCAGTAGTACGTTGTGCCGTTCACCAAAGGACCGACGGACTTTGATGTCTCGGTGATAGTGGAGTCATCAACAACAGTCGCAAGGAATGAAGAACTCGTCGACACCTGCAACCGGTATCTCGTGGCGTCGAGAGCGGCATTCCATTGGAGCGTGAGCGTGGATGGTTGATCGATTTGTCCGTCGGCAGGTGAGTTTAGCGTCGGCGCTGCCGGCGTCTCATGGACATAAGGGACGTTGAGTCTGTAGATCGTGAATTGGTCATCCTGAGCAAACCAGAGGCTTTCGCCGTCCCATGCAACGTACCCGGTACCGTTGGACGACGCATTCGGAACAGCGGCACTGTACACTAACTGGCCGATCGTCGAGTATTTGCTGATGACGCTCTTGTGCCCGATCCAGAGGTTTCCCCCATCGTACGAAAGGGAGTTCGGTCTAGCAAAGCTTATGCTCACTCCGAAATTAAGGAGTGCTTTTCCATCACGCGTATGTTTGTACACCAACGAACTGTTATAGTCACTCACCCAGAAGTACTTCCCATCCCAATCGAATCCACTCAGCGCCCAGTGGTAGACCCGCAACGTATCCATCGGCTTCCCGAGTGTGTCGACTTTTATCTTGTTGCCTACATCGATCCAGAGACCGGTGCCATCCCAGCTTAGGTCGCCATCGGGATAGCCGGGATAAACGTAAGTGTGAAGCACATTCCCTGAGGTATCCATCTTGAAGACGTTTTTCAAGTTGTCGACCATCCACAAATGGCTTCCGTCCCATGCTAACCCGATCGGCCTGCTTCCGGGTGAACTGAACGATTTTCTTACGGCGACGGTGGAGTAATCCGGGGCCGGGATAGTGCTGAAGCTAAACGTAGAAGAGTATGCACTCCAGCCTGAGGCGTTCTTTGCCCGCACCCGCCAGTAGTGTGTCCGGTTATTTTGTAGCGGGCCGGCCTGACGTGATGTTGCCGTGATTGTCGTGTCGTCGAAGACTGTTGTAGAAAACGACGAGCTTTGCGAGACCTGCAAGTGATACGCGGTTGCGCCCGAGGTGGCGGACCAGGCCAGCGTGGGGCGGGTGTTTTGGTTTGTTGATCCGTTAGTAGGAGATGAAAGCGTTGGAGCGGTTGGAGGCGCAGCAACAGTTGTAGTTAAGCTGACGATTGATCCTCGCGAAGTTTCCACGCTGTTCTGACCAACAACTCTATAGTAATATGTGGTATTCGCTGACAGCCCGGACAGATTGGCCGAAACAGAGACAGCAGTTGTGCCCGAGCCTATGGATTGAGCGGTAGTAGCGGTAAAGGTGGAAAGCGTGCTGCTCGTTCCCCACTCAAAGTAGGCCGTTGTGGCCACTCCATTCGGGTTCACACTCCCATTTAGCGTTGCCGAGCTCGACGTCACGGAACTCGCTGCACTGCTCGTCACCGTCGGTGCGATCGCGGGGCCGATGACGTTCCTCAACACCGAAACCGTGCTGGCGCTCTCATTCGCCACCGCAAGGTCGGGCTTCGCATCTCCATCGATGTCACCAACGGCGACGCTCCCAGGCCCGTTACCTGTCACATAGTCCACTTTCGATGCAAAGGAAATCGTGCCGCTTGTGCTCGTGTTTCGGAAGACCGAAACCGTGTTGCTGCTATAGTTTGTCACCGCAAGGTCGGGCTTCTCATCACCATCCAAGTCCCCAATGGCGACGCTCAAAGGATCGGTCCCTGTGGCATAATCCACTTTCGATGCAAAGGAAATCGTGCCGCTTGTGCTCGTGTTGCGGAAGACCGAAACCGTGCTGCTGCTATAGAATCCCACCGCAAGGTCGGGCTTCCCGTCACCATCCACGTCCCCGATGGCAACGCCCCAAGGATTGGTGCCTGTTGGAAAATCAATTTTTGCTGCAAACGAGATTGTGCCGCTTGTGCTCGTGTTGCGTAAGACCGAAACCGTGCTGCTGCCATTGTTTGCCACCGCAAGGTCGGGCTTCTCATCACCATCCAAGTCCCCAATGGCGACGCTCAAAGGATTAGTCCCTGTGCCATAATCCACTTTCGATGCAAACGAAATCGTGCCGCTTGTGCTCGTGTTGCGTAAGACCGAAACCGTGTTGTTACCCCAATTCGCCGCCACAAGGTCGGGCTTCCCGTCTCCATCCACGTCTCCAATGGCGACGCTCACAGGCCCGCTACCTGTCGCATAGTCCACTTTCGATGCAAACGAGATTGTGCCGCTTGTGCTCGTGTTGCGTAAGACCGAAACCGTGCTGCTGTTCACATTCGCCACCGCAAGGTCGGGCTTCCCATCTCCATCGATGTCACCAACGGCAACGATCCGAGGATTGCTCCCTGTCGCATTGTCCACTTTCGATGCAAACGAAATCGTGCCGCTTGTGCTCGTGTTGCGGAAAACCGAAACCGTGCTGGCGCTCTCATTCGCCACTGCAAGGTCGGGCTTACCATCTCCATCCAAGTCGCCAATGGAGACGCTCAAAGGAGTGCTCCCTGTCGTATAGTCCACCTTCGGAAGAAACGAAGAAGAGGTTATCGCACCACCGCCGGGGAAGGTGACAATGAAGGGCAGCCGCGAGTAACCCGTGAGACCGTTTACAGTCACAGTAATGGGCTGGTAGGTTGCACCGGTCGGTACGGTCACACTTAGCGAAGTCGAAGTGGCTGCCGTTACGGTTCCCTTCACCGCACCGAAGAAA
>Ga0194126_10001383_pt1 | contig 40688 bp, 37 predicted proteins | sample TA2KigC150mmetaG_FD_148641 | JGI IMG/M metagenome (GOLD analysis project Ga0194126, IMG submission 148641) | Freshwater microbial communities from Lake Tanganyika, Tanzania - TA2015035 Kigoma Deep Cast 150m | ecosystem: Environmental > Aquatic > Freshwater > Lake | place: Tanzania: Lake... | reverse complement strand
TTAGTGGGTTGAATTGAGCACCTTCAGCCCAATATCATAAAGAAGCACCCTAATGGCAATCATTATGAAACGCAAAACGGGCATTCTCATTCGAGGATGCCCTTTTTGCGTCCCGACCGGGCTGGTCAGGCTGGCTGTAGTCGGTATCCCAGTTTGGCTGCCTTTTTCTTTAGATATTTGACTTGCTGTTCGGCGTACTTCCTCTCGTATTCTTCTACACTGATCGTCTCATATTCCACCTTGTATTTCAGCATCCGGTAGACCACCCGTGCGATCGCATGGGCAGTGGCCACGGTCGCTTGAGCAGGTCCCAGCCTGGCTCTCAGGCGTCGATACATTACACCGAAGACGCAATCTGCCTGCTTCACCGATTGCGCCGCCATCCGGAACGCTTGCCCGGCGCGGTTCTTCGTCTTCAGGAGTTTGCCGATCTCAACTGGCACATCCGGCCGCAAAGTGGTGGTACACTTTGGGCGCAAACTACTGGCACATTATAGGGCGCAAATTGACACGTTCAGTACAAGTTTGTTCGGGGGCTGTTGGGTAACTGGCAGTCCTACCGCGATGGCGTTTTCTTTTATCCGAAAAGTCATTGACGAATTGAGCAGAAAGGTGTATCTTTGTTGTAGACACAAAAGGAGATGCATCTTATGTTCACTAAAGTCCAGAAATGGGGTAATAGTCTTGCCCTTAGAATTCCTAAGGCGTTCGCACTCGATGCCCAATTGAAAACAGATTCAGTAGTAGAAGTTTCTCTTGTTGACGGTCAGATTGTGATCAAACCACTCACCTCGCAGGTTTGGTCTCTTGAACAATTACTATCCGGCGTAACGAGTAGCAACCTTCACCATGAGACCGATACCGGCATTGCAGTAGGAAATGAAGTATGGTGAGACTATGGCGCATATCCCCAATCGCGGTGATGTTGTTTGGATTACTTTCAATCCACAAGCAGGACACGAGCAAGCGGGACGACGCCCTGCATTAGTCTTGTCACCAGCATCCTATAATGGCAAAGTCGGGTTGGCGCTTTTATGCCCAATTACAAGCCAAATAAAGGGGTATCCTTTTGAAGTTTTGATACCTGATGGCTTGAGAATCAGCGGAGCAATATTATCTGACCAGATAAAAAGTCTGGATTGGAATGTAAGGCAAGCTGAATTAGTATGTAAATTGCCTTCTGCGACAGTTGACGAAGTATTACAGAAAGTAAACACTCTCTTGAGCCAATAACATAAGCGTAAGGCTTTTGCAGTAGGCAAGAAAACGCCTAATCCCGCGTGAACTGGACCAGGTGTCAATTCGCGGACAAAAGTATACCAGGGATTCGCGGCAACACTGCGCCAGTAATTTTCGGCAACGCTGCACCACCCAGAGGGGAATGCAAAAGGTAATAGGCAGCAAAAAAACGAACCAAAGAACATGACACTTCGACTGCGATCAGGGCAGGCTTCATCCGGTGGACTTCATCATGGCAGTGACCGTGCAGCAGCACAAGATTGGCGATAGCGTTGTCGTTGCATTTACCGTTCCGGTGGTGGATTCGGAAAAGCTATCATTGGGAAGGGTTCAAGCAACTGTTGACCCTATTCGATGTGGTGAAACCGCACATCGTCAATCAGCCCAGACGTGAAAGAAAGGCGTTTGTCCCAGGTCTCGCATGACGGCCTTTGCGGAAGCGAGTACCTCTGAAAAGCCCGGTTCGCCTGCCTGCCGCAGGCGAGGTAGTTCCGCTAGCAGCGAGACCGATGTCCACACTTCTGCTTGCCACCAAATTCTACTGCCCTCCTTCTCGGCCAAACCTCGTGCCGCGCCCGCGGCTGCTCAGGCGGCTAGACGCCGGTTTATCTCAGGCAGATTCCTTCTTTACCCGTAAACTCACCTTGGTTTCCGCACCAGCCGGGTACGGCAAAACCACCATCATAGCGGAATGGCTTGGCGGGAAGGATGAGATCGGAGTCACCTGGCTCTCTCTCGACGAAGGTGACAACGACCCGACACGTTTTCTCGCCTACCTGATCGCCGCGCTGCAACAAGTTGACCCGGGCATTGGGCAGGCTGTGGAAGCTATGCGCCAGTCGCTGCAGCCGCCGCCGGACGAGGTCTTACTGACGGTGCTTGTGAACGAGATTACAGCCGTTCCCGGTCCGTTTCTCCTCGTTCTCGACGATTACCACGTCATCCACACACCCTCCATCCACCGGCAAATCGCCTTTCTGCTCGAACACGAACCTCCCCAGATGCACCTGGTTCTCATCACGCGTGAAGACCCGCTCCTTCCCCTCTCTCGCCTGCGCGCCATGGGACAGATGCTGGAGGTTCGCCAAGAAGACTTGTGTTTCACTGTTAACGAAACTGCTGATTTCTTGGAACGCATGATGGGGCCGGCTCTCTCCCCCGACGATATTGCCGTGCTCGAACGCCGCACCGAAGGCTGGATCGCCGGACTGCAGCTGGCGGCTCTCTCCATGCGCGGACTTGAGGATATATCGGGATACATCCAAGCCTTCACGGGGAGCAGCCGCTTCATTCTGGACTATTTGATGGAGGAGGTCTTCGAACGGCAGTCCCCTGAGGTGAAGGATTTCCTGCTCAAGACCTCCATCCTGGAGAGATTATCTGCTCCGTTGTGCGATTCACTGATCAATGATCACCGATCACTGATTACTAATTCCCAGTCAATTCTCGAATATCTTGACCATTCGAACTTGTTCATCATCCCGCTCGACCAATCGCGTCAATGGTATCGGTATCATAGTCTATTTGCCGAGTTACTGCGTCATCGGTTGCAAGCGTCCCATCCAAATATTGAATCCGAATTGCACCAGCGCGCCAGCCAGTGGTTCGAAGCGGAGGGACTGACGGCCGAAGCCATCCAGTATGCCCTGGCCGCGCAGGATTGGGAGCGGGCTGGAAACCTCATTCAAAGCGTCAGGACGAATTTCCTCGACCGCGGCGAGGCGCTGACCGTGATCCGCTGGTACCAGCGCATGCCCGAGGAAATGTTACTGTCCAATCCAAAATTATGCTTTGACTACTGCTGGCCCTTGCTCCTGGCTACTCAATACGACCTGGCGGCTCCATTGTTGGAACGCGTGGAACAGGCGGCAAAAGATATCCCTCCTTTCCTTGGTGAGGTTTTCGCGGCACAGGCGTATCTGGCGCGCGGGCGGGGCGACCATGCCCTTATGGTCGAAAAGTCACAACGAGCATTGGCGCTTTTGCCGAAAAGTTCGTTTCATTCCAGGGGACTCGTGGCGCTCAATCTGGGGCTGGCTCACTGGCACATGGGTCAAATACTGGCCGCAGAAGAAGCCCTGACAGAGGCGTTGGAAGCCGGACAAAAGACCGGCAACCAGTACGCCGCATTGACGGCAGTCATCTTTCAGGGACGCGTTTGTGCCGTGCACGGACAGTTACACCGAGCGGCGGAATACTTCGAACGCGCCATCCAGCATGGGAATGAAATGCCGGTCAACGCGCTTGCCTATATGGATCTGGCGACTTTGCACTACGAGTGGAATGAGTTGGATGTTAGCGATGGGTATTTGCAAAAAGCAATTGCGCTATGTCAGCGGTCACAGAATGACGAGTTTCTTGTAGGTTCGTTGATGATTCAAGCGCGTTTGCGGGTGGCGCAAGGAAACCTGGCCAGCGCGGAAGATGCGCTGGCAAGTGCCTGGGAATTGGTACGCATTGGAAAAATCCCTGCGCCGACATCGGTGCGCCTGGATGCCGCCCAGGTGGGTTTGTTACTGGCAAAAGGTGAAACAACAGGAGAATGGGGACAGAAGTTGACAGAGAAGGTGGACTGCCATCCTTTTTACCGCTTCTTAGGTTTGACAAAGGCTCATACTTTGCCGGATGCTCATGCCAGGGCTTATCTCGATGCGTTGGGCAAAGTTGCGCAAGACAATGGCTGGGTTTATGGATTGATCGCTGTCCGCGTGTTGCAGTCTGCGCTGGCAGAGAAGCAGGAAGAAGCACTGGAGTTTTTGATCGAGGCATTGAAACGAGCCAAAGACGGCGGGTTTATCCGTTTGTTTGTGGAGGCGGGGGAGAAGTTGATTCCGCTTTTGCGCGAAGCGGCAAGGCGCGGTGTTTCTCCTGATTATATTGGCAGGATACTGGCCGCAATGGCGGATCAGGCCGATGTAACGAGGACAGTTCCAGGGTCCCTGATTGAACCGTTGAGCGAGCGCGAATTGGAAGTGTTACGGCTGGTGACGGCAGGGCTATCCAATCGTGAAATCGCTGAGAAATTGGTTATCAGCACAGGGACAGCGAAAACGCACGTCCATAACCTGTGCGGAAAATTGGGGGTCAGTAACCGCACCGAGGCGGCGATGCGGGCAAAAGAGTTGAACTTGGTATAGGACCAGTATCGTACGAGAGGTGACAGTCATGCCAAGTTGACTGTCACCTTTTTGTTTTAAACCCCTCAAATCTACCGTTTGGCAGATGCGCCAATGGGGTTGAGAAGAGTAAAGTGGGGATGTAAATGTAAGATAGATTGTTTCAACGAAAGGAGAAAGAAATGACCACAATTTCCCATGTTCAACCTCAGGCGAAGATTGCAGGGCAGACGATGGCATTACGGTTTGCATTGGGCATCCTGCTTTCTGCGCTTAGCGGCGTGATGATTCTATTGGCATTCCCCCCTTATGGAATCTGGCCCCTGGCATGGTTTGGGGTTGTCCCTGTCTTGCTGGCGCAGTACAGGTTTCTGCCAGCCAAATGGTCCAGCCTTGCGCAAGTTGTTTTCGCGGCAGTCTGGCTGGGACCCTTTCTGGCGCGGCTATTTGGTTCAGGCTATGGACCGGTCTTCCAGTATCTGGGAATCTGGATCGCCCTCCTGAACTTCTTCCTGGCGAAAGATCGCAGGTTCCACGATCTAACGAAATATCGCTGGTTCGTTTTCCATGGTGTTATCAACTGGGTGGGTTTCGAGATGATTCGTGCTTCGTTCATCCCTATCATCGCAACCACCGGGTTCATCGGCTATACCCAGGCGACACAGCCGTGGTTGATCCAGCCGGTTTCGATTTTCAGTGTCTACGGACTCAACCTGGTCATCATTCTGGTCAACTACGCGCTGGCGCTGGGCGTAATGACCTGGCTCGACCGTAAATGGATGGCAAAGGGCGTTGTCCCTGTGGAGGCTGGCGCGACGCGGCGCTGGCTGGTGGGAACGGGCGTTGTTCTCGTCGCGTGGATCGGTCTCAGCGTAATCATCCTCAATTCGATGCCGAACATGCCCAAGGTCCGGGCGGCGAGCGTGCGTCCGAATTTCCCGTTGCCCGCGCATCAGGATGAAGTCAACACATCACAGGTCCGTTTCGATGCGTTCGCTGAACAGGCGCGGGAAGCCGCGGCGCAGGGCGCGCAGGTTATCTATTCCCCTGAAATGATGTTCAACTTCGACCCACAGGTGGAATACGCCGAGCAATTCCGCGCGCTGGCAGAAGAGACGGGCGCGTACATCTTCATCACCTATTCGGTTGGGATCGAAGGACAGCCCTGGCGCAACGAGTCGGTGATGCTCTCACCCGAGGGCGAGTTCTCGCAGGTATATGGCAAGAACCATACTTGGTTGATCGGCGAACCGAATACACCGTCGGCTGGCGTGTTCCCGGTGTACGATACGCCGCTGGGAAAGTTGGCAGGCTTGATCTGTCACGATGCCAACTACACCGACATCGCCCGCAAACTAACGGCGAACGGCGCGCAGATCATCGCTGCCCCGTATCGTGAGTTCGGCGGATTTGGCGAGCAAGCCTGGACGAATGCCCTGTTCCGCGCGGTCGAGAACCGCACGGCTGTGGTGATCAGCGGTGTGGCGACCGTTTCTGGGATCATGAATCCCGATGGCAGTATTGTGGCGCTGGATACGAATATTGACGGTTCGCGCGTGACCTTGGTCGGCGACGTGACCCTCGGCTCTGATCACGCCCCATACACTTCCCTCGGCGACATCCTGGGCTGGGCTGCGTTGGCGGGTTATGTCTTCTTCATGTTCTTTCCCTCAGTGGTTGAGAAGCGGATGAAGAAGGCATCGCAGAGTAAGTAGATCTGAGACTGAAGTCTTGGAGACTTCGGAAGTCTGGAATTCAAGTAGTTAGTTCAAAATCAAAAGGAGATAAAAATGAACAAGTCTAAACTCATCTGGGGAATCATCTGTCTGGTCATCGCGGGAGGGCTGGCGGTTGCCAACCTGACCCTGCCGCCTGAAAACCTGATGTTCCAGGTCGGCGATCAAAATATGCCGTGGATTCCGCCTGTCGTATTGGGAATCGTGGGTATCGTCCTGCTCGCTACGGCGAATCAGCCTGAAGTGAAGGAAGAACCGATAGCCGAAGTCGTAGTTGACTCGGAAAAGGCGGTCCTCAACAAGCGTCTGGAGACCATCGCCTGGGGCTGCTTTCTGATCATGCTCGGCGGGTTCATGTTCGTGCCCGCATGGTTTATCAAAGGCGGATGGTGGTCTATTGGCGTCGGTCTGATCATGCTGGGATTGAACGCGGCGCGCTATTTCAATGGACTCAAAATGAGCGGCTTCACCACCCTCCTGGGCATTCTCTCGATCATCGGCGGCATCTTAGATCTGGTCGGCATGGAAGGAGTGAACGGAGCAGTGCTGGTCATTGTCCTGGGCGGCTACCTGATCCTGAAGCCGTACTTCGAGAAACGTCAACTATTCGGCAAGGCCGAGGAAAAGTAACCAAGGGAATAGTTCAGGCAGGCTAATCAAGAAAAGAGCCTGCCTGGACCGTATGGAGAGATCCAATGCGGCAAGTGGAAATCCGCATCGAAGGACGCCTCGATGAGAACTGGGCCGAGTGGCTGGGTGAGTTCGCCATCCGCCATACTGGACAGAATGAGACGATCCTGACAGGCCTGGTCAAAGACCAGGCCGCTTTGTATGGACTGATTGCAAAATTGCGCGATCTGGGAGTGAAACTCATCGCGGTCAGTATTGGGGAGCAGGCTACTTAAGGATGGTGATTTTGACGACAGAAATCGGGTGCCCCGGACGAGTGCGGGCGTAGCCTACACTTGAGCGGATTCAGCCCCGAAAACAGGTTCGCCCTTTGGCATTTTCCCGCCAAACCCGCACGTGCCGGTAAAACCTGCTGTTGGCTGGCTAGAGGCCACTTATAACAGAGCAAAAACTATCCCCCATTCATCCAGGAGAAATATTGTTGTGTCCACTGAAAAAACTCCAGAACGAGGCGGCGGGGCGGCATATATGGGGGTGCGTGCTGCGCACGCACCCCAGATACGGGCCATTACCCCAGATACAGCGTTAAGACAATCGCGATATTTTGGTCTTTCAGAGCGTTTCTGGATCAATATGCAGTTGCGATATGATATTGAAGTTGAGTAGGACCGATTGTGTGACCGTTTTGAACGCGAAGTACACGTATGTGCTTCGGTTTAGATGATGAGATCATCATAGGCATTGGTCATTGTCAAAGGTTGTAGTCAGCAAAAAGCCAGCCAACACCGGCGTACTAGACGAACTAACCACCAAACTACCCCCCACGCGACACGACTTATCAAATAACGATCATCGTCCGCGCCATGTACACGCCCTTATTGTATCCATCAGCCCTTCTGCCCTAACTCATGCTCGACCTCATGTACATGGGCATAGAGGTTGGCGATCCACAATTTTCCCTCCTGAGTTACTTTGAGGTAGCGCAATGCCTCGCCTAAATAGGGGAAAATCATCTTCCAGTAGAATCCAGCGAAGTTGCGCCGCATGTGACCGGAATTTCTGTATCCTATCCTCTGGCTGATGCCTGCCTCTTCGAATTCGTAATAGAGGGCGGGGACTTTTCGCAAATAATTGGGATCTCCTAACTGGCCGATAAAATCCGCTGCGCGCACCAGGCCAGCATAATCCCCAATCTCCTGGTATTCTGGCTCATCCGGCACGGGGAAGCGCGTGCGCTCGATATAGGCTGCGATCAAATCGGCGTCCACTACCTGCTCCAACATAGCCGCGCCAAAACGTTCATGCACGAACGCCTTGCTGCGATCCACATGATACGGCGTCAGGATTGCATCGGTATCATCTTCTGATTCCTCGATGGTCTCCTGGCCGATCCCTGTAGCGTATTCCCCACGGCGGTCGGCCTGACAAACGCCCCTCACATAACCGATATCATGGCACAGCAACGCCATGGTCACATGCAACCAATCGCGCGGAGTGACCCCCCCAATAGAAAGATGCCTGCCCTTGAGAATTGTTTGGCCAACCAGAGTCACCAGGATCGTATGCTCGACGTTATGGTACAGCAAATCCGAATTGGCGATATTTTCCAGCGCCAGCTGGCCAGTCCACTCGATGATATTGGCAAACTGAGATTCGAGCGAGCTATACGTCTGTTGATAGGCGTCTTTCAGCTCTTTTACGAAACTCTCGATCAGTAAGGCGTGAAAGTTGAACACAGCTACTAACCCAGGAACATCAATCAATCTTTCGGAAAACCTACTTCGATCTGCCCATCCCGGACGCGCGACGGGTAGGCAGGAATATCTTCCACCGCCGGCAGGGTGAGCGCCTCCCCCGTGCGCACATCGAAACGCGCCCCGTGTCGCGGACAGATGATTTGGCGGCCTTCCAACTCGCCATCTCCCAATGGGCCATCATCGTGAGAACAAACATCCGAGATGGCATAAACCTCTCCGGCGATATTGAAGAGAACCAGGTATTCTCCAGCAACTTCCAGATACAAACGCCCGCCATCGGGGAGTTCATCCACAGCGGCTACAGCGACGAATTCGCATTTCTCGGGATCTAGTTGGGCGTAATTCATCGCCTCACTCCACCAAATCGTCGCTGGCCTCGCCCAGACCATAGGCGCCGGCTTTGAGCGCCTTCAAGGATAACAGCGCACATTTGAGCCGCACGGGGCCTAACTCGATGCCCAACAATTCGAGCACATCTTCTTTGGTCAAAACCTTGACTTCTTCCAAAGTTTTCCCGTGAATATGCTCGATCAACAAATCTGCCGAGGCCTGGGAGATCGAGCAGCCCTGGCCACTATACGCAGCCTGGGTAACGACATCATTCTCGTCGAGGCGCACATCGACGCGGATGTGATCCCCGCAATAGGGATTGTCGTCCTCGAAGGTGATGTCGTTGGGATTTAGCTCACCCCGGTACTGGGGATTCTTGTATCGGTCAATGATCAGTTCGCGGTAGAGGTCGTCCATGTGTTCCTAAGCAAAAATATTTTTCACCTTATATATTCCCTCGACCAATCTATCTACTTCTTCTTTCGTATTATACAAGTAGAAACTGGCGCGGGTTGTGGCAGGGATGCCGAATTTCTCATGCAAGGGCATGGCGCAGTGATGGCCTGCCCGGACAGCGATCCCCTCACGATCCAGTATTTGGGATATATCGTGGGCATGAGCTTCGGATAAGGTAAACGAGGCCACAGCGCCTTTGTACTGCGCTTCAGGGCCAAAGACTTCGACGCCAGGGATTTCTTCCAACCGTTCCAGGGCGTAGGCGATGATCTCCTGCTCATGCTGCTCGATAGCCTTCATGCCGATCCCGGAGAGATAATCCACCGCCGCGCCCAGGCCGATCGCTTCTGCAATCGCAGAAGTGCCGGCCTCGAATTTGTAGGGCAGCGCATTACTCTGGAAGGAACGCAACTCTACGCGCTTGATCATATCGCCGCCCCCCAGGAAGGGGGGCATGGCTTCGAGCAACTTCTTCCTCCCGTACAGGACGCCAATCCCGGTGGGGCCGCACATCTTGTGGCCGGAGAAAGCAAGGAAATCCGCGCCCAGGTCTCCCACATCCACCGGAATATGTGGAACCGATTGGGCGGCGTCAACCAAAGTATTCGCCCCAACCTGGTGCGCCATTCGGATGATCTCGCGGGCCGGGATGATGGTGCCGAGCACATTCGACATCTGCGTGAACGCCACCAGCTTTGGTTCCAGCTTCAACAACTCAGCATACGAATCCAGATCGAGCAGGCCATCGCGGGTGACGGAGATGAACTCCAGGCGCAGATTCCGCTCCGCGGCCAGAAGCTGCCAGGGGACAAGGTTGGAGTGATGCTCCATTTCGGTCAGGATCACCACATCCCCATCGTCGAGATTCGTCTGCCCCCAGGATCGAGCAACCAGGTTAATCGATTCTGTGGTGTTCCGGGTGAAAATCACCTCTTTGGGCGTAGCTGCCCCTATAAAAGCGGCTATCCTCTCCCGGGCGTTCTCGTATTCCACCGTAGCTTCTTCAGCCAATGTGTAAAGACCACGATGAATATTGGCATTGGAGCGCCGATAGTATCTATCCATGGCCTCCAGCACCTGAACAGGCTTCTGGCTCGTGGCGGTGGAATCCAGATATACCAGAGGGACGCCAGATCGCATCTCCCTGCCCAGTATGGGGAAATCAGCCCTGATCTTTTGGATGTCCAGCCTTGCACATTGTTGCTGATCTGCCATCATGATGTTATCCATTCGTGAAGACAAAAGAATGTGGCTTTCGATAGCCACATTCCCATTTTATTTTGCCGCCCCGCGACCGCTCTTCTTTGGATGACGCATGTTGGAAGACTCCTTAGGACACCAAAGAACATGATCCGGCACCATCCAGCCGTTGGTCAAGTAAACATTTTCATGAAACTGAACCGCAACTAACTTATCATCTACCTGGACTACCACACCCTCAAGCCAATCTCGGATACGCTCTCTCTTTTGATTATCATGATCACATAATACTTCTACCACATCGCTGACTTCGTACTCCCGATGCACATCAGGAGGAGAAGAAAAAGGTAATCCGGCCAATTCAGCCTCCACAACTATTCATATTTTGTCCGTAACTACTCAGCCAAACGGAGAAATACCCGAAAAAAGGGTGTGCGTGGGGGTGCTGCGCACCCTTTTTTCGGGCTAATCCGTTCGATGACTGAGCAGTTACTTTAGTCCACTGAAAAAACTCGACAGGAGTAGGCTCGCTTTTGTGGTTTTATCAACGGACTCGCATATTATATAACAAAAGTCGCTATCGCGCTCCCATTTTTTCCTGGATCGCCTGATGAAAACGCTCTCTAACGCCCTCGAAGGGGATGCGCTGCATGATCGGTTCGAAGAAACCGTCCACAACCAGACGCTCGGCCTGACCGGCAGGGAGGCCTCGGCTGCGCAAATAAAACACCAAATCCGGGTCTATCTTGCCAACCGTGGCTCCGTGAGTGCAGCGCACATCATCGGCCAGGATCTCCAGGCCGGGGATTGAGTCCGCCCGCGCCTGGTCGCTGAGCACCAAATTACGATTGGCCTGATAGCCATCGGTTCGCTGCGCGCCAGGGGCAACATAGATCATCCCCTGCCACACGGAGCGACTTCTCCCCTTCAAAGCGCCCTTGAAGAGCAAATCGCTGGTGGTATGAGGGGCCAGATGATTCTGCTGAGTATCATGATCCAAATGCTGGGCGCCATCCGTGAAATAGAACCCGGACATCCGGCCGGTCGCGCCCTGGCCCACTAGATCCAGATCGGAGAAGTTCTTGGTCAGCCTGGAGCCGATAGCGCCAAAGATCCAATCGAGATTCCCATCTCGTTCGAGGCGGGCGCGTTCGTGCGTAAAGTTCCACACATTATCGCCCAACGATTGCAATTCGACGAAACGCAAATCAGCGCCGGCCCCCACATAGATTTCCACCACCCCGCCATGCAAGGTCTGCCCGCCAAGGCCATTGGGCGAAGCAGCCTCATGGACATAGGTCAGTGAAGCGCCTTCTTCCAACCAGATCAACAGGCGCGAGAAATGCGCCAATCCAGCGCCGGCAGCCCACACGACGCTGTGCAGCGGCTGCGCGACCTTCACACCCTTTGGCACAAATACGAATACCCCATCCCGCGATAACGAGCTCGAAAGGGCGGCAAATTTCCCATCCTCCGGTTCGACGATCTGGCACAAAGCTCGACCAAGCTCCTTTGGATACTGTTGGGCGGATGTTTCCAGATCGGTGAAGATGACTCCCAATTCAGCGATCTCAGGGTTGAGGTCTTTCTTCACCCCGCCGGGGAGCAACACGATCTGACCTCCATGCCGGTCGTTGACCAGAGGCATCAACAACCTTTCAGGGATGGCTGGTAAATCTTCATAAGCCCCAAGAACAGGAAGCTCGAAGTCGCCGTTCAATGCGCGGATATCCGTGCGACGCCAGGCTTCATCCTTTGCGGTTGGGTAAGGGAGGCTCTCGAAGACCTCCCACGCGCGGGCGCGGTAATCTGCCAACACGCGGCTGCCATCGCCCGCAGCGACCATGGCGCGGGTAAAGTTGAATCCTTCGAATTCCGGGCGTCTGGTTCGCTTACCCAATAGACCCCTCCATCTGAATCTGAATCAATCGATTCATCTCGATAGCGTATTCCATCGGCAATTCCTTGACCAGCGGCTCTATGAAACCAGAGACGATCATGGTAGTGGCTTCCTCCTCGCTCAAGCCGCGGCTCATCAGATAGAAGAGCTGCTCTTCGCCCACCCTGGAAACTGAGGCCTCGTGTCCAATGGTGACATCCTGATCGTCTATCTCGATATAGGGATAGGTATCCGAGCGCGAGCTGGGGTCCAACAAGAGCGCATCGCAGACCACGTTCGATTTCACATCACCCATGCCTTTGTGAACCTTGAGCAGACCACGGTAAGACGCGCGCCCGCCATCCTTGCTGATGGATTTAGAGATGATCTTGCTGCTGGTGTGCGGGGCAAAGTGGATCATCTTGCCGCCGGTGTCCTGATGCTGCCCTCTTCCGGCGAAGGCCATCGAGAGGATCTCTCCATGTGCGCCTGGGCCCATCAGGTAGCAGGATGGGTACTTCATGGTTAGCTTCGCTCCGAGGTTGGCATCCACCCATTCCATGGTGGCGCCCTCTTCGACAATAGAGCGCTGGGTCACCAGGTTATAAACGTTATGTGACCAATTCTGGATGGTAGTGTAGCGCACGCGGGCGTTCTTCTTGACGATAATCTCGATCACGCCGCTATGGAACGAGTCGGTGGTGTACTGTGGAGCAGTACAACCCTCCGTATAGTGCACATACGACCCCTCGTCGGCGATGATCAGGCTGCGCTCGAACTGGCCGATGTTGGCCACATTGAGCCGGAAGTAGGCTTGCAGCGGCAAATCCACTTTGACGCCCTTCGGCACATACACGAACGATCCGCCCGACCAAACGGCGCTGTTCAGAGCCGCGAATTTGTTATCCTCGATCGGCACAACTTTGCTGAAGTGTTCTCGAAAGAGATCGGGATGTTTGCGCAGACCCTCCTCGATGCTCAAGAAGATCACGCCCTGTTCTTCGAGATGTTTCTGGATGTTGTGATAGACCATCTCGCTTTCGAATTGTGCGCCTACGCCAGCCAGGAATTTCTGCTCGGCCTCTGGGATACCGAGTTTATCGAAAGTCGCCTTGATCGTGTCGGGAATGTCGTCCCATGACCTGCTCTCTTCGTCGGTGGGCTTGACGTAGTAATAGATGTCGTCCAAATCGAGCCTGGAGACATCGCCGCCCCATGTGGGCATGGGACGGCGCCGGAAGTGTTCCAGAGCCTTCAGACGGAACTCCAGCATCCACTGAGGTTCTCCCTTCATCTGGGAGATTTGTACGACGATTTCACGATCGAGGCCTTTGCGGGATTTGAAAACGTAGGTTTCAGGATCGCTGAAACCCCACTTGTAGTCGCCAATACCTTTCAGAATGTGAGCATCGGAACTCATGCTGCCTCGCCGTATTTTTCCCTGAGCCAATCGTAGCCTTGCTCTTCGAGCAGGAGGGCCAATTCGGGGCCGCCAGACTCGACCACGCGCCCATGTAACATCACATGCACGAAGTCGGGTTGGATGTAGTTCAAAATGCGCTGATAGTGAGTAATCACCATAGCGCCAAAATCGCCGCCCCGGAGCGCATTGACCCCCTCCGAAACGATCCGCAAGGCGTCTATGTCGAGGCCGGAGTCGGTCTCATCGAGAATGGCGATCTCGGGTTTGAGCACAGCCATCTGTAAGACTTCAGCGCGCTTCTTTTCGCCGCCGGAGAAACCCTCGTTGAGATAACGCCCCGCAAAGGAGTGATCCATCTTCAAGAGATCCATGCGCTCCTTGAGCATCTTGCGAAATTCGGGGATGGGAATCCCTTTGTCTTCCGGGTCTGCGGCTTTGCGATGGGCGTTGATCGCCGTGCGCAGGAAATTAGCCACGGTCACGCCTGGGATGGCAACCGGATATTGAAACGCAAGGTACAACCCTAAATGAGAACGCTCATCCGGCGCTAATTCCAGGATTCTTCCCCCTTTGAAGGTCGCCTCCCCCTCCGTGACCTCGTAATTGGGATGCCCCATCAGGGCATACGCTAATGTGGATTTTCCGGTGCCATTGGGGCCCATGATGGCGTGAATCTCGCCTTTGCGCACGGTGAGATCAACGCCTTTGAGGATTTCGGTTCCTTCGACATGGACATGCAAATTCTTGATCACTAACTCAGACATAGAGAAAGCTCCTCGGCAACCAAGTGGTTTTCTTACGTGACTGCCTCGATAATGTTTTATTCGCGATAAGAACCCACATCCGTTTCGCAAGGCAGCCTCGATTTCCAAACGATAGCCTGTGTTCACCGAAAAAACACATGAACGAGGGGGCGGGGCGGCATATATGGGGGTGCGTGCTGTGCACGCACCCCCATATATGCCGCCCCGAATCCTCTACTCGTGATTTTTAAAGTGGACTCATAGCCTTCCATCGTTTTTAACGAGCGGTATTATAGCACGCTCAGTTAATTAGGTCAATATTTTAGATAATATTCATATAAATTATTGACAGTGGATCGAGCGGATGGTATACTGGCAGAAGCAACTCGAATGAGTCTTATCAAGGTTTGGCATGTCGAACACGCGCGAAAAAGTTCTCGAAACCCTGCTCGCCCGCCAGCGTTGCACGATCAACGATCTAGCTGACACAGTAGGCATAAACCCTATCTCCGTGCGGCACCACATCAACAAGCTGGAAGCCGCCGGCCTGGTGGCATCGGAAGAGGAGCGGCATGGCGTGGGACGGCCGCGCCTGGTATATTTCCTCACCGAAAAGGGGATAGAACAATTCCCCAGCCGCTACCTGACGTTGACCGTGCGCTTGTTGGAGCAACTCAAAGAAAACATGCCAGAATCTATGGTGGGGAAACTCTTCACCCAAATGGCCGACGATCTAGCGGCGGATTACGCTTCAGAATTGGCGTTGGGAGAACTTCCAATCGAGGAACGCCTGAACCTCGTCAAGGACCTTCTCAGCACGGAAGGTTTCACGATGGAATGGGAACTCAAGGAGGATGGCTATCACATCCGTGAAATCAGTTGCCCCTACTACCATATTGGACAATCCCATCCTGAAGTTTGCACGGTTGACGAGACCTTGATTTCCAATATGCTCTCCGTCCCCATCGAAAAGGTAAAATGCATCCTCGATGGGGATTCCCACTGCACTTATATCGTGCCAGGATCAGAGAAAACAACCCATCAACCATGAGTCTATTACGCCCCCGTCCCACATGGCAAATCGAAGAAAGCCATCCTGAGCTTTTCACCCGGCTCGACGAAACCTTTCGTCAGGTGATGGACCCGGAAATCGGGTTGAACATCATGGAATTGGGCCTGGTGCGCAATGTCAGCATAGATGCTGAAATGGATAGCGCCCATGTGGTCATGATTATGACCACGCCTTTCTGCCCCTATGCCCATGCGCTGTTGGAAAGCGCTCGCGCCAGAGCGGAGAAAGTGCTCGAAAAACCCACGACGATCGAGATGGGGATGGAATATTGGGACCCAAGCTATATGGAAGAGGGCGTCGGCGCCGATTGGGGATTATTCTAATCACCCCCTTTCATCCCCTCATTTTCGCTATTTTTAGACACTTCACAAAATTTTTGCTTCATGTTATCCTTGCGCAGCTTTCCGCTCCCAGCGCATTCGCGGCGCGGGGGCAAATCCCGTGGAAAGGAGGTAAATATGCGCGAATACGAACTCGTCGTCATCATCCATCCAGATCTGGACGAAACGGCAACCAACGATGCCATCGAACGGATCAAAGGCTGGATCACAGAAGCAGGGGGTTCGGTTGGCAAAGTTGACCGATGGGGAAAACGCAAACTGGCCTATCCCATTCGAAAACAGAATCATGGTCAGTATTTTCTGTTGAATATCACCATCGCCCCAGATTTTGTCAACGGGCTGGAGCGCAATCTACGGTTCCTGGAACCTGTGATGCGTTTCCTGATCACTTCAATCAACGCCTGAGTACAGGAGGCTGATATGAGCCGAGGCTTAAACAAAGTCATGATCATCGGTCACCTTGGGCGCGATCCAGAGATGCGGTACACCCCCTCCGGTCGCCCGGTGACGACTTTCAGTGTAGCTACCAATCGCACCTGGAATACATCCGATGGCGAACGGCGCACGGAGACAGAATGGTTCAACGTAGTCGCCTGGAACAAACTGGCTGAAATTTGCAACCAGTATCTGGTCAAAGGTCAGCAAGTCTACATCGAGGGACGTCTGCAATCCCGCCGCTGGGAAGACTCCAACGGCACGAAACACACCTCGGTCGAAATCGTGGCCAACGAGATGATCATGATCGGCGATCGCCGCGCGGATGAGGAAATCTCCGATGACGAACCGATCGAGGATGAATTTCCTTTCTAGCCTGGCTTGTCTAGCTAATATCCATTGAGTCCACTGAAAAAACTACGAGCAGAGGATACGGGGCGGCATATATGGGGGTGCGTGTTGCACACGCACCCCCATATATGCCGCCCCGCCCCCTCAGTCATGAGTTTTTTCGGTGAATTCATCCATATAGAAATAATCAGGAGTACGAACCGTGACCACATACGAAAGATACGAAAGACGGCGGCCGCAGAAGCAGAAAGAGGAACAACAGCAACAGCGATTTCTACGCCCAAGAAACTGTCGCTTTTGCGCCGACGGCAAAATTGTCATTGACTACAAGAATACCGAACTTTTACAAGGCCTTGTCTACGAGGATGGCAAAATCCGCCCTCGCAGACAGACTGGCTCATGCGCCAAACACCAGCGCGAAGTCACTCAAGCGGTCAAGCGCGCTCGCCACATCGCATTGCTGCCTTTCGTTGGCGAAATCCTGCGTTAATCAGTAATGACATAACGTCCCGCAGGTTTCCACTGAAACTAGCCTCGAACGACGGCAACCTGCGGGACGTTCTGCATACCGTGAGATAATCACATACACGAACAAGCGAAAACATGGCAAAACAAAAACGTAGAGTCTCTATCACCAGTCGCAAGCACTTAGCCCGCATCGAGCGCGAACAGCTACAAAAACGCGCCATCAGCATCGTAGCGATCATCGTTGCGGTCTTGGTCATCTCCCTCACAGGGTTTGGTTTGATCAAAGAAGGCGTCCTCGATCCCCGAAGGCCAGTCGTTACGATTGGCGAAACGGAAGTGTCTATTGCAGAGTTTCAAACCTGGGCGCGCTTCAAGCGTTTCCAATTGGTCAATCAATACGCCAATTATTACAGCTTCATGCAGAGTTTTGGCGACGAAAGCACCCAATCGCTGATCGAGAGCAATCTGCGTCAGATTCAATTCCAGCTCGAACCCGCCTTCCTGGGGGCGACCGTCATTGATGAAATCGTTGGCGATCTCCTCATCCGGCAGGAAGCTGAAAGGCGGGGCATCACTGTCAGCGATGAAGAAGTTGACAAATATATCGCCGAGAATTTCTTCATGTATTACCCCGAAGGCACTCCCACCCCGATCCCCACCCAGGTGACCCTCCCGACTTCGACATTGACATCCTTGCAGTTGACGATGGTACCCCAGGGGCCAACCGCGACCCCTACGGAAGAAGCCAACGAAGAACCCACACCGGCTGCTGACGGGCAGAGCGACGCCGAGGGAACCGAGGCCGAACCTACTATCGCTTTCCCGACCCCCACAGTATACACCGAGGAAGCCTATCAAGCAGAACTCGAGGATTATTTGAACTACATCGAGTCATATGCCAACGTCTCGGAAAATGACCTGCGCTGGATGATCCGGGCAGATCTCTATCAGAAAAAGCTCATGGATGTTATCACTGCTGATTTCGAGACCGAGGAGGAACAGATTTGGGCGCGACACATCCTCGTCGCTGAGGAAGCAGAAGCGGCCAAAGTGATCGAACGACTCGAGGCTGGCGAAGACTTCGCCGAGTTAGCCCGGGAGCTTTCCACGGATACTGGCAGCGGCGCGCTCGGCGGCGACCTGGGGTGGTTTGGCAAAGGCGTAATGGTGGCCCCTTTCGAGGAAGCCGCCTATAGCCTGGAAATCGGCGAGATCAGCGAACCCGTCGAATCCAACTTCGGATGGCACATCATTCAGGTGTTGGGTCGCGAAGTTCGCCCCATCTCGAATGAACGCATAGACCAAATCAGGCAGAAGACCTTCCAGGATTGGCTCGCAGAACGACACGACAGCGCCGATGTCATCATCGCTGACGACTGGAGAGAAGAAGTCCCAACCGAACCTTCTATTCCCGTACAAATGCAATTGCCGTAAAGATGAAATCGTCGAGACTCGCCACCCTCACACCACCTCCGCCACCTCATCCAGCTTCAGCGAGATCACCTGGCTGGCCGTATCACGCCCCATGGTGACGCCGTAGATCACGTCGGCGGCCTGGACGGTGTTGCGGTTATGGGTGATGACGATGAATTGGGTGTTCTGAGCCAGCTCGCTCAAAAGCTCGCGGAAGCGGCCTACATTGGCTTCATCCAACATGGCGTCCACCTCATCGAGGACGCAGAAGGGAGTCGGCGAGACTCGCAACAAAGAAAAAACCAGGGCCGTGGCGGTCAGGCTGCGCTCGCCGCCCGAAAGCAGCGACAATCCCTGCAAACGCCGCCCCGGCAAGCGAGCCTCGATATCAATCCCCGTCTCTGTCAGATTCTCCGGATCGGTCAAAACCAGTTTGGCCGATCCACCGCCGAACAGGCGCGTGAAAATCTCGCGAAACTCGACAGCCACAGCATCGAAAGTGACGCGGAATTCCCGCTCCATCAACACATCCAGCTCAGCGATCACCTGTCGGATATCCTCCTCGGCTTTCTCGAGATCTTCGACCTGGGCGGTCAAAAAGGTCGTTCGCTCGTTGACTTCTTCGTATTCCTTTTGGGCTTCGGGGTTGACAGCGCCAATCCGCCTCAATTGGGCGCGCTGCTGCTTAATGGCGTCATCCAAACCCTCGGGCAGTTCGACCACCACCGGGAGCTCCTGCGCCATGCCATCCAGCGGCAACGGGGTCAGACCGGACATCTGGGGAGCGTACTCGAAAGAAACCGGGCCGAAATCGGCCTCGATGCGTTCCCGCAGACGATCCAGATCCTCCTGCATGCGGCTCTGCGCCAGTTGCGCCTGGGCGTTGAGCCGGTCGGCTGCGCTGAGTTGATTTCGAGCCGCCGTCTCCGAAACCAGTAGCTCATCCTGCCGGGATTCGGCGGTCGCTAACTCATCCTCGGCCGGGGCGATCAACGCTCCAAGAGCATTCACTTTTTCGATAATCTCCGCCTCCTGGCCGCGCAAAGCCTCTTTACCGCTTACCAATTCATCCGCTTCGGTCTGGATGTCCTGCACTCGTGACCGTAAAACCTCCAAAGCCGCCCCGGCCTCCTCGACCGCGCTCCGACGCTCGGTTTGTCGGACTCTGGCAGCTTCCAACGCTTTCTCGGCCACGGCTGCCTGCGTGTTCCAATGACCCACCTCCATTTGGAATTCTTCCAGGGAATATCCACTGAGGGAAGATTGCATCCCTCGGAGACTCTCCTGGGCCTGGGCAATTTCCCCCTCGAGGGCGGAAGATCGCTCTGTAATCTGGGCTGATTCTGTTTCCCCATGCTCGATCTCGTCCCGCAGGCTGGCCCGCCGTTGACGCTGCCACTCGACCTGCCGCTGAGCCTGAGCCTGCTCCAGGGAGATCTCGCGCCGGGTCCGATCGGCGTCTTCCATCTCACATCGAAGACGCTCCAACCCCCGCAAGAGATCGCTCTCTTCGGACTGCATCTTCGCCAGTCGCTCATCGAGCTGGCCGATTTGCCCCCTGATCGAAGCGATTTTCTTCTCACTGGCCCCGATTCGAGCGCCGATCTCCCTGCGCTGGCGCGGGCGGCTGAGCGTGCTGGAAGACCCGGTCTGCCTGACCGCCACCGGCCCGCTGGCGTAAAAGACCTCCCCGCGCACGGTCGCTGCCTGGAAACCCTCCGGCTGTCCCGCCAGCGCCTGCCGCGCCGTCGCCCGGTCGCGCACAACCAGTGTCCGCCCCAACAGCAAATCCACAGCCGGGCGGAGTTCCGGAGGCGCCTGAACCAGATCAGAAGCGATACCGAGGATCCCCTCCTGCCCCCCCCAATTTCGGGGGGGGGTGGGGGGGGTCAACGCATCCAACGGCAAGATCACTCCGCGCGTCGACTCTTGGGCCAGGATTTCCAGGGCATCTTCGATAGAGCTTGCCTGCATTAAAAGCACCGCATCCAGATATTCCCCCAAAGCCGCGGCGATGGCGTTTTCCAATTCCGCAGGCACATCCAGATGAGCGCTCAAAGCCCCCAGGACGTCCCCAATCTGACCTGCATGCGCAGACTTGAGCAGCAGACGTGTTCCTGCATCATACCCCGAGAGCGCCTTCTCGGCCTGCTCCAAGACCTCGAGCTGAGCGCCCAGGCGAGCCAACTCGGTCTGCAAGGCGCTGCTCTGGTCGAGTTTGGTTTTCCGTTCGGTTTCGATCTGAGCGATCTTCTGGCGGTGGTTTTGCAAAGCCGTTTCCGCTCGACGATGCACCTGTGTGGCTTTTTCCACTGCCTGATCAGCCTCCCTCAGTCGAGATTCGATCCCCTGCAAAGCCCGTTCCGCCTCCGCAACCGCCCGGTCTACATTTTTCAACTCCGCTCGCTGGCGCGCTGCCTGGGCCTGATATTCCGCCAGGCGAGCAGCCAGACGGGTTTGCTGCGTGGATAGCTCCGATAAACGCCCCTGGGCAGCCTCGACCGCCTTCTCCGCCTGGATGCGCTCGGCCTGCCGCTGCTCGAATAACGCCTGAGCAGAGGCAAGGCGTTCCTGCGCCTCATTCGATTCATTCTTCAGACGCGCCGTCTCGGCGTCGCTTTCGGCCAGCCGCTCTCGATGAACCTCGATTTGCCCTTCCAAACGCGCCAACTCGTCCGATGCTTTTTGTCGTTGGGCAATCAGCGACCGGACGCGCTCATCAGAGACGGCCAGCTCACGCGTGATCGTCTCGCGCTGGGCGTGCAACAGAGATAACTCGCGGTGCCATGAACTCAAACGCGCCCGCACTCCCTGGATGTGTTCGCGGAAGCCGGTGATTTTTTGGTCGAGTTCGGCCTGTTTGTGGCGCGCCTCGAGCAACGCCGCCTCTTGATATTTCGCCGTCCGCCGGGCCTCGCGCAGATCTTGTTGCGCGCGATTCCAGTGATACCCATACCAATCCCGCAATAAGACCTGCAAATCAGCCTTGACCTGATCGTATTGCATGGCGCGCTGCGCCTGACGTTCCAGGCTGCGTAAACGCGGCCTCAATTCGGAGAGGATATCCTCGACCCGCTGCAAATTCCGCTCCGTATTCTCCAGACGACGCTGGGCTTCCTCGCGGCGAGCGCGATACAAACCGATCCCAGCGGCCTCCTCGAAGAGTCTGCGCCGCTCCTCCGCCCGCAGCGATAGCGCCGAATCGACCAATCCCTGGCCAATGACCGTATACGTCCGCTCCGAGAGGCCCGAGTTGCCCAACAACTCGGTGATATCCTTCAAACGGACTCTTTGCCCGTTGAGGATATATTCGTTGCTACCATCCCGATACGCTCGCCGGCTGATAGAGACTTCCGAGAAATCCACCGGCAACCAGCCGCTGCTATTATCGAAGAGGATCTCCGCCGAAGCCATCCCAGCCCGAGCGCGCTGCTCCGACCCCTGGAAGATCATATCGTCGGTCTTCTTGCCGCGCAGCAGGCTGTACGATTGTTCACCCAGCACCCAGCGGATGGCGTCGGCGATATTCGACTTGCCTGACCCATTCGGACCGACGATGCAGGTGATGCGTTCGGCTAACTCGAAGGTTGTCCGCCCCGCAAAAGTTTTATACCCTTGAAGCGCAAGTGATTTGAGATGCATGTCTGTTATCGTGGCCTTGTCAATCTACTCCCAATTTGAAGAGCGCCTCCCCGGCAGCCGCTTTCGCCGCGCTCTGCTTGCTGTAACCCGAACCGATCCCATAGGAATTGCCATTGATGAAAACTTCCACCACGAAAACCTTGGCATGGTCTGGGCCGGATTCGGAAATCGTCCGATAAGATGGCGCGCCATTGCTATTGGCCTGGGCCCACTCCTGAAGCCTGCTCTTGGGATCCAACATCCCCCCCGAAGCGTAGATTTTATGAGCAATGCCTTCCAAGAGCGGCTCCACGAATTCCCGCACCACAGGGATGCCGGCGCCTACATAGATCGCGCCCACCAGCGCCTCGAAGGTGGCGCACAATAGAGCCGGCCGCGTGCGCCCTCCCGATTCGGCCTCGCCGAATCCCAGGCGCATCGCCGGGCCAAGATCCAACTTGCGGGCGAAAGCCGCCAACTGTTCTGTGCGCACCAGCGCAGAGCGCATGCGCGTCAACTGGCCTTCCGACATCTCGGGAAAGCGATTATACAACCACGCGCCCACCAAAAAGTCCAGCACCGCATCCCCCAAGAATTCCAGGCGTTCGTTGTCTTCCAACGCCCCGGGGTTCTCATTGAGATAGGAACGGTGCGTCAACGCCCGGTTGAGCAAGCGATAGTCGGAAAACTCTATCCCTAGCCGTTCTGCCAGGGCACGCGGGGATTCTTGCTCGGGGATTGCCTGAGTTGATTCCATAACTTCCTCCTCAGAACTCAGGGGCCGCGAGATACCCCATCCCAGGGATCGGGTATCTCGCGGTCCATCAGTTCCTCTGTCAGTATCCAGGGTGTACACGGTAGACAGGTACCTGTGTACTTTTTCAGAGGGATATTATGTGTTCACTGAAAAAACTCACGCATGAGAGGGCGGGGCGGCATATATGGGGGTGCGTGCTGCGCACGCACCCCCATATATGCCGCCCCCTATTCTCTATTCGTTGTTTTTTCAGTAGACTCACATTATACGCTGGTTACCGGCGACTCTTCAAGCCTGATCCGGTGAGGATGACCACAATCGGTTCGGGTACTTCGGTGATGACTTGCGCCAGAGCGTCCCAGACGATAGCAGAGGTCGGCTCTACATAGAATCCCTGCCGGGCGAGCGCGTCGCGCCCTGGAAGGATGCGCTCTTCTGCGACCGCGACGAACGAACCCCGGGTGGATGTCACCCATTTCGAGATTTCCTCGCCTCGATGCGGCTGGAGGATGCGGACGCCTTCCGCGCGTGTTTCTCCCTCTTCGACATTTTCTACCCCCGAGGGGCCATGCCGGAACCTCGCCCACAATGGCGCGCAGGCCGCCGCCTGGACGCCGACCAAAACCGGCAGGTTTTCGATCACGCCAGCCTCGCGAAGGGCGGCAAACCCGCGCCCCATCCCCAGCAACAGGCTGCCCTGGCCCGCGGGCGCGACCACCGATCCCGGCGCCTGTCCCAAGCGTTCGGTCAACTCATACGCGATCGTAGCGAATCCCGGCAATCCCTGAGGCAAATAGGCGTGACTGGCGTAAACCGCGCCTTGTTCAGCCGCCTGCCGCACTGCGCGCGCCGCATTGGAGCGCGGCCCGGGGACTGGCGTCACCTCAGCGCCAAACGCCGCGATCTGCTCCCGCTTCGGGCCAGAAGCGTACTCAGGGACGAAAATCCGCGCCTTCATCCCTGCCCGGGAAGCATAGGCTGCAAACGAAGCCCCGGCGTTCCCAGAAGAATCTTCGACAGCTTCATCAACTCCGCGAGAACGCAAAAAACTGACCAGCAAGGCCGTTCCGCGATCCTTGAACGATCCCGTAGGGCTGAGATATTCCAGCTTGAAAGCGACTTCTCGCCCATAGGCTTTCGCCCAGACCAGCGGGGTATCCCCTTCGCCCAGGCTGATGATCGGCGCATCGGTGGGCAGCCCAAACGTATGCCGGTAGCGCCAGATGCCCGGCAGGCGCGGCTCGATCTGCCGAGGGTCGAAGCGCGGAGGATCGCAAAAATCGAACGCCCCTCCACAGTCCGGGCAGCGGTAGGGGGGACTGTCATCTGGATAAGGTTTTTGGCACTTTGCGCAGCGGATCATAGGCGAAGCCGAACACTTGGAAAAGGCACAAGCACAACTTTATATTTTGTCATTGAATGGCTTCCCATCATTTATGGAATAAATATCCTCTACCGGATCTGCCAGGAATGCGAATGCGGTGTTACGCGAAGCCGCTTGCAACCAAGAAATCTCATCTATTTCATCTTCCAGTGTAGATAACACAATTACCCTTACACGTTTCGGGCCAGAAAACGGGAGAGAACTATCCAATCTTAACTGACTATGTTCATCAACTGTACCAGTCATCTCAATAGCAGTCATGGGAATTTCCATATCTCTACCTCATAGACTATTAATATTTTTTCGTAACTATCCAGCCATACGGGGAAGTTCCCGAAAAAAGGGTGTGCGAAGGGGGCTACGCCCCCTTCGCACACCCTTTTTTCGGGCTAATCCGTTCGATGGCTGAGCAGTTACATTTTTTCTCCCCCAGTATAACCGAAAAATCTCTACTCTCCAAACTGGTCAAACATCTCCTGCCAGCATAATAAATTTCATTACTCACCCGGGGTCGGCGTATACTCTCCCTCCACCCAAACCTCCCCCTCAGGGCTGACTTCTTTCTTCCAGATCGGCACGATCTCCTTCAGCCGATCTATGCCGTACCGCGCTGCATCGAACACGCCGGTATCACGGTGGGGAGCGGTGCAGGCGATCAACACAGTAGGAGTCCGCGGATAGAGGCGGCCGACCCGCTGCACGATGGCAATGCCCTCCACCGTCGGCCAGCGTCCCCGAATCTCGTCGGCAACCTGCCGCATCTTGGCCTCCGCCATGGGCGCATAGGCTTCGTATTCGAGGTATTCGGTCCTGGGAGGCAAACCGTCGCGCCCGGTTTCGCCGCGCACCAAGCCGGTGAACACGCAGGCCGCGCCCGTCGAAGGCAGGGTGATCTGCGCCAGCAGGCTATTCAGATCGAGCTCGTCTTCGGTGATGGAATAGATCGTCGGGAATTCAGTCATCTGTCTACCCACCGACTCACCCCCCGCTCACCTGAGGGAACATCGCCACCTCCGCCCCGGCGGGGATGAGGTCCTCATCGAAGGCGTACTCGCGGTTGATCGAAACCAGGGTGATCCCAATCGCTTCCGCCGCCCCCGGATAACGCTCAGCCAGGATGCGTTTCAAATCTCGCACCCGGCTCTCTTCAGGCACTTCCAAAGTGATCCCTCGTTCACCAATCCGGTCGCGCATGGTCGCAAAAAACAATACCGTTATCTCATTCATCTACCACTCGAACACCTGACACCTGATACTTGACACCTGCTCACTCCATCACCACATCCCCGCTCTGCCCGCCGCGCTTCTCCACCAGGCGGATATCCGTGATGCGCATGGTCATCTCGACCGCCTTAGCCATATCATAAACCGTCAGCGCGGCAACCGACACCGCCGTGAGGGCTTCCATCTCCACGCCTGTCTTGCTGCTGGTGCGCACCGTGGCGGTGATCTCCACGCCGGGCAGTTCGGGCTTCGGCTCGACATCCACAAGCACCTGCTCGAGCGCCAAAGGATGACACAACGGGATCAACTCCGCAGCGCGTTTGGCGGCCATCACGCCGGCAATTCGCGCCACGCCGAGCACATCTCCCTTCTTCAGCGCGCCCTGCTGGATCAACGCCAGCGTTTCGGGCTGCATAAGCACTTCGCCTTTGGCGACTGCCATCCGCCCGGTGACCGGTTTGCCCCCCACATCCACCATCCGCGCGCGGCCGGAATCGTCGAGGTGGGAGAGGTTTATCGTCATAAAGCCGATTATAATCTACTCTCGGTGATTCACGGAAATGTGATCTAAGCCCAATACTGTTTAGATAAGGCAGCCAGAAACCCGTTTTCTCCGAGAAAACGGGTTTCTTGTCAATTCGCGCACGTAAATGTACCAGGTAATTTTGGCAACGATGTACCACTCGATTTCACCCAGAATGCTCCGCCAGATCGAAGCCTGCGACGAGGATATCGACACACACCTGTTCGTGCATGAAAAACGCGGTGAAAAGGCGCTGCGTAGTGAAGCGTCGGTGTTGAAAGACTTTACCGGTCATGCCATCCATGATTGTTTAGCTGCCTACTTCAAGTTTACCCAGGCTCAACACGGGCTCTGTGATGCCCATGTGGTGCGGGAATTGCAGACACTGATGGACGAAGACTCATCCTGGGCCGAAGCGATGCGCACCTTTCTGTTCGCATTGTATAACCAGGCTCGTCCTTTGCCAGAAGAGGAGGCAGAAGCGGCTCGTCAACACTATCGTCAAATCCTTTCCCAAGCCGAACAGGAAGAACCGCCACCTCAACCAAAAACGGGGAAAGGACGACCGAAAAACACACCCGGACGCAACCTGCTCCGACGTCTGAAGGAACATGAAGATGCGGTATTGGCCTTTGCATTGATAGAAGGCGTACCGTTTACCAACAACCAGGCAGAACGCGATCTGCGCCCCGGCCAAGGTCGAACAAAAGGTATGCGGCTGCTTTCGCATGGAAGGCGGCGCAAAGGGTGTATGCTCGCTTACAAGCCGTGATTTCCACTTCCCGCAAGCAAGAGAGAAACGTCTTTGTAGTCTTGCGCAATCTATTCGCCCATCAACCGGTCACCCTGCTTGTAGGGTAGGTAGTTACATAAAACCGAAAAAATCGGTCCAACTTTTGGGGTTAACTCCCACAAAATTGCATAATTTTATGCTTGACAAATTAATTACACCGTAAAATAAGTTCTTGAAATGTTTTGACAAAACCTGCCTGCTGGATGAAAATAGCAGGATGAAAAAACAACATGTCCAACTCAGTCCGTCCGATCGAGAGTATCTCGAAGCCCTGACCCGTCAGGGAGAACAAACCGCCAAAATGTATCGTCGCGCGCTGGCCTTACTGGAATTAGATCGTGGCAAGACCTATTCGGCGGTGTCCGAAACGTTACATGTCACGATTCCAACCTTATCCGTTTGGGCCGCGAAGTACACTGAAAGCGGATTGGAGGTTCTGCAAGATCAACATCGTTCGGGACGACCGATCGAGATTGATGGAATCCAGCGAGCCAAGATTACGGCCTTGGCTTGTAGTACACCGCCAGAAGGCTATGCCCAGTGGAGTTTGCGGTTGTTGGCCGACAAAGTGGTGGAACTGGGCTATTGCGAGCACATTTCCCACACGGAGGTGGGACAGGTGTTAAAAAAAACGAACTGAAGCCGCATCTCAAACGCACCTGGTGTATCGGGACGTTGGACAGCCGTTTCCTGGCACGCATGGAGCAAATTCTGGAGCTCTATGCCCTGCCTTACGACCCGCTTTATCCCGTGATTTGCTTCGATGAACGGCCTTGCTTTCTGATCGGAGATAAAATCGAACCGCTGGCACTGCAAACTGGCAAGGTACGCAAAGAACACTATGCCTATGAAAAGCTCGGCTCGTGTGCGTTGCTGGCGTCCATTGAACCTTTGACAGGCAAGCGATTGGCGCAGGTGCATCCTCAGCGCACAAAACGAGAATACACGCTCTTTTGTCTGGCCTTGGCAAACATGTATCCTGAAGCTATCAAGATTCGATTGGTGCAAGACAACTTGAACACGCACGACACCAGCGCCTTTTACGAAAATCTACCTGCCGACGAAGCCTTGGCGTTGGCCGAACGGTTTGAATTCTACTTCACGCCGAAATCCGCCAGTTGGTTGAACATGATCGAGATCGAATTTTCTGCACTGGCTCGGCAATGCTTGCATCGTCGCATTCCAACGATTGAACGACTGGAACAAGAAATTCTGGCTTTGGTCGAGGAGCGTGCTTCCAATCAAATCAAAATCAATTGGCAATTCTCGATACAATCAGCTCGCACCAAACTCAACTCGCATTACACTGCCGTTCAAAACGACAACAAAAAATTCGCAGAAACTTAATTTACGGTGTATTTACGGGTGTTTCGTAAATTATGATGACATATAGTGGACCCGTAAATTCAGACACGAAAAAGGGCGCGGTTAAGGTACACTTTGACCATGATCCGCAAACGCTACACGCCCAACCAGAAAGCCAGCCTCGTGCTGGAACTGTTCAAGGAAGAAGATACGTTGCCCCAAGTCGCGTCCCGACACGGCGTCCATCCTAACCAGCTTCGCAAGTGGTATGCTGGGTCTACCCCCAAGGGAAGGCGAGAAGGACTGGCTGCGTGGCTCGTTCCTCTCGTCTTTCATTTCCGGCTGGAGAAAGGCCAGCCCCACCTTAACCAACCCCATTTTTGTGTCTTGACAAATGGGTCCACCCTACTATTATCACCAACAAGTATAGCCAAGTCCCAGAAAAACACAAGTGGGAAAATGCACGAACGCTGTTCGCATCACGCTGCGGCAGTTTACCCCAATAACCGGGCCAGTTGTTCCAGATCATCCCCCGTAGAAATATGTAATCCCGACTGGCGAGCAAATTTCGTAGCCTCCGGGGTGAAACCATCGCGGGAGATCATCCAACCCTCAGCCTCCAACAGGGCAGCTTGTTTGACTAACTGTTCCAATTCTTTACGCCCGGCGCGCTTGCCGCGCCACTTGATGGATACTGCCCATCGCCTGCCTTGAAGACGAAGCGCATCGGATGTAAATTCTGCCAGGGCGTCTAGCTCGATCTGTCCATCAGGTGAACGATACCCTTCCACATGGTCAATATTCGGAAGCGCCAGATTTCCCGCCTCGTCCCCCTCCCGCCCGAACAGAACTGCCGGAACTTCCTGTCCTGTAAAGCGCCGTATCAATTCGCGCACTTCAGCTTCCTTTGCACGGCCCAACTCACTCGACGCATGCTGGAAGCGTTCTTCCAGGTCGGATACTAACCCGATCAGATCTTCACAGCGCGGAAACGCGTCTATCTCGACCCCCTTGCTGACGTAAGCGACCCAAAAACGCAGTACAGCATCCCGGAACTGGTATATGCGATCCTGCTCTTCTACCAGGTCCACTTCACTAAGCCAGCGCAGGTATTCACGCACTGCGTTTGGCGATTTTCTCAAGGCGCGGGCGATCTCTGAGATCGTAAATCCTTGTTCCTCGGCCAGGAATTGAAGAATGGCTTTCAACATGCCATAACCGCGGGCGCGTTGAAGCGAAAGGTCATAGACGTAGCGACAGTAGTTGTATATTTGACCGCCGCGCCACAACGTTTCGAGCAAGAAGGCGTATCGCACGGCATCGGTGGCAACTGTCTCACCGTCTTGGTCCATGCGGCTCAATCGCTGTACCAACGCGGTGACGTAGAATGGATATCCTGCCGTGTACCGATAGATTTCAGCATAGGTATCCGGGGCAAACTCCGCTCCCAGCTTACGAATCAATACTTCGGCATCCTGTTGGCTGAATGGTTCCAGGGTCAGAGTTTCGAACTGTAAGAAAAGCGGCGCCTCCGGTGACTGAAATAGTTTCATCATGGCGGTCATGGCTGAACCAGCTACTACATAAGCCACGTGATTTTGTCCAGACAGTGAAGCCCGGAAGTATTTCAACGGTTCACGAACGCCGGGGTAATGGCTGAGCGTGCTGATCTCAGTAAATTCATCCAGAAAGAGAACCATCTTGATATCGAGTTCCTGAGCGAGTTTCTCAGGGAAATCGAAAGCAAGCTTCATCAGCAACGCCTGATCGGGTTTGCTTCGCGATAACTCCCGCAGCAGGGAGCCAGATACTTGTGAAACGACCTCCGAACGACTGGCAGCGCTTTCCAGGAGTCGTTCAATCGTCAGATAGGCGTCTATGTTTCCCTGGCCTCCTTCCAACACCCAGTAAACAACCAAACCAATGTATCGCTGGGAGAACAATTCAGGGGAGGTACATATTTCTTCGAAGTCCATGTAGACTGGCCTGATACCCGCCTGGGTGGATGTTCGAGCGACTTGTTCCTGGATCACTAGAGTCTTGCCGACGCGGCGGAGTCCCCACAAGGCCACCCGGCGGGGTTTGCCCTCTCGCAAGTCTTCGACGACGCTCTGAAGGAGGCTTAGTTCGTGTACGCGGTTGGTGAAGATTTGACGAAGATATGGAGGGTAGATATTGGCAAGCATAGACACCTGTCTCAATCAATTGACTTATAAATCAATTGACTGGATTATAACACAGCTTCAGCCTATCGGCGGAACTTCGATCACCTCAATCCTGCCAGCTCCTGCAAGAAATGCCAGTTTGCCAGGCGGTCGGCCTGGGCATCCAAAAGGATTTGATCGGGCGCGCCGTCCTTCTTGAAGTTCCTGGCGAAGCGGCCTTCGGAGCGGGCGAAGGTGATGAAGTCAATCATCTCGCCAGTCTTGGGGATGGTGTACCAGTCTTCTTTCATGGCCGGGTTGCCCTTCAAATCCAGGCGTTCACGGATGGTCTCCCCGTTGCGGGGATCGTAAACGAAGATCGGGAAGGCGCGCGATTCGACCGCCAGCTTGGACTGATAGCGACTCATATCATCGGCCACGCCATGCTCCGGCTGGCAGGTCGTGTAGACCACCACCACCGCCGGGCCGGGGAAGCTATTGGCGTCCATCACCGCCTTGAAGAAGTGATTGGGGATCGAAGCTACGGTCTGCGCCACGTACGTATTGGGATGCATCATCAAAATCCGACCGATCTCTTTGCGCTGCTCCTGCTTCCCGCCAAGCGCGCTGCCAATCGCCGACATCTTTGCATCCTGGCCCATGAAGGAGGCCGTGCTGGTCTGACCGCCGGTATTCGAGTAAACCTGAGTGTCCAGCACCAGGACTTTGATATCCATCCCCGAGGCCAGCATCCGGCTCAGGGATTGGAAACCAATATCGAACATGGCGCCATCCCCCCCAATCGTCCAGATGCGCTTATTCTTCCAGCCTATCTGATCCCAGCGGGCGCGCACGCCCATCGCCACCGCAGGGGCGTTCTCGAAGAGCGAGTTCGTCCACGGGACGATATACGGGTTGTAGGGATAGGTCGAGCCGTAGACGGTGTTGCACCCCGTGGCGGCGACCAGGCCGATATTTTCCTGTCCGTACTGATAACCGGTGGCGGCCAACATCATGCGCAAGGCTGTGGCTTCTCCGCAACCGGCGCAGGAACCCGCGCCGCCCGTGAAGAGCATGGCCTTCTCGGAGAGCATATAATCCACCGGCAAACGATCACTGACGAACTCATCCGGCGTGGGCGGCAGGCTGCGATAGAAGGCGATGGCGGCCTGATATTTTGGCACGGTCTCATCCTGCTTGGGGATCATCTTCAAGGCGTTATACCCCAGGTCGTGGCAGACCTCCACGCACTCCGCGCAGCCCTTACACTTAGTAGGATCTATGAATATGCCGAACTTACCGGGGTCCTGGCCGCGCTTTTCTTTGGAGGTGTAGAATTTGGTGGTGACGGCGAACTGATTGCTCAAATACTGGCGTTGTTCGGCGTCATCCACCGCGGCCAGGCGGGCTTCCAGTTCGTCCACTTCGATAACCTTGCCCAAAATAGCCGTGTCGGGGCACTCGACCACACACGACATGCAGCCCACGCAGTTCTCATGATTGTATTCCGGGATCTCGGGGGCCAGGAAACTGAAATCTCGCCGGGCAGCCGTCCCGGCAGGGATCAGGCTGCGCGCCAGGTTGACATCGGCGGGCAAATTCCCCGGGCCAGAACCATCAGCGTAACCTTCCAGCACGCGCTCGAAAAAGGCCTCCACATCAACCACATCCGGGCTGTATCCGCCGTTATCTTTGCCCTTGCTGATTTCTGTAACTTCGATTTTATCGGTTGTAATACCCATGATTACTCATCCTTTCAATATATGAGTCCACTGAAAAAACTCCAGAACGAGGCGGCGGGGCGGCATATATGGGGGTGCGTGCTGCGCACGCACCCCCATATATATGCCGCCCCGAATCCTCTACATGTAGTTTTTGCAGTTGACTCAATAGATGATCTCGGTCGGGATCTCGAAAACTTCATCGTATCCTCGTTCGACGCACTCCAGGTTCTCTCGCACGACCTGCTCACCGCGTTTACCGAACTTGTTTCTCAGCGCGCTTTCCGCGGCTTCGAAGAGCTTCTCGCGCGAGAAACCCGCCCTGGTCACAAATGGCGCGACCTTCAGGTAAATCCCCAGCAAGACGATCCCCTGCATACGCACTTCCAGAGATGGATCACTGGCGACTTCGCGAGCGATGCGAGCGGCATCCAGCGCCAGGACGCGGGCTTTCCGCTCGCTGATGACCTGCCGCGCGTAGGGTGGAATCCGTCTCCAAATCTCTTCAGGATCGGTATTGGGGGTGTTGATGAACACCGTCCCGCCCTGCGCCAGACCAGCGACCGGCCTGCTGGTGTAGAAGGCGTTGAAATCGTTGAGCGGAATGAATTCCAGGCTGTTCATCTCGCTGTGGACGCGAATTCTATCTTCGGCGACCGTCAGATAATAAGTGGTCGGCAGCCCTTTCTTCTCGGCTCCGTACAACGGGTAGGCCTGGACGTTCAGGCCGAACAACTCCCCGACCACATCGGCGATGACCTTGTTGGTGGTCACCGATCCAAACCCGCCGATGGAATGGCCCCGCATCGAGAAGGCGCCCTCGGGGCGGATATCCGGCTCCTCGGCGACCGGCAGGGCGGTTTCGTGATCTATGCCCAGGGAGAAGAATTTGCGCGCCCCGCTGTTGACTATGTGATCGAATGTAGCGATGAAATGCCCGGGGTGGATATCGCGGCTGCCCAATCCGGCAGAGCCGCTGTAGATCGCCGGGATGCGCTCGATCTCCCCATCAACGAGAGCATCTGCGAAGGCAGATTTGATCTCCATGGTGAGGGGGTTGGACTGGGCAATGGGGTTGTCCATGCGCTCGATGACGGCGAATCCCTTGAGATTCTTCAGGGCGGAGACGATCTGTTTCCCCGGGAAGGGGCGGAAACTGGTCACATGCAGCGCGCCCACCTTCCTCCCCCGCTCGCGCATATAGTCCACCGTCGCCTCGGCGGTCTCGATCATGCTGCCCATCCCCACCACGGCGTATTCGGCGCCTTCCAGCCGGTATGGCTCCACCAGGTCGTAGCGGCGGCCGGTCATCTGGTAGAAGGTCTCCATCGCTTCCTCCACCGCGCCTTCGACCTGATCGTAGAATTCACGCTGGGCGATCTTGCCCTTCATGTAGCTATCCTGGTTTTGGACGCCGCCGCTCAGGATGGGGTGGTAGGGGTCCATCAGGTTGATGAGGCGTTCGCCAGGATGCCCCATGAATTCCTTCATCATCGCAGGTTCGGGCAAGAGCACATCTTCGACGGTGTGGGTGGTCAAGAAACCATCCTGGACGTTCATGAAGGGCGTGGCGCAGTTCTCGGCGGCCCTGGGGCAGATCAAGGCCAGATCGCCTGCGCCCTGGGCGTTCCTGGCGAAGAGCATCCCCCAGCCGGTATCGGCCACCGCCATGACGTCATCATGTCCGGCGTGGACGTTGAGGGCCTGGCTGGTAAGCGCGCGAGCGCCGATGTGGAACACCACCGGCAGGCGTTTGCCCGCGATGGTAAAAAGCACCTCTTTCATCAGAACCAGCCCCTGGCCCGAGGTGAAGTTGGTCACCCGTCCCCCGGCAGCGGCAAATCCCTCGGCAGCCGAGGCAGAACTGTGCTCCGATTCGGGTTCCATGAAAATCAGGGTCTCACCCCATAAATTCTTCTTGCCGTTGGCAACCTCGGCCTGATATCCCACCCCCATGATCGTGGACGATGTGATGGGATAGGCGCACGAGGCCTGGGTGATATGCGATTCGACCCAAACGACATGGCTGCCCCCATCAGCCGTCGTCGGGATACCCGGATAGGGGGGTTTTCCGTTGTTCGACATGTGGCTTACTCCTGTTTTTACGATCCTATTATTATTTCGACCTATTCTATCATATATGTCGCCCCGAATCCTCTACTCGTAGTTTTTTCAGTAGACTCAACGTAACTACTCAGCCAAACGGAGAAATTCCAGAAAAAAGGGTGTGCGTGGGGGTGCTGCGCACCCCCACGCACACCCTTTTTTCGGGCTAATCCGTTCGATGACTGAGCAGTTACGACTCAACAAGAATAATGATTTTTCCGCACCAAAAGGCGATACGAATGTCGCGCAACAAGATTGAGCGATGGATGACAGCGCATCACTCCCAACAGGCTGTATCTCAGCAGGCGAGAAAGTGTTAAGTCTTATAGACGAACCTTCGACCCACATCTATAGTAGAATTCTTCTGTTGATAGTTTTCCATAAAGATAAATACAGAATGCTCCCCAATCGGGCTTCGCCAGGGTAGCTAATCGAGAGGAATCATCTTGCAAGGTAAAACGGACCTCATCCACCGTGATCGGCCGGTATCGGCCATCATCCCTGCCTATAACGAGGCAGAGCATATCAGTTCGCTGCTCGATGTGCTTTGCAAGGTCCGCGCCATATCCGAGATCATCGTTGTAGATGATGCTTCCACGGATGACACCGCACAGATCGTTCGCACGCTTGGAGATATGGATGCGCGCATCCTCCTGGCGAGCCTGCCTGCAAACCTGGGCAAAGGAGGCGCCATGGCCTCCGGAGCGCAGGCCAGCCAAAACGACCTGATCCTATTTCTGGATGCCGACCTGATACATCTGGAAACCCGGCACGTCCTGGCACTGATCGAGCCAGTCCAGTCTGGCAGGAGCTGCATGTCTCTGGGATTGTTCAAAGGAGGACGCCTGCTGACCGATTGGTCGCATCGCCTGGCGCCCTACTTGAGCGGCCAGCGATGTTTGCGATGGAGCGCTTTCCGGGATACCCCTGAACTAGCCGCTGCTCGTTGGGGCGCAGAAGTGGCCCTCAGCCTGTACGCCTGGCAAAATCGTCTGCCGGTGCAGATCGTACCCCTGGTCGGCGTCACCCACATCATGCGTCCGGAGAAAATCCAGCTCGCCAGCGGACTCGCCTCGCTGGCGCGCATGTGGCTCGACATCGGCAAATATCTCTTCCGTCATTTCGCCTTCGGGAACAGACCCTCCCTGTATGAATTCTTGAGAAGCAATTCTTAGTTGAATCCACTGCAAAAACTACTACGAGATGTATAATCAGTACTTCACGAAAATTAGATCGAAGACCCGTCCTCGGGTCGCCCAGGGACGGGCTTTTGATCTTTTTCGTGTTCTACTGATAATAAATCAGCGTCATCAGCGTTGATCAGCGTCTAGGCTGCCCCGTTTAGTTCAAGCTACCCTTTTTGGTTCCGGCTTGTCCGGGTTAGGAGAACACGATGAATCGGAAGAGAACGTTTGGATTATTATTCGTTTCGGTATGGTTGCTTGTCCTGGCGCAACCTGTCTTTGCAGATTCACTTCACACAGAAAGCGCGCAATCTTGTAGCGGCGATCAGGATTGCGATGGGTTATCGGATTACGATGAAGAACGTCTCCTGGATTGGTTCAATCCCTATTTCATCTTCGACGAGGATGAAAATGCGAACATCCTCGAGGAAACAGCCTTTCTATATCAAGTCACACCCATACGAGCCGAAGATTATCAATTTACGAACGATTATCACTTTCTCATCCCTGACGGCGCCATGATCACGATCGTCCTGGCCTGGACGCACGATTATGGCGATGAGATGCTAGGGATCAAGGATCATTGGGGGGACACCGAGGCGATGAGGATGTACATCGCCAAAAACCCTGGAGGCGGTTGGGAATTAACGGCTCTGCTGATCAAACGCCATTATGATGACCCGGAAGGGTACGTACCCGATGAATTCGAGTACAAATCCTACGATCAATCGGGGAACCAGGGATGGCATCCCATCGTCTGGGTTTCGGCAGATAAACATGCCATGTATAGCTCCTGGGAAGAATGCGACGATTACTCTGTTGGATATGAGTATTGTGGTGGACAGGAGATAGGCGTCTATTCTGACTGGTTGAGCTTCAATGTCGGAGAGAGATATGACCAGAATTTCGATTTCTTCCCTTCTTCGGGATTCGACGAACTGGTGTGGCGTTTTCCTAATGATTATGCCTGGTCAGATTTTCATTTCTGCGGAGGGCATCCCAACCCTTCCGCTTCTCATTCAGAATGCGTACCAGGCAGCCTAAATGGCAAATGGTGGCCGCCTCAGGATCTGGATGATTTGAGGTATCAGATGGGAAAAATCGAAAGGGATACGACGGCGTGGTTTTCTGGACTATATGGTTCTGCATACACCGTTTGGGTTGATACAGGCGATGTGGATCGTGCAGGGACAGACGGCGACGTCTTCATCACACTCTTTGGAGATGCTGGATCATACGGTTTCGTAGAACTCGATACACCCGATTACGATGATTTCGAGAGAGGCGATCAGGATGCTTATGATTTTGGCGTGAGAGACATTGGCAATGTGGAGACGATACGGTTGTGGCATTACGCTCTGGGCGACAATCCCGATTGGTTCCTGGATGGATTACGCGTGACCGATAATTGGACGGGAAGAGAATGGGAATGTCCATTCTTTCAATGGATAAGCGCTAATCAGACAGACGAAACGGTGGATCTATCTTGCTATCCAAGGTAACATCTAAACTCGAGGGTCAAAGAAAGAGCGGGGCCGGCGGCCTCGCTCTTTTTGTTGATCCTTTTTCAGCGACGAACATTAATACAGCGCAAGCAGCCTGTCGGAGAGGAACAATTAACGCCCTCCTGCTCACGCCGGATTGTCAAATCCGGCGCTCCAGCGGGCTGTGAGGGGCTGTTTTGCGCCATTGGCTGCCTGCTTTAGCCTGGATTTGGCAATCCAGGCCGAGCGAATTTCTCTCTCCGACAAACTGCTAGAGCCGGTATAACATTCCCAACCCCGCGAGCCTGGGGCAGACTCCTGCTAAACGCAGCAGTTCCCACATTGTAGCCTGGTTTGCGCTGACGACAGGTTTTCCCAGGTCTTTCTCCAACGCCTCTAATGTGTCGGCGGTGCGGAAGTTCGTACAACTGATGACCACAGCCTCTGCATCGGGGACATCAACTTCCCGAGCCAACTGGTAGGACGCCCCTACCGGCTGGGTATAGATGCCATGCGTCAGGCCCATTCCCTTGATCGTCAGCACCTCGAATCCGTTTCCCTCCAGGAATATGCGCAGCCGTCCCGTGACATCATCCGGGTAGGGAGCGGCGACGGCCAGTTTGCGAACGCCAAGAGAAGATAAAGCCTTCACGATGGCTGTCGAGGTGGTCGTGCAGGGCGCGCCGGCGGCGGCTTCCATTCGCTTGATGATCTCCTGATCTCTCCCCGCGCCATAGATAAAACTCCCTGATGTGCATGCGTAGCCAATCGAATCGGGGCTGATCACGCTCAGGTGTGCGGCCGCCTGTTCGATATCGGGGCTATTTGCCTGCTCCTCGAAGACCTCCACAGTCTGCTCGTCGGTAGCCGCGAAGCGGGTGATGTGGACGGTGACACCTTCCGGGACTAATTTCCAATACTCGTCATCCAGCGCCCCATCCGCCGGATAAACGATGCCTATTTTTGCACGCCATGACATAGGGGATCCTCATCAAACGCCTGCCACAGAATCGAGACTGGATGTTTCGTCGGCAAACCGGTTCCACGCCTCATTCGGAGCTGGCAAGGACCGCACTCGCTGACCGCCAGGTCGGGCTGACTCTGGGCCAGGGCGTCGAGCAGATGCTGCCCAACGGCCAGGCTGAGATCATGCTTCTCGTTCTTCAGACCATAACTCCCTGACAGGCCGCAACAGATGGTATCCAGCACCTCGATCTGCATTCCGGGGATTCGTTCAAGCAACTCGACGAAAGGCTTGCCGATGCGTTGGGCCTTCAAGTGGCAGGGGGTGTGATAACTCATTCGCTCCGGAACCGGCTTCAGCTTGCTCAACTCCAGCAGCCCATCTTCGACCAGAATTCTGAGATACTCGCCCAGGTCGTAGGCTCGACTGGCCAACGCCTCGGCGGCGCGCAATCCCAGAGTCCCGGTGTACTCCTCTTTGAGCATGAGGCTGCCTGTGGTGCAGGCGGCGACCACATCATAGCCCTGCTCCAACCAGGGCAGAAAGGAAGCCAGATTGGCTTCGGCGCGCCTTCGAGCGCCATCCAAATCGCCATTGCCCACCATCGGCATACCGCAACACTGCTGCTGCGGCACAGCCACATGCACCCCCAGGCGGTCGAGCAGCATGACAGTATCTTTCGCGGGCTGTGTGTAACTATAACTGTTGAAACACAGGCACAGGCTGCAATGGTCAATGTTCCCCTCGACTGGCACCCCCTCCCCCTGTGAAACGGGAATGCCAGCCCCGATCATGGAAGATAGCAAATCAGGCCTGGGTTCCATGCGATCCATCTCGTAGCCGACCGGGCAGGCAGCCGTGCAGATTGTGCACTCGATACAGCGCGAGACGTTGGCGTAATCCACCTTCGATTCGGGGAGCGCAACGGCCCGAGGCTGTTCGACGGCGATCTGCTCCAGTCGTTGTTCGCGCTCCTGCTGGCTGACGACCAGGTCCCTGACGATGGGAAGTTTTGGCAAAGCAGCCAGGGTGATATCGCCGCCGTCGAGCACTTCCCGGCAGGCTAACACGGGTTTGTTATTCAACAAGACAGCGCATGTGCCGCACTTACTGCTCCGGCAGGATGAGCGAAAGGCCAGCGAGCTATCCTGATCTTGTTGAATCAATTCCAGAACTTCCAGCACCGTCATGCTTGGATGAAAGTCCACCTGGTACATTTGGGTATAACAGGGCGGCTCACGATCTGGATCATACCGCTGGATGTGTACCTGGAAAGTTTTAGCGGATGTCATTCTGCGCCCTCCTCGCCTGACCCAGGGCGGAGTTCACTCATCACCGGTGGCCGGCGCGCTGCCCTCAGATGACCACCTTCCAGGGTAACTTCGATACAGAACGGCGTGGAGGCCTCTTCTGGGAAGTCCTGCCGATAATGCGCGCCGCGGCTCTCCTGACGCTCCAGCGCAGATTGAACGATGGTCTGCGCAACGGTGATCATATTTTTCAATTCCAGATAAGACACCAGGCTGTGGTTCTGAAGCAGGCTGGGGCCGCTCATGCTGATCTGTGGTAGCAACTCCTGCTCCAGGCCGATCAACTCATACCTGGCTGCTGTTAGGCCTGCGCCGTCGCGTATCACACCTGCGTACTGCCACATGAGTCGCCGCAAGCGCTGTTTGCCTTGTGAAGGAGTCAGGCGTCCATTGCGCCGGTTCACCAAACCACGGATTTCTCTTTCTACCTCGGCAGCTTGCGCCTGTTCGGGGGTTGGACGAATTGCTCCGCGGGCGTAACCGGCCGCATGCGCGCCTGCTCGCGCCCCAAACACCAGGATCTCCGCCAGACTGTTGCCGCTGAGACGGTTGCCCCCCTGCACCCCCCCAGAGACTTCACCCGCCGCATACAATCCGGGTACGGAGGCGCATCCGCTGATATCTATAGCAACGCCGCCCATGAAATAATGCGCCGCCGGAGCCACTTCGAGGCGCACAAGCTGCATATCGAAGCCGCGGTCTCTGGCGACTTCGTATTCATGCTGAAAACTGAGGAAGGTCTCTTTTGGCACATCCGTAGCATCGAGGTAAACGCCGCCATGTGCTGTGCCGCGCCCTTCGACGATCTCTGTAAAGATAGCCCGCGCCAGGCGATCGCGGGTGGTGTGTTCCAACAATTCGGGTTCGTAACGCGCCATGAAGCGTTCTTCTTCGCTGTTGTATAGGGCGGCGTATTCTTGAATCCCCAGGATGAAACCGCGCAGTGAGGGGGGATGAACCAGCCCGCAGGGGTAGAATTGCACCTGTTCCATATTGAGCAGGCGCGCGCCGGCCCGTAGAGCCAGCGCCAGGCCGTCGCCGGTGTTCTGAATCGGGTTGCTCGTGCTCGGGTAGAGTTGGCCGACGCCCCCTGTGGCTAAAACAACCGCCGGCGCGTTCACCTGGACAACCTCCCCGACGCCCACATCGAGGCCTATCGCGCCGGCAATCGCCCCGTTATGGATGAGCAATCGGCAGGCCATCACGTCGGGGCATCGCTCGATCTGGCGCAGCCGGGCTTGATTGCGAAGCACTTTGACCATCTGCAAACCCACCCGATCGCTGATCGCCATCACGCGGGGGTAACTATGTCCCCCGGCCTGGTCCAGGACATACCTCCCATCGGGGCCGCGGTCGAATTTCAACCCCCAGCTCTCCATCTCTACGATGCGCTGCTGAGCTTCTTCGACCAGGATGCGCACCATAGGCTGATCGTTGAGGTACGCGCCGCCGATGACTGTGTCGCGGAATTGCACATTGGCGTTATCGCCCGGCTTGCTCCAGGGGCCTACCGCCGAGACTCCCGCGCCCCCAACGGTGCTGCCCCCGCGCCCAATCAGCCCTTTATCCCGGACGTAGA
>Ga0194126_10001378_pt1 | contig 40782 bp, 35 predicted proteins | sample TA2KigC150mmetaG_FD_148641 | JGI IMG/M metagenome (GOLD analysis project Ga0194126, IMG submission 148641) | Freshwater microbial communities from Lake Tanganyika, Tanzania - TA2015035 Kigoma Deep Cast 150m | ecosystem: Environmental > Aquatic > Freshwater > Lake | place: Tanzania: Lake... | reverse complement strand
CCTGTCGAATTGTCTGTACGGATCGTTTCCCTTCACCAAACGCATGTCGATCCGGGCCGTCGCCGTTGAAGGAATACTTGTTCTTGCCTGAGTTCCAACAAAGCCGCTCGAGATTCCGTTGATCGTGAGAGAGGGAAGCATGATGAGTTCACCCAACTGTTTTCCCGGGTTCTCCGTTGCGCTCAGATTCAGCTCATCCATGAGTGTTTTGTCGTACTCTGGGAGTCGCGCAATAGCAGCCCGCTCTTCCTCGCCGAGCGGCTCGACACCATCATAGAATCCTTCAACCAGCACTCGACCATCTTCATCCTTCATCGATGCGAGCAGATGTGACATCATGAGAGCTGGATTGGGGGCCCAGTTGCCGTAGTGGCCGCTGTGGAGATCGCGCGTTGCACCGTAGATTGTAATGTCTGCCGTGATGATCCCTCGCACACCGTAGTAGATCAGCTTCTGTCCGTTCTGATGAACAGGACCATCAAAGATCAACCATCCATCTGATTTGAGGAGATCTTTGTGTGCCAGAAGAATCGCCTCCATGTTTGGCGAGCCAGCTTCTTCCTCGCCGTCGAAAAAGAATTTGATGTTCACGCCGGGGGTGAGCTTGGCTGCGCGAAGCGCATCAAGAGCCGCCATCATGCTGACAATCGGAGCCTTGTCATCCGACGACGACCGGCAATAGATTCGCGCACGCGGATACTTCTCCTGTTCATACGCCGAGATGGGAATTCTCTCACCCCCCGCCTCCAGCGATGCGGTTCGCAGGATCGGCTCCCACGGTTTGCTTTCAATCCATTTCGACGGATCGGCGGGCTGGCCGTCGTAATGAGCATAGAAGACGATGGTTCGCCTCGCTCCTCTCGACTTGATTTCCCCATACACTGCAGGGGCTCCGTTACCGGAGGGGGGCTCGAGAAGTCGGGTGTTGATGCCTCGTTTCTCCATCATCATCTTGAGCACAGCGGCGTTGCGCCTGATGTTCTCGCGATCGGATGCGACATTCGGGATGGAAAGAAATTCGAAATACTCCTGGAAGATGGCATGTTCGTTCGCCATGCGATATGTACGAACGCGATTTTTCAGATCGTCGTTGGCGGTTGACGCTTTCAGGAGTGTGAGTGATAGGACGGTGATAAGGAGAGGGATGAAACGAGTTCGCTTGAAGGTGCACATGAGTGAATCCTATGGATCAACGCGTGGGAGTTGTAGTCGGCTCTTCAGATCCGGTTGAATGTATGTCCATTTCCATTGATCCCATCGGGGGCACAAAGATGCCTCGACAGGATTTTGCACGATACACCAGATGATGCGTTCGAGTTCTCGGTCGTTGCGGATGACGCGGTCATAACTCTCATGCTGCCAGAATTGGCCTGTGCGGGAAAGCAATTTGTTGGCCTCCCGGGCCGTGTGCCGTTTGAGGGATTGGAGAATTCTGTAGAGCGAGATGTCATTTCGCTCTACGCGAATGACCAGATGCACATGATTCGGCATAATGCAATACGCGAGCAACACGTATTTTCTGCCGTCGCGATGGTGTATCGCATCTGCGACGACCTGTAAAACCTCAGGTTTGGACAGCCAGAACTCCTGTGCTCTCAGTGAACCAAGGTACTCATCAACATTCTGGAAGTACTTCCATTTCTGGGCCGAGAGTAATCCTCTTCGTCTATGAGAATTTTCTTCCGCTGCAATCGTTCGTAGTTGCTCAGCATTTTTCCACCGCAGCCTTTGGCAGCGATCCCACCAGACGAAACGTCACGAAGAATGTCCCGAACTCGGGCTGGATGTGCGGTAACCGGCGTCGATAGTACCGCTTCACCTGATTCATAATCCCCCCAATAGATCCAGAACCTCAGTGCGTCATTATTGTATTCCTCCTATCGCAACGGAATCGGCTCTGGAACCGCCGCACCATCTTTGCGCGGATCACTGGCGCCATAGTTGATTTTCGTTGAGTAATCCCGCATTACGGCCTGTCCTCCTCCCATCCGACCGGAAAAATCTCCGCGCACCTCCAACTCATGACCACGGGATATCAGAGCCGCGCGGATCGAATCGGGTACTCTCTGCTCGATCTGCACATCACAACCTTTGAATGTTGTTTTCGTAAATCGCGCCGCCTCCATCGCCTGCTGCACATTCATTCCATGATCAACGACGTTCGACACAAATTGGGCATGTGCCAGGGACTGATTCCATCCCCCCATAATTCCAAACGCGATTCTCGTATCCCCCTTCTCCATGAGGGCTGGAATAATTGTATGAAGGGGTCGTTTCCGTCCCTCGAGCACATTCGGACTTGATGGATCGAGACTAAACAGCGCTCCACGGTTGTGCAGCATGAATCCAACACCGTTGGGAACCAGTCCTGAACCAAATCCGGAGTAGTTGCTTTGGATCAGCGCGACCATGTTACCGACCTTGTCAACCACGGAAAGGAAGATCGTATCATCACCGGGGTTTGGCGGTGTTCCGGCATCCACTGCGCAATTTGCGCGATTCTTGTCGATCAGCGCAGCCCGTTCGCCGGCATACTCCTTCGACAGCATGCCTTCAACCGGAATTTTGCTGAACCGCTGATCGGCCACATACCGGAGCATATCTGCATACGCCAGCTTCTTTGCCTCAATCATGACATGGAGCGCGTCGGTCGAGTTATGTCCGTACGAGCCGATCGGAAAATGTTCCATGATGTTGAGCATCACAAGAGCCGCGATCCCCTGGCCGTTCGGAGGGATTTCATGGACTTTCCAGCCGCGGTACGTTGTGGAAATCGTCTCCACCCATTCACTGGAGAATTCGGATAAATCTTCGAGTGACATTACCCCACCGTGTTGTTTCACATAACTCACAATATGGCCCGCGATTTCTCCACGATAGAACACCTCTCGTCCTTTCTCAGCAATCTGTTTCAGGCTCCAGGCGAGCAAAGGATTTTTGAAAATTTCTCCTGTCTGAGGAGGACGTCCGTTTGGAAGGAAGACCTGTGAGGCATTTGCATCGTTGCGCAGCATCCGCTCACTCGCCGGCCATAGCTGCGCAACAAGTTCGGTTACCGGAAATCCCTCTTCTGCATACCGGATCGCAGGAGCAAGCACCTGTTTGAATTTCATCTTCCCAAAGCGATCGAGAAGTTTTGCCCATCCATCCACAACGCCGGGAACGGTGATGGCGTGAACGCCGCGTTCAGGCATTTCCGAGAATCCCTGACGTTTCAACATATCGGCTGTCAGAGTTTTGGGAGACCACCCACTGGCATTGAGGCCATAGACCTCCTTGCTCTCTGCGTGGTAGACAATCGCAAAGAGATCGCCCCCGATGCCGTTGCCGGTCGGCGCCATGAGTCCCATCACAGCATTCGTTGCCACAGCCGCGTCAATGGCATTTCCCCCCTGAGCCAGAATCGCGGTGCCAACCTGCGAGGCGAGGGGATTTTCGGATGCCACGATGCCGTACTGTGTGATGACCATGGATCGCCCCTGCGAACGATCTTGCGCGTGGGATGGGGTTACGAATAAAACTGTTAGAAGGATCGAGAGGTGTCTTCTCATACGTGATATCCTATGAATCTGGAAATTGATGGTTGAATGTGTGTTCAGCACGACGGATGGGAGAGCCTGCCCGCTGTACGAACGCTGTGTTTTGGGCAGGCAGGGATTCCCGTCCTACCTGTGACACGTTACGGTTTATCTAAAATGATGTCTGACAACGACCGCGCAATGGGCGTGAGGTTTATTCCCTCCAGATTGCACATCAACACGAGGGCAAATTTTCTGTCGGGACGCATATACAAATACGTGCGCACTCTCTGCTGGCTCCCGCTGTGCGCAACTTCACGCTCCCCCTTGTACTCGCTGATGCGCCACCCCAACGCGTACGCAGCTCCCGGGGCATCTGAAGCCGGCTTTCCATCGCGGGTTTTCTGCGGGGTGAACATCATTCGCACCGTCTCCGGTTTGAGTAATCCATTCGTCTGGACCGCAATTGCAAACTTCGCCAGATCATTGACAGTTGAGATGTATCCGCCCCCCGGAATTTTGTAGCTCGTGTTTGCCAGAGCGGAATTCAGGAGCTCGCCGTTCGGTCCTTTTCGATATCCCTGTGCCCGGTTCGGAATGATCGCCGATACCTCATCAACCTGAATCCGATCCATAGAAGCAGGAACAAAAACGAACTTCTTCATGTACTCCACATACGGCATCCCGGATGCTCCTTCAATCACACACCCAAGGAGATTGTACCCGTATGTCGAATAGAGGTACTTTGTCCCGGGCTCATGTTCGAGCGAATCATCCTTGAAAATGCTCAATCCATCCGCGAGAGAATCGAACTGTCGGGTGAGCATGATTTCGTCCCCGCGGTAATGACGGATGCCGCCGATGTGCGCGAGAAGCTGTCGCGCCGTGACCCGCCATCGTTTTGCGGGAAAGGAAGGACAATATGTTTGAATGGGGAGATCGAGATCGATTCTCTTTTGTTCGGCAAGTTGCAGGAGGGCTACTGCAGTCAACGGTTTCGAAATCGAGGCAAGACGATATGCGGTCGTCGCCTTCGCCGGAACGTAATTCTCGATGTCGGAAAAGCCATAGCCGTTCGACCAGACCAGCTTGTGGTCGACGACCACGGCAATCGAGAGTCCCGGAATGCCGAGCTTCGGCATCTCCGATGAGATTTCCTTCTCCAATCGTTCGATCGTTTTCGGGGCAAGTGCATTTTGTGCGATGCAGACAGATACGAAGAGAGATAGAAAGAACAGGAGTACAGCTTTCGGTTTGACAATCATGGCGTTGGATTCCTTTGCCGTAGATGCAGGTCGGTCAGACAACACGATGGATGATACTCTTCGATGTACTATCGTGGCTGCAGGCTGGTTATGTACTCTTCGCGAAGTTTGACAGGGGTCGTAGTTTGTGAGGAAAAGTTTCGCGAATCAGCGCTCTCGCCAGAACGATCGTCGGATCGATCAATTGGATTCCTTCTTCCTCGCCCTCCGGAATTGCGAGCGGTATCTCTGTGCAACCCAGAATGACGGCTTCCACTCCTTTCCCGCGAAGATGCATGATCCCTTCCAGCAGTTGACCGCGGGCACGTGTTGTCACCGGATTCGATTGCGCCTTGATGCCATACGCCGGATTGTAAATCGCATCATGCACGAGCGATTCCTGAACGTGTTGATCCGGTGCGACGATGTTTACCCCGAGCGGCTCAAGCACCATTGGATAGATGCGCGTGTGATACGTGCCCGTTGTTGAGAGAAGTCCGATGGTTTTCACATGAGCAAACGATTCCCGAACGAACCGTCCCACCTCTTTGATCATATGGAGGAGTTTGACCTGGTAGCCTGCCTCGTTGATCTTCGCCACAAGAGGAGAGATGATTTGCGGCGCGTGTGCCGTGTTGCATGGTATCCCGGCCACTGTCGCTCCGGCCTGTGCAAGCATCGTGATAACGGGGAAGATGGAATCCGCGGGATTTCGATTTGATTTGCCGGTCACAAAAAGCGTCCGGTCTTCGATCTCTTCCGGGGCAGAGACGAGCACCAACGGGAGATGTTCCTGATCGCGGGTGGCAATGGTCTGATCGAATACTTTCTTTGCGAGATCAAGACCCGCGTAAGGGCCCATACCGCCCACGATGCCGATGAGTGGCTTCGAATTCATTCACGTTCCTTCACATTCCGTCTGTCTGAGTGGGAGGGAGGAATCACCCATTCCTTGGCTCAGATTTGTGCCAAATTAGCGGATTGTGGTCTGATAGGCAAGGACTCGTTGATCGGTTTCCGGGGGAGCAACTTTTGGTCGTTTCGCGCATCTTTACTTATAGGCTCCACAAAACCAGTCCGATCGCACTGGCGAAACTTGAATAACGCAGAAGAACAAGCTCTCGTTGCGCGACTCCAGAAGGGTGAGTGTAAGCTCTTCGGGGCGTTGTACGAACGGTACCGGCGTCCGCTTTTCGCGTACTGCTATCGCCTTCTCAACGGCAAGGAGAGAGCTGAGGATGTTTTGCACGAGGCGTTCCTCAAGGCATACGCTTCGCTCGACGGATTGAACGACCCGGCGCTTTTCCGCGTCTGGCTTTTTCGAATCGCCCGGAACGAAGCATATGGTCTGATGCGGAAACCTCAGCATCGCCCATACGACGATGCCGAGGATGTTTGGAGTGAACAAACGCCTTACGATTCGCTTGTTGCGCTGGAGCAAACGGAAATTGTCAGGAAGGCATTGCAGTCCTTGAAAGATGAATATCGAGAGGCAATCGTGTTGCGAGAGTTTGAAGGCTTTTCGTACGTGGAGATTGCGGAGATCACGGGAGACACGGAGAGTTCCGTGAAGTCACGGTTGTTCAAAGCGCGCAAGGCGCTGATCAAGAAACTTGAACCATTCTTTGGGAAGGAGTAAGGGAGATGAGTTGCGAGGTATTTGAACGGCAAATCAGTCAAGCGATCGATCACGAATTAAACGATACGGACGCAGTGGACCTTTTCAGCCACATGAGCGGGTGTGCCGGCTGTCGAGAGTTTCATCGGTCATCGCTGAAATTGCACACAATACTTCTCAAATCCGACGATGGAGCGTACCTGGAGCGAGCGACGCCGCGGGGCGATATTCGCCGCGGAGTTCCAAGCGCTACGGGAAAGCCATTCGCCTTCTTCCGCAGATCTCTTACCATTTCCCGTCTCGCCGCTGCGGTTGTTCTGGCCCTCACGATCATCATCACGGCAACTATCTCATCTGTCTGGAGCGCCAAAGCAACCGGCGATTCGATTCGCATCGAATACGTCTCAACGTATCCGTTAATTGATGTGCAAGAGTACTCCCTGATCGAAAAGAAACCACAGTGAAATGAAGGGACCTATGCCATGAAACAGAATTTCGTCATCGCGGCAATTGTGATCACCTTTGGTTCTTCTGCAGTCGCGCAGACGCCGGGAAGGCCGGATGTTCACACGGTATCGGGCATTGCCAGTGGCACGCTGGCCAAGGCATCTTTGCAGGACACCACGTATTTCATTGAAGTCGACGAAATGCCTAAACCGGTAGGTGGAATGATGGCAATGGCCAGGAATGTCCGGTATCCGGACTCAGCGAAGAAGGATACCGTTGAGGGAACAGTCTATGTTGAGGCATTTCTTGATGAAAAGGGGGCAGTGGTAAAGACGGCCATCGTGAAAGGCGTCCGTTCTGATCTTGACCAGGCCGCACAAGCGGCGGTTCAATCAACGAAGTTCACTCCGGGAAAACAAAAAGGAAAGCCGGTCAGGGTACGAATTTCTATCCCAATACGATTTCGTTTGAGTCCCGACGAAAAGCCATCCTCACTTCCTCCTCCCGGACCGGTTCGTCGGCCAACGATCATGACTGAAGCTCGGTTCGAGAAGCTTCAACGTTCGATCGTGTATCCCGAGATTGCTGTGCGCGCGGGTATTGAGGGAATGGTGCAGGTTCAGGTGCTGTTTCGAAACAGAAGCATCTCACAGGTAAACGTGCTGAGAGGACTCGGTGCGGGATGCGACGAAGCGGTCATTCGTGCCGTGGCGACATATGATTTTAGTCAGGATCCTCTCTACGAACGATATGCCGACAACGGGAGCGTGACCGTCACTGTTCACTTCGTTCTGCCCAAGTAGTGCGATCTCATTCCTGAGCTGACGACGGTACCTCCCGATTCGTGAATACTCAAAAGCCGAGGCGCTCGTTTTGAACGTCTCGGCTTTCCATTATTTCTTCTCCAACTTCCGGAGCTCCTCGAAATACTTCCGTATCAATTCCTGATAGTCTTTTGAATATCCCTGCTCGAGAGCTTTCAGCAGATCCTCGTAGAGCCGGTTTCTTCCCTCCAGCGTTTCGGGATCAAGTTCCCCCGGATTTCTCCGGGCGGTTTGCGTTCCTGTCTGTGCCCGGCGGCGTTTTTCGAAATCCCGTTCCCGCATCGAACGCGCGGCATCAAGCAGTCGCGAGAGAATCCGATCCTGTTTCTGAATCGTCTCGGGATTGATTTGTGCTTGTTCCAGATTTCTCACCACTTCCCGCATTTCCTCCCCGATCCTCTCCAAATCTCCCAGAATTCTGTTTTGCTCCATGCTCGCCTGAGCTTCCCGATTCAGCTGCTCGAGTGATTTTCGCACTGCTTCCTGCTCCATGGCAAGGCGAGCCGCTTCTGACGCGAGACGCTCTGCTGCTCCTTCTCCCAGTTGCTGCGTCTGGGCATTGATCGACATCTGTTGTGCCGCGAAGGACTGGAGTTGTTGCATCAATCCTGCCATTCCACTGCTTCCGCCGGCCTGCATCATGGCCTGCATTGCATTCTGCACCTGCATGGACGCCTTGTTCAGGGAGGCCATGGCCTGCCGTTGCTCTTCCGACGCTTGTTGAGCGCTCCGGATTTCCAGCGATCGCAGGGCGGCATGCATTCTGCCGAGCGCCTCACCCAGCGCCTTTCCCATCTCCGGCGTAACGGCAAAGGAGCGTTGCGACAGCTCCGCAAGTCCTGCAATCACGTGTTGAAGATCGTGCACAATCCGCATCTGGTTTTGCGCGTTTTCTCGAAGTTGCGGCGAGTTTGGGAAGGCAGTCTGGGATTGAGATTTGAGCGATTCCTGGCGACGCGACAGCTCAAGGAGATTCTGAATTGCACGCCTCAGTTCATTGATGGCGTATCGCGAGTGCTGCCGGAGCATTTCTTCCTGCATCATGCTCAGATCCTGTGCGTATCGGCTCAATGCCTGCTCTGCTTGCAGTTGAAGTTGTCGCGCGGATTGCATCTTGCCGCTTCTGAGATCCCGTGCCGCCCCCCGCATCAAAGAATCAAGACCTGCTTCGCGCAGCTGTCGATTCAGCTCCTCAAGCCGATCGACCGGCATTTCCGCGAAGAATTCCTCCATTCGTGTATGCAGGGTCCCGGCTGCGGTTTCCAGTTGTTCTTCCTTCTGCAGAAGATCGGATTGTCTCTGCGCCATTTCTTCGAGTTCCCGCGTCGACCGGGATTCTCTCAAGCTTTCATCGCCGAGTTGGCGCTGGAGATCGGAGAGCTCCTCCGAACGCTTTCTGAGCTCATCCAGCTTTTGTTCTATTTGAATCCGTTTGAGCAGACTCATCGTGCGTTCGATCGAGGCGCGGAATCGCTCTTCGGAGAATGTGAGTTGCTGAAGCGCCTGCTGCATCTGATCGCGATTCATGTTCTGCATCGCCTGTTGCATCTGGCGTAGTGCGCGGTTGAGTTCTTCCGAATTCAGCTCCTGGAACAGCTGCTGCAGCTCGAGGTATTTTTCAAGTGTCTCGATGGAGAGGACGTTTTGCTGCTGCATCTGTTCGATCATTCGATCGAGATTGCCTTTTGTCTTTTCGATCTCCTTCTGCAGCTGCTCGTAGCGCTTCACCAGGTCTTCCATCCGCTTCTGCTGCTGCCAATCGATCTCCTTGTTCTTCTTCATATCAGCGGAAATCTCTTCGACGCGCTCGCGAAGTTCTTTCGCGGTCTCCAGTCCTTCCTCAATTTCCTGCAGCGATTGTTCGTGTCCCTTATCAAGTTCGGCAAACACTTCCTCCAGAGACGGGAGGCGCAACAGATACATCTGGCTCCGTGAGGATTTCGGACCGCTCACGTCATCGTTGTCAAACGCTTCCACGAAATACTCGACAACGTCTTCCGGGACGAGGCTCAAGGGAGTCAGGTTCCACTCATGGGTAACGTGCACTTCTGAAGCGAAGCCTCGAGGAAACGGTATCTCGGAAAATCGAAATTCCTCGGTCGGCGGCTCATACCGTGAATGGGATAGTCTGTATCCCAACCGGAGTCTGGAGATGGCGAAATCGTCACGCGCCTCAACGCCCAAAAGCAGTTTTTGATCTCCTGCGATGTCGACATTTCTTCCGGGATAGATAATTGACACCGTGGGATGATTGTCCGGCAGGATGGTCAAAGCGTATGAAACCGGATTGCGATTCTCCAGACCATCGACGTCTTTCAGCTCTATCCTGTATCGTGTCTCCTCGCTGAGAGGAAAGGATGTCTCGAACCTCTCCCCACGAATCGTTAGCGGTTGTCGGGTTCCGTTTCCGAAAACGATCATTCCCTCGCGGAGATTCTTGCTCGCGGCACCGCGCAGAGACACCCTTGTCCCCTTGAGTGCAGCGACGTCCCCGGCAAACTCCTCCTGCACTCTCTGCGGAAGATTCGAATAGCGAGGATAGTCCAATCTCACCTGAAGCGATCTGATAATCGGACGATCGACAACGGTGATCTGATAACGGCTGCTCGCTTCATCTTCGAGAACGACTTGATACTCCAGCGAGGTGCGAAGATTTCTCATGACTGTTCGGAATGATCCTTCTGTTGATTGCGGCAAGTCAAGCTGCTCAAATTCTTCGACTCCCCCGGACTTCCAGCGAAGCGAGGGTCGAAGTTCCGTCCCGCCCCCCAACCAGCTGTCCGTCGTCGTGACATGAACCGAGATTTCGACATCCTCTCCCTTCACAACTTCCACATTTCCCGGCAATACGGCGAACTCGAACCGGTGAGGAGCGGCAAAGTCCCGGCCATACATCAGCAGGCGGTGAGCCGCGTCCAGTACAGACGACGGAGAAACCGAAACGACCGACACGGCCACAAGTGCGGAAACGGCCGCAGTGCGTGCGGCGTTTCGCAGAGGCCTTCGATTCACGACTTGGGTGAAGTCCAGATGCCGTATAACATCCGCAAGCTCACGCGCGGCCTCGTCGACAAACTCCTCAGAGATACGTCCCTCCTCGGCAGCAAGCCCCTCACGAATCTGCATAACATTCAAGAGGCGATCTTTGATCGACGGAAAATACTCCCCAATCCTGCGTGCAACGGCCTCGCTGGAGATCGACGGCAGGATTTCGAAAACGGTCAGAAGGGGCATCAGAATCTGGCGGGCGAGGAGAACAGCAAGGAAGATCAGGAATGCATAGGCAAGGACCGTTCGAATCGGTGAATCGAAACGAAACAATGTTTCACCACATACAAGCAGACCGATAGTCCAGATCGTGATCGTGAAGAACCGAAGTCCCGCGACGAGCGCGATCTGTTTTGTATGCGCCGCACGGTATTGTGCGATGTGTGACTCGATCGCCGATATGTTGAGGCGGTCATTCACAAGATGCCTACTGCGTCAACGCCCACACGACAATGTTTGTTCCAAAGCGGAGTGCCTCGACCCGCACGGACTCCGGATCGCCGTGGACTTCTGCATCGACCCATCCGTCGCTTGGATTCGATTCATAAGTGTAGAGGACGATCAATCGCCCTTTATGAAAGAGCCCGAATGCCTGTGGAGGTTTTCCGTCATGCTCATGAGTTTTCGGAACGCCGTTTGGAAACGGGAAATGGGCGCGGAAGAGCCCATAACTCAGCGGTAATTCGACAAGATCGAGATCCGGGAAGACCCGTTTGATCTCACGCCGGAATGCTTTGTCCAATCCATAGTCGTCATCGACATACAGGAATCCCCCGTTCAAGAGGTAGAGTCGAAGTCGTTCCACCTCGAGATCCGAGAGCACGATATTGCCATGACCGGTAAGAAAGAGGAACGGATAGGTGAAGAGCCGCTCATGCGAGAGTTCGACGAATTCGTAGCGCGGATCAGCGTCAATGTTCGTATGCTCAAGCACGAACTTCAATAGATTGACCTCTGCTGAGGGGTCGTTGTACCAATCACCGCCCCCATGATACTTGACCCGCGCAATGCGAAATTGACTCTCGATTCGTGACTGCGCCGTGGTGATTGAACAGAGGAGGAGGACCAGTGCGACAAGGACAAAGCGTTTCATGGTACAATGTAGAAAAAGCGCGAGCGAGAAACAAAGAGAGTGATCAACGGACCGTCGACAGCAGAATCGAGATGCGAGAAGTTCTACCGTTTGGGAGGGCTCGATACAACAATTCCGGCCTCGGCGGTGAGACCGGAATTCGTTCAAGGGGGATTATGCATCGTGAGGAAATCGACCGAGAGCGATGGCAACGATGATTCGGCCCGACGAGGAGGGATGCCCGTTGCAGCATGCGGTCTCCCGGCGCTTCGTCCGGCCGAATGGATCGGAGCGGCATTAGTCCATGATCTTGCGGAGAAATGCCGGTTTATCGGGATCTGTTTTGTCGATTTTCTCTTTTTCTTCTGCTCCATCACGGAATGCGCTGAACGGGAGCTCGACACCCCGTCGTCGAAACGTCGGTTCATCGAATTTCTGAAGCTCCGCCGGTCCGGATGGAATGCGCTCAACAAGTGTCGTCACCGGGCGGGAAGGTTTCACGGCAGCGGCTTTCTTGTTGAATCCCGTGGCAATGACCGTGACCGTAATTTCTTCGGTCATCTCGTCGTCAATCACCGTTCCGAGAATGACGTTCGCATCGTCGCCGGCGGCTTCGTGGATAATGCCGGTCGCCTCGTCCACCTCGACAAGCGTCATGTCTTTGCCGCCGGTGATGTTGACCAGAATGCCCTGGGCACCGGCGATCGAGATCCCTTCGAGGAGCGGGCTTGAGATGGCCGCGTTCGCTGCTTCGATGGCGCGATTCTCCCCGGTTGCCACACCCGTTCCCATCAAGGCATCACCCATCTCACGCATGATGGTCCGAACATCGGCGAAATCGACGTTGATGAGGCCCGGGACAGTAATCACTTCCGAGATGCCGCGCGTGGCGTTGTAGAGAACCTGATTCGCAAGCTCGAACGCATCGAGGAGCGGGGTGCGCCGATCGATGATATCAAGCAGTTTCTGATTCGGAATGATGATCAGCGTATCGACCTGTTTCTTCATCTCCTCGATACCCAGATCGGCCTGTTCACGCCGTTTCTTCCCTTCACTGGCGAAGGGCTTGGTAATGATGCCGACCACCAGAGCGCCGACGCTCTTGGCAATATTTGACACGAGGGGTCCGCCGCCGGTGCCCGTTCCGCCCCCCATGCCGGCGGTCACGAAGACCATATCGCTGCCGGTGAGGGCTCGGGCAATCTCCTCTCGGTCCTCCTCGACGGCCCGATAGCCGATACCCGGATCTGCGCCGGCGCCGAGGCCACGCGTGAGGTTTTTGCCTATTTGAATTTTGTGTGACGCTTTGTTCCGTTCGAGCGCTTGCAAGTCGCAATTGATCGAAACAAAGTCTACTCCAATGAGCCCTTTGTCGATCATGCTGTTGACGGCGTTTCCGCCTCCGCCGCCAACACCGACTACTCGGATTTTGGCTCCGCGAGCAGAAGAAGTATCGAGTTCTATCACGATGGATCCTCCCTTTGGATTGTTTAGTTTGTTAGTACTTCACATTCGCATGAGACAAGTATTGAGTATCAAGTATGGAGTATAAGTATTAAGTATTTAGTATCAAGTATTAAGTATTAAGTACTAAGTATTGAGTATGATGTATGAGTGCTGAGCAGACCGCGCGAGGAATCCACGCGCGCATCTACGGTTCGATCCCGCGAAGGACGGCTCGCTGGAGACCAACCAGCATGGCAATGATTTCTTGTCCCTCCGCCACCAATGTCTCGTACTCAGCTTCATCTATGTAATCCTGTGTTTTGGCAATATCCGCACAACCGCCACATTCAAATCCTGAACGAATTGCGTAGCCGAGGAACCTTGCAAATTCGCGTTTAGATTTGTTACCTGCTCCTTCGGCGATGTTCAGCACTACTGAATCCGAAGCCCTTCGAAATTGCGATGTCAAGGAGAACAATTCATCCCTCGGAAACAGCGCCGTCGTCAAGCGAACCTTGCGCGTAAACCGCAGCGCTCGGGCATAGACATCAAGTTGACGAAAATCATGCACTTCGTTTCCCCCCTTTATTCATCTGTTGTCTTATCCTCGCCTACAATCTCCCCATATTCACTTCCCACTCTCTACTCTCTACTTTCCACTTTCTACTCTTCACTCACAGCTCATCAAACCATCTCTTCATCCGTTCGAACACATTCTTGAACGATCCTTTTCCTTTTCCGTTTTTCATCACCGCAGTGATGTTTGAACGATCGCGATGTTTCAATTCATGGAGAACCAGTCCAACCCCCGTCGCGTAGATAGGATTTTCGATTTCGCGAACGAGTCCCGATGCGAATCCCGAAGGGATACCGATCTTCACCGGCATTCCCATCACCTCCTTCGCGAGTTCCGATGTCCCCTTGATCAATGATCCGCCGCCGGTGAGGACCACGCCGGCCGACAAGTGCCGGGAGTATCCCGATCGCTTGATTTCCATTGCCGCGATTTCCAGAATTTCTTCCATGCGCGGCTGGATTACTTCACACAGCAGCTGCTTGTCAATCTCGATGGGTGGCCGGCCCCCGATGCCGGGAAGCACGATGGGATCATTGTTCACCAGCGCCGGCTTGAACGCAAAGCCGTGATCCTGCTTCAGTTTTTCTGCTTGCTCCGTCAGGATTCCAAATCCCTTCCGGATGTCGTCCGTGACCTTCTTTCCTGCAATGCCGATCACCGCCGTGTGTCTGATCGTCTTCTCTTCGAAGACGGCGAGATCCGTGGTTCCGCCGCCGATGTCGAGCAGAGCAACACCGACTTCCTTCTCCTCGTCATCCAACACCGCGTAGCTCGAGGCCAGCGGCTCCAGTACCATGTCGTTGACCTGGAGTCCGGCTCGTTGGACACAGCGGTAGATGTTTTGCGCCGCCGTGATGAGACCGGTGATGATATGGACGACCGCTTCCATCCGAACGCCGGACATGCCGACCGGATCGTAAATCCCATCCTGGCCGTCGACGATGAACTGCTGCGGAATGACATGAATAATCTTCCGGTCGGAGGGAAGTGCGACACGCCTCGTATCGGCAATCAACCGTTCAACATCTTCCTGTGTAATCTCGTTGTCGGGCCTGCTGATAGAGACCACGCCTCTGCTCTGAAAGCTCTGAATATGATCTCCGGCAATCCCGACGGTGACGGTAGAGATCTTCACGCCGGACTGCGATTCCGCCTCCTTAATCGCTGTTTGAATAGATCTCACGGTCTTGTCGATGTTTGTCACGACGCCGCGCGTTAGACCATCCGAAGGACTTCGTCCGATCCCCAGAATGCTTAGTTTTCCGGGACGAGTCTCGTCCGGCGCGGCAACAATCGCGCACACTTTGGTGGTTCCTATATCCAATCCGACTGCAATTTCGTTTTTCATACGTGCTCGCTTCTCAAGAACTCCGGTGAAGGTACTACAACGATTTTGCGTCGTTCCATCGAACGACGATTTGATTCTCGAACCGGAGATCGATGTATTCGATGTGCTGCGATCCCCGGAGACGTGCCACATCGTGCCAGAACGTTTCCAGATACACGAGTTTTCGAACCGACTCTCCCCGACCATAGATGATCGGCGCTCCCCATTCCGTCGCATACAGAATAATGTCTCCTCCGTTCCGAAGACGGATTTCGGAAATCAAGTGATAGACCTCTTTGCTCACCATTTTTGCCGCCGCGAGTATTTCGAGACACTCGCCGATGTCCTGGTGCTTCAGTTGCAGCCCCGGTTTCAACGGCACTCCCGCCGGGAGTCCGCTCACCACGGGAAGATCAAGAAGCTCGCGGGAGAGCGCCTGCGGCAACACGACGCCCGTCTCGTCAATGTACATCGTCTCCTGGCGGCTGATCATTGCGAGAGGCGCACGTTCGACGACGGTGATTTTCAGCGTCGAGGGAATATCCCGTTCGACCACGACGGATTTGACGTAGGGATGCGCGGCGATATCATGTTGCACCGCCAACAAATCGACATCAAACAATCTGTCCCCCTCACGGACATGGGCGAGTTGACGAATCTCGTTCGGATGGATGATGCGGGTTCCCTCGATCGAGACTTGTTTCACGATCAGATCGGCTTTCCACACATTGGCAAAGACAACAAGCCCCAGGGCGCAAACCACGAGTACGGCAAACGTGATCCATATTTTCTTTCTCAGCGTCATGCAACCTTCTCTCGCACATCGTTGGGGAAACCGACCAACCGGATTTCAAGTTCAAGGAGGATGCCCGCGTTCTGGTAGACGGTCCGTCGGGCAAGATCGATAAGCGTCAACACGTCGCTCGCCGTCGCGTTTCCCGTGTTGACGATGAAGTTCGCGTGCTTCTCGGAGATCTGCGCGCCTCCCACGCGTTTCCCTTTAAGATTTGCGGCATCAATAAGACGGGCCGCGTAGTTGCCGGACGGGTTCTTAAAGATGCTTCCCGAGTTCGGCATGTTGACCGGTTGAGATGCATTTCGTTGCTGAATGAACGTGCGCCGGCGTTGGTTTATCTCTTCGCGATCCCCCTCCGGCAGCCTGAATCGGCCGGAGAGCACGATGTCAGATTCAAGTCCCGACCGGCGATAGCCGAAACTAATGCTTGATTTGGGAACTGTGACAATCTCCGATCCGCGCAGCACTTCGACCTCCACGAGCTGATCAGCGGTCTCTCCTCCATGTGCACCGGCGTTCATCACGATGGCACCTCCAACAGTGCCGGGGATCCCGGCGGCCCATTCGAGCCCTGCCTTCCCATGTTGGATACAGAAATCAACGAGCTTCGAGAGTCCCGCCCCCGCTTCTGCGACGACATCTCCATCCTCGAGTCGAACATCGGAAAACTTCTCTTCGAGATTGATCGCCGCTCCTCGAAATCCGTCATCGCTTACCAGCATGTTGCTACCGCGCCCCACCATGATGAAATCGAACTTGTTCTGCCGGAAGTACCGCACGATCGATACCAAGTCATCCTTGTCCGCCGGCTCCATGAAATAGTCAACCGGCCCGCCGATTCTCATCGAGGTATACCCCGCGAGGGGCTCATTGATCGAAATCGAACCGCGAAAGAATGCTCGTATGTCGCTTAGCGAGACCATGGCTCCCGTCACCGACTCATCTGTTTGAGAAACTCTTCGCCGTATTTCCAGATGTCTCCGGCTCCCATCGTGATGACGATATCATCCTTCTTCACGATGGATTTCAGAAACGCAGGAACATTTTTTTTGTCAGGAACATAGTGTGTTTCTTTGTGGCCGAACTGTCTCGCGGCGTTGACGATGATTTCTCCTGTAATCCCTTGAATCGGTTCTTCGCGGGCCGGATACACATCGGTCACGATCAAGACATCTGAGAGGAGGAACGATTTCCCGAATTCCTCATAGAAGTCGCGCGTTCGTGAATAGAGGTGCGGCTGAAACACACAGACCACCCGCCGCCGCCAGCCCGCCTTCACACCGCTCAGCGTTGCGCGGCATTCCGTCGGATGATGGGCATAGTCGTCGTAGAGCGTAATCCCATCGACGGTCCCTTTCTTCTCCCACCTGCGGTAGACACCGGCGAATTTTTCAATCCCTGTTTTGACCCTTTCGAACGGTACGCCAAGTTCAAGTCCCACCGTGATCGCCGCTAATGCATTCTGAATGTTGTGTTTTCCGGGGACCTGAATGGAAACTTGGCCAAGCTCGCTGCCGTGTCGCATCAGGGTGAACGTGGACGTGTCATCTTTGTGACGGATATCCGTTGCCTGAATATCTGCTTGAGGATTGAGCCCGTACGTGAGTACTCGTTTCTTTTTGAGCGTCGGCAGGATGTCAAGCAGAGCCGGCTCATCGAGACACAGGACAACAAATCCGTAGAAGGGAACCTTCAGCGCAAATTGGACGAATGCTCCCTTGATATCTTCAAGATCGCGGTAACAGTCGAGATGATCGGTTTCCAGCGTCGTCAACACGGCAATCGTTGGCGTGAGAGACAGAAACGACCGATCGAACTCATCTGCTTCCACGACGATGAATTCGCCGCGCCCGAGCCGCGCATTGGTACCACCCAGACCACTGAGCTTGCCGCCGACGATAACCGTGGGATCGATCTTGCCTTCCATCAGGACCAGGCTCACCATCGAGGTAGTTGTCGTTTTGCCGTGTGTACCGGCGATCCCGATCCCGTACCGGAGCCGCATGACTTCGGCGAGCATTTCCGCGCGGCGTATCACCGGAATCTTCCGCCGTTGCGCTTCCACGATTTCCGGATTGTCGAGCGTCACCGCCGAGGAATAGACCAGCACATCAACAACGTCCGAAATATTTTCCGGTCGATGTCCCTCCATGATGGTCGCGCCCAGCTCCCTGAGGCGGTCGGTGACCTCGCTCAACGCACGGTCCGATCCGGTAACGGAGAATCCCTGGTCGAGCAAAATCTCTGCGATGCCGCTCATCCCGATGCCGCCGATTCCCACAAAATGAATTGTCTTTATGGATGAAAACATTTCTGTGAATTCCTGCTCCCCGCGCCTATGGTCTTCGACGCTGCATGCCGAATCGACGCCGTCTCACTTTCGGGACCAGTTCGCCGATCCGCTCGATTGCGGCGCTCAGCTCCCGATCGCGTTCATACCGCCCCACGCGAATCCGAAAGAGACGACGACGCCCTTTGACTTTGATGACGACGAGCTGAAAACGTCCCGCCGTTTGAACAAGCCGTTCCCGGCCAACATACATCCATTCGATCGAATCGATCCGGATTTCATGCTGCCGGCGACGGCTCATGAATATGATTGCCGAATCATTGATGACCAGCTTGCGATTCCTCAGTCGGTTCAGAAGGAGGACGACAAGTGAAACGACAAAGAAGAGCGCGATGATGATCACCAACGGGTCTTTGTAGAAGAAGGTGAACTGCTCCTCAATGAAACTTCCTTTGATGCCGACATAGACAACCAGCGTGGCCAGATAGATCAGAGTCTGCTGGTAGTAGAAATCAAGTTTATATTTGAATGTCTGTTCCATTCCTACTCAACGAGTTCCAGTATCTTTTTCGCAATCGTGGTTCCCGCATGCTGCCGGCCAAAACGTTGAAAGGCTTCCTTCATGTTGCGCCGGCGAACCGCATCCCTCAACAGAGCTGTCACAATCTCCACGAATCTCGTCGGGAGTTCGAGATCCGGAATCATGACAGCAGCTCCAACCTCTTCCAGTGCCCGCGCATTGTGTGTCTGATGATCCTCCGCCGCATGAGGATACGGAATCAGGATTGCCGGTTTACCGACAACACACAATTCCGCAACGGTTGTTGCTCCTGATCGAGCGACGATCAGATCAGCGGCGGCGTATGCTTCCGCCATATTCGTAATGAACGGTCCAATCCATCCGGCTGCTTTGTTTCCAACAGACTTGCGGACACGATCGATATCAGCATTTCCGGTCTGCCAGATCAGTTGGATATCGAGCGCCAACAGCTTGTCGATGTTGTCCAACACCGCACGGTTGACGGAGGCTGCGCCGAGACTCCCGCCCGTGATCAACACGATGGTGCGGGATGCATCGACACCGAATGCAGCACACCCTTTTTCGCGACTGACCGTTCCGAGCGAAAGCCGCGTGGGCGTCCCGATTGTGTCCAGGGACGCGACGCCGGGAAGCCAGCGAGCCACGCTCTCGAACGCCGTGTAGACTTTCGTCATTCTCCGGGCGAGAAGTTTGGTGGTGATTCCCGGATAGCTGTTCGATTCGTGGAGGACTGTCGGAATGCCAATCACGCTCGCCATGAAGAGCACTGGTGCACAGACATAGCTGCCGGTGCCGACGACCAGATCGGGCTTGAACCGTTTGATAAGAAAGAACGATTGGAGAAGCGAAACAACAACTTTCAACGGAACCAGGACGTTGCGGAGGATCCGTCGGCGCTGATACCCGGAAATCCAGATGGCGCGAAACGGGAATCCATGTTCCGGCACCACTCTCGACTCAATCCTGTCACGCGTCCCGACAAAGAGAAACTCTGCGTCCGGTCGCAGTATGCGTAGCGTTTCAGCCAGTGCCAGGGCCGGGAAGAGATGCCCTCCCGTTCCGCCTCCGGCAAACATGAATTTGAGCTTACGCGTGGCCACACGCTATGTAATCCGTACTTTTTTTTCCAACGGCTCCAGAGGCATCGTCCCTTCGGGGAGCACCGATGCCCGCGGATGCAAATCTGTTCTCGCGGATATGTTCAGAAGCACACCGACGGCAAACGACGTGAAGAGGAGCGACGATCCCCCGTAGCTCACAAAGGGCATCGGCAGTCCGGTCGTGGGAAGCACGCCAAGCGTTACGCCCGCATTGACAAGCGCGTAGAGGGTCACCATGCTCGTAATGGCGATGGCAATCAGTTGGCTGAACCGATCGGGTGCGTGTTTGGCAATTTTGAATCCTCGCAACATGATGACGAGAAACAGGGACATGAAGAAAAGTGTCCCGATCAATCCGTACTCTTCACCGACGATCGAAAACACAAAATCGCCGTACGATTCCGGAAGGAAGAGATCCCGTTGTCTGCTCTCACCCGGGCCGACGCCAATCAATCCTCCGTTTCCGAAGCCGATGATTCCCTGATACAGTTGATAGCTCATCCCTCCGCCCGAGAGTCCCCCTTCAAGAAATGACCGTACTCGCTCCAGTCGGTATTCGGCGCTCACGAGATATCCAACCAGCAACGGAAGAGAAACCAGACTCACGCCTACGAGATGCAGCATTCTGGCCCGGCTGACGAAGAGCATGATCAATCCGAGAGAAAGAATCATGAATCCCGTGCTGAAGTTTGGCTGGATGAGCACGAGCATCGTCACCCCTATGATCCAAATCATCATCGGGATGAATCCCCGCTTGAAATCCTTGATAAGTTCTCCCTTCGCGGCAATCAGGGTTGACAAGTGAAACAGCAACGCGATCTTTGCGAGCTCGGAGGGCTGGAAGCCGAAACCACCAAACCGAAGCCAGCGACTTGCCCCCTTCATTTCCCCGCCGAAGATCAACGTTACAAACAAGAGGACAACCGACACGACCAGTGTGAGTTTGGTGATGCGTTTCAATTTCGTGTAGTCGATGGCCATGCCGACAAAGAGCGCCACGATGCCAAGCAGTACGCGCAGGGCATGGAGGCTGATCATGCGACTGCTCTCGCCGAAGCGCTGCATCGCCCAAGTGGCCGACGCGCTGTAGACAACTCCCAGACTCAGAACCATCAGCGTGAGGATGGCAATGAGAACAGGAAGGTCGATATGATTTCGTTTGACTCCCGACGATATGGTTCGCGGTTCATTCATCAGAGCCGCCCGACAATTTCCTTGAATACTCTTCCCCGATGTTCGTAGTTCTCGAACCAGTCAAATGACGCACAGGCAGGGGAAAGCAGGACGATCTCTCCGGTCTTCGCCTGCCGCTTCGCCTCCACCACGGCATCTTCCATTGACGCTGCGATAATCGTTTGCACGCTCGGACCAAAGAACGATTCGACTTTGGCCGCCGATTCTCCGATCGCGATAATGGTTTTCACGCGATCGGCAACGACCGATGCCAGGCGTGTGTAATCGTTTCCTTTGTCACGCCCACCGAGAAGCAATACGATGGGCTCCTTGAATGCCTGAAGGGCATACCAGACCGAATCGACGTTCGTCGCTTTCGAATCATTGATGTACCTCACGCCGTCAACCTCGCGCACGAACTCAAGCCGATGTTCGACACCCTTGAAATTCCGAAGCGTTGAACGGAGGGAAGCCGCCGAAACACCAAGAAGCTGGCCGACGACCGTTGCCGCCATCGAGTTGTACAGATTGTGGAGTCCTTTGATCGAAATCTCTTCGGTGTTGATGATGGCACTTCGTTTTCCATCGAGTACCGTGATCAGCTGATCGCGTTCGACAAACGCTCCCTCGTTCAGCCGTTCCCTGGCACTGAAGGGAATCGTCCGGCAATTGGCACGCGGTACGATCCGACTTGTCCATGGGTCATCGGCATCGTAGATCAGTACATCCTCGTTCCGCTGGTTCATGAAGATGCGCCCTTTTGAGGCCGAGTATTTTTCCATGGAATAATCGTACCGATCCATGTGATCTTCCGTGATGTTCAGAATGACCGAGATCGACGGTCTGAACGATTCAATATGATCAAGCTGAAAACTACTCACTTCGAGAACGGCAGTATCGGCCGGTTTCAGCTCTCGAACAACCGTCGAGAACGCTGTCCCGATGTTCCCTGCCACCACGTGTCCGATCCGGGCGTCTGCGAGCATCCGACCGACCAGTGTCGTCGTCGTTGTCTTACCGTTGCTTCCGGTGATCGCCACGATCGGTGACCGACAGAACCAGCTCGCGACCTCCAGCTCACTGACGACCCTTACATTCCGTCGCAACGCGTTCAGCACAACCTCAGCCGTGCTTGGAACACCCGGACTGATAACCATCAATGAACAGTTGAAGACTCGCTCTGTATGGCCGCCGGTCTCAAATTCAATTCCAAGAGCTTCCAACTCCTCGAGCCATCGGACAAGTTTGTCTCTCGTCTGCAGATCACTGACGAAGACGTTTGCGCCGTGGGTCTTCAGGAGCGTTGCGATCCCTACTCCGCTGCGTGCGGCGCCAATGATCGATACCTTCGCAGACTGTAGGCTTCGGACATCCATCTATGCTGCACCGCCTCCGATTGACTACCGCACCTTGAACGTGGCCAGGCTCACAATCATCAGCAGCACTGCAACGATGTAGAAGCGTGTAACGATCTTCGGCTCGGGCCACCCTTGCAATTCAAAGTGGTGATGGATCGGGGCCATGCGGAAGACCCGCCGCCCTTCGCCATACTTCTTCTTCGTGTATTTGAAGTACATCCTTTGGATGATGACCGAAAGCGTTTCCATGAGAAACACGCCACCCAAGGTCGGGAGGAGGAGTTCCTTCTTTAGGAGAACACACATCGCGCCGATGATCCCCCCGAGGGCGAGCGATCCGGTATCACCCATGAACACTTGTGCGGGGTAGGAGTTATACCAGAGGAAACCCAGCGCCGCACCCACCATCGCAGCACAGAAAATGGCTAACTCGCCGTTTCCCCGCAAATATGGAATTGTCAGGTACTGGCTTAGCTCTGCATGTCCCGAGACATACGCGATCACAGCCAGGGTCATCGCAACGATCCCCACGGTTCCAATCGCCAATCCATCCAATCCGTCGGTGAGATTGACTGCATTCGACGTTGCGGTGATAATGAAGATGACGAGGGGGATGTAGAAGATCCCCACGTCGAGTTCGAGATTCTTGAAGAAGGGGACGGTGGTGCTTGATCTCAGAGGGACAACGGTCGAATCGATCCATTCCGGAACGAAATAGATGATTCCTCCAACCACCAATCCCACAGTCACCTGTCCGACGATTTTGTACTTGCCGATGAGTCCTTTCGGTTTCTTCTTCACAACCTTCAGATAGTCATCGAGAAAACCAACGGTTCCAAGTCCGATCGTCACGAACAGGATGAGGATGATATACGGATTGTTGACATCCGCCCACAATAATCCCGGAATCAGGATCGATGCGAGAACAATCAGACCGCCCATCGTCGGTGTACCGGCTTTCGTCAGGTGCGTCTTCGGTGCTTCAAGTTTTGCCGATTCGCCGATCTGTCGTTTTCGGAGAACTGCAATGATCTTCGGACCCAACCAGAACGAGACAATAAGGGCTGTCAGTGCCGCCATGCCGGCCCGAAAGGTAAGGTACCGGAAGACACCAAATCCCGGGAGATCATAGAGCTTGTCGAGATATGTCAGAAGGTGATAGAGCATGGCGCTGTCTTGGTCCTCGTCATTGCTGTCAGACGGGCTGAGGAACGGCGAACCTCTCCTTCAGAAAAAGGACGATGTCTTCCATTTTCATTCCCCGAGATCCTTTCACGAGCACGAGATCTCCCGGAGAAATAAGCTCGGCAAGATATTCTGCCAGCATGTTCTTCTGAGCATAGTGCGTCTTGAACGGAACGGCTGCTGCCTCGTGCGTGTGAATCGATAACGGGCCGTACGTCAATAGGTAATCCACCTTTGCCTTGCTCGCCGCACGACCGACTTTGGTATGCTGCTCTTCTGCGTTGACTCCCAGTTCCAACATGTCTCCGAGCACCGCAATGCGCTTGCCCTCCGAGCGAATTGTCGTCAGCATATCGAGAGCAGCTTTTGCCGAATCCGGATTCGAGTTGTACGAATCGTTGATGATCCTCACACCGTTGATCTCGATCACTTCCGACCTCTTGCTCGGCGATGCGAATTCTGCCAGCGCGCGTTGAATTCCCGTTACGGGCACTCTGAAGGAGTGGCCCACGGCGGCTGCAGCAAGCGCGTTTTTGGCATTGTGGATCCCCGGGACACCGAGCGAGATGGTGAACGGGGTTTTCCCTTTCGGCTTTACCTCAAACGACGCACAACCGTTCTGGTCAAGGCGAACCTGTGACCCTTTGTAGTCACCCCCCCGCGTTTCAAACCCGTAGAAAATCAGCTTCTTCAGCTTGGGGGACTTTGCTTTGAGGTAAGGATCATCCGTGTTCACGAATGCGACGCCGCGGCGAGCATTGTGTTCGTCGAGCCAGTCGTGAAGTTCCATCTCGGCCTTTGCGACCCCACGAAGATTTCCGAAGAACTCAAGATGTTCGTGTCCGATGTTCGTGATAAGGGCATGGCTCGGTTTGAGAATGGAACAGAGGTAATTAATTTCTCCAAAATGATTGGTCCCAATCTCAATCACCGCCACTTCGTGCTGCTTGCGGAGGCGAAACAGCATCATCGGCACACCGATCTGGTTGTTCAGGTTTCCTTCGGTGGTGAGTATGTTGAATCTGCTTTTCAGGACGGCCGCGATCATGTCCTTGGTCGTCGTTTTGCCGTTGCTTCCGCCGACCGCGAGAATGGGTAGATCGAACTTGTCACGATACCCCGAAGCAAATTCCCCCAATGCCTGAATTGTATCATCCACGACAATCGTCGGAGGCAGCAGGCTTTTCAGGAGACTTCCATTCGTATCGGCATAGAAATGATCCACAACCAGCGCGCGGGCACCGCGCTCGACCGCTCGCGTGAGGAAGTCATGACCGTTGAAGCGTGAACCTCGAATCGCGAAGAAGAGCTCGCCTGATTGCAGCGTCCGCGAATCGATGGAAACACCCGAAAACGACAATCGTGACGGATCCTGCGCCGCGATGATCATCCGATGCCGCATTGATTGTATATCACGAAACGAGAGCTGCACCTGCAATTCTCCACGCTCTACACGAACGATTCCACAACTGATCGATCACTGAATGGTTTTTTCTCTTTGCCGATGATCTGATACTCTTCATGTCCCTTTCCGGCGATGAGCACAACGTCTCCCGGTTGGGCAATTGTCAGCGCGTGAATAATCGCTTCGCGCCGATTCACGATCCGAACAACCTTTGTGCGATCGGGAATACCCTCAACAATCGCATCGATGATGGCGTCAGGGTTTTCCGTTCGGGGGTTATCCGACGTCACGACGACAATGTCGCTTCGCTCACTCGCAATTTTGCCCATTTGAGGACGTTTCGTTGCGTCGCGATCGCCACCGGCTCCAAAGACGGTGATCATCCTTCTGCGGGTGGCATCGGGCACGATTTCCCGAATCGACGACAGGCACTTTTCCAGCGCGTCCGGCGTGTGGGCGTAGTCGATGAACGCCGTCCATCCTTTTGGAGACGAAAGTCGTTCGAGACGTCCTCTGACCGACCTCAGGGTTCTGATTCCCCTCTCGATCGCCTCCCGAGGAACTTGCAGCGCGATGCCCGTCGCATAACTCGCAAGAATGTTGTACGCATTGAATCGGCCGGCAAGCGGTGAGGAGATCTGGTGATCGTTTCCTTCGTACCGGATTGTAAGATTCGTTTGCTCGATCGAAAATTGTGCGTCGATCGCCCGGACAGCGGCGGTCGATTCGAAACCGTAGCTGAGGCGTTGTGCCGATGTGGTCGAGAAGAGTGTGCGCCCCCATGCATCATCAGTATTAATGATGGCCCACGATGTCGACTCGAGATCGTCAAACAGGATCTTCTTTGCCCGGAAGTACTCTTCCATCGTCTTATGATAGTCGAGATGATCCTGCGTCAGGTTCGTGAACACTGCCGCATCGAACGATATCCCGTGGACACGCGATTGGTGGAGGGCGTGGGACGACACCTCCATGGAGACAGCCCGACATCCCGCCACCTTCATCTCCACGAGAAGCTCATTCAGCTCGACCGACTCCGGGGTGGTAAATTTTGCCGGATACGAATGATCGCCGATCTTGTAGTCGATCGTGCCGATGACTCCCGTCTTGATCGTTGCGGCTTCAAGGATCGACTGGATAAGCCACGTGGTGCTCGTTTTTCCGTTGGTTCCGGTAACTCCAACCATCGTGAGTTCGCGCGACGGATGGCCAAAGCGGTTTGCACTCATCCGGGCCAACGCCTTGCGGCTGTCGCTTACCACGACTTTCAGTGTTCCCGAATGCATAAAATACGCATCGGGAAAAGCCGTATCGTCTTCCAGCACGACGACGGAGGCCCCTTGCGCAATCGCTTCCGGCACAAACCTGTGGCCGTCGGTATCCAGACCCCGGATCGCCACAAAGCAATCGCCTTTGCCTACCTTGCGCGAATCGTACTGGACCGACATCACCTCAACATCGTGAGTGACTACCATCTGACCATACATCGTCTGAAACAACTTTGTCACGACAACTCCATCCAGCAGCTGAGACAACTTCATAGAGACTCTCTGAATCGAAAGATCGTCATTAGTACAGGGCCGCAGACAATGTGGAACGTGGTTCACACTGCAATCTGATCTTGCTCCCTGGGGCGACTTCGCTCATCGGAGGCGGGACCTGGTGCCGCACGATCCCGGATCCCTGCACCGAAACATCAAAGTCGTCAACCACGAGGCGATTGATGGCTCGCCGGACGCTCATTCCCCGCACATCCGGCACAACGAGCGATCCCTTTGAGGGCGCGCTCCCCTCAACGTTCAAGACCAGGTGTACCATTGCTCCCGCTTCAATGCGCGTTCCCGGATTGGGAGATTGCTTCACGACAATTTCACCGGAGCCGAATACCTCATATCCGAGTCCATTTCCCTCAAGAATCTTCGTTGCGATCGCCGGTTGAAGATTCCTCAAGTCGGGGACTGTTGGTCCCTCGTTCTTCCGCGCGGCAACAACCGTACGTTGACCCGAGAACCTTGCCGAAGTCTGGACGATCCGTTCAGCGATCCGGCGAAACACGGGACCGGCTGTTATGCCGCCGTAGTATCCGATCGTGCGCGGATTGTCGAGCATCACCAAACAGACAATTTGAGGATCTTCAAGAGGGAAGTACCCGACGAACGAGGCCGTATGGCTGTCCCGGACATACCGACCATCCACGATTCGCCTCGATGTTCCCGTTTTTCCTCCGATGCGCACACTGGAAGTCTTCACCTCCGTCCCCGTTCCCCTCTCGACGACTCCCTCCATTGCCTCTGCCAGGAGCGCCGCCGTCTCCTCCGAGACGACACGCCGGATCTTCTGCGGCGTCTGGGCGTATGCGATGTCACCGCTCTTCTTCCGCACTTCGGCAAGGATAGAGGGCTTCATCAGAATCCCCTTGTTCGCAATGGCCGAGTACGCCACGACCATTTGGAGAGGTGTGCACGAAATTTCGTATCCGTAGGAGAGACTATTGAGTGTCGTTTTTGACCATTCATGAGGTTTCTTGAGGCGTCCGCGCACTTCCCCCGGAAGCTCAATGCCTGTCGGAATGCCAAATCCCATATCACGTGCCTGTCGGTACAGTTTCTCGGCTCCGATTATTTCGCTCGCCTTCGCCATCACGATGTTGCTCGAGACTTCAAATCCCTCCTGGAATGTGAGCACATCGTATTCTTTTGTATCCGTGATGAGTCGGTATTGATTTCCGCCGAGGAAGACTCGGTACTTTCCCCCTTCCGCGTTGTAGCGACGACCGGGATTGATGAGTTTGTATTCGTACGCCGACGCGGTCGTGACGATTTTGAACAGCGAGCCCGGTTCAAACACGTCGGTCAGGGCTCGATTGCGGGGAATGTTTGATGGGGAGAGCCCCACGGCATTGGGATTCATGCTTGGCTGATTGGCCATGGCAAGAATCGCTCCGCTCCGAGGATCGAGCATGATTACAATCCCGCCGTCAGCTTTATTTTTCTCAATTCCCTTTTTCAGTTCTTCTTCCGCAATTGCTTGATAGGCAAGATCAATTGTCAGGATGATATCGTCTCCGTCAACGGGGTCGACGCGGGGATAATCCGCCGAAGGTCTGGCTCGGCCAAATCCATCCCTCTGCATGGTGACGGAACCGCTTTTCCCTTTGAGCAGCTCATTGAACTGAGTTTCGAGACCGGCAATCCCGTTGTTGTCAACATCGGTGAGGCCCAAGAGGGAGCTGGCGAGTTCGTCGTAATGATAGAGGCGTTTTGCCTCATTGATCACCACAATCCCGTCCAACCGATCTGCCTCGATCTTTCGTCCCAACTCGGGCGTGACGCGGCGCTCCAGCCAGACAAAGCGTCGTTTGGTTCCTCCATTCGTCGTTGCTCTCAGTCGCTCCAGATAGTACGACCGCGGTTTTCCAAATACTCGGGAGAACCGTGTCGCAATACGGTCGGCGCTCTGCCCGACCATCTTGGGATCGGCCGCCAGGGAGACAAACATGGAATTCGAGACGAGGACATTTCCGTGCCGGTCGAACATGCTCCCCCGAACCGGGGGGAGTGCAAAGGTCTGCTCATGTTGCTTTTTGGCGATTGTCTGATACTTCGGCGCTTCAAGGAGCTGAACCTGAACCAGCCGTCCCGCGACGATGACAAAGAACACCAAGAAAAAGAGCTTCAGAACGAGGACGCGCCCATCGGGACGGTTTGCCGTCTGGGGCGGATCGCTGGAAACCGTATGTGGAGGAGGCTCAGCCATCGATTTTCTTTTGCATTTCCTGGGTGAGCTTCCTGATGCGCTCCTGGTCAACCGTCAACCAGACCGGGGGTTCTCTCAGACTCCGCAGGTTCAGTTCTTCTTCTGCCTTTTGTTGAATCTGTTCCAGACCAGACATCTTATTGATTTGCGCCTTCAGAAGCTCCTGATCTGTCTGGATGCGCTGCAATCGTGTCTCAAGTTTGCTGATATCATCCAGGAGCAGATCGATTGCAACAATATTTCCAACGTAGAGAACGATCACGACTGCTGAAACGAAAAGGACCAGAAGCACCTTCGACGCGGAGATCCTTCGCCCCGCTGCCTTCCGATTCCGCGCCGCCGGGGGATGCATGAAGCTCGAGTCGGAAGCTTCGGGCCTGTTCCCCGACAGATGTGCATTGTTCCGCCATGCAGGGTCGGGATTCATGATTGCGGCCGATCCGTATTATCGACTCGTTCTGCCGCACGCAGTTTGGCGCTTCGTGCGCGCGGGTTTGCCGTGATCTCGTCGCGATCGGCCTGGACAGGCGACTTCGTCAGCACCGATAATCGTGGCTGGCGCGGCACATCTGCTTCAAGCTTATGGCGACCTGGAATGATGCGGGCCGCCTCTTGAGCGAAGAAATCTTTCACAATTTTATCTTCGAGGGAGTGGTAGGAAATTGCCACAATGCGGCCTCCCGGCTCGAGAAAATCCATCACGTCCTGCAGGGCACGTTTGATTTGGTCCAGTTCGTTGTTCACTTCAATACGGAGCGCCTGAAAGACACGGGCCAGTGACTTCGTCACATTACCCCGTCCGATCACGCTCTCAACGATCCGGGAGAGATCGCCTGTTGTCTCGATCGGGGAACGCTGCCGCGCCGATTCGATCGCCTTAGCGATTCTGCGACTTTCCCTCTCCTCTCCGTATGTCCACAATATCTCACTGAGCTGATCGACCGGATACGTGTTGACAAGGAAATACGCATCATGTGGCGCGTCCGGGTCCATCCTCATATCGAGACGCGAATCCGTCCGGTACGAAAAACCTTTGACCGCATCGTCAAGCTGGCGTGAAGAGACCCCGAAATCAAACAGCACTCCAGCGATGCGCTCCGTATCCGACTCCGGAAGAATCCGACTCAACCGCCCGAAGTTGCCCCGAACCAACGTTGTCTGTGTCTTGAAGCGGCGCAATCGCTCCGCCGCAGCGGCAAGGGCATCGGGATCGGCATCGATGCCAAGGAGGCGTCCTTCCGGCGCAAGTCTCTCGAGTACTGCCTCCGCGTGACCTCCTCCTCCGAGTGTCGCGTCGACATAGATACCGTTCAGGTTAGTGAGAAGGAAGTTAAGTACCTCTGGGAGGAGTACCGGAGTATGGTACGAGCCAGCCACCTCCGTTATTCCTGGGGCTTCAGGACGGCTTCGGCGACCGTTTCATACGTTGCCGGCTGATTGTTCATGTATTCCTCATAAATGTTCGGGTTCCAGATTTCGATGCGTTCAAGTACACCGAGAATCTGAACCTCATTCTCAATGCCGGCGAATTTCAGTAGATCATGAGGAATAGAAATGCGTGCCTGACTGTCCAGCTGACAATCCGTGGACCATTGGAGAAGCGTGCGAACAAAGAAACGGTGCTGTGGGTTGGAGGGAGAAAGATGACGAATCGCCTCTTCGAGCTTGTTCCATTCGTCCTGCGGATAGACGAAGAGGCATTGCTCAAATCCCCGTGTCACAATGAACGTTTCATTGGCCTCGGGGGAGACGTTTTTGCGCAGCTTCGCAGGGAGCGCAATTCGCCCTTTGTTATCAACCGAATACGAGAACCGTCCCTTGAACGAAGACATGAATCCACCTGTACGCGCAAGAATACTCGTTGAACACTAGGGATTTCGCGGGTTCGCCCACATTCCCCACTTTTCCCCACTCGGAGACGAAAGTTATTGAATATAGATTTAAAGTCAAGCGGAAAACGCCCTAAAATCGAACGTATTGCGAATAATCGGCTGGAATCCCCCGAAACGGAGAAAAATCGAAGAGGAAAATTCCCCACTGCGGTGTTACTGTGACCAACCTCACTGCTTCAAAATCTTCACAACGGAGGAATAGTCGGCGCGTCCAAAGCCCTGTTGCTCGGCCTTCTCATAGATTCCTCTCGCGGCTACGATTCCCGGCATCGGGACCTGAAGCTCTTCGGCTGAGTCGAGAATCAGATGACTGTCCTTCAACATATGCTCGAGAAAGAATCTCGGCGAGAAGTTCCCATCGATGATCGACTTTCCTTTCGTTTGATACATCGGGGCATTTAAGGCCGAGTGACTCAGGATCTCCAGCAGAATTTCTGGGTTGACACCTGCCCTTCCCGAATAGACCAATGCTTGGGCAAGCGTGGTGATCATTCCCGCGATGAATGAATTGCAGAGGAGTTTTGTGTGCGACGCCAATTCCGGGCGATCGAACATCCAGATTTCTTCCCCGAGGGTCGCGAGGAGAGGGGAAATCCGCTGGAGAATTTCCGCCTTCCCTCCGGCAAAGAGAAGAAGCTTCCCATCCCTCGCCTGGGGAACGCTCCCGAGGACTGGACAATGAACGAAATGACAGTTCTTGGCAACGTACCGCTCCTGCAGTCGTTGGGTCAGCGCCGGAGAGACCGTGCTGAAATCAACGTGAATCGAGGATTCCCGACATCCCGCGAGAATTCCGCCATCGGAGAGCGAGAGATCCTCAAGAACCTCCGAGGTTGAGAGCATGGAAAGCACGATATCCGATCTTGATGCGACGGAGGAAGGGGTCGCGCACCTCACGGCTCCCGTTCTCTCCAGGGGGGTGATTTTTTCAGATGTTCTGTTGTACACGCTGAGCCGATACCCCGCCCCAAGGAGGCGTTCTGCCATGGCAAATCCCATCAATCCGAGGCCGACAAAACCGACACGTTCACGCATTGAAATTCTCCCGAGTCATTTACGGTTGGTCGATCATGTGTCATGATGGCAATACGAAGATTGGTCTACAAGAAGGCATTGCGGTGTCCATCATTCACCACCGTCACAGGATTCAAACATGAGTAACAACGGAAGAGGAACGCGGGGAAGGACGGAATATTGAGGAAGATGAAGCTATAGTACGCCGCAGCGGCGGAGATTCCCCGACAGTGACTCTACACTCGTGAAGTGCACCCCCTGCATTCCTGCTTGTGAGGCGCCGTCCACGTTTTCCTTGAGATCGTCGATGAAGACCACCTCCGCCGGATCGGCCGCCACTCCGTTCAGCACGTGCAGGTAGTACAACGGATCCGGTTTCATTGCCCGCAGTTGGTACGAAAGAAAGTAGTTCGACATCAATCTGACTGCCGGGACACGTTCCAGCGAATGGTTGAAGTGAAGCTCATTCGTATTGCTCACCAGCGCGATCGGCATCCGTTTGTTCACCTCCCGCACAATGGCTTCCATTCCCTCTACCGGCTCTCCGATAACGGCAAGCATTGCCTGACGGAGCTCGTCGAAGGAATATCGGGAGTCGAAGAGGGCGTCAAGCCCATTCAGGTATTCTTCCGTCGTCATGGTGCCGCTTTCGTATCTCCAGACAAGAGAGACAATGCCCTCTCGGTATACGTCGTTGGCACGGTTGTCGTCAATTCCCAGCCTCCTCGTAAACGCCACCGGGTGGATATCAACCAGAACGTTCCCAAGGTCGAACAACGTAATTCTTGCTCTCTTCATCCCTTACTCGTGACGGTGATCTTCTTCCCAATATCGATGACGGCGTAGTTCCCCTTCGCAACCGGACCGCAATTGACAATCAACGTCCGACCGATTTCGTGTTGGCCGCGTGCTTCGTGGATATGGCCACACACGACGACATCCGGCTTGTATTCTTCAACGAATGTCCGGACGGCAGTGCTGCCGACGTGAATCCCCATAAGCGCTTTATCGACCTTGGTATTGCGCGGGGGAACATGGGGAACGAAGACTTTTGTCGTTGCGGCACCTGCCTGTTCCCATCCTCGCTGAGCCCTTGCCATGATTTCCTCCTCCGAGATTTCATACGGAGTTCGCATGGGGGTGACGGGCGAGCCGGATACTCCGAAAAAAGCCACAAAATCAATCGTTTTTGCCCTTCCGTTGATCGACACATGGAACTTTTCGAACGTACTTTCCAGTGTCGGGGGATCCATGTTTCCGGCCACAAGCACCACCGGTTTGCCGTACTTCTTCAATCGGATGATAGCCTCTTCGGCTTCATCGGGGGTTCCGTACGTCGTAAGGTCACCCGCAATGAGAACAACATCGAACAGGCGCTCTTTTTCGATGATTGCATACGTCTTGTCGTACGACCCGTGAACATCAGAAAAGGCAAGAATGCGCATTCTTCCCTCCTTCTGCTTGTTGTCGGAAGATACCAAGGAAGTTGCATTGAGAAAAGGGGGGCGGAAAAATTCCTGCAGTTCGCGTAACCGTTTGCAAGTTGAGTCTCGTCTGGCTACTTTGGCTTTCAATATTTGTCAACACCTTCAGGAAGCACCCCGATGGGTTCAAAGAGAAAGAGCGTCGCTCGCAAGCCGTTCACACCTCGGCAATCCCGGTCATCGTGGAAGCCGGGACTCACCGCCCTCGTCACCGGAGCATCCAGCGGAATTGGGAGCGCGTTCTCTCGGCTCCTTGCCGGGAAAGGATTTAACCTTGTTCTGGTTGCCCGGACCACTCCAAGACTTGAAGCGCTATCATCCGATCTCCGCAGGATGTATGAGCGATCGGTTCTCGTCATACCGGCGGATCTGTCAGATCCAAATATTGCCGAAAGGATTTATGAGACTGTAACGAGGGAAGGCATCTCCGTGGATCTGCTTGTGAACAATGCCGGCATCGGAACATTTGGTCCCTTTGCCGAGGCAGAAACGAAGAGGGAACTTGACTTGATCCAGATCAACATCGCCGCGCTTTCTCATCTGACGAAGTTGTTTCTGCCGTCGATGGTGAGAAGACATGCGGGGAGAATCTTGAACATTGCCTCGACTGCCGCCTTCCAGCCCGGTCCACTGATGGCAACCTACTATGCCTCCAAAGCATATGTCGTTTCATTCTCAGTCGCTCTTGCCGAGGAACTCCGCGACACCGGAGTCACCGTCTCGGTCCTTTGTCCCGGACCGACACTCACCGAATTCCACAAACGCGCGCAGATGGAGGACTCCGGACTGATGAAGCTTTCTTTCATGACGTCTGAGGACGTGGCGCGCATCGGCTACGAGGGAGTGATGAATGCGAAGACAATCATCATCCCCGGGATGCTGAACAAGTTTGGCCGAGCGGCAGCGAAGCTGGCTCCGACGGTATTTGCCGCCAGCGTCTTGCGAATGATTCAACGGCGACGAGGTTCGAAGTAAGGTTGTTGGAGACTTCTGAGAATCTACCGCGGATCACGCTGATGAAACACGGATTCTCACAGACCAGAAATCCGCGTTCATCCGTCTGATCCGCGTCATCCGCGTCCAAATGTTTTTTCTATTTCCTCGTCGAGAAGATGCTCATTGTTGGAATAGACCTGGCATGGGGGGATAAGAAACGGGACGGCGTTTGTCTCGTTCGCGCGACGCGTCGCTCAGCGAAGGTGGTTGGCTATGATTACCCGTTGGGAGACCACGAGCTTCTCGATCTGCTTCGGAAGCGAGTCGGCCGCACAGGGAACACTCTCATCACCGTCGACGCGCCGATCGTCTGCCCCAACCGGACCGGAACACGACCGGTCGATCGTCTGACGCACCGGATGTTCCACCGCGAGCATGCCGCCTGCCATCCCGCCAACTCGACAAAATGTCCCCGCCCTCCCCGCATACGAAGAAAGCTCAAGAACCTGGGATTCGAAGCCGGATGGGAATTGAACAGTCACAGCAGAGTTGTTGCCGAAGTCTACCCTCATCCCGCCATGGTTCGGATGTTCCGACTTCCGCGCATCGTCAAGTACAAGAAAGGAACAGTCGAAGAACGAAGGAAGGAATTTCGCCGGCTGCAGTCTTTGATGCGCGGCTGTCTTGATGAGATGTTTCCAGAACTCGAGCTTGATCAGGAGTCGCGACACTATCTTTGTGCACCATGGACAAAGACTATTGAAGATCATCTGGACGCCCTTTTCTGTGCTCTGATCGGCTTGTGGCACTGGAAGCATCGGGGAAAGCGAAGCGAGGTCATCGGCAACGCAAGGACCGGTTTTATCCTGTTGCCGCAGGATTTGCGCCGATCTCCTTGACCAACCCGACGCGCCCCCTGTTCACTCCACTTCCACGAATCTGCGCGAAATGGGCAACACCTATGGTTTTCAATGATGTAAGCCATGTTGAACAAATGTAAGACACATTTGAACTTGACTTACTTATTTTTATGTCGTATATTCAAATCAAAAAGAGGTGTACCAATGGTGACTTCGGTAGTAACAGTGAAGGGGCAGATTGTTGTTCCGGCGAACATCCGTCGAAAATTCGGAATCAAGAAAGGGACAAAGATTGCTTTCATTGAACAGGAAGGGAAGCTCATTATCCAGCCGCTGAACAAGAGCTATTTTGAAAGCCTTGCGGGAATTCTCGGAACCGAGGGGAAGATGATGAAATCGCTCCAGGCGGACAAGAAGAAGGAGCGCGAATTATGAAAGCTGCCGTTCTTGATAGCTACGCGCTGATTGCCTATCTCGATCGTGAGAAGGGATATGAAACGGTGGCCGGTCTCTTCGACGAGTGCGTAACCAAAGACAGAGAAGTTTTTTTGTGCGTTGTCAACTGGGGAGAGGTAATCTATCACGCACTCCGTGTAGGGGGCGATCAAACTGCCAGGCTCGCACAGGAAGCAATCCGCGCACTCCCGATTGAGATCGTTGAGGTTGGAGAAGATCTTACTCTTCTGGCTGCACGCTTCAAAGCTTCCAACAGGATGTCTTATGCAGACTGCTTCGCGGCTGCGCTTGCCGCAAAGAAGAAATGTGAGCTGGTAACGGGTGATAGGGAGTTCAAGCAGGTAGAAAAAGATGTCAGAATTCGATGGATTCAGTGAAGAAGACCAGCATTCTATTAGTGGACAGAGGTGGCCGAAAATGAAAAAGAAAGAAGTTGGAGACCTTCGAGCTAGGATCCAGAAGGCAGCAGGCGATCTCTCTCCTGCGACCAGCTTGACCCATCCCCTCTATCGGTATCCTGCGAGTATGTCTCCCGTGTTAGCAAGAGAGTTGATTATGAGTTTCACAAGACCAGGAGATATTGTTCTTGATCCCGTTTGCAGGTAGCAATGTCGTTGGCCTTGTTGCCGAGAGGTTTGGGAGGAGATGGATTAGCATAGACCTCGCGGCAGAATATCTTAAAGGATCCTTTTTCCGATTCGAAGGAGCCAAAGCAGTGAATCCGACACTTAGGCACTTCCTTGCTTCACAACACGTGAAGAAGAAATCTGTCTTCGTTCGAACCTAACAGGGTGTTGAAAAACGAGGTCCAATGTCATTCTGAATCCCGCTGTTTATTAGCGGGATGAAGAATCTGACTCATAAAGCGAGATTCTTCAGTCGCTTCCCTGCCTGCCCACCTTTCGGCGGGTGAACCGGCAGGCAGGGTTCCTTCAGAATGACAGAAAAATACTTTTTCAACAACCTGCTAATGTACCGACCGAGAGACTCTAGATTTCTCCGGCTATGTTTCGCCAGACTTCTCGTCTCAAGCATCTACGGCACCCACGCCCGTATGGTCCTGGCGACGCGTTCCGCAGATGGCGGATCGAAGTTTGACATCACGACAATGGCAGAGCCGCTGCGCGGATCCCATTCCAATGCCGCATTCAGACCCGGCGCTCCACCGGCAACACCAAGCCCCCTCACCCCTTCGTAGCCGGGTACGTTGAACTTCCCTTCTGATAACGCGATTGTGTACTTCAACAAATCGGTCGCCGTTGAATAACCTCCGCCGGCCGAACTCCCTCGCCCCGGCAAAGTCTCGTAGTTCTGCACCCATTCTTCTCCCCTCTGGCGTGTATACCCGAGAGCCAGATTGTTCACCCTGGCATCTTTGTCAAACCAGTCGGTATCCATCATCCCTGCAGGTTTGAAGATCGTCTCCCGGATGCGGTCGTAGTAATCCCTCCTTGTCACCTTTTCAATAATCGCTCCAAGGACGATGTACCCGCCGTTCGAGTAGCGTCGACTGGTTCCGGGCTCAAACTGGAGAGGAAGATCTGCGAAGAGGGGGAGGTAGTCGGAGATAGTTCGGATCCTTTCCTTCGGTGTGTTGCGGTACCGCTCACCGAAGAAGTCGCCAATCTCCGACGTCATATCGAGCAGATGCTGCACTGTGACCTTGTTGGCCGCGTCTTTGTTCGGGTAATCAGGAAGAAATTTCTTCAAGGTGTCCGATAACGACAGCTTTCCTTCCGACGCGAGCCGGAGGATCGCAAGTTTGGTAAACGTCTTGTTGATCGAGCCGATGTTGAACTTTGTATCTGTTGCGTTGGGAATTCGCTTTTTCCGATCTGCATACCCGCACGCCTTCAGAAGCAACGGTTTTCCATTCTGCGCGATCAGCACCACACCGGAGAACTGGTCGTTGCGTGCAAGCGTGTCGATGTGCGACTTGACTCGCCGTATCAGTTCGTCGATGTTCGCCGCTCTGACCTGATCTGCTAGTTCCGGGGAGGACTGATCGATGCCGATTCCAGCCAGATAGTGGGGCGGTTGGGAGTCACATCTGAACTCAAATGTGAGCCAATCCCCACGTCGAGTTTGCACGAGGATGCTCAGTTGAAAATCGCTCGACCCGATCAGTCGCCTGACAGTTATTTCTCCTATTTCGGATCGCATCTGCAGGGAACGACGCACACGTTGTGCGACCGGATTTTGATCGAACGACGCGGGAGATGCGTGATCGAGAAAGAACGCACGGAGATTCGATTCCGCACCGGAATTGAACGCAACCAAATACGATCGCGCGAGTTTCCCCACAGGCGTATCTGGGATTACAGCCTGTTGCGCCGGCTGAGCAATAAGGATTTCGCTCATCATCAGACACATCGCACTGAAGAACATCACAGATCGAACCATGACGATTGCTCCGTTGGTATCGGAAAACGAATGAAGATTAGACGGGAACGGGAGGGTGATGTTCCTGCAGCAACCGACGCGCTGAAACGGCACAAGTCCGGTAGCTCAATCCGCGTACATCCGATCCTTCCGTGTCATCCGCGGCCAAGCTTATGTTCCTGAATGCCGCCTCCGGTGAACCTTCAGTTCAAACACATCGGGCCTTGAATAATGTCCGGCTACGTCGAGGGTGAGGCTTTCTTCCAAAGCCCGATTCGTATCGATGTCGGCAACGATCAGCGTTTCTTTCCCGTACACCGGTTCAACGATATAGTTGCCATCCGGACCGATAATCGCACTCCCACCGTCGAGGAGTACCTCTGGTTGTGATGCGAGTTCCTCCCGGAGCTCGTAATCGCGTGGGAACATCTTCTTTTTCAAAATCATCGCTGCGGCGAGGACAAAGCATCGCCCTTCGAATGCATAGTGTCGGCTGGCAATCTGATGCCGTTCTTTGCCATGAGGCCACGCGGCGACATGAATTGTCTCCCCCTGTTCATGCAGGACCTGTCGTGCCGGCGGCATCCAGTGCTCCCAGCAGATCAATCCTCCCACTTTGCCAAAGGATGTTTCATGGGCGCGCAAACCCTCACCGTCTCCGTGCGCCCAGACAAGCCGCTCACCGTGAGTGGGAACCAGCTTGCGATGATGTCCGATCAATTCGCCTTTGGGATTGATGAAGAGGAGGGAATTGAAGATCGATTTCCCAACGCGTTCATTGACGCCGAGCATCACGTGTGTTTTGGACTTTTTGCATGCGCTGGCTATGGCAGTGAGTTCGGGCGAGGGGACTGAGAGGGAATTCTTGAGCAATCGCGCGTAGAGCTTCTTCCCTGCTTCGTTATCCCACTGGCTGTAGGTTCCCATATCGGCCCAAACAGGATAGACTGGAATCCAGGTCTCGGGAAACGCCAGGAGTTGCACATTCTTTTTCGATGCTGACTTGATGATGTCGACCGCTTTCTCTACAGATCGTTTCAGATCAAGAACAACCGGTGCAAATTGCGCGATGCCGACGCGGATCTTCATGGGAACTCAAGGTTGGTATGGAGGAATGTTGTGATAGAAGATGATAGAGGAATTCGGAGGGAGAAGCAATGATGGAAGAACTCCGCTCTCCGGCGTGAGGACGAAGTCCCTCCTCCAGACCGGGAGCCTTTTTCTGGATTTGTGATTCCGACGGGACAGCCTGCCCGTACCAAGGCTGTTTCTTGGGCACGCGGGAAGTCCCGTCGTACCGATTGCATCCGGTGGGACGACTCCTGGCAACGCCATCTACCGAAGGTATCACTTTCTGACCTTCGGGACCTGAGTTGTCCTATTAAGACTCGCGGGACGCGCGGCCTCAGAACGTGTGCGCTACTTCTTCGGCAGCTGGTTCAACAAGATATCGATGTCTTCCCTGATCACCTGATACGCATCTTGCGTGATAAACTTCGAAGGTTTCGGGATTTTCTTATCCTCGTGCTTGATCGTCTCTTTCCGCAGCTTGTCGACTTCTTTGCCGAATTTGTCAAGCTCTTGTCGCGCCTTGGCTGAATCCTTCTTGCCGAGATCACGCTCGAATTTGTCGAGTTCTTTGTTCCAGTCGTCGAAGAGCTTCTTGTCGCCAAGGAAACTGAGTTGATGAGCTGCCGCGATGTCTTCGCGGATATTTGTCAGTTGGATATTCTTAGAGAGACGAACGGTTTTTCCATGCTGTCCATGGTACTCAAATCGATACCTGATGAGACCACCTTTGACCACCAGGCCCCGCTCTTCCGTTTCGAAGCGTTGGATCTTGTCAACATCGTCTGGTTCAACGTGTAAATAAAAGCGGTACATACCTGTTTCAATGCCAAAAAGGTCTATCATATATGCTCCATCATTTCCCGGACTCGTAAACCGATAGGTAAACCTGTGCATCACGTCGTTCCGGTGCGGCGAATCATCAATAGGACTGTCACCTACAGACTCAAATGAGTAATTTGCTTTTGGGATCTCTCTCACTGATGTACCAACCCAAAGCTCCTTTGATCCTCGCGGATCTCTTCCCGTCCGCCTGCTGTACGGATCTATGACCACGAAGTGAACTTCATTTGTTGTCGTAATCCACAATACTGCTTCTTCTTGAGCTGAAACCGTAACCTGAAGAGCACATATGGCTAGCAGTGGCGCAATCATGTGTTTCATACGAAACTCCATTAAGGTTTGAGTATCGGTTGGACTTTACAGCTCAAGTTTTCCTGTACACGATGAATCTGTATATCCTGTTTCTATAGGCCCCACTGAGGTCTTTTCTATCCGAATAACAGCCGGGATCAACAATCACATACTCTCCATCGTTCTGTCCATAGACGACGACCCAATGACCGTTTGAGGTTGAGGGATTGTAAACTTGTGCGATCACGAGGTAGCCATTGGAGAGGTACTCAGATATCGATGACGCGACAAGAGGTGTGCTCTTGTCAACGTCGATCGTCTTCCTATCGGATTTGTATAACAACCCGGCTCCACTGTCGCTGTGATACTTGTATCTTTTGTTTCCCCGATATCTGTTGATGATGTCCCAACGCACATTAGTTCCATTGAATCCGTATGTCTTCTTATCATTCATGAAATCTGACAGTGTACGAGGAGTAATGTCTGCGCCACCCGCCTTTGCCACAATAGCCATCGCCGTCAATGCGCACCCCTTGCTGGCAATAGTATGGTATACAAGGTTTCCTTCGGCATCAGTTGAGTCTCTACGACCATCTTTTGTTTTTCTCACATAGTTGTCATACCTAATGTTTGCCCAAGCTGAATCGAGTTGGCTGAACTTTTCGATTCTGGCCCGCAGCCACACTCTTCCCACCCCTTCCTTCCCTGCTCCCGTCACTCCGATATCCACCCTCTGCGGATTCAGACCAATCGGATTCTCCCCATCGGCTACGAACCATACCAAACCACTCTTCGCATCATCGTATGGCACGTTCGCAAGATAAATCCCCT
>Ga0194126_10001373_pt1 | contig 40859 bp, 30 predicted proteins | sample TA2KigC150mmetaG_FD_148641 | JGI IMG/M metagenome (GOLD analysis project Ga0194126, IMG submission 148641) | Freshwater microbial communities from Lake Tanganyika, Tanzania - TA2015035 Kigoma Deep Cast 150m | ecosystem: Environmental > Aquatic > Freshwater > Lake | place: Tanzania: Lake... | reverse complement strand
CCGTGGTTTCCCACTCCCTCAAGATCTCCAGCTTCTGTCGAGCCGTGAACCTCTTCCTCTGCTTTCGCTCTACCGGTGTCAGTTGAACGCTCATCCATCTCCCTCCTCCAGTCCAGGGCCATATCAAAAGCCCCGCGCTCGACCAACACCTTTCTCTCTCAATTTCTGTCCAACCGGACCTGATACATCATATCTGCAAGGCTCAAACCCCACGCGTAGGCGCGCTCCTACAAGAGATTACGCATCGAACGAGGGTCAATTCCAACGCTTCGGCATACATAGAGCAGAGAGATGGAATCTGCGCGCTTCGGAAAAGGTTCACCACGCGGGAGGAGTGGGCTTGGCGCAGAAACACACAGCCCCATCATGAAGCGGCATCTGTGAGCGTTGCGACCGTTCAGTACGCCCCTGCAAGGCGGCCGGAGCGCATACTAAGGCTCTATTTTCTTGGCCAGCCCCTTGAGGGTCTTTGCCAGCAACTTACGCGCCTCTTTCGAGGACTTCCCCGCCACATCTACCAACATCGCAGAGGCTTCTCTGATCCGCGCTTTAGCATCGTCGGCAAGCGGCTCTATGGCCTTCTCAACATAGTCTTTGATCTTGTGAGCCTCTTCGAGCGTGTCCGACACGGCGGATTTGAGCTTGGAACCCTTCTCCGCTTGAGGTCCGACAGGACGCCAGTCCGAAACCGGATCGAATTTGCGTTTCAGAAGTTTGGATATGTCGGTGTGTCCACCCATAATCTTCTCCTCTCCTGCGGCCCGATAGGCGTATTGTTATCCGTCAACCCCTGAGAAATAAGACCGCATTAGGCTGGAAGGGTTCTGTTGATTCAAGTTCAACCGGAAAGTCGTCGCAGCGATTCCGTTTCATAGCTTCGGTTCATTCACGGCTGCAAGCATGCTGAGATCAAAGCCTTCTTTGCGATTGCGAATGTCGTAGTAAAAGACCACCACGCCCACGGATCCGAAGAGGCCCGCAATCAGACCTCCCAGGTTGCTGATGACCTGAGAAACCACCTTGGTCACGGTGGTCAAGGACTCGGGGACAAGCAACTGGATTATGGTCGCGGGAACCGTAAAGAGCACGGAAATGGCGATATTAATCAGCACAAAAAGGTGCATCAGAATAACGAACCGCAACCAGTACCCTGCCGGCCAGGAGCTGTCGGCTTTTCCGGTCATGAGGTTCCAGCTCCTTTTGAGCGCCTGGTAATATGCCTCGTCTTCCAGGACCACCACTTTATCGAAAAGCAGTAACTTGGGAATCGCGTACGTCGGGATGACAGCCAACGGAATCCAAGTCAGAGCCGACCACCATCCCGATCCTAAGAGGCCCTGGGACACAAAAAACAATACCACCCCAACCAGAATGGGGACAAAGATCAACAACATGACAAATAACGCGCACAACATTGATGTGAAAATGAAGCGAACAAGTTTGTCCAACACAAGGCGATAGGAAGCGAAAACCTGGAATGGGCGACCCAGGTGGATCGCAGAGACCGCATAGATGAGCGCTCCTTGAGAGAGATAAAAAACCGCCACCGCGCCAAGGACCACGGCCACTAACGCTCCCAGCAGGGGTATAATCAAAACCCACGAGAACTCTTTCCCCGCGCCGGTCAGTGAGCCTGCCAACCAGAACATGCCCACTCCAAGGGCTACCATCATCGAGAGCAGCGCAATCACCAGCCAAGGAATCACGAGAATCCCAATAAGCTTCCAGAAATGGCTCTTGCATATCTGAAACGTGCGATCCAGGATCCCGCCCAGGGTAAGCGGACCAATCTCCAGAGCCCCCGGAGAAGCAACCGACGCCTCCTCGTACGATCGCCCAACAACAGCCTTGGGCCCCGTTCCAGGCACAATCGGTTGAGGAGCCGGCCGCTCAACCCCTTCTCGCGGGACACGCCCAACCTCTTTCTGATCCATACGGCCAAGAGCCGGCGCCTCAAGCGGGGGATCAACACGCACGACCGCGCCTGCCTCCTCCAGGAGTTTGACCAGCCTTGCAGCCGTGTTTCTGTCGGCGCTCTTCGTCAGGGTCCAGGGCAGGGTCTTGATCCTCTTTTCTATTTGTTCGAGCGATGCGTTCTTGGCCACCTGCGCCACGGCGCGCGCGACCTGCGCCTGAAAGCCCTCGTCCCGAATGCCGACGATTACCACCATATGTGATGATTCAGCATTTTCCTGAGGCATGGCGTAACCTTGGTCCTTCCTGAGGGGGCCGAAGTCCCTTGGGAACGGGTAGAGGGGGTCTCCCCGGCCGCTTGTTCAAGGAATCATAGACCTTGTAACCGCTTCCTGTTCTACAGAATCCGTGTGGTCTCCCGATACAGATCTGCAATAGCCTCGAGAGCCTTTTCCAGGTCCCCATCAGTCGCGGGTCGGCGCCCAGGCTCCTTGAAGATCCTTACATAGATCTCCCAGGCCAGCTCCCGGCGTCGCTCGGAGTCCATTTCGTTTCGTCGGTCGAGGAACCTGCTCAGCAGGCCATAGTCTTCTCCGGACATATCCGCTACGGCGTGCTTAAGGAGTTGATCGAACTGGTGAGCCCGTGGCTCGCTCCTCATGAACTCCGGGGCTTTCCCGCCCATGTCTTCCACACCCAGAGTCCCTGCGGCCAGATCGCCCAACCGGCGATTTCGGGAATCGATAAACATCGCCACCAGCCCGACCGGATAAATCCCTGCGATCACGTCCACAAACCTTAACACGTTTCTCAGGGCCGAATCTATGAATGAAATGGGCCGACCGTCATTTCGTATGACCCGTATTTTCACAACGCGCTTGCCCGGGGTCGAACCGTTCCACAAATACTCAAAGAGAAGGAAGTAGCCGATGGAGACAACCCCTTCGGCTATGATTAAGAGAGCGATCACCCATTGGCCCGACGGCCTGACGAAGCGAACCGGTCGTTCGCCAAACAGCGCGGATCCGCTGCCCGCAAGAAGGATCAGAAGCATGAGAAAAAACAGCCCGAGCAGCGCTCCGACCTGAATGGCCCGGTCGATAAAAAATGCGAGGAAGCGACTGCCGATGCCTGCTATACGGAACCTCAGCTCGAAGTGATCGGCGGTCTCTATGGAGACTGACGGCCCGTTTTTTTCCATAGCGCTACGCGGCCCGTGTTATGATTGAAGACGAAGCGTGTTCTCATACGTTGGATTCAAATGAATATAAACGAGTTTGTTGAGCAGCGCAAAGGAGATTGGCAACTACTTGAACGAATCCTGCTCAAGTTCAAGCCCGGCGCGAAACCGAAGCTGGGCCGCGATGAGCTATGGGAACTCGGTAGGCTTTACACCGCGGCCATATCCGATTTGTCCACGCTCAATTCCTCCAAGCTCGCGGGAGAAGCCGACCGCGAGATCATTCAGTACCTCAACGGATTGGTAATCAGGGCTCACGGCGCGATCTACCGGAAAAAGGGTCTGGAATTGCGGTCAATCGTGCGATTCTTTGTGGAGGATTTTCCCAGAACTTTCCGGCGATTGTCAGGGTTTGTCGCTCTATCGGCCGCGCTGTTCATAGGATGCGGACTCGGGGGCTTTCTTCTCGGGTCAACCGATCCCGGGTTCATCGAGCTGATCATGCCCGAGCGGATCATTCAGGGGGTCGAGAAGGGCCGCGTCTGGTTCAACGATCTCTATTCGGTGGCGCCCTTGGCGTCCAGCCGTCTCATGACCCACAACGTGTCCGTGACCCTACTCATGGTGGCCGCGGGAATAACTTTCGGCGTTGGAACTTGTTATCTGCTGGCTCTCAATGGGCTCGTGCTGGGCGCGGCAGCCGCGCTGTGTCACGAGCACAATCTGGCTCTGGAGTTCTGGTCTTTCGTCTTGCCCCACGGTGTCCTGGAGTTGTCCGCCATCTTTATTGCGGGCGCCGGAGGGCTGGTGATCGGTCATGCGCTTGTGGATCCCGGACCGTATAAGCGGTTGGAGTTCCTCTCAATGCGCGGCCGCATCGCGATGCGTCTTGCCCTGGGGTGTGTGCCGCTCCTGGTCATAGCGGGGCTCGTGGAGGCTTTCCTTTCGCCCTCGCCGCTGCCCGCATGGGCCAAGCTGGCTTTTGCCATGATCTCTCTTGCGTCGCTCGCGTTTTTTCTGGTTCTCGGGGGAAGGGACGGAGATCGGACATGGAATTCAAGTGCGAATACTCAACACTAACTATCCCCAACGACAATGCGTACGCGGGGATAGCGGCCCATTACGTGCAAGAGGTGGCCAAAAAACTGGGCTTCTCAGAAGATGTGCGGGCATCCATCGGCCACGGGGTTGAGGAAGCTATCGCCGCAATCATCGATCATTCATTTGAGCCCCACGAGAAGGCCACTCTCGATGTTTCATGCGAACGGATCCCGGAGGGCATTCAAGTCACCATACGGGATCGCGGAATGCCCGTGGATCCCGAAGAACTATCCGAAGACTTAACCACGAGCAAACCGGGCAAGGCGCGTCCCGAGTCGGGGCGCGTTCTCCATCCGACCCGATACTGGGATCAGGTTTCGTTCAATAACCTGGGCCCGCAGGGAAAAGAAACCATCCTGATCAAACGCCTCCAGGGAAAGAGCATCACCGATTACTATGAAGCGTGCGACTTGGGACCGTACGCTCCCGCGGAAGTCCGGCCGGAAGCTCCCCCAGAAAAGACGGTATGCGCAGTGCGGGCTATGCTTCCTTCCGAAGCGCTGGAAGTAGCCAAAGTGGTGTACAAAACATACGGCTATACTTACGGATACCAGGACGTGTACTATCCGGACCGGCTCGCGGAATTGAACAAGAGCGGCAAGATGGTCTCCGCCGTGGCCTTGGGAAATGACGATGAAATCGTCGGCCACTGCGCATTGATGTTCTGGCATAAGGCGGCCCGGATCGCGGAGCTGGGCCAGGGAGTCGTCAAGCCGGGGTATCGCCTCCACGGCTGTTTTTCTAATCTCACGGAATACTTGATTGCTCAGGCCCGGTCTCGCGGCCTGATGGGCGTGTACGGCCAGGCAGTCACGAATCACACGTTCTCGCAACGCACCGGCCACAAATTGGGGCTTAGGGATTGTGCGCTCATCATCGGATTCGTGCCTGCCACCGTCACCTTCAAAGGCTTCTCGGAACAGCTTTCACAGCGCGTGAGCCTTCTCACTCATTTCTTGTACCTTGTGAAACCTGAGCGACCGACCGTGTTCGCGCCCGCGCATCACCGAGAAATGATCGAAAAGCTGTATGAGAATCTCGGAGTATCCGCGTATGTGGAGACGCCTTCCGCTCTTGAACTCGAAAACCCGCCCGAGCGCGCTCTCATGAGCGTCATTGTCATCAATCACCTGGACTTTGCTTACCTGGAAGTCGAGCGCTACGGACAAGACCTGCTCCGGCAACTGAGGGCCACGGTCAAGCAACTCGCCCGGGACAAAATAGAAGTCATGAGCCTGCTTCTGAATCTTTCCGATCCGCACACCGCGTCCTTTGTTCGCGATTTGGAGCGGGAGGGCTTCTTTTTTGCCGGCATACTTCCCGGCGCGTTTAAGAACGGCGACGCCTTGATCCTTCAGTGGCTCGCCAATGTGGAGATTGACTACGACCGGATCGAGCTTGAATCCGATATAGCCAAGGAATTGCGAGATTACATTCGAGCCCGTGACCCTAATTTGATCTCATGAGTGCGAACCGAACCATTGAGACATGCCTTTTCGAACAAATGCCCTCGAAGGCCCTTGTGCGGCGAGTCATGATGAGTGAGCTAATCCTGGTCGTGAGTCTATGGACCGGGCTTTGTTGCGCCGCTGAATATCATGTCAACGCCCGTCATCCTTCGGCGGACGATTCGAACTCCGGAACAATCGAACGTCCTTGGAGAACCTTATCAAAGGCTAACGCGACTGTTCAGCCCGGAGACACGGTATCTATTCATCGAGGCCGATACGCCGAATCCATAGCCCCCGTCGCGTCAGGAGAGCCTTCACAGCCCATCATGTATCGGGCGCACAAAGACGATCGAGTCATACTTGACGAAAATCCCGATTCCGCAGCCTGCGTCAACCTGGGAGGCCGCTCGCACATCGTGGTGAAAGGGTTTAAAGTTGACCGCCCGGGCAAGAACTATCCCGCATACGCCCGAATGGTGGGAACGCAACATTGTGTGATTGAGGACTGCGAATTCGCAGGGAGCCGCCTGGCGTACCACGGTGTCTTAATGGAAGAAGACCGGAACGGCCGGCCCTGCATGTACAACACATTCCGTAATGTATCCTTGCGAGGCTGCGCCGGCGATATCGTGCTACTCCGGGGAGATGCGCATCACAATCTCTTTGTGAATTGCAGCCTCTCCGATAAGGGGTCGGATCGTTCGCACGCGAACCTTATGTTGCACGGGATGCGTCCCCACGGTCAGTCTCCTCGGTTCAATGCGTTTTTTCAATGCGTCTTCTCGGCTGTTCATCATCATGCTGTAAATCTAGCGGGAGGCGCCCATCGAAATATCTTTCACGGATGTATTCTCCGGAATGCCAACAAGGACGCCAATGCCATGCAAATGGCCGGATCGGACAATATCTTCCGCTTTTGTCTCGTAATCGATAATCGAGGGCGCCTAAAAATAGACGACAATACCTTTTCTCTGTACACCACCAGAGATCAATTCTTTGAAAGAGGCGGCTTCCACACCTATTCAACCGCGACCGGAAACCGTATCTACAATAATACTTTTACCGGCAATCTCGGATACGCGGTCACTTCATTCTACTGGCCTGCCGACGATGACTTTCCTTATCGAATCGGAGACAACGTCTTTCTGAACAATATTTTCGCATTCAACGGTCGGAAACGCCAGGGCATGGAGATCTATTACAACAACGCGCGTGGCAAGATATCCGGAGACCTGTGGGCAAACAACCTGATCGGAACAAAAAAAGGAGAAGAGGTGATTCACCTGGGATCAAGCATTATGTCGCCAACGGAAGCCGAAACCGCCATCACTTTTGCCTCATTCCAGCGAAACATCCAAGGTGACCCACTCTTTGAAAACCCTGCGAACGGCAGTTATCGACTTAAAGCGGGGTCTCCCTGCATAGACGCGGGGCGGCCGCTCACATATGCCGTAGCGGACGGATCGGGCACGGTTTTGACCGTCAAAGACGCCACCTTCTTTTGTGATGGGTTCGGCGTCATGGATGGCGACCTTATACTCGTGGGTCGGAATCAGCCTGTGAGGGTTACTGCGGTTCTCGACGGGCAGCGCCTTCAAATCGACAGATCCATAGTGTGGAAATCGTCCGACCCCGTTACTCTGCCGTACAAGGGCGCGGCCCCCGACATCGGCGCGTTAGAATACGAGGAATGACGAATCGTTCGTCGCTTCCGCAAAGAATATGGTTGATCGAGAGACTCACGGAGATGTATGCTCTTAGATAGAGCGAAACCAGCTTCTTGAGCAGTTCGACGGCGGTGTTACTTCACCGTTGGGCATGGCGCGAAGCGATTCCAGGCCTCTCCTTGGGGTCGAGTATCCCGTGCCGCCACGGGTCATCGAGCGAACAACTTGTGAAGCGGCAAGGCAGTTTCATAATCCCGGATAATTGCCGGTCCTGCAATTACTACATTCGCTCATCAGCATCAGTTCCGAAAGAAGCGTGGAGGTGGCGAAGCCATGGAAGCCTGGTGGCAAGGAATCAGCGCTCTCAACAAGGCATTCGCGGTTTCGGCCCTGGCCTTCAGCGTTCTTTTCATCTGGCAGATTATCGTAATGATCTTTGGCATGGACACCAATGGTCACGACCATGTCACGGATTCAAGCGTGGATCATGGCGGCGGGGATCACCACGTTCACGGCGGCGCGGATCATGCCCACGGACATGATGGGGAGGCGGTCACCTTTACTTTGGTGTCCATTCGCTCACTCATCGCGTTCGGCATGCTCTTCAGTTGGGCGGGTACGCTGTATCTAGCCGGCGGTGTGTGGCCTGTGCTTGCGATCTGTTACAGTATCGCATGGGGCTTGGCCGCGATGTTTGCCGTATCGTTCTTGCTGTACTGGCTGCTTCGTCAGGAAGAGCACGGCAATGCGTCGGTCTGGAGCGCTATCGGCGAAGAGGGCACGGTGTACATGAACATTCCACCTAAAGGCGCGGGCAAGATACGGGTCATGGTGAGCGGCGCGATCAGCTTTGTGAACGCTCGTTCGCGCGACGGAGAGCCGGTGCCGGCCGGCGCCAAAGTGAGAGTGGTCGGCGTTCTGGACGACACTCTGGTGGAGGTTGAACGAATCTCGAATCCCGAGGAGGCGTGAGATGGTCACGGCATTCGGCTTGACAGCCATTTTGGTCCTGATTCTCTGTCTGCTTTTGTGGGTGTTCATCCGCCGATACAAACGATGTCCATCCAATCGGATTCTGGTTGTCTACGGCAAGACCGGTCAAGGAGCCGCCAAGTGCGTTCACGGCGGCGCATCGTTCGTATGGCCTGTTCTGCAATCCTATGAATGGCTGGATCTGGAACCGTTCGTGGTTCCCATAGAACTGACCAACGCTCTTTCTCAGGAGAACATCCGCGTCTCGGTGCCGACTACGGTGACTGCTGCGATCAGCACTGAGGAAGGTATCATGCAGAATGCCGCGGTGCGACTGCTGGGGCAGACTATCGAAGAAGTGCAAAAGCAGGCGCAGGACATCATACTCGGCCAAATGCGAGCGGTGATCGCGACCTTGAGGATTGAGGAAATCAACCGGGACCGGCAGGCGTTCATGGCCAAAGTGAATGATGCGGTTTCCGTGGAATTGGAGAAGATCGGTCTATCTGTTATCAACGTGAACATCAAGGATATCGAAGACGATAGCGGGTACATTAAGGCCCTTGGTCGCAAGGCGGCGGCCGAAGCGGTCAATCAGGCGCTCATCGACGTGGCTGAACAGGAAAAGCTCGGCAAAATAGGTGTTGCGGAACGAGAGCGTGACCAGCGTAAGGCCGTGGCTGCGGCCAATGCCGCGGCAGTAGTGGGCGAGGCCGAAGCGGAACGAGATAGACGAAAAGCCGTGGCCGTGGCAGAGGCCGGCGCTGCGGTGGGTGAAGCCGAAGCCGGACGTGATCGCCGCCAAAAAGTGTCGCTGCTCGACGCGGAGGCCGTGGAGACCGAAACTTTGGCCAATGGGAAGAAGGCTGGGTTCCAGGCCGGTCAGAAGGTTGCAGAAGAGGAAGCGAGAGGCAAAGGCCAGACCGCTGCGGTGCAGGCGGACGCGTCGATTCGCGTCGCGCAAGAGGACGCGCAGCGGCTCGCGGAAGAGGCTCGCGCCCGCCGCGAAGAGGCCAGGCTCAAGGCCGAAGTAGTTGTGCCTGCCGAAGCCGAGCGCCAGAAGGCTGTTGTGAACGCCGAAGCCGAGCGGCAAAGAAAAGTGCTGGTGGCGAAAGGCGAAGCGGAATCGGTCCTGGTGAAAATGCAGGCCGAAGCTCAAGGCACACAGGCCCAGTTGGACGCCAAAGCCGCGGGTTACAAGGCTCTGGTGGAATCGTGCGCTTCAGATCCCTCATCAACCGCTGTGTTGCTCCTGATCGAAAAGCTCACGGATCTCACACATATTCAGGTGGAAGCGGTCAAGAATCTGCCCATTGAAAAGGTCGTTGTCTGGGACGGAGGTGGCGACGGGGGCCTTTCGGATCTTGGACGCCGCTTGCTCGGAGTGCTCCCGCCTATACACGAGTTGGCCAAGACAGCGGGACTGGAACTTCCGGAATTTCTGGGGAGAGCTGCGGAGAAGGCGCCGTCAAAGCCCGCGTCTGCGAAGAGCTCGGAAGCTTAGCAGCCTACTGCATAGACGTTTTCGCGCATTTGGTAGGCGCCGGCCTCTGTGCTGGCGTATTTTGCGATAATAAGGAACGACGTGAGCTGCGCCACACGCGACCAGACCGCAAGCGATGCGGTTCGCCCTCGTAACGCGGGCCCTCCGCATCCTACGGCTTATTCCTGCCGGCTATGTTTCTTTCTTGGCGAAATGGCGCGGGTAGAGTCTTCTGTGACATTCCGGGCAAATGCCGTGAGTGAAGTCTGCTTCGGTGTGATCTGAAATGTAGTCTTCCAGCTTGACCCAACTGCCGCTTTGGTCGCGGATACTCTTGCAATTCATGCAGATTGGAAGCAGTCCTCCCAGGTTCTTTACGAGACACTTCTCCAGCGCTCGAATCCGTTGACTGAACATCTTGAGCAATTCCATCGCGATGGACGAGTTTTTCTCGATAGCCTCGCACAAGCCTTTCTGATCGATACACAGGACGCTGGTTGCCTTTCTCGCAACAACGGTCGCTGACCGGGCAAGGTTATCGATCAGGGCCATCTCGCCGAAGTATTCTCGTATTCCCATCGTGGCAAAAGTTTTTTCGTTGGGCGCGCCCCGGTCCTTGATCACATCGATCGCGCCTTCGAGGATCACGAATAGTCGAGCGTCCGTTTCTCCTTCTCTGATTATCTCCTCGCCGGCTTGGTATTCCTGCCTTTCGGCATGATCAAGGACTCTCCGGAGTTCGTCGCGAGAAAGCCGTGAGAATATGGGAACCTGAGCCAAAAATTCGAGTTCTGTGGTCATTGCGCAGGTGTTCTTGGATGATATGCGCTTGCGGCCGCTGGGATCCCCCCTTCTGCCATAACAAAGGGGTACGCTTCAATCCTCGGTTTTCCAGTTCCTGATTCGTTCGATGCGCTCTCTTGGGAAGTTCATCTCTTCTGCCGCGTCGAGGACAATCTTCCGGTAATCTCTTGTGGGCCAGACGTCCGTGCGGTCTCCCTTGTTGGGCTTTGCGGTATAGACCCACGCATCCACCTTCTGGTTGTCCGTCATCCGAACTACTGAAAGGCGTTTCTCTCCTCGTGAATAAAAGACCGGATGCCCTTCCTTGCGATCGAATGCCTTTAGCAGTGGCTCTTCGAACTCGATGAGCACTCCCCACACGATGGATTTCTCTTTTCGCTGAAGATTGGCAGAGCCTCCTCGTCTCTTGGAGGAATAGTAATTCCAGACAAGATCGTACCCTTCCAATGCGGCGGGCCACCGGTTCAACACCAGAGATGAATCAAAACCGTTACTTTCCAGCCACGAGCGCAAATCGGAGCTGTTCATGGTGGAACCGTACGCAAATACGAAGTCAGTGCTCATTCGCTAATTTCCCTGTGGAACAGTATAAGCGGCTGAGACAACTTACTCATCTCGATTGTCAAACACCCGCTTGGTTTTGCGTTCACTCCTGGGGAGTGACGAGTAGTCTACTATTTCTATATCCGGCGTGACAAGGAGCTTCTTTCTCAGCTCTTCCCGAACCGTGGCAGCGAGCCGGGCATCAGCGCCGTTGTCGGCTCCCGCGTTTCTTTCCACTCTCACCGTCATAATATCTTTGCCATCTGCCGAGCGCTGGAGCACCACCTGGTACTCGCTTGCGATGCCCGGCAGGTTGCTGAGCACGCTGTCTATCTGACCGGGATAAATATTCACCGCTCGGAAGATGAACATGTCATCGGACCTGCCCAAAATCCTGTCATGTCGCGGGATCAGGCGGCCGCAACCACACTCTCCCGGTATGACGGCCGAAAGGTCCCGTGTGCGGTATCGGATGAGAGGCACAGCCTCCTTTTGGAGCGTGGTGACAACCATTTCCCCAACTTGGCCGTCCGGAACCGGTTTCAGCGTCTCCGGATCGAGTATCTCCACAATGTAATAATCCGCCCAATAGTGCATCCCTTGATGGGCCGAACATTCGAGGCCGGTTCCAGGGCCGTACAACTCGGTCATGCCGGGAATGTCGAACATGTGCTCCAGACCCAAGCCTTCCCGAATGCGTGTCCTCATGGCGTCAGACGACCGTTCGGATCCGTAGATCATCTTCTTGAGCGCTATTTTATCCCTCATGCCTCGCCTCTGGACTTCTTCGGCCAGGAGCAGCCCCATAGATGCGGTGCAGCAGATGACCGTGCTCTGGAAGTCCTGGAGGAATTCCATCTGCATATCCAAATTCCCGGGGCCCGCGGGAACAGCGAGCGCTCCGAAACGCTCGCACCCGAGCTGGAAGCCCGCGCCTGCCGTCCAGACTCCGTATCCCACGCAGATTTGCACCCGATCTTCCCGCGTAAGCTCCGCCATTTCGTAGCAGCGGGCAAAGAAATGGGTCCAGTCATCCACGTCCTTTTGGGTGTAACAAAGCACCTTGCGCTTGCCGGTGGTTCCTGAGGACGCGTGGAGTCGGACCACCTTACTCATGGGCACACACAGAAGCGGGAACGGATAGCCCGCGGCAAGGTCTTTGGCTGTTGTGAACGGGAGCGATTGCAAGTCATCCAGGCTTCGGATTGCGTCCGGATTGACGCCCGCTTCGTCCAGTTTAGCCCGATAAACCGGAGAGCCGTCATACGCGTGGCGCACGGTCCATTGAAGGCCCTTGAGCTGAATGTCAGCCAGCTCGTCATACGAATGATACGTGGGCATAAAGGTTGTCATGAAAACGCCTTCACAGTGTTGGCGGTGGGTTCTATCGCTTCAGGAATCCCCCTGTATCCCCTTCAAGAAAGGGGGTAAAGCGCTTCATTCCCCCTTTTCTAAAGGGGGGCCGGAGGAGTTTTCCTTGGGATAACAGAGCGCATACTAGGGAACAGTTATTACAGAGGCTTTACCGGCCGCGAACTCCTGATCTTCTTGGTTTCGTCCTTGATCACCTGAAAAGTCTCCGGATCCACCGCTACCCCGTAGTCGCGGCGAGCGGATTCCAGAGAGATGATCCCGTTTCGCACTTCCTGCGCCACCTTTTGAGGGGGACGAGCGAACGGATCTCCGTATCCACCGCCTCCACCAGCTTGTTGGAAGTAGACGGTCCCTTTCGGAACCCCTTCGATCAGATCCTTAGTGGTGCAAAGGTAATATCTGCCGTCAGGATAGGTAAGCTCTATCTTGTTCAGAGTGCCGTCCCTTCCGCCATGGGCCCCCCGCGCGGGCTCCACGTCCCCGTCGCCAAACGTGACCACCTTCGTGCTATCCGATCCGATCACGAACTCGGTCTCAACCCCGAGGCCACCCCGCCACTGCCCGGGACCTGCCGAGTCCTGCCAATATTCGTGCTTAAGCAACAAATGGGGCGTTTGTTGCTCGAACATCTCGTAATCCTGATCGAGGACACCGCCCGACGCGTCGATCATCCCGATGTGATCGTATCCGTCAAAACCCCTGATCGCGCCGGAGCCTCCCTTAAGCCCCATGAATCCGATATCCACATAGGGGGTCTTTTTCCGAGGGTCGATTCCCGTGGTCAGCGAACAGAGGAGCTCGTTCCACTCGGCTGTCACCCTGTCGGGGATGACAGGTCCCAGAGCCCTCATGATGGCGTCCGCATTGTTGGGGCACAGATGGTTCCCGTAGGTGGTGGCCGCGGGATAGGCCGCGTTCAGGATGGTCCCCACAGGAATGATGATCTTGATGGGTCGGACCATCCCGTCGTTGTGCGGAATATCGGGATTGACCATCTGAAGGAAGGTCAGCACCGTCGCGGAAGCGCTGGACGTGTACGTGCCGTTGACGAAGCCGGTCGTCTGAGCGTCCGTCTCAGAGTAGTCAAAGCTGATCTCTTCGTCCTCCACCGTGATTTTCACTCTAATGGTGTACTCTGAACCGGGATTCTTCCCGTCGTAATAGCAGGTCGATTCCCCGTGATACACGCCGTTCGGGATGGAACGAAGCTCCGCGCGCATCATCTTTTCCGTGGAGTTGAACAGATATTCTTTATGCGCTTCAAAGGTTTCCAGTCCGTATCGCTCCACGATTCGCAGCAAACCCCGTTCACCCACCACGCAAGATCCGATTTCGGCCTTCATGTCTTCCGCCACGATGTCCAGCCTGATATTGGCGAAGATCAGGTCCCACACGTCTTTGCGCAGTTTCCCTTTCTCGTAGACCTTGACCGGAGGTATGCGGAGCGCCTCTTGCCACACCTCTGTCGCGTTGGGGTTGTACCCGCCCTGGACCGCTCCGCCGATGTCCGCCTGATGGCCTTTACACGCAGCCCATCCGACTAGGGTGTCTTTGTGAAATATCGGTTTGTACGCCGCGACATCATTGTTCTGATTGCCCATAGAGAAGACATCGTTGTGGAAGATCACGTCGCCGGGATAGATCTCGTCGCCAAAGTACTTGACGATATACTCGCAGACCGGCCCGAGGGAAAACGAAAGGATAGGGAGATTCTCCGTCTGTTCCAGCATCTTGCCTTTTGCGTCGTACAGGCCGGTCACGAAGTCCTTTGCTTCGCAGAGAATGGGCGAGCGGGTAGTCATGGTGAGCGCGATGCTCATCTCCTCAGTGATGGATTTGAGGCGCCGCTGGAGAATCGAGACCAGGACTTTGTCGATCTGGACACTCATGCGAGAATCCTCCTTTTCACCTCATCCTCACGATCTTTCAAATACATGGTGAAGCTGCCGTACCGGTCCGTGAGCACATTGAACTCTCCGGTCACGAAAGTGGTGGTGTTTACCTGCTCGATGATCGCAGGCCCCTCGATGCGGTTGCCGAATCTCAACGCGAGGCCGTCAAAAACCGGAACCTTGCGAAATTCCTTCTGGAGCGGCATGAACGCTTCGCGGTCCTTTTTGTGCGCTCGGGAAGGATCTTCACCTGCGAAATCCTGCTGCTGGAACTCCGGCTTCTCGGTCTGACCGATGCAAACAACTCTCATGTTGATCAGCTCTACCGGCGTGCCTTCTTCCTCCAGCGAGTAGCCGTACAGGGCGTTGTGCGCAGGATGGAACTTGGCAGCCATCGCGAGCACGTTGAATAGCCCGACTTCCTCTGCGGAAACTTCCACTTCGACCTCGTGGTACTGCTTCACGTACCTGAGATCGAGTGAGAACCGATAGACGATTTCGGACTCCTTGATCCCCTCGGAGACGAGGAGGTCGGTTCCTTCCTTCTTCATTTCCTCAAAGAGCCGCTGGAAGGTCTTCTTGCTGGCATCCTTCAACAGCGCCGGGTACGTTCGGACAAAATTATGCTTTAGATCGGACATGAGCATGCCCGCGGCGCAGAAGATCGAAGATTCCCGCGGAACAATCAACACCGGGTTTTCCAGTTCACGGGCGATCATGCATGCGTGGTTGGGGCCCGCGCCTCCTGCCACCACCAGCGGGAAATCCCTCGGATCCTGTCCGTGCTGGACCGCGACCTCTCGCACGGCAGCGGCCATGTTCACATTGATCACTCGGTACATGCCGGCTGCGGCTTCATACAGGTCGTATCCAAGGGGTTGGCCGATTCTTTCCAGGATCGCCGTCTCGGCCTTGTGCTTGTAGAGCTTCATACGACCGCCCGCGAAGTAGTCCGGATCCAGGTACCCCAGGATCAGGTCCGCGTCCGTGCAAGTGGGTTCTTCACCACCCAGCCCGTAACATGCAGGCCCCGGATCGGACGAGGCGCTCTGCGGGCCCATTCTCAAGAGACCGCCTTCGTCTATCCAGCCGATGGAGCCGCCACCCGCGCCGATGGTCACCACGTTGAGCATGGGGAGCGCCAATCTGAGCCTGCTGATCTCACCCACCGTGGTGGTAAACGGCCGCGCGTCCTTGATCAGAGCGCAATCAAAGGACGTGCCCCCCATGTCCATGGTGATCGAGTCGTCATATCTTTGGATTCCCGCGTACACGATCCCTGCCACCGGACCGCCCGCGGGACCGGAAAGCAATGTAGTGGCCGCGTTTTCCATGGCCACCCGCGGGGAAACCACGCCTCCATTGGATTGCATGATGAGCAGCACGTTGGGGAAACCCGCCTCATCGAGCTTCTTGAGGAGATTCTCCAGGTACCGTCTTAGAATAGGTCCCACGTACGCGTTGAGCGCTGTGGTGGAGACCCGATCGTAGAATCGTATGGATGGCAGCACATCCACCGACGCGGAGAGGTAGGCGTGGGGCATGAGCTCTCGCACGATGTTTGCCGCTCGATCTTCGTGGTCGCGGTTCGCGAATGAGTTCATGAAGCAGATGGCGACGGCTTCGACTCCTTCTTTCTTGAGCTGCTCAACGTTGGATCTTACTTCCGCCTCATCCAACGGGGTGATTTCCTTTCCGGCGTAGTCCAGCCTGCCCGTTACCGGCAGACGCAAATACCGTGGCACGAGCGGCGTAGCATTGGCGTAACGGTTATTGTACTGCTCCTCCCGGATACCTCGGCGCATTTCCAAAGCGTCTCTTACGCCCCGGGTGGTGATCAGCCCGGTCTTTGCCCCACGATAGGTGAGAACCGCATTCGTGGTGACCGTAGTTCCGTGAACAATCACGTCCACGGCGTGGAGAAAGTCCTTCAGCGTCATTCCTTCATCGCGGGCCATATCCGAGATGCCCTGCATGGTGGCGATGGACGGGTCTTTCGGAGTTGATAGCACTTTGTACGTGCGGGATTGGCCGTCGGAGCGCGTGAGGAGGAAGTCAGTAAACGTGCCGCCTACGTCGATGCCGATCTTGAATCTCATGGCAACCCCTTGAATGCGCAGGAGAGAGCTGTGTATCCATGCGGCCGGAGAGCCTCAAATACTAGAATGAACACCGCTGATTGTCAATCTTTCCCTGCGCTTGAGGGCTTCGCAGAATCCGAGAAGAGCCGTGGAGCCGCTCTGGGCAAAAAAGGGTTTCCCTTGGCCTCGGTTAAGGCTATTCTCGTATCGTGTCGAGGTCTCGTGTTACCGAGGATTCGGCTATCCTGTTGAGAGGCATGTAAATCAATAGTTGGTGACCCAAAGAACAGCGTCGTAGATTGTTGACTCGCGTCCTCAAACGGGCCGGGTCAACAGGAGTAAGACATGCAGCCCGCTTCTCTCCGCTACATCTGCATACACGGTCATTTTTATCAGCCGCCGCGGGAGAATCCCTGGCTTGAAGAGATCGAAGTCCAGGATTCCGCCTATCCCTGGCATGATTGGAACCAACGAATCGCAGAAGAATGCTACACGCCGAACACGCACGCGAGGATATTCGACTCGCAAGACTGGTTAGTCGATATCGTCAACAACTGTGAGCATATCAGCTTCGACTTCGGGCCCACGCTCCTCCCTTGGCTCGAAAGGCATGCCCCGGACACATACCAGGCCATACTCGAAGCGGACGCAACAAGTCGTAAGACTCGATCGGGTCACGGCAACGCCCTCGCGCAAGCCTTTCATCACACCATACTCCCATTAGCAGCCACGAGAGATAAGGCGACCCAGATCCTTTGGGGAATTAGAGATTTCGAGCATCGATTCGGACGAGATCCCGAAGGAATGTGGTTACCCGAGACCGCGGTCGATGTTGAGACCCTAGAAATTCTGGTCCGTAACGGTATCCGCTTCACCATACTTGCGCCCCGTCAAGCCCGGCGGTTTCGGGAATCGGCCCGCGGTCAGTGGGTGACTGTGGACGGAGCGAGGATCGATCCGACAAGGCCCTATGTCTGCAACCTTTCGCAAGGCCGGAGTATTGCGCTGTTCTTTTATGACGGTCCCATTTCCCAAGCGATCGCGTTCGAGCGCCTGCTCGACAGCGGCGAGGATTTCAAGAACCGCCTGCTCGCGGCGTTTTCGGACAGCCGCGCTTGGGACCAACTTGTCCATATAGCAACAGATGGTGAATCGTACGGCCACCATCACCGATTCGGCGAGATGGCGCTGGCTTATACGATCTCCCGACTCTACGAAGAGCCTGGCGTGCAACTGACCAACTATGGAGAATTCCTCGAGAAGTTCCCACCTGCAGCCGAGGTGGAGATTGTTGAGCGCTCGGCCTGGAGCTGCGCTCACGGCGTGGGCCGCTGGAAGGAGGATTGTGGATGCAACGTGGGCCACAAACCCGGCTGGGACCAGAAGTGGCGTGTTTCACTCAAGAGGGCTATGGATCTGCTGCGCGATCGAGTCGACCCAATCTACGCTCGATTGGCGCAAGATTTTCTCAAAGATCCGTGGCAAGCCCGCGACGACTACGTTTCCGTGCTGCTCCACAAGCGCGGGAACCTGGACAGCTTCCTCCAGCGCCATCAGAGCCGGCCCCTGGAAGAAAACGACAAGGTTGCGGCGCTCAAGCTGCTGGAATTGCAGCGTAACCGTATGATGATCTATACGAGTTGCGGCTGGTTTTTTGACGACATCCTGGGCATCGAAACCCTCCAAATCCTCAAGTACGCGGCCCGTGTCCTCCAACTTGCCGAATCCTTCGATCCAAAACTGGAGGACGATTTCCTGAACGAGCTTTCCAACACCCGGAGCAATCAACGGCCGTTCCTGAGCGGAGACGAAATCTTCGTCCAAAAAGTGTGGCCCCAAAAAGTTGAACTGCCCAAGGTCGCCGCGCACGCGACGATCTTGTCCGCGTTCGAGGATCTCCGAGAAAATTCCGACCTGTACTGCTACCGCGTTCACATCCAGGATTCGACCAGGGAAAAGGCGGGAGACCGGTTGTTGCTGATCAGCCGCATGTCCCTTTTAGACACCGTGACGATGGAGAGCAGCTCGTTTGCGTCAGCCCTGCTGTATCTGGGGGGCGCTGATTTGAGATGCTCCGTAAAGGGCGTGGCGGGAGTGGACGACTACGCGGCATTGAAGAACGGGCTGGTCCAATTGTTTCAACGGCAGTCGTCAACCGAACTGATCCGAACGTTGGATACTCATTTTCCCGGAGCTTATTTCGCGCTTCCCGATCTTTTCGTCGAAGAGCGATCCCGCATCATCCATCGGGTCACACGAATGATGTACGAAGAGCAGGCAGGGCTCTTTGAGGACTTCTATGAAAAAAACAAAGAATTCATTGCCTTGATCATGGAGACCGGTATCGAAATCCCTGATACCTTCTTTGCAGCCGCTCGATTCGTCTTGAACCGTCGCCTGCATCACGAACTCGCCAAGCTCGCCAAAGCCGTGTTTCCTGATGGGCTGCAGCAAATCCTGGAAGAGGCTCGATCCTGGCGCATTACTTTTGACACCGCGTCCGCGGAAAAGCTGATCAGGTCGCGAATCATCGACCTGCTATCAAAACTGGGCGAATCGCCCTGGCAGGAGACAGCGCCCGAGCACGTGCTCCGTTTTCTCGATCTGTGCCGTGATCTGGAAATCGCCGTCCAACTGGGTGAAGCCCAGATCGTCTTTTTCAGGATTGTAAAGCTGTTGCAAAGCAACGGCCAAGAACTCCCTGCGGCATTCCCCGAACTCGCCCGCCGACTAAAGGTCCGCATAAACCAGGAGCGCTGACACCGAAGCGATATTTGGAGTCCTTACCAAACAGGCTATCAACGGTGCGAGCCGCTCGTTGACATCTAGCCACCTCGGATGATATGGTTAGCCATATGAAGACTACCATTCAGATACCGGACAGCTTATTGGAGGAAGCTCGCGAGGTGGCAGCGGAGGAGCGCACCACGTTAAAAGCTCTTGTAGAAGAAGGGCTACGCCGCATCATTGCCGACCGCAAGAAACGGACACCTTTTCGCCTGCGAGATGCAAGCTTCAAAGGCGATGGATTGCAGGCCCATCTGACGGGAGCGTCCTGGGAAAAGATCCGCGAGCTTACCTATGAAGGGAGAGGAGAATGATTGCGGTGGACACAAACATCCTCGTCTATGCCCACCGCTCAGATTCGCTGTGGCATGACGCCGCGTACGCCCGAGTTCTGGAATTAGCGGAAAGTGGCTCGCCGTGGGCCATTCCCTGGCCGTGCATGCACGAGTTTGTTGCCATTGTGAGCCACCCTCGGATTTATGCGCCGCCAACTCCTTTGGACCAAGCAATCAATCAGGTTAGCGCGTGGCTCGAATCGCCCAGCCTCGTTTTACTCTCAGAGTCCGATACGTATTGGCCTCAACTTCGGTCCGTTCTCGAAAGCGCCCGCGCGTCCGGACCGCAGATACATGATGCCCGGATTGTCGCCTTGTGCCGACACCACGGAGTAAGAGAACTCTGGACTGCGGATCGGGACTTTAGTCGATTCCCGCGCCTGAATATCCGAAATCCCCTTGTGGCCCACTGAAGGGTTCGCACCTCTTGCGAAGAGCCTTCCCGGACATCCCTCATAGAAATCCATTCCTCTGCAATCACGCTACCTTCAGGGCCCTATCGGTTCATGGGTTGCGATGGGAAAAGTGGGACTGGGGCGGTCAAAGAGCCCCAGCAACTCCTTGAGCTTTTCTTTGGCGCCCTGGGTTCGGACTTCACCCGTCGTTTCCAGGAGCTCCAACGGAACCATGCCGGAGAGGAGCTTCAGGAGCCCAAGCCTTGAGAGCGAAAGCGTTACGTCAGCCTGTGGACTGGATCCCTTCTTATAGCTGAGAACCGCGTTCCGTAAAGTCGTTACGTACTTTTCCCCCGAATCGGTGAAGTCCCAGTTGATTACGCTCTGTTTGCCGAAAGCCCTTGGGCCGTTTAGCCTCACGGACAGAGCGTCCAACAGGTCGGTGTACGGGATCGCCATGATAAATGCGCCACGTCCCTCGGCGCTTCCGCCTTTTTCCGATTGGACACCCTCTCGTAGCTCATAAGCCGCGGTGAGGTACGCGTTGCGCCAGGTGGCGTTCTCGGTCTGGTAGCCGAGCTGGTTGAATGCTGCGGCTGCCAGCTCGCGAGCCTTCTTGTTCGCGGGTTCGGCCCAGACGACATAATCGAGCACTTGGGCTACCCACCGATACTGCCCCTGATCAAAGGCTTTCTGAGCTTTGCCGATCACCGCGTCGGCGCCGCCCATGTATTCGACCATCAGTTTACCGGTTTCTCGAGGCGGGAGCGGATCGAGGTTCGCCGGATTCCCGTCGTACCACCCGAGGTAAAGGCTATAGATGCCCTTCACGTCGTGCTTAACGTGGCCGTAGTAATTCCGGAGGGGCCATTTTACCGCGAGGCTCGGGGGCAGCTCGATCAGTTCCGCGATTTCGCCAGGCTTGTATCCCTGATTCATGAGCCGCAGAGTCTGGTCATGCACGTACCTGAGCGCATCAATCTGGTTGTTCATGTGCTCACGCACGTTGTCTTTGCCAAAACAGGGCCAGTTGTGGCCTGCGATCAACACTTCAGCGTCCTCGAATCGGAGCCCTTGTTCTATTGAATCGGCCCAGGCCCGGGCATCCCGGGTGCGTGCGCCGCGAATGGTGTATATGTTGTGAATTGTGTGAAAACAATTGTCCGCGATGTACAGGGTTTTCTTCTGCGGCAGGTACACATGCATATTGGCAGGGGCTTCACCAGGCGCGAGCTGAAACACAAGCTCCACACCGTCCACTTCCATGCGCGCGGCCTGTTCTTCGATGACTTGCGTCGGGGCAATAATGCTACCGGTCCCCGCCTCCGCGGTCTTGCCTGCGCCCGCGTCTATCTGACCTTTCGGTCCTCGCTCGAGCAGGTTGCCGTACATGTACATGGCTCGTCGGCTCATCACATTTCCCGCGAGCACATTCTCGCTCATTGCCGCTTCCATGAATCCCTTGGGAGCGATGATGCGCGTTTTTCCGCTCTTGACGTCTTCTTCGGACGTCACTCCTTTGACTCCGCCAAAATGATCGATATGAGAATGGGAGTAGATCACCGCGACCACCGGCTTCCGGCCCACGTGGCGGAATACCAGAGCCAGGTTGTTTTTCGCGTTTTCCACGCTTATATGGGGGTCGAAGACGATATATCCCGTCTTGCCTTCTATGATTGTCATGTTGGAGATGGACTGGCCTCGGACCTGGTACACTCCGTCAGTGACTTTGAAGAGGCCGTGAATCGAGTTGAGCACAGCGTGACGCCATAAGCTGGGGTTCACCGTCAGAGGCGCCTCTCCCTTGAGAAACCCGTCGTATTCCTTGTTGCTCCAGATAACATTGCCCGCTGCGTCTTTCAGGACCAGCTCCTGGTCGGTCGCGATAAAGCCGCGCCGGGCGAATTCCTCATCTTGTTTGTCTTCCCATTTCAGCGCAGGACTCTTGAGCACAGCCGTATTCGCATCCTTGGTGAAACCGGTCGCCTCCGGCCCATCAGACTGCGCGAAGGTAAACCCGGAGGCTGAGGTGACAATGCCCAAACAGGCAGTCACCAAGAATGTTTTCCGAATGAAGCCGAAAATCACCATATTCTCGCCTTTCGGTTGATGTTTGGGGCCGGATCGCGTCGCCGTTTCTACCGATTCCCGTCTCGGAGTTGTTGCCGAATCACCTTCTTGTCCATCTTACCCACACTGGTCTTGGGTATCTCTTCCACAAAATAGATCCGATCGGGTAGGGCCCATTTGGAAATGACGCCTTCCACAACGAACTGCTCCAGAAAGCTCTTCAAATCTTGAGGCGTGGTGGAATCCTTATAGTTGTCTTTCAGCGCCACGAGCGCGACCGGCCGCTCACCCCACTTTTCGTCCGGCACGCCCACCACCGCCGATTCGGACACGGCTTCATGGCGACTGAGCAGGCTTTCCAGCGCAAGAGAAGATATCCACTCGCCGCCGGTCTTGATTGCGTCTTTCAGCCGGTCCGTGATGAGCACGAAACCCTGCTCGTCCATCACCGCGACATCGCCCGTATGCAACCATCCATCACGCCACAATTCCTCGGATCGCTCCGGAGCTTGGAAGTAGCCTTGCGTGCACCACGGGGCGCGCACAACAATTTCCCCCGGGGATTTTCCGTCTTTAGGCGCTTGCCGCCCCTCCTCGTCGATGACTCGCAAGTTCACCAACGGAAGAGGAAAGCCTGTTTTGGTGCGAAAATCGAGCTGTCCTTCCGCGTCCCAGTTCATCATGAACGGCTTGAGATTCGCCAATGTGAGAATCGGGCATGTCTCGGACATGCCATACCCGTGGAACACATCGATCCCTATATCCAGGAGCCGCTTGGCCAACCCTCTCGGAAGAGCCATTCCGCCGGTGTTGACCTTCCAGCCGCGTAGATCAACGTCAGCCGCAGCCGGATCATTAATCAGCATGTGCAGGATCGTGGGAACGCAGTGGGAAAAGGTCACCTTTTCTCTTCGAATCAGTTCCAAGATGCGGGATGGAATGTATCTGCCCGGATACACCTGCTTGGCGCCCAGCAGGGTCGCGACGAAAGGAAATCCCCACGCATGGACATGGAACATGGGCGTAATCGGCATGTACACGTCACCGGATTGGAACCGCCCCGGAGCTGTGTAACCAGACACCGCGACCGCAACTCCCAGCGTGTGCAAGACCAATTGTCTGTGACTGAAATAGACGCCTTTGGGTTCGCCGGTAGTTCCCGTTGTGTAGAAGGTTGTGGCCTGAGCGTTCTCATCAAAGTCAGGGAACGGAAATGAAGGGTCCGCAGACGCAAGCAGCTCCTCGTATTCCGTCGAAATCGGGAGCGACGTCTGTGGTTTTTCCGGTCCGTCCTTCACGAGAATAAAGAGCTTGACCGTCTTGAGTTGCGGAGCGATGCTCTCCAAGATAGGGACGAAATCCTCGTGGACCAGAACAGCATCGTCCTGGGCGTGATTCATGGTAAAGAGGATTTGTTCAGGCGAAAGCCGGACATTGACCGTGTGCAGGATAGCCCCCATCATAGGAACCGCGAAAAAACACTCAAGATATCGGTGCGAATCCCAGTCCAAAACCGCGACCGTATCGCCCGGTCTCACTGCTAGAGCTGACAAACCCCCGGCAAGTCTGTGGATGCGCTCGTAGAAGTCACGGTACGTGTGGCGAGCCTTGTCCTGGTACACGATCTCCTGACTTGGCGCATACAGAATGGGCGTGTTGAGCAATTGCTTGACGAGAAGCGGATACTCGTAAGCCGAGGTCGTCTTACTGATGATTCGAATTCGCTTTTCCATGAGAACAGTCTTTGATCTCCTACAATGAATTGGAGCGTCATAACACGCGGTAAAGTTAAGCCTGTGCGCTCCGGAACCTCACGGGGCTGGGGGCTTCCAAGAACTCCAAATGTTTCAAATGCTTCCAGTATGCGGACGGACGTGCGGCTAACGTATACTGGTCTATCACGGACTTCCTGAAGTTTTCAAAGAAAAAATGGCCGGCCGGACCAAGATCGAGTGGGACGAAGGAGAACTCTTCCCAAAGGTCTGATCAAAGTGGGAAAAGGCGCGTATCACAGTCGCATGTGTCAAGTTCGCGTTGCGTCGGCGTTTCCTTTGGCTCCACATGACCGCTCTGTTTTCCGGTCACAGGCGCAACGGGAATAATGTTTGACGGAGTGATGAAGGGTGAGGTAGGCTCAGAACCGGCTTATCGGGGTTCTTGTCAGTAACGTGACGACGGTCTTTCCTAGGTCAGGTGGTGGAGACATCGTAAAGCTAGCCTCTTGGAGCCGGCGGAGCCACACCTTGAAGCTCAGGGCCGGCGCGCGGCTCAACATGACAAGACCGTCGCGTAATTCCTAATAACAGCCGGTCTCGGAGCGCTTTGAAGTGAGGCTCCCAACGATGCGGTGGGAACGAAATCGTCGGCTCGTGTAACAAGCTTTCGGCTACGAATAACAGCAGGTTACATTTAGGCGGGCATGCTGCGCATCAATAATCTGGAAGTAGTCTATAACGACATCATTTTGGTCCTCCGGGGCATCTCTTTGGAGGCGCCTGAGGCCGCGATCATCGCGTTCCTCGGGTCCAACGGCGCGGGAAAGTCCACCACATTACGGGCCATCTCCGGTCTTCTCCCTTACGAAGACGGCGAGATCACGAAGGGGACCATCGAATACAGGGGTGAAGCTGTTCACACATTCGATCCCCAAAGGATTGTCGGTCTCGGGATTACCCAGGTGCCTGAAGGGCGCCGCGTTTTCGCGGAGCTGACAGTCGAAGAAAACATCCGTGTCGGGGCCCACACCCGACGTGACGGCAAAGAAGAGTTCCGGCGAGACTACGACAGAGTCTTGGCCTATTTCCCTGCGCTAAGTAGGCGTCTGAGGGTCCAGGCAGGGTTTGTCAGCGGCGGCGAACAGCAGATGCTGGCCATCGCGCGAGCCTTCATGGCTCGCCCGTCCCTGATGATGCTGGACGAACCGTCTTTGGGATTGGCTCCTCTCCTGGTCACTGAGATTTTTGACATCATCAGGAAGATAAATGCTGAAGAACGGGTGTCGGTGCTCCTGGTGGAACAGAACGCGCTCATGGCCTTGGCGATAGCGGAATACGGCTACATCATGGAAAACGGCAAGATCGTTCTCGACGGCCCCAGCCACAAACTCATGGAGAACGAAGACGTGAAAGAATTCTACCTCGGCATGAAGAGCGACAAGGAGCGAAAGAGTTTCGCCGAGGTCAAGCACTACAAGAGACGCAAGCGCTGGTTATCCTGATGGGGTTCCTGGAACTGCACAACATTTCCCTCTCGTTCGGAGGGATCGTCGCTTTAAGTCAGGTGTCGCTCTCGGTGGAGAGCGGTCGGCTCTTTGCCATTATCGGTCCCAACGGCGCGGGCAAGACATCACTCCTCAATTGTATCAGCGGCTTCTATTGCCCTCAAGAAGGGGGGATCAAGTTCGACGGCCGTGAACTCGTGGGGCTGCGGCCGGATCAGGTTGCGAGGTTGGGTGTGGCCCGGACCTTTCAGAACGTGGAGCTATTTGGGCGCCTGAGCGTCATCGACAACATGCTCCTGGGCCGGCACAATCATTTCCGGGACGGTTTCTTCAAGAACATCCTGTTGGGCTACCTGGCGGAGCAGGAAACGGTCAATCGCACGAAGGTAGAAGAGATCATCGATTTCTTGGAAATGGAAAAATGGCGCAAGCACATCGTGGCCAATCTGCCTTACGGCGTCCAGAAACGGGTCGAATTGGGCCGAGCATTGGCCCAAGAACCGAAGATTTTGCTGCTCGACGAACCGATGGCCGGCATGAACCTCGAGGAGACCGAGGATATGGCCCGATTCATTCTGGATATCCACCAGGAGCTGGGCGTAACCATCGTCCTCATCGAGCATGACATGGACGTGGTCATGGACATCTCCCAACGCGTGTGCGTTTTGGATTTCGGCCAGAAAATCGCCGAAGGGACGCCGGAGGAAGTACAAAGGGACCATGCCGTACAGAATGCCTACCTAGGCGAGAATTATGAGACCATGATCAAAGGGGAGTTGCGGTCATGAGGGTGGACACCATTCCCCATCTCTTCCTGGACAAAGTGCGCAAGTACGGCGACCGGGTCGCCTTGCGAGAGAAGGACTATGGCGTTTGGCAAGAGGTCTCCTTCAACGAATACTGCGCGCATATCCGTCATTTCTGTCTGGGGTTGGTGGAGTTGGGTCTGGAGCCCGGCGGCCGTGTCAGCATCTTCGGTGAGAACGAGCCGGAATGGCTCTACGCGGACCTGGCCGTGCAGAGCGCCGCCGCGGTCGCGGTCGGCGTCTATCCGACCAATCCGCCCAAGGAAGCCAAGTACGTCATCGGCCATTCCGACTCCACCTTTGTCATATGTGACGATCAGGAACAGGTGGACAAGGTTCTGGAGGTCAAGGCCGAATTACCTCTGATCAAGAAGATCATCGTCATGGACATGAAAGGCCTCAGGAATTATCGGGACCCGGACATCATGTCCTTTGCCGCGGTGGAGGAGATCGGCCGGCGGATCGAACAGAAGGATCGGGAGAAATACTATCGTCTGGTCGATCAGGTGAAACCCTCGGACGTGGCGATCATGGTCTACACATCAGGCACCACCGGCCCTCCCAAGGGGGCCATGTTGAGTCATGCCAACGTGATGAATTTTCTCAGAAACGCCAGTCAGGTCATCGTGCAGTACGACTCCGACGAGATCGTCTCCTACCTACCCCTGTGTCACGTAGCCGAACGCCTGATGTCCGTCTTTTTTCCGATCCACTCCGGGGCTACGGTCAACTTCGCCGAGAGTGTGGATACGGTCCTCATGGACATGCGTGAAATCCTTCCCACCTTTTTCCTGGCCGTGCCGCGCATCTGGGAGAAGATGATGGCCGGCGTGATCATTCGGATGAAGGACGCTTCTTGGTTCAAACGCCAGATTTTTCATTGGGCCGTGCCCGTGGGTCAGCGAATGACCGAGGCCCGTTTAGAAAAGAAAAGGCCGTCCATGGGCCTCCGGCTGGCCAACGGCCTGGCCTGGCTGCTGCTTTTTCGGCACCTAAAGAAGGAGCTGGGGCTCCTGAGGACTCGCTTTGCGGTGAGCGGCGCCGCGCCCATCGCGCCGGAGGTTCTCAAATTCTTTATGTCCCTGGGTGTGCCGGTGGTGGAAGGCTGGGGCATGACCGAAGAGACCGGAATCGGCGCCATCAACCGGCTCGGAGACGTCAAGCTGGGCAGTGTAGGCCCGCCGATTCCCGGGGTCGAGATAAAGCTCGCCGAGGATGGTGAAATTCTGCTCAGGTGCGACCACATTTTCGTCGGTTACTGGAAAGACCCGGAAGCGACCGCCCGAACCGTGGTCGACGGCTGGCTATACACCGGAGACGTAGGTGAACTCGACGAAGCCGGCCGTCTCAAAATCACCGACCGGAAAAAGGAAATCATCATCACCGCGGGCGGCAAGAATATTGCGCCTTCGGAAATCGAGAATCGGCTCAAGTGTAGCCCTTATATTAACGAGGCCGTGGTCATCGGCGACCGACGACCGTACCTGACCGCCCTCATCCAGATCGAGTACGACAACGTGGCTAAATGGGCTCAAGAGAAGAATTTGGCCTACACCACCTTCAAGAGCCTGGCGCAATTGTCGGAAGTCAACGAACTGATCGCGGCCGAGGTGGAAGAAGCCAACAAGGACTTCGCGCAGGTGGAAAAGATTAAGAAGTTCCGCCTTCTGGAAAAGGAACTCGACCACGACGACGATGAGTTGACGGCCACCATGAAGCTGCGTCGCAAGACGGTCCACAAGAGGTTCGGCGAGTTGATCGAACAGATGTATAAGTCAAAGAACTGAACAAGCTTTGAGTCCTGACCGAGGTCAACCGTGGCTCTTCAAATTCTCCTGCAACTGATCGTAACCGGATTGGCCTGGGGCAGTGTCTACGCCCTTATCGCCCTGGGCTTCGTGCTCATCTTCAAGGCGACGGACATTTTTAACTTCGCTCAACCTGAGTTGATGATGCTGGGCGCCTATCTGTCCTTTACCCTGATCACGGCCTTGAAGCTGCCTTTTCTCCCTGCTTTCCTCGTGACTCTCGTCCTCATGACCGTAATATCGTCCTTACTGGAAATGATGGTTATCCGGCCTCTGGTAGGCGAGCCCGTTCTGGCGGTCATAATGGTCACGCTCGGGCTGGCCAATGTGATACGCGGGATGACCGGCCTGATCTGGGGCTACGAGGAGCTACAGTTTCCCAAGCCCTTTTCCGCTCAACCGATCATGCTTTTCGGCGCGGCCATCAATCAAGCCGAGATCTTCACTATCCTGGCTACGGCCCTGCTCCTGGTGGTCTTCTTCATCTTCTTCAAGTACTCTCGCGCGGGGCTGAGCATGCGGGCCACCGCCGAGGACACCTCTACCGCGTTCCTGATGGGCATCAATGTTAAACGGGTTTTTACGGCCTCCTGGGCCATTGCGTCCGTGGTGGCCACGATTGCCGGGGTTCTTCTGGCTACTTTCACGTATCTCGAACCGATTATGGGCCACGCGGGGCTGAAGGCCTTGCCGGCCCTCATTCTGGGAGGCATGGACAGCGTAGTCGGGGCCATCCTCGGAGGCCTGATCATCGGGGTTGCCGAGAACCTCGCCGGTTTCTACTTGGAACAGTACCTGGGTGGAGGTATCAACGAAATCACGGCGTACGTAATCGTCCTGATCGTCATGATGGTCCGGCCGTACGGCCTCTTCGGGACCAAAGAGATCGAGAGGGTGTAGGTCCATGGCCGTCACCAGATTTTGTGTTCGGACCTATCGCCAGGACTTGCGCATCCTGTCCAGCCCGGCGGCCAAGATCGGCTTGATCTTATTCCTACTAGTGTTGCTGACCTTGCCCCTGTGGGCCCGTAAGTACTTAGTCTTTGTCGCCTGCATCTCGGGCGTATCCGTCATTGGGGCTTTGGGTCTCAATATTCTTACCGGCATGACCGGGCTTATCTCCTTGGGCCATGCCGCGTTCATGGGCCTGGGCGCGTACACGGCCGCCATACTCTCGGCAAAGGCCGGCTGGCCTATGGTTCCATGCCTTTTGTCCGGCGCTGTGATGTCGGCGGTCATGGGCGCGATTGTGGGCGTTCCGACGTTGAGACTAAAAGGCCTTTATTTGGTGGTCACCACGCTGGCGTTCCAGTTTATCGTCCAGCACGTCATTTACCACTGGGAAAGTCTGACCCAAAGCGACAAAGGCATCAAACTCGCTACCCCGGCCTTCCTGGGCCTTGAGTTCGGTTCTTATGACTCTTTTTATTATGTCATCCTCTTTTGTGCCGTACTAGTGGCCGTTTTGACCAAGAATCTGGCCATGAGCCGCACGGGTCGGGCTCTGGTGGCCGTGCGAGATCGTGACATCGCGGCGGAGATTATTGGGGTCAACTTAGCCAAATACAAGATTCTCGCCTTTGTCGTCAGCTCCTTTGTGGCCGGTCTGTCTGGGGCTCTTTACGCGTACCTGCTCGGGCTCATCGCCCCTGATCACTTCACGTTCAACCAATCCATCCTCTATGTTGCCATGATCATTGTGGGAGGCATGGGCACGGTTCTCGGATCCGTGTTGGGGGCGGTCTTCATGGTGCTGCTACCCGAGGTCATCAGCGCCGTGTCCGGGCCGTTGGCTTCGGCTTATCCGACCTTGGCCCCGCGTATAGGCGGGATTTCGGTGGTGGTATACGGCCTGGTCATCATCCTCTTTCTGCTCTTCGAGCCGGAGGGGCTTTTCGGCATCTGGATCAGGCTGAAAAGGTATTTCAAGACCTGGCCTTACACTTACTAAACTATTGACCAAAGGAGGGCGAAATGAACGTGATCGCGCGAAGTGGGCTGCTGATCGTGGCTTTGGTGGTGCTTCTTGTCTTGAGCGCGCCGGCGGCGAAGGCCGAAGTCGGGGTAACCGACGACAAGATCCTTTTCGGATCGTTTCAAGACATGTCCGGCCCCGGGGCATATTTGGGTAAAATGTGCTCTCTGGTTCTGGCGGCTTGGAAGAGATGGGTCAACGAGGACTTGGGCGGAATTCACGGCCGCAAAGTTGACGTGGTCATCGAGGACAACAAGTATGATCCGGTCCTGACCAAGACGGCCTTCACCAAGCTGGTGGACCAGCACAAAGTCTTCGCCCTGACCGCGGTCTACGGCTCTACCCCGTGTCAGGCCATCATTGAGGACATCGACAAAGCAAAGATTCCGGTCTTTGCCACCGCGGCCACCACTCAGACCATGTTCGACCCGCCGCGGCGGTACCTCTTCCATTACGCCTGTTCCGATCAGGATAACTCGATCATGATGGTGGACTATATTATCAACGACCTGAAGACCAAAGATCCCAAGATAGGTATCTGCTATCAGGACGACGAGTGGGGCAAAGACGCGCTGTCCGGCGTAGAGCTGGCCGGGAAGAAGTACGGCCTTGCGCACACTGCCGCCCCGTACAAACGAGGTGAAAAGAACCTCAATCCGCAGGTTATGAAGCTCAAAGCCGCCGGAGTGACGCACTGCTTTTTCGCAGGCTATGCGCCGGTTTACGCCGCACTCCTTACCGAGGCGAACAAGGTCGGCTGGAAGCCGATTTTCTTCGGCGACTACGTGACGGTGGATCCCAAGACCTTTATGGCCGGAGACCTTGCCAACGGGCATTTTCATTTCTTCAACTTGGGACTTCGCAGCGAAGGTGTGCCGGGCTGGAAAAAAATGGAGGAGATCTTCACCAAAGGCGGCGCTACCGAAGCGCTCGACTGGCCCTTGGCGCCTCTCATGTGGACTCCCTTGCTCATGCTGACTAAAGCCATGCAGGATATCGGCAAGGACCTGACCCGGGAAAAGCTGATCGACACACTTCAATCATACAAGGACTTCGACACCGCCGGGCTGGGCAAGATCGAGTTTGGGCCGAACCTGCGCAAAGGCAGTCACGTTTATCGCGTCCTTCAGTGCGATGCGGCCAAAAAGGAATTCAAACCCTTGACCGACTGGCGTGAACCCAGTCTCGTGTGGGGTAAGCGTTAATCGTCCGCGCTGATTCCATCCAGAGGTGTGAGCGTGAATCGGGGAGGCCCTTCATGCGGCAAGGGTTTCCCCGACACCGCTTTGTAATGCTGAGATGAGGTTCATGCCCTGGAGCGCGGAGAGCATCACCGCCGGCCATTCCCTGGGGGCGCCGGTGTTCGTCAACAGTGGCCGAATATGTCGCTGACCTGTGTCCACACAGCGGGTCCCGCGGGGGTGTGACCCTATGGTGTGAGGGTCAGGCTCGCGCGAGTGTTTTTTCTGATGGCTTGGTCGCTCAACCACCAATATACGAGGTCTCCGCGCATGAACGGTCCGATTTGATCTTTGGCATGAGCGTGGAAAGTCCTACCTGCCACACCGCCCGGCAGCGCGGCCAACACTTTTTCGTCATCTCCCAGGTCCGCGACCATTCGCAATGATGCGGAATTCGTCACCGCAAACGGCTCGTTGAACGAGTAGATGGCGCGATACAAAGTTTCCCCCGAGCCGCCCATGGGATGGATGCCGCCGCCCAGAAGGCCCTTGCCGAATCCTTCCCTTCTGATGGGATTCACGAATTCTATCTGGTGAAACCGGCCCCAGGCCCATCCACCCGGGTCAGACCCGTGGGAAGCGCTCGTATCTCGGATAAACCGGAGCGCGGCCTCTCGAAAGAGATCGTTCATGGTCTCTTTCTTGTCCTTTGTTCGGATATCGTCAAACCAGGGCGAGTTGCCCTCTTTCACCATGCGATGGAGACGTTCCTCCCAAAAATACCAGTTTCCGAGCATAAGCGAGGCGAGGTCGGGGCCAAGCTCATCTTCGTACACAAGACGGGCGAAGTTCCGGTAAACCCCCTGGAAGACTGCGGGCGCAGCGCTTTCAAGGTCGTCCCGCGCATTCCACGATCCCAGCAGTTCACCGAGCTTCCTGGTTTCCTCGCGCCCGAGAAGCGCTCTTGACATGATGGGCGCGATATCTCGAGCCATTAAATTGTCCACGTCTCGCTGGAACTTCCAGTGATCCGGAGCTGTCTTGGGCTTGGGATCGCCCAGAAGCTCTTTTAGACGGCGGTACCGATAGGAAGGCGAGAAATGGTTGGAGTAATAGTAAGGGTAATCATTGCGGGTGGTTTTGTGATTGCAGGTTCCAACCCAGCCGTTTGCCGGATTTCGGCTTTGGGGCATCTTTTCCGGAGGAATCCACCCGACCCAGTTGTCTTTTCCGTCATGCGCCTCGTACGGCGCAAGACTCTCGCCCTGCGAACGAATCGGGAGCCGCCCCGAAACGAGCCAGCCGATGTTCCCTTGGTTGTCCGCATACACGAAGTTGAGCGCCATCATGGTCAAACTAGAAAGGGCTGCCCGCAAGTCGTCGATGGAGCGAGCTTTGAGCATATCCATCATCGCGATTCTGGGTTCCATCGCTTCATTCGCGGCCCATCGGAGAGTTATCACTTTATTGGTCCTGAGCCCCGGAAGAACGCCGGAGACCACCGGCCCACGTTTGGTAAAACGTAGGGTAAGTTCTTCCTCCCGGTATCCGGTTGGTGCGGCTTTATCTTTGATCCTGAGCGTCTCTCTCACCACCTCGAAGGGCTGCGATGCGGCGCCTTCCATGTGCCTGTTCGCATCCCTGGGATCGAGCGTTTCCACGTATAGATCTTGGCAATCTCCGTAGGCGTTGGTCACTCCCAAGGCGCAGTGCTCGGTTCGGCCGACCACCATGCCCGGTATCCCCGGGACCATTACTCCCACGGCCCTGAATTCCGGCGTGATGATGCCCAGCGGATACCAAACGCCTGGCAAGATCCGCGCGTCAAGGTGAGGATCGTCGGCGACTATGGGCTTGCCGCTCGCCGACAGTCGTCCGGCCACCGCCCAGTTGTTGCTCCCTTGGAGAGGCCCGGCCCAATCCAGGAAATCTCGGAGAGGTTGATCGGAGGCAAAGCGCAGTTGCGGCCATACTGGAAGGCGGGCCGACCTTGTCCCGGTATCGCTCGGATCGTCGGGATTCACGTTTAAGGGGAAGATCTCAGTGGCCTTGTCCAAACCCAGCTTTTCCACGAGCATTTGGGCCACGATCTCTGTCTGCATGTTGGCGGAAGTAGTCCAGGCCATGTAGTAGAGGACCGACAATGAATCGGCAATGGTCCAGGTTTCAGGCTGCAAGCCCGCGATAGAGAATTCCAGATGAAGATCCCGCCCGCTCTTCACAAAGGCGTTCACTCCATCCACATAGGCCTGGAAAAAACTCCTTGTCTCGTGGTCCAGTATCTTTTCATGCTTCTGCGCGAGGCGGCGCATGCCGATGGTCCTCATTCTGATGTCCAGCGGTTTGGCCTTCTCCCCCGCAAGCTCGGATATGCGCCCTTGCGCCATCATCCGAGCAAGTTGCATCTGGAAGAGTCTATCCTGAGCGGTCACGAAGCCTTGGGCAGCTATGGCGTCGTGGATGTTCTCAGCTCGCAGGTAAGCCATGCCTTTCTCGTCCCGGACCACATTCACCGGCTGCTTTAAGACCGCGAGTTTCAGCGCGCCCTCTTGTTGATAAGTGTTCATCCGCGGTATGAGCAGCGCGATTGCCGCAACCGCGCAGACCACGATTGCTGCAACCAGGATCAGACCTTTGACCGGCTTGCTTTTCATCTCACCACCCCGGGATCGAAAATCAGACCGCCATGCGGCCAATCGACAGTCAGAAGGATTTGCGTCAGGAAGTCGCGCGAAAGGGTCCTTAGATGTAGCCAAGGTCCACAAGTCGTTTCTTGATCAGCTCTTCTTCTTCGGAAGTGTACCCGGAACGGCGCTCAAGCGAAGTCGAGCGCGCTTCGCAGCGCGAAACATGCCGGTGTTTGAGGGCCGGTCGATCGGCCACAAGGTCACTTCCGCACAGGTCTTCAGGCGCCGTCAGTCCAAACTCATGTAGGATTGTTGGAGTGATGTCCAGCACGGAAGCCCCTTCCACGCGACGACCCTTGTGAATACCTCGGCGCAGCTCCCCCATCCTGGCGCAGACGAAGATCCCCACGGGATCGTGGTTCGCGCCGTCCGGAGTATCGGTATCCAGGGTGGTCGAGACCTGCGCGGCGCCTACCATTCCGAGCGAACGGCGATTCAGATCGTCGAAATAGACAATCAGATCGGGCGGAACATTGTTGCAGGCCTGATAGATCTCCTCGGGCCTGAGCACCTGGTTGGCCATCGATCTACCCGTTTCGTCGGGAATGGCCCGAAGCAACCCGGCCAGTTCCGTGCGAACCGCCTCGTACTCCGAACGATCGATGATCCCGGACGGCTCCCGCCCTTTGACATTGAGAAAGATGCGAGCGTAATAACCCCCGTCGCTCCAGGCCCTTGTGCGCTCCCAATCGACCATCTCGGGTTTGAGATCCGTCTGCTGGTCCGAAGGGTTCCTGAGAACCAGGAAACCATTGTTCACCAACCACTGGTTGATCAGGACTCCCCCCAAATTGTTGCGGGTCCCGTGATCGGACACCACCAACACGGTTGTGTCGTCATCCAGCAGCGCCAGAAGCGAGCCGAGGCGTTTGTCCAGATACGCATAAAAATCTCGTATAGTATATTCATGAGGATTGCCTGCGCGAAAGAGGGGGTGGCCAGGATTGCAGTCCTTCCAAAAGGCATGGTGCAATCGGTCTGTGGCCATTTCGACCATCATGAAGAAATCCCAAGGCTTGTGTATCAGGAGATGACCGGCTGCTTGAAAGCGGGCATCCACCATGGAGTACAGGTCTTCGAGCAAGCGGTCTTTTGTCCTGGTGCGGAAGCCTTCCACATCAGTCCGGTAACGGCCTCCCGTGACCTCCTGGAGCTCCGCGGCCACTTCTTCAGGAAATGTGAAGGGCCCGTGGATCTCCGGCGCCAGGAAGCCGGAAATGGTGATCCCCCGATGTGGCCGAGGTGGATAGGTTTGCGGGATACCAAGCAGGATTGACGTCTTACCGGCTTCGTCCAGGTAATCCCAGACGCGACGCGCCTCCACCTGCGCTGCATTTGCGGTCACCAGACCCCGATAATCATAATCCCGCCTATTGCGAAACCCGTACAAACCGAGTTCCCCAGGGTCCTTACCCGTGGTCATGGATGTCCAAGCCGGCACTGTAATGGGCGGATCAGTGGATCTGAGAGGACCCCATACTCCATGTTCCATTAACGCTCGCAGCGTGTGCAGATCGGATCCGGCCCGGTCAAAGACCAGCGCAGGCGGAACTCCGTCAAGTCCGATCACCGCCACTCTCCCCGGCCGTCCGGTGGGGCCGCGACCGATCGATGCATAGCTCCGGCAGGTCAGATCGACAAACCGCGCCTCAAGGTGGCTCAGCACATCGGCGAGGGACTCTTCCACCGTCTGGGACCCTGTCGGCACCACGAGATCCGGAGACCCGGGCGGCTCGAATGGAGCGGAAACACCGGTGAATTCCGGTATCTCGCCCGCGCGGGCTCGGCAGTAAAGGCCCTTGGGATCGCGGCTTTCGCAGACCTCCACAGAGCAATCAAGATAGATCTCAACGTACCGGCCGGGTTCGAAAAGACCCCTGACAGCCTGACGGAGACTCTCGTAAGGCGTGATGAACGCAGCCACCACGGTGTGACCCGCATCGGAAAGGATTTTAGCTACTTCACCGGCGCGGCGAATATTCTCGGCCCTGTCCATAGCAGTGAAACCCAAGTCACGGTTAAGTCCGCTGCGTAACACGTCCCCGTCGAGGAGCACCACAGGGATACGCCTTGATTCCAGGATAGTCTTGAGCGTGGAGGCGAGAGTAGACTTGCCCGATCCGGAAAGCCCGGTAAACCAGATGGTCTTGCCGTTATGCCATTTCATTCGTTGTCTCCCGCAAAAAGCGCGCCCACGAGCGTTCCGGAAGCATCTGTATACCATGAGATGACTGAAATGGCGATCCTTCAGAGCGCATAAGGAGGTCGTGAAGTCGTCACCCCACCGAGCGGCTCCACGCCAAATGGCTCTTCAGCGGCCGACTGTGGCCCATGTCCCTTCCATGAGGGAGCTTGCGTCACAGCCATCTTTTGCTAGAATAAAAAACTCACAGGTAGGCCCATGGGAAAGAACGCCGCTGAGGACAAAGACGCAAACCGTCGCGATATCGCTCTAGCCCATTCCTTGCGAGTGCTTATTGTAGGTGGTTGCGAGGCTGTCGCCGAAAGCGCCAATATTCTCGAATCGCTACTGACCGCGGGATATGGAGTTACTCTTCTGGGGATTATTGACCGAGCCGCGGACTTCCTGGACCATATCAACGGCGGCGACTCCGAAGGTCAAGGATTGCGCCTGTTTGAACAACTCCTGAGGTCGGACCCACCGGACCTGATTATTGTGACCGCGCAGGATACCAACCTCGCTCTGAGGCTCGCACGGATCGCGCCTGATGGAACGCGGGTTTTGGATTCATTCGCTTTGAGGATACTGCAATCGCACAAGGATGCGATGCGCCAACTAAACGCCGCGCGCAACCGGCTTGAAAGCGTCGAATTCATCAAGGAAACGCTCCTGTCCGGCTCCGGCGCCGGCCTCATAATCGTTGATGAAGACTTGAACGTGCTGGAGATCAGCAGTTCGCTTCAAGAGAGGTCCGGGCTTGCCCGACACCAATGTTTGAACAAGCCGTGTCACTGGGTCATGAGGGACTGTGTGGAGATGTGCAACATGTCACGGGAAACGTGCTTGGCCCGAGAGGTCTTCCGGACAGGTAAGTCGGTGCACACGGTCAAAGAAGAACCCGCTGAGAATGACGCTGTTCGGTATTTCAGCGTGAGCGGGCATCCATTACCCTCGACGGATACGGGGGAAAAGGCCGCGCTCATCATCTGGCGGGACATTACTTCCCAGTTGAATATTGTCCTGGACCGTCAGGCTCAGAACATAAAGGAGAACTTCACCCACTTCCTCCAGCAGGACAAGCTGGTCGCCCTGGGTAAACTCGCCGCCGCGGCCGTGCATGAGATCAATAATCCCATTCAGGGCATCCTCGCCTTTGCGAAGTTGATGCGTAAGAAGCTGGACGACGGGTCGCTTTCACCAAAGGATATGGAGCAGTTCGGCGCGTACCTGGATCTCATTGCCGGCGAATCCGCGCGTTGCGGGCGAATTCTCCGCAATCTCCTCTCCTTCTCCCGTCAGAGCGAGCTCAAGGCGTCCTCGTTCAGTCTCGCTCCGGTGCTGGATCAGATTGCCCTCCTGCTCGGCAATCGTATGGAGCTCCAGCAGGTTTCTCTTCGTCTGGAACTCGCGGAAGATCTTCCCAAGATATACGGCGATCGGGACCAGATCAAGCAGGGCCTCCTGAACGTGACGCTCAATGCCATTGAGGCTATGCCCAATGGGGGAACTATCACCATTCGCGGCGAAGCGCTCTCGGATTCGAAACGTATGAGGATACGCGTCGAAGACACGGGCGCGGGTGTGCCCAAAGATATTCAACACAACATTTTCGAACCGTTTTTCAGCACTAAGGCCGACGAAAAGGGCGTGGGATTGGGCCTAAGTGTGCTGTTCGGCATTATCTCGCAGCACGGAGGGACTGTGGAAGTGGAGAGCTCCGAAGGAAAAGGGGCCGCATTCATTCTCACTCTCCCCACCGCTGACACCGGCAGGGTTTCGGGTGAAACCCAAGGCCACATGAAGGATGCGAGACGAGCGACGTAAAGGGATATGCCGCCTGATCCATCACCCACAGGCGCGGTCGGGTCTTCGGGGCATCAGGGTAGAGAGCTCAACCGACAACGATGAATAAAAATTGGGAGCGCCAGCCGCATCGCGGACAATAAGCGGTCGCGGCGGTTCTCTTGCGGATACCGAACGGGGGAGAGGAGGGGTCTATTCGATTATGGCTCACAAACACAGATTCATGGTGGTCGATGACGAGCTTATTGTGCGGGAATCCCTTGCCGCGTGGCTGGAAAAAGAAGCTGCCGTAGTAGACAGGGCGGAATCGGGCGAACAAGCCCTGGACCTGATGCAGCAGAACTTGTACGACATCCTCTTCGTAGACATCAAGATGCCGGGCATGGGCGGTTTTGGGCTGCTGGAGCGGGTGCGTCAAGCCTATCCCACTACGGTGGTGGTTATCATCACCGCGTACGGCACGGTGGAGTACGCGGTGGAAGCCATGAAGCTCGGCGCGAACGATTTCCTGGTCAAGCCCTTTGACCCGGAAGGATTGAGCCTTTTGGTGGCCAAACTGCTGGAGCACAAGCGGCTGCTCGAAGAAAAGCAGTACCTCCAAAGCCAGGTGAGCCGCTGTTGGGGAGGCCCGGACGAAATCATCGGCCAATCCAAGGGCATGTTGGAGCTCTTCGAGCAAATCGTCGAAATCGCAGCCAGTGATACGTCGGTGCTCATCCTGGGAGAGACGGGCACGGGAAAAGAGCTTATCGCGCGTGCCATCCACGCGAACAGCAACCGCCTGGGCGGGCCCTTTGTTCCCATCAACTGCGGGGCCATCCCGGAATCCTTGATGGAAGCCGAAATTTTCGGGTTCGAAAAAGGCTCATTCACCGGCGCGATTCGACCCAAAAAGGGCCTGATTGAAGTCGCCGAAGGTGGCACCCTCTTCTTAGACGAAGTGGGAGAAGTCAGCGTCAAAATGCAGGTGGATCTGCTCCGAGTCTTGCAGGATAAGACCTTCTTCCGGGTGGGCGGAGTAGCGCCGATCAAGGCGGATTTCAGGCTTATCAGCGCGACGCACCGGGATCTCAACGACGAAGTGGCCAAGGGAAATTTCAGACAGGACTTTTACTATCGCATCAACGTGATCACCCTGCGGGTGCCCCCACTGAGGGAACGCCGAGAAGACATACCACTGCTTGTACGGCATTTCATCAAGAATTTCGCTCAGGAAACCAATCGCAATGTGGACTCCATCACCGACGAAGCTATGCAAATCCTAGTGGAATATGACTGGCCGGGAAACATCAGAGAGCTGGAGAACGTGGTGGAACGCGCAGTAGTCACCGCGCGCAAGACAATAATAGGCCCGGACGCGTTTTCGTACCTCAAAGCGGACGTGATTTGCGCCCCGCGCGAAAGCGCGGCGTTGACCCTGGAAGCGGCTGAAATTGCTCACATCAGAAGAGTCCTCGACCAGGAAGACTGGAACATCAGCCGGGCCGCAAAGATTCTGCAGGTTGACCGAACCACTCTCCACAAGAAGATCCGCAGATATGGGCTGGAACGCGCCTCACAGGAATTATCGACCACGCCTGAAAGGGCGTGAGGCAGGCCACGGATGGACAAGTCCAAAAAAAGAGAGTCTGTGGTCTCGCGGACTCAAGCCATCATTGCGGTCATTCCCCTGGGAGACTCGGACAGCGGTCTGTTACAAGTCGTGGCAGACTCTCTCCAGGGCGTGCTTAGGCTCCCGGTGGACTTAAAATCCGCCATCCCGCTTCCCGAAGAGAGTTACATGGCCTCCAGAGGCCAATACAATGCAATGGCAATTATCAAGCGCCTGGCGGAGATTTACGCCGACGGATACCTCAAAGTCATTGGAGTCACCACTTACGATCTCGCGAACCCAATCCTTACCTATGTGTTCGGCGAAGCATACATGAACGGCGTTTCCGCGGTTATGTCTTCATTCAGGCTTTGGGCAGGAACCGGCAACCAAACTGTTTCCCGCGAACATTTTCTCGAGCGCGCGGTGAAGGTGGCTATCCACGAGATCGGCCACACCTTCAACATACCCCATTGCCACACTGACCGATGCGTCATGCGCTCGTCGCACAACCTCATTGAGCTCGACCACAAACTGAACTACATGTGCGGGTACTGCGAACTCTTCCTCGCGGAAGCGCTCACTAAAGCCCTGAAAGAGCACCCGACAGACCTCAAACGCCAAGAAACCGCGTAAACGTTATCATGCCAATTCGCCGCAAGAAATATATCATTGCCGAAAGGTATCATTGCGAGAGCGTCAAACCCGAAGCAAACCTCTCGTCATTCCCGTGAAAACGGGAATCCAGGAAGGGCGCATGGCCATGCGCCCCTACAGGATTGCTTCGTCGCTTCACTCGTCGCAATGACAGATCACATCCCGTGTGTTACGAAAATAATAGCGAACTGATATCAGAATGCTTCTCAACTTATTGTGGCTCCTTCTCTGCGTTCTTCTTCGGATGACCGCGCATTTTTGCGTCGGTTCGCGGCGGAAAGGCCGGGTCCGAACGAATATCCCCGTTGTTTCCCTGACATGTTACTATTGGATTGAGACATCTGCACGCGGACAGCGTCGAGCACGCCGGCGCCGGTCAAGAGATGCTGCTGCTCCATCTCTGCCATGTGATCGGTGAAACAGCGGGTATAATAGTGGTCCGGGCCTAACTGCTCCCGAAGGTATTCCAGCGCTTCCTTTTTCCAACGATAAATGACGCGAATATCAAAATCGCTTTCGATTACCTCGCGGACAGTGCGTATCAAGGTTTCAATCCGTTCCACAGACATTCGGAGTCCCTCCTGTCTCCCCACGCTCTGCTCAGGACTAATCCCAGGGAACGCGTGCGCTCCGACGGACTATCAAGCGGAGAACATCCTGCAATAACTTCTCAAATGTCTCTTCTCGGTCCTCCCAGTTATAATCCCTCTCCCTGAGCATTTTGCTAAGAGGGGATTAGCAATTCGTTTTGCTGCATTGAATTACAGAAGAGCAAACAATATGCCATTCGAGTTTATGTCGCGAAAATACTGCGATTTTTCATGTATCGCGACGTATGAGCATGAATAAAAAGGCGCATTTTTTTCGCACCTTCGGGCCTGACCCCCAATGCTGAGGCCG
>Ga0194126_10001372_pt1 | contig 40859 bp, 24 predicted proteins | sample TA2KigC150mmetaG_FD_148641 | JGI IMG/M metagenome (GOLD analysis project Ga0194126, IMG submission 148641) | Freshwater microbial communities from Lake Tanganyika, Tanzania - TA2015035 Kigoma Deep Cast 150m | ecosystem: Environmental > Aquatic > Freshwater > Lake | place: Tanzania: Lake... | reverse complement strand
CCAACCCCCCCTGGCACCGAAACCCCCCAAAACCGCCTGGCACCGGAGTTGCGTAGCCTGGCACCGAAACCCCCCAAAACCGCCTGGCACCGGAGTTGCGTAGCCTGGCACCGAAACCGCCATGGCACCGAAACCGCCTAGCCTGGCACCGGAACTCCTATCGTATCGCATTTCGTGGAGAGAGGAGCGGGTCCTCTGCTATCCTCCCGCCGTGAGCACGAACGAAGCCACCCGCGGCATCACGGACATCCACATCCACGTGCAGCCGCTCGCCGAGCTCCGCCCCGGCGTGGAGGAAGCGATCCGCCGGGAAGGGGTGGGGTATCTCGACTTTCTCCGGCAGATCGAGGCGGACCCTTCGCTTCTTCTCGCTGAGATGGACCGCGCCGGGATCGAGCGGGTCGGGCTCGTCAACGACGTGAGCCCGGACGTCACCGGTTTCACCGAGGCGTCGAACGACTTCTCGCTCTGCTACGCCGCCGCGGCCCGCGAGCGTCTTCTTCCGATCGCCGGCATCCACGCGCTTCGCGTGCGCGACCCGGAGGGGACCGTCGACCGCTTCATCGAGTCCGGCTTCGTCGCGCTCAAGATTCATCCGCCGCATCAGGGGTATGCGGCGAACGCGTATCTCGACGACCTCGAGGCGCTCGGCCGCATCTATCGCCGCGCCGAGGAGCGCCGCTTCCCCGTGATGATCCACACCGGGACGAGCGTCTTCCCGGGGGCGCGGAGCCGTCTCGGGCGTCCGATCGACGTGGACGACGTCGCGGTCGACTTCCCGCGCCTTCCGATCCTTCTCGCGCACGGGGGGCGCCCTCTCTGGTATGACGAAGCGTTCTTCGTCGCGCGCCGACACCCGAACATCTATCTCGACCTTTCGGGGATCCCGCCGAGGAAGCTGGCCGAGTGCTTCCCGCGCCTTCCCGATCTCGGCGATCGCGTGCTCTGGGGGAGCGACTGGCCCGGGCCCGGCGTGCGCGACTTCCGCACGAACATCGACCAGTTCCTCGCGCTTCCCTTCCCCGACGGATGGAAGGAGCGCGTTCTCGGCGCGAACAGCCTCGCGCTCTTTCCCGCCTGAGAAGGCCGCCCGCGCGCGAAACTCCCCGGCTTCCGATCGCGTAGAGGGAGTTGTTCGCCGAAAACACCCGGCCGGACCGCCTCCGCAAGCGGCTTGGACGGAGCGGCTGCGCGGCCTACAATATCCGGGTCTTTCGAAATCGGTCGGTCCTCATCCTCCCGCGTCGCGGCATCCCCGCGCGCCGGACTGGAGGTGTACGGAATCATGCGTCGAATGCCGGTCGTCCTCGGGCTCCTGTTCGCCTGCGCGTGGAGCGCTCCCGCAGAGATCCGATCTCCCCTCCTCGCCTACCACGGACAAACCGCGTACATCCCGCAATCCCCAAGCGTGAGCGGCGGGGCGGTCGGCGCGTACGCGAACCCGGCATCCTGGGCGACGAGCGGCGAGGGCGAGTTCGCGTATTGGTGGAGCGACGAGAACATCGAGAAGGGAGAGCTGGACAACTGGGGGCTCTCGTTCGGGAAAGGCCTCGGGTTCGCGATGCAGAGGAGTCTTCTCGAGGACGAAGGGGGGACGTTCGGCCTTTACGACTTCCAGCTCGGTCTCGCCGGCGGCGATCGCCGCGCCCACTTCGGCGCGGCGTGGCGCTTCGCGGGGGAGAACGCAGGGCGCGCGGGACGCGAGAGGGCGTTCGTCGCGGGGACGATTCTTCGCCCGAACCCGCGTCTCTCCTTCGGTCTTTCGGGGGTCTTCTCGTCGCAATCGGAACGAAGCCTCGGGATCGCCGACTTCGGGATTCGCCCCCTCGCGAAGCCGTGGATCACCCTCTTCGGCGAGTACTCGATGACCGACGCCGACCGGCTCGAGGACGGCTTCTGGGGCGCGGGGTTCGAGCTTCGTCCTTGGCGCGGGATTCATTTGGGAATGAAGTTTCTGGAGGCGGAAGACGGCGATCCGACGTACAGTCTGAACCTCGGGCTCACGATCGACGGGAGCGGCTTCCACGCCCTCCCCGCGTACGATCAGGACGACAAGCTCGGAACGACCACCTACCTCGTCCGGACGAACCCGCCGCACCGAGGGCTCCCGCTCGCTGCCTCGGCCCGAAAGCTCTTCGGCAAGAAGTCGTACGCGAGGATCGATCTCGAGAACAAGACGATCGCGTATCAGAAGGCGATCTGGTTCGACAAGGAGAGGATCGCCTGGATCGACCTCGCCCGCACGCTCGATCGGATCCGCGAGGAGGAATCCCTCCGGGGGGTCGCGATCAACCTCGCGGGAACGCGCATGTCCCCGTCGATCGCCTGGGAGTTCCGGGAGAAGCTGGGCGCGATCCGGAGGTCCGGGAAAGAGGTCGTCGTGCATATCGATCGGGGAGGGAACATCGAGTACTACGTCGCATCGGTCGCCGACCGGCTCAGCATCGATCCGCAGGGGCGGCTCCTTCTTCCCGGCCTCGCGCTCCAGCGAACGTACATGCGCGGCCTTCTCGACAAACTCGGCATCGGCGTGGACGAGTGGAGGTTCTTCACGCATAAATCGGCTTTCGAGGCGCTCTCGCGGAAGGACATGTCCGACGCGGACCGCGAGCAGCTCGGGCGGCTCGTCGACGTCGTCTACGAGGCGCTGCGGAGCGGCGTGTGCGAGGGGCGGAAGATGACGCCGGGCGCCTACGACGCGCTCGTGGACGAGCAGGCGATGTTCACCGCCGCGAGGGCGTATGAGAAGGGCCTCGTCGACACGGTCGCGCGCTGGGATGCGCTCGAGGATTGGCTGAAGGAAAGCCGCGACGGCGCCCGCCTCGCTTCGGCGCCGCCGGAGGAGAGGATCTATCCGGACGAGCCGTGGGGGCGCCCGCCGACGGTCGCGCTCGTCTACGCGCTCGGCGAGTGCGCGATGGACGAGGGGATTCGCGGACGGGCGACCTCGAAGCACATGCGCGGTCTCGCGAAGAAGAACGACGTCGCCGCGGTCGTCCTTCGGGCCGACTCGCCCGGCGGGGACGCCCTCCCAAGCGACCTTGTCGCCGAGGCGACGCGTAAGATCAAGGAGAAGGAGAAGCCGGTCGTGGTGAGCCAGGGAGATGTCGCGGGCTCCGGCGGCTACTGGATCAGCATGGACGGAACCAAGATCCTCACGACCCCCTTCACGATCACGGGTTCGATCGGCGTCATCGGCGGATGGCTCTGGGACGAGGGGGTCGGGGAGAAGACCGGGTTCTCCGCGGACGGCGTGCAGCGCGGGGAGCACTCGGATCTCTTCACCGGAATCCGGTTCCCGATGCTCGGCCGGCTCCCCACTCGGAACTTGACTCTTGAAGAAAAGGACAGGATCCGCGACATCTTCATGGAGCTCTATGGGAACTTCGTTTCTATGGTCGCCGCCGGGCGCGGGATGACCGAGGCCGAGGTGCGGCCGATCGGCGAGGGGCGCATCTGGATGGGAGAGGACGCGATCCAGAGGAAGCTCGTCGACCGGATCGGCGGGCTCACCGACGCGATCGCGGAGGCGAAGGCGCTCGCGGGGATCGAACCGGAAGCCGAGATCATCCTCGCCGAGTACCCGGAACGGCCGCGCGTCCGCATGCCGAAGATGGGGGGCGGTCCGCTCGAGCTTCTCCTCTCGCCGTTCGCGGAGGCTTCCGCTTCCGGAAGCGAGGAGGACTACGACCTTCTCTATCTCCGCTCGCTGGCGGAGGGGAAGGGAGCGCCCGTTCTTCTCACGCCTCCCGAGGCGATCCCGGAGGGCTGGCGCACGGCGCACGAGTAGGACGCTTCGACCCGACGGCAAGACCTTTTGACCTCGCCGATCGGTTCGTGGTAACCTGAACAATGAACGTGTTTTCTACTACGGTTGCGGATTGCGGCTTGCGAGGCCTCCGTTCCGTCGCCGCTTCCTAGAGTGTAGCTCCGGGGCTACGCTTCCGGGAGCGGCTCGTACCGGTCGGCCTCTCGGCTCGCACTCCGCACCCTCGCGACGAAAGCGCGTCCATCATCCAGGTCCCAGTCCTTGCCATCTCGGAGGTTCAACTCTCTTCGAGGTGGAAGAGACATGTAGTGTTTCTGTCGGATTGCGGAGCGCACATGAACGTGTCGGCGCGCGGCCAGGGACCGTCCGGATTCGAGCGCGATTCGGCGGCGCTCCTCCGGGCGCTGTTTCTTCACCCCTCCACGATCGCTCGCGAGGATTTCGCGCGGTTCTCTCTCCAGTATCTCCGATCGTTCCTCAGGTCGAACCGAAGAGGTTGGGCGTATCTCTTTCGCGGGGAGTTCCTCGATGCGGTCGACGGGGCCGCTGATCGCGCGGTGAGCCTTCTCCTTCGGGAGCGGCGAGGGGGGGGATCCTCCTACCCGTTTCTCGCGAGGGGACTTGAGGGTGTGCGGCGCGCGCGAGAGGGAAACGGAGAAAAGGTCTCGGAGCCGCCGCTGGCCTTCGCGGAATGGGTGCGCGCCGCCCGCGATGAAGACCTCGCGCTTCTTCTCCGCGCGCTCCTCCGGCGCCTTGGCCGGCAAGCGTTGCATGCGGAGTGGAAGGAGAGGAACCGGGAGTGTGCCGGCGTCTGGAGGCGCTTCCGCGTCCACATCGAGGCGAGCCGCGCGCTCGCGCTTCTTCGCGACACGCGCGGATGGATCGTCGCGGGATCTTCGGCGGATCTTCGCCGCCGTCCTGTCTCCTCCGAGGAGGTGCTCGATCTCCTCGGCGCGGGGTGCCGAGACGAAAGGGACGCGGTCCGCGTCCTGGAAACGGGCCTCGCTCCCTGCGAGGAGCACGGAGGCTACGTCTTTCTTCTCGATCTCGTGCGCGCGTTTCATGCCCTCGCGACCGAAAAGATGGCGCATCCGGGCGAGCGAACCGGCGCGCTTCCTCAGGCGCTCGAGGTCCGCCTCGCGCGCGGAGGGCTCCCCGAGTCGCTGTTCGTCGAAAGAGTTGTCCGGACCGTCGAGGCGAAGGCGCGTCTCTATCTGGAAGCGGACGAGCGGAAGCCCTTCATCCCGCCCGTCGACGGCCGTCTCGGCGCGCTTTCCGAGATCGCTGCGGAGATGGTCTGCCGCGATTTCGGGATGGGGCGGCCGTACTGGTCGGGGCTTTCGCAGAAGGGCCTCGTCGGCGAAGTTCTCCCCGGGGTGACCGAGGATCTCTATCGCGATCTCTATCAGAGACGTTTGGACTACACGGTGCGCCGCTTGCGCGGGTGGCTCGCGATGAGGGGCGAACGAACTTCCTTGAGGTCGAAATGAACGGGTGTTGGGACGAGGAACGGATCGAGCGGGCGGCGATCCTCCGGGCGGCGGCGGAGGCGTCGGGTGAGACAAGCCTCCCGAGCGACCTCTCCGCCTTTCTCGATCACGCGAGGGAGTGCTTCCGCTGCGGCGATCTCCTCTCCCTCTTTCTCGAGACGGAGCGCCGCGTTCTCGCCGAGGCCGCGGAGTACATCTCCCCCGCTCTCGCCGCCGCTCCGCCCGGACCGAACGTCATCGAGTTGGAGGAGATCTCCGAGAGGCCCTCCCGCCGGGTCGGACCTCCGGACCGCGAAGGCGCCTATTCCCTCGCCGCGCGACACGCGACTCCCGCATCGGAAGGTCCGGACCGCGCCGAGGGGAGCGCGGTCCGCTCGTTCGCGAGCCGCGACGGTCTCTACCTCGTGCGCGTCTTCACGAACGAGAGCGGAGCGGGTCGAACAGCGGTTCTTCTCGCCGGCGGGGAGGAGGAATCGCATCGCCGCGCGCTTCTCCGCTTCGAGGGCGGAGAGGTCCCCTTCGACGAGTCGGGGCACGCGGTCCTCTCCGAGATCCCGTCCGGTCGGATCCAACTTGTGCTTCCTTGATCGGCCGCACGAAGCCGAGGCGGGGGCCCGCATGAATCCGAGGGAGGTTCACGAGGCCTACGCGGAGGTCGAGGAACTCCTCGCGATCGGGCAGCCTCCCGCAATTGCTCTTCTCCTTCGGGCGCGTTTTCTCGCCGCGGTCTTCCCGCTCGGAGCGACCACGTGGAGCGCATACGGTTTCCGCGCGGCGCAAGGTCTCGCCTCGGCGCTTGCCTCCTCGCCGGCGCATCTCTTCTCGGGCGACTCCCTGGACGAGATCCGGCGTGTTCTCGAGGAGATCCGGAAGCGGCCGGTCCCGTCTCACGCCGCGGAGGCAAGATGGAGGCGCGATCTCGAAGAAGCCGCGCAAGCGTTCGAAGCCGCGGAGCGAGACGCGTCACAATCGCGGAAGGGGACCGGGACCGTTCCCGCGTTCTCCGCGCGCGGTGGGTTCGAGGAACGCGTCCTCGTCCCCGTCGTCGCCTCGGTGCGCGGCGCGGAGGCTCTCTCTCCCCTTTTCCGCGGCATCGCTTGCGGTCTTCTCGTTCCGATCACGGTTCGAGTCGAGGGGATGCTTCGGACCACGCCGGGGAGCGCTCCGGTCATCCTTCGGGGCGTGCCCGGCCAGCGCGAGCGCGAGCTTCGCGAGGTCTTCGCGCAGATCCCTTCGCTCGGAATCCGATCGGTTCCGCCTCTTCGCAGGTGTCTCTTTCGCGTCGATTGGGACGAAGCCGCCGCGAGCCTCGAGGGACGGAGCGCGGAGCTTGGCCTCTTCCTCGCCGGCGCTTCCGCCTACTCCGCCCTCGGGGTCGGCTCCTTGCGCGGGCGAGTGCGGCCGCGGACCGCTTTCACCGGCGTCGTCGAGGGAGACCGCGTCGGTCCGGTCGACGAGGGAACGCTCGCCGCCAAAGTCTCCGCGTGCTTTCACGGTCCGGTTGACGCGCTTTTCGTGCCGGCGGAGCAGCTCGGGGAAGCGGAGAGAACCGCCCGCGTGATCGAGGAGCGGCATCCGAATCGTCATCTTCGCGTGCGCGGCGTTTCGACGCTCTCCGGGCTTTGGAGAGATCCGGATGCGGTCGAGGCCGCGCCGAGGAACGTGCGGGAGAGAGCGGCCGCCGCGGCGAAGCGCTTCCCGATGAGCCCGCTTCTCGTCGGCATCGCGGCGCTCGCCGTTCCTCTTCTCGGATTTTTGATCGTTCAACAATTCGTCTTTGAGAGAAACCTCCCGGTCACCGCGCGATGGGAGGGGAATCGAATCGTCGCCACGAACACGCACGGAAGGGACACGGCGGTTCTCGAAGGCCGCCTCATGCGCCCGGAGATGGTCGAGAGCTGCACCTTCGACAAGATCGGAACGCGACTCGCCGTCTTGGATCTCGACGGGGACGGGAAGAACGAGGTCGTGGCGATGTACCGAGGAAACCCCACCAAGACCGACCTCCTCGCCGCGTTCGACCGAAATGGGACGCGGCGGTGGGAGCATTCGGCGGCTTCCTTCGGTTTCCCGCCGACGGCTCCTTGCGAGGAACTCCAGTGGCTCGCTTTCTATTCCGGGGAACGGCAAGGCGGTTCGCTGACTCTCCTCACGCTGCGCAAAGTTCCGCTGCGCGCGCTCAGCTTCGTCGATCGGATCGACGGAGCGACGGGAGAGCATCTCGGCATGCTGCGGAACGAAGGGCACATCGAGGGCGTGTATCCCGCAGCGGTCGACCGAGATCCGGCGGCTTTCTTATGCGGGACGGACAACGAAACGGGAATGGGACTCCTCTCGCTGATCCGCTCTTCCCGGCTCTCCTTGCCGGAAGGACCGCGGTTTGCGGGCGAGATTCCGTCGCTGACGGACCCGGAGAGCCGGGACCAAGGAGTCGTCGTTTCGATCCGTTTCCCGCTCGACGCCTTCTCTCACACGCGCGCGCACGTGCTGAAAGTCGTCGAGGATCGACCCGGCGTCTTCCGCATCTTCGTGGAGGGCGGGGGGGAAGCGGGGGAAGTGACCTTGAGGAGCATTCTCTATGCGTGCGACTTCTCGGAGCCGAGTCGTCCGTCTCTGGAGAGCGTCCAGTTTACGGACTCGTTCCGCCGGTTGATCTTCAAGAGTCATCCCGACGCGGTCGAAGCGGACCTCGATGTTGAGAGCGAACGGCTCGCGTGTGAGACCCGCTTCCTCACCGCCGAAGGGTGGCGTCCGATCGACAGGCGGCCGTCTGTTTCGAATTGAGCGCCTGCCTTCCGCGGCCCGCGGTACGCTTCCCTCTTCCGGCTCCGTCTTTCTTTCTGAAGAGCGTTTGCTCGGAGCCTATTCCTTTTCCAGGATGCGCGGGAGAGCATGTGAGGCGGATGAAGAGGTCTGACAACGAGCCGGGCGCCGGGCGGGTCGAGGGCTCGGGCGGGGTCGCGATGATGAAAGGTCGGCGGTTCATCGGTCTCGAGCCGGGAGACACGCGGGAGCGTCTCTTCGCTCTTCTCGGAGCCGCGCATCGCGACCGGATTCACGTCGACGAGGAGACCAGTCGAGTCCTTGTCTGCTACCGCGTGGATGGAACCCGCTCCGAGAGCATCGGCGTGATTTGCGACACGGAGTCCGAGCGGATCACGTACGTCTCCGTTCTCGCCGACGCTGAGAGCGACGGCCGAGAGCTGAAGAGATTCCTCGCGACGCGCGGCGTCTCCGAGCCGCTCCTCGACTTTGTCGGCAAACGTCTCTGCGATCTGCTTGAGGTGTTCGGACCTCCCGCGGCAGGCCCCTCCGAGAGCACGTATCGCTACGAACGAGGGAACAGCACCCTCGCCTTCGAAGCATGCGATTCAGGCGGCGGTCGAATCAGCCGGATCAGCGTCTACTGGCACGATCCGGAAGCCTGAGCGCGCCCCGCTCCTCTTGTTGTCTCCGCGGGCTTCCTCGACTAGACTCATCGCGCGGCGAAGGCGGAGCGTCTCTTCCGGGGAAGGATATTGAGAAAGTCCTCCCGCGCGGCGAAGCGCGAGCGGTTCTGGCTGAACGGGCGGTTCGTGAGCGAGTCGGGCGCACGAGTGTCCGTTCTCGACCGAGGAGTCCTCTACGGGGACGCGCTCTACGAGGTCGTCCGCTTCTACCGCCGCAAGATCTTTTTGCTCGACGAACATCTCGACCGTCTCTTCGGCGAGGCGAAGGCGATCGCCCTTCCGGAACGCTTCGGACGTGAAGCGATCGCGCGCGCGGTGCGCGGCCTCGTCGCGCGTTCGGAGAAACCGGACGGGCTCGTCCTGCTCCAGTGGACACGCGGGGAGGGGCCGCGGAGACTCGCGCCGCCCCCCGGTCTTCGCGGGACCGTCTTCGCGGTCCGGCTCGATCTCCCAATGATCCCCGCCGCGCTCCGCCGGCGCGGGGCGGATGTCGTCACCCTTCCGGACGAACGCTGGCTCTCAACGCACCTCAAGAGCACGAACCTTCTCGCCAGCGTTCTCGCAAGAGGAAGGGCGGACGAAGCGGGCGCGCACGAGGCGGTGCTTCATCGCGGGCGCGGTCCGCGCGCGCGGGTGACGGAAGCAACCTCCTCGTCTTTCTTTCTCGTGAAACGCGGACGGCTCGTCACGCCCGCGGTGCGGGGCCTTCTCCCCGGGATCACGAGGAGCGTCGTTCTCGCCGTCGCGCGGGAAGAGGGGATTCCGATCGAGGAGAGGACGGTCCGGCTCGGCGAGATCCGGGAGGCGGACGAGGCGTTCCTCACCGCCACCTCGGCGGAGGTTCTCCCGATCGGACGCGTGAACGGGGCGTCTCTTCGTCTTCCGGCGCCGGGTCCGGTCACGAGGAGGCTCGGCCTCGCCTTCGCCCGCTTCCGAAGGCGAGTCCTCGCGAAGACTCCGCGGATCGCGCCCTTGTAACTTCTTTTTCCACAATTCGTTATGCACCCCCTCCCAACCCTCGCGCGCCTTCCGCGCCGGTCTGGACAGGCCCGGCGATCTCGGGCATACTCCCCGGGAAACACGCTCTCCTCGCCCGCCGGCCGCGCTTCCCCTCGATGTCGACACGCGGTGCCCGTGAGGAGAGAAACCGCGCCCAGAGGGCGCAACGGTCGATCGTATGCATATTGTTTATGTGTCATCCGAAGTCGAGCCGTTCGCGAAGACCGGAGGTCTGGCCGATGTCGCCGGCGCTCTACCCCCCGCGCTTGCCCGGAAGGGGCACCAGGTGACGGTGATTCTCCCTTACTACGGCGCCGTGAAGAAGAAGTCCCTTCCGATCCGTCCCGCCAACCGAACCGTCCGCGTCCCGATGGGGCGGAGCGAGGAGACCGCGCGGATCTTCGAGTCGCCGATGGAGGGGGAGAGCCGCTTTCTGCTCGTGGAACATCCCGAGTACTACGAAGCCGGCGAGGGGCTTTATGGGACGCCGGAAGGCGATTATCCGAACAACGCCGCCCGCTTCGCTTTCTTCTCCAAGGCTGCGGCGGCGATCGCCGAGGGGATCGGGGAGAAGGTCGACATCGTCCATTGCAACGACTGGCAGACCGGGCTCCTTCCGGCATACGTCGCCCGGAAGCGCGGATCGGAAGGCCCGCTCCGCGAGGCCCGAAGCGTCTTCACGATTCATAATCTCGCGTATCAAGGAGTATTCCCTCCGAAGGACTATGCGTGGACCGGTCTTCCCGAGGAACTTTACCGCCCGCACGGCGGCCTGGAGTTCTACGGAAAGGTCAGCTTCCTCAAGGCGGGCATCGTGTTCGCCGACGCGATCACGACGGTGAGCCGCCGGTATGCAGAGGAGATCCGGACTTCGGAGTTCGGGGAGGGGATGGAGGGCGTGCTCGCCGAGCGCGCGGATCGTGTTTGGGGGATCCTGAACGGGATCGATACCGAAGTCTGGAATCCGGCGACGGACCCGCTCATCCCGGCGCGCTACTCGATCGACCGGCTCGGAGGAAAGCGGAGGTGCAAGAGCGCGCTCCAGGAAGAGTGCGGGCTTCGGGTCGATCCCGAAGTCCCCCTCGTCGGGATGATCACGCGGCTCGCCGACCAGAAGGGGCTCGATCTTGTCGTCGACGTTCTTCCTCGACTCCGGCGCGTGAAGTTCCAACTGGTTCTCCTTGGAACCGGCGACGAGAGGTACCACACGATCTTCCGCGGGCTCGCCAAGAAGATGAAGGGGAAGGTGAGCGTGCACCTCAAGTTCGACGATGCGCTCGCGCACCGGATTGAGGCGGGGGCCGATCTCTTCCTCATGCCCTCGCGCTATGAGCCGTGCGGGCTGAACCAGATGTACAGCCTCCGGTACGGGACCGTGCCGATCGTCCGCGCGACCGGAGGGCTCGCGGACACCGTGATCGACCACAACAGGGACACGGTCGATGCGGGGACCGCGAACGGCTTCCGCTTCGAAGAGGCGACGGCGGAAGCCCTCGGGGAGGCGCTTCGGCGCGCGTTCGCTCTCTTTCCCAAGCGGCGCGCGTGGCTCCGGCTCGTCCGAACCGGCATGGCCGCGGACTTCTCCTGGGAGAGGAGCGCCCGCGAGTACGAGACGCTCTTCAAGAGGCTCCTCGCGGAGCCGGCCCCGGTTTCCGGGTGAAGATAGGCGATATCATATGAAGACGATCCGCTTCGCGCTCGCGCTCCACGCGCACCAGCCGACCGGCAACTTCGATCACGTGTTCCGCGAGGCGTACGAGAAGTCGTATCTCCCCTTTCTCGATGAGCTGGAGAAACACCCGGCGATTCCCTTCACGCTCCACTACAGCGGCATCCTTCTCGAGTGGCTCGATGAGAACGCTCCCGAGTATCTGGATCGTTTGAAGGCGCTCGCGGAGAAGGGGCAGGTCGAGCTTCTTGGAAGCGGGTTCGGCGAGCCGATCCTCGTCATGCTCTCCGACCGCGACCGCGCCGGGCAGATCCGCACGATGAGCGCGTATCTCGAGGAGCGCTTCGGCCGAAAACCGCGGGGCGCGTGGCTCACCGAACGGGTTTGGGAGCAGTGCCTCGCCCACGATCTCGCCGCTTCAGAAATCGACTATTCGATGGTCGATGATTCGCACTTCCGGCTCGCGGGGCTTCGCGGCGAGGAGATGCTCGGCTCGTTCACGACCGAGGATCGGGGACGGATGATCCGGATCTTCCCCTTGAGCGAGGCGCTCCGCTACCACATTCCGTTCAAGACGGTCGAGGAGACGGTCCGCCTGCTCCGTTCGCTCGCGACGGAAGAGGGGGATCGTCTCATCGTGTACGGGGACGACACGGAGAAGTTCGGCGGTTGGCCGGGGACGTACGAACACGTGTACGCGAACGGCTGGCTCGCGCGCTTTCTCGAAGCGCTCGAGGAGAACGCTTCGTGGATCCGTCTCATCAGGCTTTCCGATGCCCTCGATCTTCCCCCGCGCGGGAAGGTCTATCTCCCGGACGCGAGCTATCGCGAGATGACCGAGTGGGCTCTCCCGGCGCGCGCGCAGATCGAGTTCCACGCGCTCCGCGAGGAGATGGGAGAGGAGCTTGCGCGACGCGCGGCCCCTTTCTTCCGGGGCGGGCAATGGCGGATCTTTCTCGCGAAGTACCCGGAGGCGGCCGAGATGCACGGCAAGATGGCGGACGCGAGCCGCCGCGTGGCCGCGCTTCCGGAAGGGAACGCGAAGAAGCGAGAAGCGGAGAAGGAACTTTACCGCGGGCAGACGAACTGCGCCTACTGGCACGGCGTCTTCGGCGGGCTCTACCTCCCGCACCTTCGGTCGGCGATCTACGCAAAGCTGATCGCGGCGGAGACGATCGCCGAGCGAGCGGCGCGAAGGACGAAGGAGTGGGCGGCGGCGGAGAGGGTCGATCTCGATCTCGACGGGAGCGAGGAGGTACGTCTCTCGTCCGACCGGCTCGTGCTTGCGATCCATCCGAGGCGCGGCGGGCACATCTTCACGATCGACGACCGCGAGCGCCGCTTCAACCTCGTCGCGACGATGACGCGCCGCCCGGAGGCGTATCACGAGAAGGTGCGCGGCGGGTCGGACGCCGATTCCAACGACGTGTCAAGCATCCACCACCGGGTCGTGTCGAAGGAAGAGGGGCTCGCGGAGCTTCTCGTGTACGACTCCGTTCGGCGCGAGACGCTCGTCGATCGTTTCTTTCGGACGGGCGCATCGCTCGACGAGATCGCGTCGGGCGATCCGCCGGAGCTCGGCGACTTCGCTTCGGGTGAGTACGCGTGCGACGTTCGGGAGACGAAGAGCGGCGCGCGCGCGCATCTCACGCGTCTCGGGAACGTGCGCGGCGGACGGGGATCGCATTCGGTGTTCGTTCAGAAGGAAGTGGAGATCGCCCCCGGCGTGTCCGATTTCTCGATTCGCTACCGCGTGCGGAACGAGGGGAAAGCCAAGATCGAAGCGCTCTTCGCCGTCGAGTTCGCGTACGCTCTTCTTGCGGGGAACGCGCCCGACCGCTTTCTCGTCCACGAGGAGAGGAATGCGGGGCCTCTCGCGAGCCGTCTCGATCTCGCTCCGTGCCGCCGGGTCGGCGCGAAGGACGAATGGCTCGGCCTCTTCGCGGGGATCGAAATGGACACCGAAGCGCCGATCTGGGTCTTTCCGATTCGGACCGTCTCCCTCTCGGAAGGCGGGTTCGAGTCGGTCTATCAATGCACGATGATCGTGCCGCGCTGGCGGCTCGCGCTCTCCGCCGGCGAGGAGTGGACCGCGAGCCTCCTTCACTTCGCGCGGCCGGTTCGGGAAGGATAGGACGGATGCGAAAGGGCGCCGAGGAGATCGCTCTCGTCGTTCACGGCCATTTCTACCAGCCCCCGCGCGAGAACCCGTGGCTTCTCGCGATCGAAGCGCAAGAGGGCGCGCGGCCGTACCACGATTGGAACGAGCGGATCCTCGCCGAATGCTATCGCCCGAACGCGCGCTCGCGCATCCTCGACGGGTTCGGGCGCGTGCGGAAGGTCGCCAACAACTTCGAGTCGATCAGCTTCAACTTCGGTCCCACGATCCTCACCTATCTCGAGCGCGAGGATCCGGACACGTACCGGCGGATCCTCGAGGCGGACCGACGGAGCGTCGATCGGCGTTCGGGCCACGGGAACGCCATCGCGCAGGCATACCACCACGCGATCCTTCCGCTCCTTCCGAGCGAAGATCGGGAGCTTCTCATTCGATGGGGGCTCGATGACTTCGAGCGCCGCTTCGGAAGGAAGAGCGAGGGGCTCTGGCTCCCCGAGACGGCGATCCACGCGGAGACCGCGGCCGATCTCGCGCGCGCGGGAGTCCGCTTCGTGATTCTCTCGCCGCATCAGGCGTCGAAGACGAGACCGCTCGCGGGAGGCGACTGGACGGACGTTTCGGGGGGATCGATCGATCCCCGGCGCGCCTATCGTCTCTTCCCCGATCCGAAAGACCGCGCGCTTCATTTGGATGTTCTCTTCTACGACAGCGGTCTCGCGGTCGGCATCAGCTTCGAGCACTATCTTTGGAGCGCGGACGATCTCGCCAGGAGGATGGTCGAGGCGGCAGGAGAGCCGACCGGGTTCCAGCGCCTCGTGTGCGTCGCGACGGACGGCGAGGTGTACGGCCACCACGAGCCGTTCGGGGACATGTGTCTCGCGGCGCTCTTCGATTCGGCGGCGGAGCGGAACCGCCTTCGCGTCACGAACCCGGGCGAGTTCCTCCACCGCGTTCCTCCGGAACAGGAAGTTCTTCTCGCGCCGGGAATGAAAGGAGAGGGGACCGCGTGGAGCTGCACCCACGGGGTCGGCCGCTGGAGCCGCGACTGCGGGTGCCAGATCGCGCACCGCGAGGGATGGAACCAGAAGTGGCGGGGATCGCTTCGCGAATCGATGATTCATCTAAGGAACGATCTCTTCGCGCTCTTCGAAGAAGAGGCCCCGCGTCTCTTTCGCGATCCGCGCCGCGCATTCGAGACCTACGCCGAGATTCTTTTCGAGCGGACGCCGGAGTCGTGGCGGCGCTTTCTCGAGCGGGAGGGGAGCGATCGGGCGCTCGAAAGCCCGGAGGGCTCGCTCAGGGCGCATCGAGTTCTCGAAACCGCCCACGGGGCGATCCGGATGTTCACGAGCTGCGGGTGGTTCTTCGACGACCTCGCGGGGATCGAGGCGGTGCAGAACCTCCTCTTCGCCGGGCACGCGATCGATCTCGCCCGCGCGATCGATCCGGAACGGGCGGCATCCGCCGAGCGGGAGTTTCGAAGGAGGCTTCGCGCGGCGCGGAGCAATGTGCCGGAAGAAGGGGACGGGCAGAGCATCTTCGACGATCGGGTGAAGGGGGCGAGGGTTTCGTCGACCGCGTGGGCCGGCGCGTGGGGGGCCGCGCGGCTCGTCGGCGCGCCCTTCCCGGAGAGGCTTTTCGCCGGGCGCGAGGCGAATCTCTTCGAAGAGAAGCGGCGGCGCGCGGAGGGGTTCGAGATCCTCTCCGGCGTTCTCCGTCTCTCCGATCCGCTTCATATTCGCCCGGAGTCGTTCCGGCTCGTCGCCGCGCGCGATGCGCGTGCCCGTCTTCTCGTGTGGGTCGGCGGCGAGGATCTTCCCGTCGATGCGGCCGACCGCGCGGAGACGATTGAGGATCTCGAGCGCGCGCTCCCGCCGTCTCCTTTCCTTCTCGAGGATCTTCCGAGCGAGCTCCGAGCGCCGACGGCGGGGAAGCTCCTCGAGGAGGAGAGGGATGCGATCCTCGAGGCGAGCGACCCTCTCGACGAGAGGCTCTTCTCGGCGATCGCGCTTCTCGAGCGAGCGTGTCTCCCGGCGCCGGAATGGGTCCGTCGTCTGCTCTTCCCGGCGATCGAGCGCCGGCTCCGAACCGCCGTTCGGGAGATCGCCGCCGCGCTGGAGGACGGACGCGCGCTCGATTCGGTCTTTGCGAGGCTCGCCGCCGCGCGCGCTCACGCGGATCGGCTCGGCGTCGCGCTCGATGGGATTTCCGACAACGATGAAATCCGCGCGGTGCTTCTCCGGGCGCTCCGGCGGAGGCGCGAGGGGGACGCGGAAGAAAGAGCCGCGCGCGTTCTCGCGGTGCTGAAGGGGCTCGATGAGTCGGGCTTTCCGCTCCGCGACACGGGATTTCTTCAGGACGAGTTCCTCGATCAACAACACGAGGGCGTTCCGATGGGGCGAACGGGACGCAGGCTCGGCGAGCGCCTCGGCTTCGCACCCGAGCTTCTCGGCACTTGATGCTCGATTTCCCTGTCGGCAGTAGTCCACTCGTGTATCCGCCGGTCGCGCCTACGCACTCGGTGGCCGCCACCCGCCGTGGGCGTGGTCTCGACCTCCTGCGTACCTGAATCCTCTACGGAAGTAGGGAATCAGGTACCGAAGTGTCAAGCACTCCAAGCGATGCCAACAGACTTCCCGTGTATCATAGAACTGTAAGAAACTGCCATCCAAAGGGCCTCATAGCAAGCCTACGAGGAGGGCGACGGCGCCGATTGCCGCGATAACGCCGCCGACGATGCGCGCCTCGCGGCCACTGCGCAAGTTCTCCGTTTCTTGAGTAATTCCGAGGATCACCGGCTCGCCCGCTTGTGCGCTTCGGGAGCCGACTCCTTGTTCTACATCGAGGTTCGGCATCCGAAAACCGAAGTAGTTATAGTGCATCGTCTGCAGGTTCTTCAGATCCTTCTCCGCGACGATATCGCTTGTTTCGTACTCAAGAAGGCCTGCGTGGAGGATCTCACCGGTCTTCGCATCCTCAAGACGACAATGAAGCCTTGTACGTGCCAGCCTCTCGACGTTGATCCTCTCCTCTGGGATCGCTCGATACACTACCCCACACTCAAGCACACGGTACGCGAGGATCAGATCTGCAGAGTTGATGTCGGTTGGGATCTGAATATCACGGACGGTCACATCCCGCTGAGCCGGAGTGCTACTACCGCTCTCCGTCACGAGAACGTCGACTAGGTTCCCCTCAACAAGGGACCTTCCTTGTCGCCTCGAGGGGAGGTTTTCGAAGTCCAAGAGAGAGTATGTCCTGCTCGATTCAGATAGGAGGTGTGCGACCATCTCCGGATCTCTCTCAACGATGCGGAAACCGCCGGACACAAGTGAGCTAATCAGGTTGTCTTCAACCATCTGGCGGACGCCCCAGTCCAGGCTGGCAGTGTTGAGAAGGCCAGCGCGAACTTGGGAAGTCTCTGTGGGGTGAATGCGACCCGGCCGGAGGGAGTCCATCACCCAGTTGCCGCGCACCTCGCTCTGATAGATGATTCGATTCTCCTCGATTGAGAGAAGAGCAATAGCGGCATTCGGCCGTGCTCGATCCCCGATCCATGCAGTTGCATCGAGCCCCTGAATGCTCTTTTCGATTCGAACAGGATTGGTCCTCTCGAAGTCGATAACTTTGTAGGAAGCTCCACATCCGCAGAGCAAGACCATTATTCCGATCAGCCCGTAGCATCGGCAGGGGAGTATTCGCATAGCATACCTCCACTTCTCTCCAGGTAGACCTTCTATGATCAGTAATTACACGTCATTGTACCCTAAATGCAATCTATCGTGAGGCCTAATTGTCTGTCAAGAATAATCATGCGTGTAGCGCACCCGGTTTCTTGGACACAAGAGTCGGGGTAATCACGCCGCGACCTCCGCTCCGCTCTTGAGCGCCGCGCGCTTCGCGCTCGGCGACTGATACCCGTGTCGCTCCACGATCCACTCCCGGTTGTAGCGCTCCCGGAATGCCTCGATCGCAACGCGGAGCTCTTCGACGATCTCGAACCGTTGCAGCCAGAGAAGCTGCTCCTTGAGCGTCCGCACGAACCGCTCCACGCATCCGTTTCCCTCAGGCTCCCGGACGAACGTCGGGCTCGAGGCGATGTCCAGGAACACCAGGTCGTTCTGGAAATCGTCGGACATGTATTGGCTCCCGTGGTCATGCCGGAGAGACAACCTGGTCGCCACGTTCTTCGCGTACCGCCCATAGACCTCTCGCACCGCCTGCCGCAGCGGTTCGAGGGCCTCGAACCGTGGGCCGCGACGCGCAGCGTGGATCCCCAGACACTCACACGTGCAGTGGTCGATCACGAAGAAGATCGCCGCGTTCCCCTCTCCGGTGACCGCGCGCTCGTCGCATCCGTCCCCCACAACACATCCGGACGATCGACGACGATCGTTCCCTCGTGCGCCTTCGAGCCGTGCGCCTGCCCCATCCGCGTCGGGGACAAGAGATCGTTCTCCCGCATGAGCCGCAACACCCGGCGAGGAGAAGTCCGCACGCCGGCGAACCGGAGCCGCGCCCACACCTTCCGGTACCCTTCTCCCACCCACGGCGAGGAACTCAACACCTCCCGAATCGCAAGAAGAAGGTCCGCGTCGCTCCGAGCACCCTCGGGGCCCCGCTTCCTCGACCTCGACTGTCCCCCCCATGAAACGAGCTCCGCCATGCCGAAAGTGTCGCCCCGCCACACGCAGCTCCCGCGACAGCGCGTCGAGGTCTTCTCCGCCAAGAATCCGGAGCACGACCTCCCGCTTCTTCCGCGAACTCCACCGGCCCCGGTCCTCCCGCTGCCGACGGGTCGGGACTCCGGTCGCCCTACTGGCTCCCTCCGTTCCGACCCGCTCCGTCTCCCTCTTGTTGGTCTCCATGAACTCCCCCTCCCCTAGAGGTCACCCCATCATCCCCCCAAACCCCTGTCCAAGGAAACCGGGAACCGATCCACCTGTGCTCTCGCAATGGGTGCCGCGAGAGATCTCGAAGCGGTATCGCGCACCTTCTTCCTCCGATTCGGTGCCCAACCCTCTCTTCGACCGGAGAAGGTATCCGGAAAAGGAATCACGTACCGATCCGCTTCTGAATCCGCGCCCACTCGTCGCGGAGGGTGACGGTCCGGTTGAAGACCGGCTTCCCCGGCTTCGAGTCGACCGCATCGACGACGAAGTAGCCGACGCGCTCGAACTGGACATGATCCCCCGGTGCGGCCGCGGCGAGCGACGGCTCGATTCGACACGAAGGGATCACGGCGAGGGAGCCGGGGTTCACGTAATCCTTGAAGTCCTTCCCTTCGCCGGCATCGGTCGGATCGGGGACCGTGAAGAGATGATCGTAGAGGCGGACCTCCGCCGGAACGGCATGGCGGGCGGAAACCCAGTGCAGGGTCGCCTTCACCTTCCGCTTGTCGGGAGCGTCGCCGCCGCGCGTCGCCGGATCGTGCGTGCAGCGGATCTCGATCGGCTCGCCGGTCGCCGGATCCTTCACGACCTCGATGCACTTCACGAAGTACGCGTAGCGAAGGCGCACTTCCCGCCCGGGAGCGAGACGGTAGAACTCCTTCGGCGGGTCCTCCAGGAAGTCGTCCTTCTCGATGAAGAGTTCCCGCGAGAAGGGGACGAGGCGCGTTCCCATCGATGGATCTTCCGGGTTGTTCACCGCGGAGAGCTCCTCGGTCTTCCCCTCGGGGTAGTCGACGAGCACGACCTTGAGCGGACGGAGAACGGCCATCGCGCGCCGCGCGCGCTTGTTCAGATCCTCGCGGAGAAGATGCTCGAAGAGGGCGAGATCGACCACGCTCTCCTTCTTCGCGACGCCGACCCGGTCACAGAGAGCACGGATCGATTCGGGCGTGAAGCCGCGCCGACGGAGACCGCTTAGGGTTGGCATGCGCGGATCGTCCCACCCGCCCACGACCCCTTCCTCGACGAGACGGCGAAGACGCCTCTTGCTGAGGACGGTGTACGAAAGACGCAGCTTGGCGAACTCGATCTGCCGCGGGTGATGGACGCCGAGCGCATCGAGGAACCAATCGTAGAGAGGGCGATGATCCTCGAACTCGAGCGAACAGAGGGAGTGCGTGATCCCCTCGATCGAGTCGGACTGTCCGTGCGCCCAATCGTAGGTCGGATAGATGCACCACGCGTCTCCCGTCCGATGATGCCGAGCGCGGAGGATCCGGTACATGATCGGATCGCGCATGTTCATGTTTCCGTGCGCCATGTCGATCTTGGCGCGGAGGGTGCGCGCCCCGTCGGGGAACTCGCCCGCGCGCATGCCGCGAAGGAGATCGAGGTTCTCCTCAGCGGAACGGCTCCGATACGGGCTCTCCCGTCCCGGCTCGGTCAGCGTGCCGCGGCTTTCGCGGATCTCGTCCGCGCTGAGATCGCAGACGTACGCCTTCCCTTTGCGGACGAGATCCTCCGCCCACTCGTAGAGCTTCTCGAAGTAATCCGACGCGTAGTAGAGACGGTCCTCCCAATCGAAGCCGAGCCAGCGGATGTCCTCGATGATCGACCGGACGAACTCCTCTTCCTCCTTGGTCGGGTTCGTGTCGTCGAAGCGGAGGTTGCAGAGGGATCCCGGGTAGTCGGCCGCGAGCCCGAAGTTAAGGCAGATCGCCTTCGCGTGCCCGATGTGGAGGTACCCGTTCGGTTCGGGGGGGAAGCGCGTGTGGATCCGCGCGTGCTTTCCGGTGCGAAAGTCCTCGTCGATGATCTCTCGAATGAAATGAGTCGTCGGGGCCGGTCCGCTCGTCATCATCTCTTCTTCTTCCTCGTCTCGCGCCGCACGATTTCGGTTTTCGCGGAAGTCGGTTTTCCGCGAAGGGACCGCGTGAGGAACGAGTGTACCTCCCCGGCGCGCGGATTCCCAGCGGGAAGCGGAGAGGGCGGACTGCTCGTTCACGACGGCGACCGGCCGACCCGCATCCCGGGGAGCGATCTTCCGCAAGTGCGGGCGTAGCCTTGCGGCGCCGGTTTTGCTATCTTGATTCGAAAGCCGTCCGGCGTCGGGGGCGAGCCTGTAGAATGCAGACCGGGGAGGCCGCATGAAGAACCGTTCGCGTGAAGAGAAAATCGAGTTCCTGCGTTCTCTCGGGCTCGCCGATCTTCATCGCCACTTCGATGGGGCGGTCCGCCCGGAGACTCTTTGGGGTCTCTCGCAGAAGTACTACTCGGCGATTCCGGGGCTCGACTTCGAGGAGTTCCGTGCGAAGCTGACCTACGACCCGAAGACCGATCGAACCCTTCTCGACTATCTCGACAAGTTCCACATCCCGCTCCAATACACGCAGTTCTACGACAACATTCAGAGCCTCGCGACCGAGATCGCGGAGGACGCCTACGCGGAGGGGATCCGGACGCTCGAGCTTCGAATCAACCCGGTGATCCACCGGCGGGCGGGGCTCACGACCCGCCAAGTGATCTCGGCGGTGCGAAAGGGGATGAGGGAGACGATCCGGGCGCATCCCGATTTCCGGGCGGGGATCGTCGCGATCGCGATGCGGAGCCACGGCGGAAACATGGCGAAGATCCTCCTCCGCGAGGTGATCGGCGAGCTCGACCGGTTTCACAACGATCTCGGGGTCGTCGGCTTCGACATCGCGGGACCGGAGCGCCCCTTCCCGCCTGTTCTCTTCATCGAGCCGTTCAAGCTCGCGGCGACGATGGGCCTTCACAAAACCGTGCATGCCGGCGAGGACGAGGGGCCTGCGCGCGTCTGGGACGCGGTCGAGATGCTCGGCCCCGAGCGGCTCGGGCACGCGGTGAGCGCGGCCGAGGACCCTAAGCTCCTCAAGAGAATCGCCGCCGACGGCATCGCGATCGAAGTCTGCCTCACATCGAACGTGCAGACCGGCGCGATCCCGCGGATCGAGGACCACCCGCTTCCGAAGTTCCTCGACGCGGGGGTGCGCTGCGCGCTCTCCACCGACAACCCGACCGTTTCGGGAACGAACCTTTTACAAGAGTACCTTCTCGCGATCGACACGTTCGGTCTTTCCGAGAGCGATGTCCGCGCGCTGGCGAGGATGGCGGTCGAGGCGTCGTTCGTCGGTCGGAGGGAAGCGTCGTAGCGTTTCCGATCGCGAATCCGCTTCGGTTGAACCCTTCTTCTCGCTCTCCCTCGGGCGCCCGGCGCCGCACGGCGTGATCCTCTTGCCTTCCCCTTCTCTCTTGGTGTATGCTTTGCTTCGGAAGCAACTTGCGCAGGGCCGGCCTCGAGAATCGTCGATTTGGAAACCTTTCCCGGAGGTGGCGCATGATCTCCCGCTTCGCAATCCACTTGCCTCTCGCTCTCGCTCTTCTCGGTCCGGCCCCGGCCCTCTCGAACCTCTGGAATGTCTACGCGGACGGATCGGGGGATGCTCCGACCATTCAGGCGGCGATCGACTCGGCGGCGGCGGGGGACACCATCCTCCTCCACGACGGGATCTACACGGGAAGCGGAAACAAGAACCTCGATTTCGGCGGGAAGAACCTCGTCCTCCGTTCCGATTGCGGGCCCGAGGGGGTGATCATCGACTGCGAAAACGTGGGGCGCGGCATTCACCTTCACAGCGGCGAGGGCTCGAGCGCTCGGATCGAGAGGATCACGATCCGGAACGGCTACGCGCTTGAGGGAGGGGGCGGAGGAATACGGATCGAGGAGGCATGGCCGATGATCCGCGAGTGCGTCATCGAGGATTGCATCGCGGGCGGGTTGGGCGCCGGAGGCGGCATCCAACATTCCCTGCACCTTGAACTCCGGGATTGTCGGATCCTCAGGTGCTCGGCGAACAACGGCGGGGGGATCGCGGGAATCGGAACCGGATACACCTGGCTGACTCGGTGCACGGTCGCGGGAAACAGCGCGGGGTGGGGGGGCGGCGTCTCAACCACCGATTACGTCCAGCTGGATACATGCCTCGTGACCGGGAACCGCGCGACGACGGACGGGGGAGGCGTCTATGCGGGGTTCGGCGGGGGCTACGCGGCTGTGACCCGCACGACGATCGCGGGGAACCGCGCCGAGCGGACCGGGGGAGGGATGTTCCTCGATACGGACGGAGTGTGGGTTCTCTGGTCGATCTTCTGGGACAACTCCGCGTCGCTGGCGGAAGGCTTGTATGTGTGGGGCGACCTTTATGTGAGCTGCGCGGCGATCGACTCGCGTCTCGTACGATGTCAGGGGGGCATGCCTTACTACAACGACACAACCCTCGCCGATCCTCTCTTCTGTGACCCGAGGTCGAGCGAGGACGCACCTACTTCGGAGGGGGACTACTCGCTCGACGCCGCGTCCCCCTGTCTCAGCCTTCACGCCTGCGGGCGGATCGGCGCGCTCGGCGAGGGGTGCGACACATACACCGGCGTCGCGGCGGGCGAAATCGTCCCCGCGCGAGCGCTCGGCATCTTCGTCTCTCCGAACCCGGCGGCGGGGCGCGCGAGCGTCCGCTGGTCGCTTCCTTCCGGGGGCCCGGCATCCGTTTCCATCTATGATGTGCGCGGGCGAGTGGTTCGCTCGTTCGCCGCGAACGGCCGCGAAGGGACCCTCCCTTGGGACGGCGCGGACGACGCGGGGCGCGATGCGCCCCCCGGCATCTACTTCCTTCGCATCTCGGGCAGCGCGGGCGCGGCGACCGAGCGGCTGATCTTGGTTCGCTAGATCGAGATCGAAAGGCCGTGCCGGTCCGCTTCTCGCTTCACGGAGACGAGCGCTCTTCTTCTTCGTGCTACAATCTCCCCTGCGCTCGGTCGAAGGTCGAGCTTCCACGACGGGCGCGATGCGAGGCCCACACGATGGTCGTCACTGTTCGCTACTTCGGACCCGCGGCGGACGAAGCGGGCGTCCCGGGAGAGAGAATCGAGGTCGCGGACGGCGCGACGCTCGGCGCTCACGTCAAGGCGATTCTCGCGGCGGTTCCGCATCGAGGCGAGGCGCTCGCCGCCTGCCGCCACGCGATCGACACGTTGAAATCATGCGTTCCGATCCGGAAGAAGGAGATCCGTCGAAGCGGCGCATCGGCGTGGGTCGAGCCGGAGAGGGGCGCGTGAGATGACAAGCGAGAGCGAGGCAAAGCGGACCGCGCGCGCGCAGAGGATCGTGCGGGAGCTTCGCCGTCTCTATCCGGACGCGACTTGCGCGCTGAAGCACGAGAACGCGTTCGAGCTTCTCGTCGCGACGATCCTCTCCGCGCAGTCGACCGACGAGACGGTGAACCGCGTCGCCCCCAGTCTCTTCGCCAAGTACCGGACGGCGGCCGACTACGCCGCTGCGGATCCCGCGGTCTTCGAGGGAGAGATCCGCTCGACCGGCTTCTTCCGCCAGAAGACGAAGAGCGTTCTCGGCGCGGCGCGGAGGATCGTCGAGGAGTACCGAGGAGAGGTGCCGGACACGATGGAGGAGCTCGTGCGGCTCCCCGGCGTCGCCCGAAAGACCGCGAACGTCGTCCTCGGCACATGGTTCGGAAAGAACGAAGGGATCGTCGTCGACACGCATGTCGGGCGGCTCGCGCACCGCCTCGCGCTCACCTGGCGAAGCCGGAACGAGAAGGACGCCGTCCGCATCGAGGAGGATCTGATCGAGATCGTCCCAAGGAAGGAATGGACCTTTCTCGGGCACGCGCTCATCCTGCACGGGCGCCGCGTCTGCTCCGCTCGCAAGCCCGCCTGCGACCAGTGCGCGCTCGCGCCCGATTGCCCCTCCGCGTTCCGTCTCGAAGCGCTCAGATCCCCTTCTTCGCGAGCTCCCGATCCAGCTCGTCGACGAGCCGCGCGAACAGATCGCACGTCGCCTGGATCGGCGCCGGCGAGGAGAGATCGACGCCAGCCTTCTTGATGATCTCGATCGGGTAGTCGCTCGAGCCGCTCTTCAGGAAGTCGAGATACGCCTCGCGCGCCCCCTTCTCCTTCTTGAGGATCTTCTGCGAGATCGCGGTCGCCGCGGCGTAGCTCGTCGCGTACTTGTAGACGTAGAAGTTGCGATAGAAGTGCGGGATCCGGGCCCAACCGGTCGTCGACGTCTCCGGATAGACGACCTCGCCTCCGGAATACTTCTCGAGAAGACCGCGGTACACCTCGCCGAGCGACTCGACCGTGATCGGCTCCCCCTTCTCCGCCATCCCGTGCGCGATCGTCTCGAACTCGGCGAACATGACCTGCGTGTAGACCGTCCCCATAATTTGACGGATGTAGTAGTTCAACAGAAAGATCTTCTTGTCGCGGTCCTTGGTCTTTCTCAAGAGATCGTCCATGAGAAGGGCTTCGTTCGTGGTCGAGGCGACCTCCGCGGTGAAGAGCGGAACCCCGCTGTACACCTGCGGCTGCGTCGCGACCGTGTAGAACGTGTGCATCGAGTGGCCCATCTCGTGCGCAAGCGTGAACACGTCCTCGATCTTCCCCTCGTAGTTCATGAGCATGAACGGGTGGGGGAGAGCGCTCGATCCCCACGAGTAGGCTCCGCTCCTCTTGCCGACGTTCTCGTACACGTCGACCCAACGGGAGCGGAATCCCTTTCCGACCTCCTTCACGTAGTCCGGGCCGAGCGGCTTGAGGCCCGTCTCGATCATCTGGACCGCGGTCTCGTACTCGTACGATTCGTTGAGCTCCGGGGTGAGAGGAACGTAGGTGTCGTAGGTATAGAGAGTGTCGAGCTCCATCACGCGCTTCCGGATCTGATAGTACCGCTTGACCGGATCCAGGTTCGCGCTCACCGTCGCGATCAGGTTCTCGAGAATCTCCGTCCGGACGTTGTCGTCGTCGAGGGAGGCCTCGACGCACGAGTCGTAGCCGCGCGCGCGGGCGAAGAAGAGGTCGCGCTTCAACACGCCGGCAAACGCGGCCGCGCTTCCGTGCAGGTAGCGGCCGTAACCCTCGTAGAACACGTCATAGGCGTCCTTCCGCACGCGTCGGTCGGGGCTTTCCAAGAGCGTCCCGTAACGCGCCTGAGTCAGCTCGATCTCCTCGCCCTTCTCGTCGACGACCGTTCCGAACTTGAGGTCGGCGTTGGTCATCTGGTTGAAGACGTCGCGGGGAGTCGCGGCGAGATCCCCGGCGAGCGAGAGGATCTTCTCCTCCTCTTCGGAGAGGATGTGCTCGCGCGATCTCCAGAGATCGTTGTAGGAATGCTGGTAGACCTTGAGCCGGGGAAGCTCGTCGAGGAACCCCTGGAGCTTCTCCTCGGGGATCGAGAGAAGCTCCGGCTGCACCCAGGCGGTCGCCGCCTGCACGGCGACGCCGGCGCTTCGCACTCGCTGGCGGAGACCCTGGTAGCGCGAGACGCGCGCGTCCTCGTCCGCTTTCAGGCCCGCATAGGCGAAGAGGCGCGAGAAGATGCGGTCCATCTCCTCCGACTTCTTGTGGAAGGCGAGCAGGGTCTCCGCGGACTCGCCGAGCTTCCCGCGGAAGGCGAGGACCTCGGGGACCATCGAATCGACCCATTCCAGCTCCGTGTCCCAGTCCGCCTCGTTCGCGTAGATATTGGTGAGATCCCACTTGTACTTCTCCGGGATGTCCGCGCGCTCGCGGGCCGCCTGCTGCGCGTCGATCGCCGCCGGAAGGGCGAGAAGAACGAGGGATGCGAGAAGAAGGGCGTGCTTTCCGACCACGATGATCTCCTTTGGTTCTGTCCCGCGCGTTCGGGGACCGGACGTCATTCAGGGGACTCGATGTTTCGAACCTCTCGACTTTAGCGGAGACTCGGGCGATCATCAAGGCCGAAGGCGAGGGTCGCCCGGCGGATGAGATTCCGGCGCGCCGGACACGCGCGGGACAAGAGGATGTGATGACCGCGGAGAAATGTTTAGAATTATTTTCCTCATTGGTAAAGGAAATTCACGACCTCGGGTGCGCGGAGGAGTTGCTCGGCTGGGACCAGCAGACCTTCATGCCGCCGAAGGGGGCGGAGGCGCGCGCGTCGCAGATGGCGGTCTTGGCCGGGGTTCGTCATGACCGGCTCGCGGGGGACCGGATGGCCGAGCTCCTCGCGGCTCTCGACGAATCGGAGAAGGGAGGACTCGATCCGGACGCGCGCGTGAACGTGCGCGAGCTTCGGCGTCTGCACGGGCGCGCGCGGAAGGTGCCGGGGGAACTCGTGCGGGAGCTCGCGAGGCTCCAATCGCTCGGACAGGATGCCTGGGTTCGCGCCCGCAAGGAATCGGATTTCCCGTCCTTTGCACCGTGGCTCGAGAAGATCCTCGCTCTGAAACGCCGGATCGCCGACGCGATCGGCTACGAGGGATCCCCCTACGATGCTCTTCTCGACGAGTTCGAGCCGGGAGCGACGACGGCGGAGATTGCGACCCTCTTCGACGAGCTCAAGGAGGAGCTCGTTCCCCTGGCGGGGCGGATCCTTGAGGCCGCGCGCCGGGCCGCGCTCGAGCCGATCCGCGGGACGTATCCGATTCCGGATCAGGAAAAGCTCGCGCGCCGCTTGGCTGGGATGATCGGCTACGATTTCGAGGCGGGGCGGATCGACGTCTCCGCGCATCCCTTCACGACGGGAACCTTGCACGATGTTCGATTCACGAATCGTTATGACGAGAACGATCTTACCGTCGGGATCTTCGGCGCCCTTCACGAGGGAGGGCACGCCCTGTACCAGCAGGGGTTCGATCCTGCGCACGAAGGAACCCCGCGCGCCGATTGGGTCAGCCTTGGAATTCACGAGTCGCAATCGCGTCTGTGGGAGAACATGGTCGGACGATCGCGCGCGTTTTGGGAGCACGCGCTTCCCCTAGTCAAAGAGAGCTTCACGGACGCGGCGGGTCTCACGCTCGACGCGTGGCATCGGAACGTAAACCGCGCGGAGGCGTCGCTCATCCGCGTCGAGGCGGATGAGGTGACGTACAACCTTCACATCCTTCTCCGCTTCGAGATCGAGGTCGATCTGGTCGAGGGGCGGGCCGCGGTCGCGGATCTTCCGTCGATTTGGAACGAGAAGATGCGCGCGTCTCTCGGGATCGAGCCGCCGAATGATGCGAGAGGCGTTCTTCAGGACATCCACTGGTCGGCTGGGCTTCTCGGCTACTTCCCCACCTACACGCTCGGGAACCTCTACGCGGCGCAGTTCTACCGGGCGGCCGCACGCGCGATTCCCGATCTCGAGGGTTGTCTCCGGAGAGGGGAGTTCGGTTTGCTTCTCGATTGGCTCCGCCGCGAAATCCACTGGCGAGGCCGAACCTACCGCGCGGGCGAGCTCGTCCGCGTCGTGACGGGAGAGCCGCTCCGATCGTCCTATCTCATGGAATACCTGGAAGAGAAGTACACCGCCCTCTACGCGGCTTAGGCGCTTCTCGCGGATACCTGCCGCCGCCACCCGCCGTGGTTCGGTCGTCGGACGGCGAGAACCAGACGTTGGGAGCGGCTTTCCGTCTTGACCCCCACCCGCCGTGGTGGCGTTGTCCGATACGGAGACAACCAGGGCTCGTTCTCGCTCGCTCGGCGGGCCGACCTCCTTCTCGGGGCCTGATCGACGAGGCCGGGTACCCGCCCCCTCGATGATGGAGCCGAAGGCTCCCGCACCGGGGGGGCGGGTGGCCGAGCGATTGGAGCCGAGAACGCGCGGGGCGCGTTCGGAGGCGTCCCCGAGGGGGAGGTCGGCCCGTTGAGCGAGCCTTCCGAGAACGCGCGGGGCGCGTTCGGAGGCGTCCCCGAGGGGGAGGTCGGCCCGTTGAGCGAGCCTTCGAAAAAGGTGTCTGTCACGAAAAGGCTCTACGGAAGCAAAATCACCTTGCGCGTCTCGCGGATCTTCCCGGCCTTCATCCGAACGAGGTAGAGACCGGCGGAGAGGCGGCGCCCCGAGTCGTCGCGCCCGTCCCAGAGAATCGGGTCGATGAAAAAGCCCTCGTGCGAGTGGACGTGGGGGAAGCTTCGGACGAGCCTCCCCGCCGCGTCGAAGATGTCGATCTCAACGCGCGTCTCTTGGTAACGGACCGCGGTTCCCATCGTGCGAGCGGGGGCGCTCTCGGTCCCGATCGGGTAGGGGATCCCGTCCCGATCCCGATCGATCGCGGTCTCCTCGAGCGAATCGCCCCTCGGCACATAGTAAGAAATCACGGTGGCGTCGCGGAACGGGTTCGGGACGGCGAGGGAGAGGTTTCTCCCGCGTTCGATCGGCGCGGGGCCGAGGATCGATGTCTCCCAGGTCCAGGAGAGCATGTCGAGGCGGGCCTCGAGCCGGTAGGCCAGGCTCTCTCCCGGCCTCGTCCCGACATCGAAGAGCGAGTGATCGCCATCCTCTTGAAACATGAAGGAATGGAGCACCGTCTCGTTCCCCTCCGAGGTCCGCCGATAGAGACGACCCTCCGCGCCCAGCGTCTTTCCGCGGACGCGGAAGGCGACGCGCACGATTCCTTCGTAATCGGGTTCCGCGCGGAAGTCGTGAACCGCGACCGCGCGGACATAGACGTCGAAAGTACTCTCGCCGGCGTGGTCGGAGGCGTTTCCCGCGGTGTTCACCGCGCGGATCGCGACGCGGTGCCTTCCGGCGGTCAGCGAATCGAGGGCGATCGCGAAACGGACGCTCGTCGAGTCGCCCCAACCCTCCGGGGGATCGACCCGTATCCAGAGCTCGCGCCCGAGGGAATCGCGCGCCGCGTCGATCCGATAGTCGATGTGCTCGATCGTGTTGAAGGTGATCGCGTTCCTCGTTCCGTTCCCCGCCCGGTTCGGGAGGACATCGACGCGCGCGCGTCCGGAGGCGGTCGGGCGCACGGTCGTGATCGTGTCGGGGAACGGCTCGAGCTCGACGATCGGATCGGTGTCGAAGATGTCCGGAACGGCGTCCCCGTCGCTGTTCCGAAGGCCCATGTGCGCGAGCGTGTGCGGGCAGACCGCCGCCTCCGTGCTGTCCATGCAGCAAGCGGTGCGCCGCATGCCGAGACAGGTGTAGTCCGGCAACCGGCTGTTCAAGTTGAGCGCGCCCAGGTATCCCGAGCGCGTGTTGCAGGGGACCGCGCCGTCCCCTTCCCGGTACTCGTTCTCGGCCCAGAAGAGCCGGGCGGTCTCGCGAATCACGAGGTGCGAGAGCCAGGCCCTCCCGGCGACCCATCGGTTCCCCTCGCGCGGGCTTCCTGCGGGGAGCACGGAATAGGGCCCTCCGGTTCTTCCGTACGTGAGGTAGTTCGCGTTGAACACGGAAACTTTTGGAATGAAGAAACAGATCCCCCACTCCGTGCCGAACCCGGTCCGGAGATCCTCGATGTACGGATACACAAGCGCGGCCGCATCATCGCCCGACGCCTCGTATCCCATCTGTCCGAGAATCTCCCCGATCCACTCGGCGTCGAGAAAGCGGGGCTGGGTCGTGACGAAGTTCCTCGCGCACGAGACGCCGGTCCGAACGTCGTAGTAGAAGCGCACGCCGAGATAGGGAACCTTGTCGATCCAGAACTGCATCGCTCCCCGCACCGCGTCGAGAACCGCCTCGACCTCGTGCTCAGCGTAGGCCGCTTCGGGCGAATCGGGGAGGACGATGCCGACCGCGATGCGCCCCGTGAAGATCTCCGAGGTCTGGTAGTAGCCGGCTCCGAACGCGCGGCCGTAGCGCGCCGGAGCGTCGCCGCGATCCCCCCGCTTTCGCTCGGAGTCCCGCGGGACATACGGGGGGAGCGCGAGGCTCGGAAGGGCGGGGGAGAGGACCGGTTCTTCCGGCGATGAGCCGATCGATCGCTCCCGATTCCATGAATCCGCGATCCTTCGAAGATGCGGATCCTCCGCTTCCCGCAGGAGTGCGGGCTTCCGGTACAGCGCGCGCACGCGCCGGTCGCGCGCCATCGCGCGCGCGAGATTCTCTGGCACATCGCCGATCAGAATGTCCGGCGGATAGACATGGGGTAGACGCGCGCCCTTCGCCTCCCATTCGTCGATGAAAGCGCGCGCTTCCTCCATCGATCCGACGCGAAGATGAAGAAGCGCGTTGCCGGTTGAGCGCTCGTCCGCCCTCGAGACCGCGGGCGGGGCGAGGAGAACCGCGAGCGCGCAGAGCGAAACGAGAACGCCTTTCGGTCGGAGACAGTGCGATGGAGGCGAGAAAGAAGCGCGGGTCATGTGCATGCCTCCGCCCGGGGAGGAAACGGATCGCCCGTAACACGTTCAGCGTAAGCGAGCGAGGCTTGGGCGTCAATGTTCGGCGCGAGGGGCGAGATCGAAGACCTCGAGCGGGACGGACCGGTCAGTCCAACAGAAGCACCTTGCGCGATTCCCAGACGTCGTTCGCGCGGAGGCGGATAAAGTAGAAGCCCGCGGGGAGGCGCCTCCCCGCGTCGTCCCTCCCATCCCAAACGACCGGATCCGCGTAGATCCCTTCGTAGGAGTGGATGTGAGGGAAGGAGCGGACCCTGCGTCCGGCCAAGTTGAAGATGTCGATCTCCGCGCGGACGATCTTGTACCGTCCGCCGGCCGCTTCCGCGCGTTGCGGCGCGAGATCGCCGGTGGGGGGCGGGTTCGTCGCGGGATTCGGTTTCCCGCCGTCGTAGGGTCGGTGCGTCGGTTCACCGCGCGGGATGCGATAGGTGATGACCGTCCGGTCGCGGAACGGGTTCGGGGTCACGCGCGAGAGAAAGGTCCCGCGCGCGAGAGGAGCGGGCGATATGATCTCGGTCTCGTAGTTCCAGCTCTTGCCGAGGGCGGAGATCTCGAGGCGGTAGCGAACGATTGCGCCCGGAGTTGAAAGCGAATCGACGAGCGATTCCGGCGCGTTCGGCCGGAGCGGGAAGGTCCGCGCCAGCGTCTCGACGCCGCCTGCATCGGTTCGATACAGGGCGGCGGTCGCTCCAAACGTTCCGCCCCGCACGCGGAAAGAGATCCGCACATTTCCGTCGTAGTCCGGATACGCCGCGAAGTCGTGAAGGGCGATCGCCTTCACGAAGACACGCAGGCGCTGCTCGCCCCACGTCGAGCGGTTCCCCATCGTGTTCACCGCGCGAATCGTGATCGTCTGGTCCCCCCCCGTGAGCGAGTCGGGCCGGAAGGCGAAGCGCTGGAAGGTCGTATCCCGCTCCCAGCCTCCCGGCGGGTCCGCGTACAGCCAAAGATCCTGACCGTTCTCGCCGACGATCCCGTCGATTTGATAGATCACGTGCTCGATCGAGTTGAACGTGACGTTGTTCCGCGGAAAGACCGTCGCGGAGACCTCCTCCTTTCCAGAGCCGGAGTAGATCGCGCGGTTCACCATCGGGATCTCCGCGGCGAGGCCGGTGAGGAGCGGGGCAATCGTGTCCACCGTGTCGGGGAGGGAGTCGAGCGCCACGTACGGATGCGTGTCGAGAACGTCCGGGATGAGATCTTCGTCGATGTCTTGGATGCCCATTTGTCCGAGCGTGTACCGGCAGACGAACGGACCGGGGATGTCCATGCAGCAATCGACGTGGCGGTCGCACCAATAGTCATGGTTTGTGCTGTTCGCGTTCTTCACGTGGAGATATCCGGAGCCGACATGGCACGGGGAGCAGAAGCCGCTCTCGCACGACTCGTCCAGCGCCCAGAATAGATGCCCTGTCTCGTGCATGAGAAGATGGGGAAGCCAGACGGTGCCGGCGACGAGACGGCCGCTCTCCTTCTTGATGCCCGCCGGGGCTACGAGGAGCGGTCCGCCGAAGTGCGAGTAGGAGGTGTACGCCGCGCGGAAGCTCGGGACCTTCGGGATGATCATGCAGATCCCCCACTCGGCGCGGAGCTTCGTCCGGAGCGAGTCGATCATCTCGTACACCGGGCCCGCAGTCGTTCCCTCGATGCGAAGTCGATAACCGAGCGAGCCGAGAATCTCGGGGATCCACACCTCCTCGTCGATTCTCGGCGGCGCGGCTGCGAAGTCCTTCACCGTCGGGATGCCGTGATGGATCTCGTACACGAAGCGCACGCCGGGGAGGACCTTCACGTTGGACGCCCAGAAGCCCATCGCCGCCCGGACCGCCTCGACGACCGATGCGATCTCGCTCGCGGAGTACGTGTGGCCCGGGCAATCGGGGAGGATCACGCCGACGGCGACCCTTCCGAGCATCCACTCCGAGGTTTGGATGAAGTTCGCCCCGAACGCCTGCCCATAGACCTTCGATCCGATATCGGGGAACGGGGGCGAGTGCTTCCCCGGCGCGAAGGGGGGAACGACGAGCGAGCGGAACTCGGTTCTCGCTTCCGGGAAGACGGGAAGATCTTCCGCGCGGAGCCCTTCCCGCCATGAGTCGAGGAGGATCGCGCGCCGGCCGCCGTCCTTCTCGGGCGGGCGGACAACCGGTCTCCGATGCATCTCGAAGACGCGCGGGTCCTCGAGGATCGCACTCTCCAATGCGGGTGGGACATCGCCTGCGACGGCGTCGGGCGGATACACGTGGGGGAAACGAGCCCCCTTGGTCTCCCATTCGTCGACGAAATCCCAAAGGTCATCGATATTCGAAATATGAAGAAAAAGAAGGACCTCCTCGGCACAGGCCGGTCCGGCGAACGAGGTCTGGAACAAGACGAGAAGGAAGGCTCCGACGGGGAGCCGGGCCCAAGACGCGAAATAGACCCAGGGCGGGCCCGAGGATCTTCTGAAGAGGCGAGTCATTCGTACACCCGCTGCGGGAGGGTGAAGCGCGTCAGGGGGACCATCAACACCTAACCACGTTTCCGACGGAATGTCAATAGGTTGCGGCTCGCAGCCCGCGGGCGCGCGGCGCCCCGCGGCTGCCCGATCAGCGCTCCGCCGATTCCCTGAGGAGGAGGGTCCTCGGGTCGAGCTCGATCGACAGATCGCCGACGTCCGGGTTCTCGTGATCCTTCAAGATTCGAAGGCGGACCGAGTCTCCCGACGACTCGAGGAAGATCTTGACCGCGAGGAAGCGGTCGAACCGGACGAGCGGGTCCGGGTAGCCGGCGGTGCGCGTCGGGGTGTCGCGGTGCGAGAGAGCCGAAAACCAGACCTCGGCGTTCAGCTCGCGGGCGAGCGCGTGGATCGAGGCGAGATCCTGCTCCTCCGCCGCGGCGAACGGGAAGTTGTCCACCACGAGAGTATCCGGCGCGAAGTCGGCGTGCTCGCGGAGGAAACGGGCCTCGGCGCAAAGCTTGGCGGCCGTGAATGTCCCCGGCTGGTAGGAGTGGATGTGGCGGTTCTTCTCGACGGAGAGGCGCACGGCGGCCGCGTCGGCGAGATCGGCGGTTCGCACGAGCTCGCGAAACGTCTCGTCGTAGAAGCTCCGCGCGTGCTCGACCGCGTGGCCGATCGCCACGTGGAGGACTTTTCGTCCGCGGAGGAGGTCGTCGAGGGCGACATCCACGAGAAACGCGGTCTTCCCCACGCCGGCGCGGGCGATGACCACCCCGAGGTTGCCGCGCCCGAGGCCCCCGTGGATCGATCGCTCGAAGATCCTCAAGGGGCTTCGTTCGTTCACGTCCTTACGGTACATGCGTCTTCCCCTCCTTCTTCTTCCGAAGCTCCTCGATGCGCTTCTCGGCGATCTCCCTCGGGACCGGCGCGTAGCGCGCAAACTCCATCGTGAACTCCGCCTTTCCCTGAGTGGCGGATCGGAGCGAGGTGACGTATCCGAACATCTCGGCGAGCGGAACCTCGGCGTCGATCCGCACGAACTCGTTCTCGTCCGTGGTGCCGATGATGACGCCCCGCCGCTGAAGGAGCGTGCGCAGCATCTCTCCCTGGAACTCGGCCGGCCCCTCCACGGAGACGTTCATGATCGGCTCGAGAAGGATCGGCTTCGCGCGGGGGTAAGCCTCGCGAAACGCGCCGCGCGCGGCGGCCTGGAAGGCCATCTCGGATGAGTCGACGCTGTGGTGCGCGCCGTCGGAGAGGGTCACGCGGATTCCGGTGACCGGGAAGCCGACGAGGCGGCCCTCGGCCGTCTCCGCTCGGAATCCCTTCTCGCACGCCGGGATGAACTCGGAGGGGATGTTCCCCCCGCGCACGGCGTTTACGAACTCGAACTCCGTTCCGGGCGCCGGCTCGATCGCGCCTTGCACACGTCCGTACTGACCCGCTCCTCCGGTCTGCTTCCGGTGCGTGTAGTCGAAATCCGTCTTCGCGGTGATCGTCTCGCGATAGGCCACCTGCGGCTGGCCCGTCTCCGTCTCGACCTGATACTCGCGCCGCATCCTTTCGACATAAACCTCCAGGTGCAGCTCGCCCATCCCGGAGATCACCGTCTCTCCGCTCTCCTCGTCGACGCGCGCCCGGAAGGTGGGGTCCTCGCGGGTGAAGCGAAGAAGCGCGCGCGCGAGCCGGTCGAGGGAATCGCGGTCTTTCGCCCGCACCGCGAGTGAGACGACCGGATCTGGGACGTGCATGGAGAGGAGACTGTACCGATAGCCCTCGGCGGCAAGCGTGTCGCCGGAGGCGCAGTCGATTCCGAAGAGCGCGACGATGTCCCCGGCCTCCGCCTCGCCGATGTCTTCCATCTCGTCGGCGTGCATCCGCGCGATCCGCCCGATGCGGACCTTTCGGTTCGTGCGCGTGTTGACCGCGCTATCCCCCTTCCGGAGGACGCCCTGATAGATGCGGACGTAGGTGAGCTGCCCGTACGGCCGATCCTCGAGCTTGAACGCGAGGGCGAGAAAGGGGTCCTCGCGCGAGTTCGAGAGGGTGATCCGTTCCACCGGCGAGTCGAGGGAGAGCGCTTCGTTCCGAATGTCCGTGGGGGTGGGGAGGTAGCGGACCACCGCGTCGAGGAGCTTCTGGATCCCCTTGTTCTTGTAGGCGGATCCGAGAAGAACCGGCGTCATCTTCATCGCGAGCGTTCCGCGGCGGATCGCTTCATGAATCAGCTCTTCGCCGACGCGATCCTCGAGGGCGGCGATCGTGAGTTCCTCGGAGAAATGCGAGACGTCGTCGATCATCTTCTCGCGTGCTGCCTCGGCTTCCTTGCGAACTTCCGCCGGGATCTCTTCCTCGCGCACGATCTCGCCGCGCTCGCCGTCGAAAGAGACCGCCTTCATCGAGACAAGATCAATAAGACCGCGATGATTCACTTCCAAACCGATCGGGAGCTGAAGGAGAACGGCGTTGTGGCCGAGCTTCGAGCGGAGCTGCTCGGCCACGCGCCTCGGATCCGCCCCCGAGCGATCGCACTTGTTGACGAAGGCGATGCGCGGGACGCCGTAGCGCCGCATCTGGCGGTCGACGGTGATCGATTGAGATTGGACCCCCGCGACGGCGCAGAGGACGAGCACCGCGCCGTCGAGAACGCGAAGCGCGCGCTCGACCTCGATCGTGAAGTCGACATGGCCCGGCGTGTCGATGAGGTTGATCTGCCGGCCCGCCCAGCGGACGTTCGTCGCCGCCGCCTGGATGGTGATCCCGCGCTCCCGCTCGAGCTCCATCGAGTCCATCGTGGCCCCGACGCCGTCCTTCCCGTTCACCTCGTGCATCTCGTGGATGCGCTTGGTGTAGTAGAGGATCCGCTCGGTGAGCGTGGTCTTCCCCGAGTCGATGTGAGCGCTGATCCCGATGTTGCGGACCCGATCGGTGTTCGTCGTCATGCTCTCGTCTCGCGCTCCGTCCTCCCGGGAAACCCGGGCTCGAGCGGCCTCGGTCTCCTGCGATCGCTGGGGTGAGGGAGCCGGGTTCGTTCGACGGCCGGTTCATCGGCGGCCCGCGGGGGCCGGCGGCAAAACAAGCCTGTAAGATACGGCTATGGGTCCGCTTCCGCAACTCTTTTCTCGGCTTCTCGATCCCGCGTCGCTCCCGCGCGGCGTTCCGTTCCGAGGCGGGTTCTCCTGTTCGGCGTGCGGTCGAGAGCGCGGGGAATCCGCTTGACAGAAGGGCGAAGCGTTTGAGATTGTTCAAGTTGGGGATGGGCTCTTTGCCCGGCCCGGTCGGCCGATCGCAAGTTCGTGTCCGATCACTCGTTGCCGATGGCCGGACGCCCCGCCGGAATCTCCGGGTTCAAGCGGTTGGATCGGAGCGAAAGCCGTTCGATTGCAAGGGGGATGAGCATGGCGACTCTGCAGGAGAGACTGGACGAGCTGGTTCCAAAGTGGCGCGCCGAGAGGGCCAACCTTCTCAAGGAGAAGGGGCAGAAGGTGATCAGCGAGGTCACCGTGGCCCAAGCCTTCGGCGGGATGCGCGGCGTGAAGGGGATGATCTGCGACACATCGGTCGTCGACCCGAACAAGGGCCTCTTCATCCGCGACCATTTCCTTCTCGACATCATGGATCTCTGGCCGGAACAGACCTTCGTCCTCCTGCTCACAGGCGAGATCCACGAACGGGAGAGCGATCTTATCCGCTCCTTCCGCGCGGAGATGGACAAGCGCGCATGGCTCCCCGGATACGTGTACAACGTGCTCGAGGCGATGCCGGACGACAGCCATCCGATGTGCATGCTCGACACGGGCATCCTCGTGATGCAGAGGGAGAGCACGTTCCGAAAGATGTACGACAAGGGGATGCGGAAGGAGGACTACTGGAAGGCGACGCTCGACGACGCGCTCAACCTCCTCGCCAAGATCCCGATGCTCGCCGCGGCTGTCTATCGGCTGCGCTACAAAAAGGGCGACTACATCCGCTGGACGTCGGGGCTCGACTACGGCGGCAACTTCGCCAACATGCTCGGCATTCCCGATCCGCACGGACAGTTCGCCGAGCTGATGCGGCTCTATCTGCATTTCCATTGCGATCACGAGGGGGGAAACGTCAGCGCGAACACCTGCCACACGGTGGGATCCGCGCTTTCCGATCCGTACTACTCGGTGTCGGCCGGATTGAACGGGCTCGCCGGCCCGCTCCACGGGCTCGCGAATCAGGAATGTCTCCGTTGGGTGCTCGACACGATCGAGCTCTTCCGCGGCGTTCCGAACGAGGAGGAGATCGAAGCGTACGCCTTCAAGACGCTCCGCTCCGGCCAGGTGATCCCGGGGTACGGGCACGCGGTCCTTCGGGTGGCCGATCCTCGGTTCATCGGGTTCAATCGTTTCGGCAAGAAGTACATCCCCGAGGATCCGGTGTTCCTCACGGTCGACCGAGTGTTCAACGTGGTGCCGAAGGTGCTTCAGCAGTTCTCCGAGGAGAGGGTGAAGGAGGGGAAGGGCGCGATCGCGAACTTCTATCCGAACGTGGACGCGGGTTCGGGAGCGCTCCTCTATCACTACGGCATGACCGAGTTCGAGTACTACACGGTTCTCTTCAGCGTCTCGCGCGCGATGGGGATGCTCGCCCAGCTCATCTGGAACCGCGCGGTCGGGACCGCGATCACGCGGCCGAAGTCGGTGAGCATGAAGTGGCTCGCGGAGAACGTGAAGTAACTTCGAAGGCCTGTTGAGAGACGCGCGGCGGTCCCAGCCTGGAGGGTGCACGCGTTTTCGTTGCGAGGTGCGGGGCGCGAGCCGAGAGGCCGACCGGTACGAGCCGCTCCCGGAAGCGCAGGCCCGGAGCTACGCTCTAGGAAGAGGCGACGGAAGAGAGGCCTCGAAGGCCGCGAACCGCGTCGGCAGTTAGAAATGCGTGCATCCGCCAGGCTACAGGCCGTCGCGTGCTCGTTCCAAGGGAGCGGGGAACCCGCGCAAGGCTCTTCCGCGCGGTCCGCTGACAGGGCCGGCCCGGTCCCGAGGGGGGAGCGCTTCCGACCACCTTGCCGCGCGAGGGCTCCCGAGTGGAGGCTGATCGGCCGCGCGTCTTCGTGAGCGCAACTACCGCCGACCTCGGCACCCACCGTCGTGCGGTCTGCGAAGAGCTGCACCAAGCGGGCTTTGATTTCGACGTCCAGGACTATTCCGATCCGGACCCATCTCCTCTTCCCGTCTCCCTCGAAAAGAGGATCGGGGAGTGCATCGCCGTCGTCTGCCTCGTGGGATCGCACTATGGATCGGAACCGAAAGAACAGTCCGGACCTCGAAGGTCCTATACACAGCTGGAGTACGATCTCGCGATCAAGATCGACAAGCCGGTCTTCGTCTACTACCCGGATTCGTCCAAATGCATGATCGACGGCGCTTCCAAGGAGGATGCCGAGAAGACGAAGCTCCAAACGGAACACTTCAACAAGTTGAAGACGAAGCACACCGCGCAGCCTTTCGACTCCATCGATAACCTCAGAGTGCGCATCGTGCGGCTGGCTCACAACGTGCTCCCGGACCTCGAGTGGTTGTGGGACTACCCGAAGAGGCTTCTCGAAAGCAGCCTTCTCAAGGACGGCCCCGCCGGCCGGCCGGTCGACGAGGCGCCCGATCTTCACCTTGTTTGGGAAGTGCGCTCGCCAAGCGAGAGGAGATCCGTCCCAGGCCCCTTCTCCAAAGTGATGGCGCCTTATTCTCGCGCGGCTCTCGTCGGCTCCTCCGGATGCGGCAAGACGGTGGTGATGAAGAAGCTTCTGATGGAGGCGGCGAACAAGCTGAAGTCGAAACTGCGCGGTCTCGTTGAGAGGATCGACGGTGGAGCGGAGCAGGATGCGCACATTCCACTCTGGCTCCAGGCGTTGCACTTCGAGTGCGAAAACCCCAGCGTCGACGCGATGGAGCGGTTCGCGGCCGGAGGGCTCAAGGGGTTCCTCGGCCGGTACGGGAGACCTTGGGATCGGATTGCGAGGATTCTGGAAGATGGGCGCTGCCTGATCCTCCTCGACGGACTGGACGAGATGCCGAGCAAGGAGTGGGAACAGCGCCTTCAAGCCGTACGCGCGTTTCTCGAACGGTATTGCTCGATGGACCGCGGTAACCGCATCGTAGTCAGCGCGCGTCCGGGGACTCTTCCTCGCGGCGCGGGGGAGCGATGGGGTTTCACCGAGGTCCACGTTCCTCGCCTCGACGCTGAGGGGCGTGAGCGATTGCTGAAGTGGCTCTCGCGGAAAGGACAGGCGCTGGGGAGAAGCCTCCCGCCCTGGATTGCGGAGCCGGGAACCGCGGCGGAGGTGATGGGGGAAAGCCCCTTCTTCGTCAGCGTCATCGCGGAGCTTCTTGAAGAAGGGGAGTCGCTCCCCGACGATCCGGGCCTCGCGATTCTCGATCTCCTTCGCAAGCGGATCGAGCGGGAGTTTCGATCACACGGGAAGGGGCTTGGCTGGAGGACCTTGACCGAGAAGACGTGGAGCGCGAAAGACGTCGGAGATCTCGTCCTTCATGTTCTCGGCCGCGTCTCGCTCTCTTCGCTCGAATCCGGGGGAGAGATGCGGATTGACTGGTCGTCGCTTCGCGCAAGGGCCCATGAGCTCGCGAAGGACCTGAGGCTTCCAATCGGGCTGCCCCTCCTTCCCGATCCGCGTCCGGGTCCCCGCGACAGCCTGCTGGAGGCTGCCGCGGCGCTGGGACTGATCCAGGCCGACTACGAGAACGAGCAGCTGTTCTTCACGCACGCGCTGTGGCGGGACGTGCTGGCGTCGGGAGAGATGGCTCGGCGTTTTGTGCGCGGGGAGAAGCCCGAGCAGCTGCCGCATCGAACGGAGCGGAGTCGACGGGCCGACTTCGTGCGAACCGCACAGGATCAGTTCGCGCCGCTGCCGCCGGCTGCCCGAGCGGAGCTGCATTGGATCGGCGCCTGCCGGTTCCTTTCTGGCTTGCTTCAGGGGGAGCATCGCGCGAACTTCTATCGATGGCTTCTCGGCAGGAACCCCGCACTGTCCGCTTCCCTCCTCGCCGACCGCGGCTCGCCGCCCGAGGACGAGGCAACCCGCGCCGAGCTCGTGCGGGTCTATCTCGATGAGGTCGTTTCGGGAGATCGGAGCCTTCTGGAGCGCGTCGTGTTCGGACGCGCTCTCGGCATGCTCGGGGATCCTCGGTTGTGGGAAGAGCCGGCCCGGCCGATCGTTCCGAAGCTCGCGCTCGTTCCGGGCGGCACGTACCGCATCGGTCTTTCCGAGGATGACCGGAAGAGGCTCTTGCGTGTCTCCGGCAGGAAGTCCTCGACGATCGCCCCGTCGGAACATCCGGCTCGTGAGAAGGTTCTCTCGGCGTTTCTGCTCGGGAAGTACGCGGTGACGAACGCTCACTTCACGCGGTTTGTCGAGACTGGAGGCTACGGGACCCGGGCGTTCTGGATGGGCGACGAGGCGGGAGACGCGGCTTGGGAGTGGCTCCAGAAGAACGGCGGGGAGAACCGCCGTCCGGACTTCTGGACGAACCCTGCGTACAACGAGTCGAACCAGCCGGTCGTGGGGATCGCGCGGTTCGAGGCGGAGGCGTATTGCCGCTGGCTCACGCGGGCGGCGCGCGACGGGCGAACCTATCGGCTTCCGACCGTCGCGGAGTGGCAGGCGGGTGCGCGGGGAAAGGAGGGACGGCTCTACCCGTGGGGAGACGAGCCGGATCCTTCACGGTGCAACTGTTGGCATGCGGGATATTTGGGCATGACCTCGCCGGTCGGCGTCTACCCGGAAGGTGCGACGCCCGATGGGATCGAGGACATGGCGGGAAACGTCCACGAACTCTGCCTGGACGCGGAGACCGGGAAGATCTACGCCTGCGGCGGCTCTTGGATG
>Ga0194126_10001367_pt1 | contig 40922 bp, 31 predicted proteins | sample TA2KigC150mmetaG_FD_148641 | JGI IMG/M metagenome (GOLD analysis project Ga0194126, IMG submission 148641) | Freshwater microbial communities from Lake Tanganyika, Tanzania - TA2015035 Kigoma Deep Cast 150m | ecosystem: Environmental > Aquatic > Freshwater > Lake | place: Tanzania: Lake... | reverse complement strand
GCTGAAATGTACTCTTATTTGAAACCTTGATTTGCCAGCATTTATGGCTTTTTGCAGCTCGGATTTCAGAGTTTCAGTGCTGCATGTTATGGAAGGGTCTGTAAAGCTTTGAACTGCAACCCCCATCAAATAAAAATCACCCTGAACTATTGGTCCAGCGCCCCATTCAACAACATTTATCCATAAAGAATCAAGATATGATAATGGATTATCATGAACAGCAGCACCGCTAAAGGTAAGTGATGCAGACACCACAGTTTTACCGGACAGGCCAGTTATATCAAAGCTTATAAACCCCATGCAGGGCTTATTATTGGTAGAATCACCTGCATAAACATTTCCACCCGGATATGTCTTGCCGCCGTATTCAAGATAGCCGCCTTCATCTGTTTTTTTAGATAAGTTAAAGTTATCCTGTTGTGGCCCGGTAGTGGTTGTAGCGGCTGGAGGTTCTGTTGTTGCAGCAGTGGCTGGAGGTTCTGTTGTTGCAGTTGGTGGTGGTGAGGTAGCCTGTGTTGTTTCAGGCGCTTCAACATCACCTACATAAACTGAAATGGTTTTAGCTGTATTTGCACCACTGCTATCCTTGACAATTATTTTAATTTCATAATCTCCCGATTCTGATGGAGTATTCCATTTTACTGTTTGCATACTGTCATCTTCTAAAGAACCCCCACCGACAGACCACTTGTAAGTTATTGTATCCCTGTCAGGGTCTGAGGCAACTGCCGTTATTTCATACTGCTTATTTACATAAATAATATCACTTGATAACTTTATCTCAGAGATCTGCGGACTGCTATTGCAGCCCCAGTTTAAAGTTATGGAATCCATAACAGTTCCAAGTGAATTGGATGCAGTTGCAGTCAGCGTATATGTTCTTAAATTTCTTTTCAGGCTAATTTTTGATTTATCAGAACCCAGAGAACCCGAGCTGTCATCTTTACTGAACTTTACAGCCGGTGAAGGTTTTCCTGTAACCAGTGCTATTACAATATAACTGCAGCTGTCATCTGAAGCAGAATAAACAGGACCTTCATAAATTTGAAGTCTTATAGTAGGCTTTTCATCCGCTGATTCAGGTGTGTCTTCAGATTGGTTTTTTTTATCAATGCTGCCTTCGGGACCAAGAACATCCTGATCCTGGTTATTGTCGCTTGTTTGCTGATTTGAGCTATTGGCACTTTCTAATTCATCAATATATTCAGAGGCAGTAAAAATTCTGCTTAAATGACCTCTTATAAAAAGTCCAGCTCTATCTGAAATAAAAGGATTATATAATAGAAGCCATGACCATGAAAGCAATGCAATTATGCCAATTATAGAAAAAATAGAAATCAGTATACTATCTATTTTGCTAATTTTTCTCTTCTTTGCATGTTGTGACATTTCACCTTTTTATTTCTTCAGGGGTCTCCACCAGTTTTCATTCTCTACATACCACTTCACTGTCTTTTTTAATGCCTCAGTAAAATCTGTTTGAGGTTTCCAGCCAAGCTCCATTACTATTTTTGTGCAATCCACAGAATATCGCCTGTCATGACCCAGTCTATCTTCAACAGGTTGAATCATGGATTCAGGCTTGCCCAAAAGCTCCAGGATTTTTTTAGTTATCCAGATATTTGGTTTTTCATTTCCGCCACCAATATTATAAATTTCCCCTATTTCTCCCTTATGTAAAACAAAGTCCAGGGCGTTGCAGTTATCTGTAACATAAATCCAGTCCCTGACATTCATCCCGTCACCATATAAAGGAACTTTCTTGCCGTCAATCAGATTTGTTACAAACAGAGGGATGATTTTTTCAGGATACTGGTAGGGACCAAAATTATTAGAAGTTCTTGTAACCAGCACAGAAGTTCCATAAGTTTTATAAAATGACCTTACTATCATTTCTGCACCAGCTTTTGATGCCGAATAAGGACTGTTTGGCGCCAGCGGATCTGTTTCTTTAAAAGAGCCGTTTTCAATCGAGCCATAAACTTCATCGGTGCTGATATGAAGAAAAACTTCAGTATTATATTTTGTTGCAGCCTCAAGAAGAACAAACACACCATAAACATCTGTCTGAATGAAAACCCCCGGGTCTTCTATCGAGCGGTCAACATGGGATTCTGCAGCAAAATTTACAACTGCATCTATTTTATTATTTGAAAATGTCTGCTCAACAATATTTCTATCACATATATCTCCCTTTATAAACCTGTAGCTGGATTTATTTTCTATATCTCTTAAGTTTTCAAGGTTTCCTGCATAGGTTAATTTATCAAGGTTTATTATTTTGTAATCCTGATATTTTTCCATCAGGTAACGTATAAAGTTACTTCCAATAAAACCAGCTCCACCTGTTATAAGCAGGGTTTTAAACTTTCTATTTTTTGTATTTTTCAACTAAAACATCTCCCGTTTATTTTTTAATCTAAATTATATACCTTATATAACTAATACATAATTTATATGATTTTCGGGTTCAATATATTTTTATGATTTTTGGTTTTAAAAATTAATTTACCGATAAAAAATAAATAAATATAATAAATAAATATAATTGGATATAAAAAAAAGTTAAAAAAAATTAATTAATATATTATTTAAAAAATTAAATCCAAAAAATAAAAAAACTTATCCATCCTTTCTTTCCCAGTTATATGGTATTTCCTTGCTGTGGGGTTCAACTCTGTACTCATCCGGATTTTCATAACTATACGGTTCAGTGGGGATATTTACACAGACGGCTTCATTTTCACCTATACATTTAAAACCATGCATAACACCTGCAGGAATATGAACAAGACTTGGATTATGTTCTCCAATAAAGAATTCATTTATCTCCTTATAGGATTTTGAATTTTCTCTTCCATCATATAAAACAAGCTTCATCATACCCTTTATAACTGTCATGTTATCTGCCTGAATTTTATGGTAATGCCAGCCCTTTACCACTCCCGGATATGCTGTTGTCATGTAAACCTGTCCAAATCTTGAAAAGAATTCATCATCACAGCGAAGCATTTCCATAAGCCTCCCGCGCTCATCGGGGATAACTTTTAATTTTTTTACCCTAACGCCTTCTATCAAAAAAACCTCCATTTAAAATATTTATATTATTTATTTATATTTTTAAATAGTAAAAATTGCCATAATTATTTTTAAAACACAGTTAAATCCCGATACCCCTGTAATTGAAACCAAGTTCTGTAAGCTTTTTTTTTTCAGCATATTTCTTGCATCAATTATATTTGGGCTTTTCATTAAAGACTTAACTTTATTAAAGTCTAAGTTTAAAAATTCAGGCCATTCTGTTACAAGAATTAATAAATCTGCATTTTTCACAGTTTCATAAATATCATTTGCAATAATGACCTTATCATCCATTTCTCGAGGGCACTTTTTTACAACAGGATCATATGCTCTAACCTCTGCTCCAAGCTCCAGAAATTTATTTATTATTGTAATTGAAGGCGCTTCCCGCGTATCATTAGTGTCAGGTTTAAAGGCAATTCCTAAAACCCCTATTATTTTATCTTCAATTATTCCAAGAGTATCCATTGCTTTTTGAATAATTCTGTATCTCTGATAATTATTTACCTGTATTACTGCATTAAGTATATTTGCTGGAGCACCGTATTCTTCAGCGGTAAATGCAAGGGCTCTTACATCTTTTGGAAAACAGGAACCACCCCAGCCAATACCTGCCCTTAAATACTTGTTTCCTATCCTGCTGTCAAGACCCATGCCATATGTCACATCTATTATATTAGCACCTACTCTTTCACAGATATTTGCAACTTCATTAATAAAGGATATCTTGGTTGCAAGAAAAGCGTTGGATGCGTATTTGATAAGCTCGGAACTTGTTGAGTCTGTAATAATTATAGGTATTTTTTTTCTATTGTTTCTTGAATTTTTAACATCATATTCAAAATCCTGGTTAATTATTGATTTATAAAGCTCCTTCATAATTTCTACTGCTTTATGGCTTTCTGAACCAATAACTATTCTTTCAGGAAAGAATGCATCATTGACTGCTTCACCCTCTTTTAAGAATTCAGGATTGGATATAATATCAAAATCAAAACTTTCGTTCTTATTATTGCGTTTGCTTTCATTTTCCTTAATAATCTTTTTTACCCTTTTTGCAGTTCCAATTGGAACAGTACTCTTATTTACTATTATTTTATATCCATTCAAGCAACTGCCTATTAATTTTGAAACATCATCAAGGGAGGTTAAATCCGGCTTTCCATTAGGTAGCGGTGGAGTGCCTACACAGATAAAAATGATATCCTGTGATCTAATAGCTCCTGCCAGGTCAGCAGTAAAATTCAAGGTTTTTTTCTTAAGGTTTTTTTTAATTAGCTCCTCAAGCCCAATTTCATAAATTGGACAAATTCCTTCTGAAAGAGAATTTATCTTTGAATTTTCCTTATCAACACAGATAACATTGTGTCCTATTTCAGCAAGACATGCCCCTGTTACAAGACCCACATAACCGGCGCCTATTACACAAACTTTCATTACTTAATCAGTCCTTTTTATAATTTATGCAAATATTTATTTTTAAAAGATTTTAAATATTAAACAGAATTGCTCAAAAGAATTGCCCTTTTCAAAATAATCACATTAAAAGCATTTCTGCAATAAATATCCTGTTAAACAATAAAAACCCTTTTAAAATTTTAAAATTAATTTAAAACTTATACAACCAGAATGTAATTTGAACTTAAATGCTTCTTGCTAAATAATATTTAATCATAAAACCTTTTTGCATAATAGCGATAAAATATCTTTATTGTATCAGTAAATACACTGAATATATCCTTTATTCCAATCCTTCCAAACCTTCTTTTCGCCCTTAGGTCAATTGGAGACTCTATAATTTTATATCCCTTTCCATTTATTGCTAAAAGAAGCTCTAGATCAAATGCATATTTATTTACTTTAACTTTATCCATGCATCGCTTTAAAACCTCATATCTGAAAAGCTTAATTCCTGTTTGGGTATCTTTTACCGGCAGTTTAAATAAGGTTCTTATAAAAAAATAATAACCTGAGCTTAAAAATTTTCTTATAAATGGATAATTTATGGTAGAATGCCTGTTTTTCTTGGAACCAATGACAGCATCAGCATCTTTTTTTTGAAGTAAATTAAACATTCCTACCGCAAGATAGGGGTGCAAATCCAGGTCAGCATCAAGAAATAAAACATATGTACCGCTGATAAAGTTAAAGCCATATCTTAAAGCATATCCTTTTCCCCTATTAGGTCTGTAACTTTTTAGAGAAATATTTTCAGGTGAACTATCTATAAAAGCATTTACAATTTCAGAAGTATTGTCTGTGCTGCCATCATCAACAACAAGTATTTCAAAACTGTTCTTAAAATCCTTAAAATTTTTAAATACTTTAATTGCTTCCCTCAGGGTATTGGCAATATTTCCTGCTTCATTATACGCAGGAATAATTATTGAAAATTTTTCAGCTTCTGCCATCAAGATAAATTATTTTTTAAGTTTTATAATCTCCACTGCTTTGTTATTGCTTAAGTCAGCATCTATAAAGCCAGAAGGTTCTTTTGTAATTTCATATCTGTACCTGTGCACTGTCAGACCTATTTGAAACAGCCCTTTTTCTTTTATTTATTCCCCCTGGGCTTTATCTCATAATAATGACTGCATAAAAAAATTACTTAAAAATTTCAGAAAATGTTTTTAGATAATTTTAAAGGATTTTATAAAATCATCAATAAGCTGTTTAACTTTCAGGATTTTCTGTTGATCTTAAACCAGTTGTAAGTAATTTCAAGGCCTTTTTTTACATCAACTTCCGGCTGCCAGCCCAAAACCTTTTTTGCAAGACTGCAGTCAAGAACACTTCTGTACTGCTCACCCTGCCTGGCAGGACCATGGACTTTTTCAAGGTTAGGATTTTTTGACACTTCTCTTAAAATATAAAAAAGTTTATTTACGGTTGTTTCAACACCTGTCCCGATATTAACACAGCCGACAAAATCTGACTTTATTGCCAGAACATTTGCCTCTACAGCATCACCCACAAAGACATAATCCCTTGTCTGGTTTCCATCTCCATTAATTACAAGATTCTGCCCTGATAGAATCCTGTTTGAAAATATTGCAACAACCCCAGCCTCGCCAAGTGGATCCTGGCGGGGCCCATAAATGTTTGCATATCTTAAAGCAACATATTTTAAACCATAAGTTTTATAAAAATAGTAAAGATATTTTTCTGAAGTATGTTTTGCAACGCCATATGGCGATATCGGATTAGTGCTGTGAGCCTCATCAGCTGGAAAAAACTCCTGCTCACCATATACAGTCCCACCACTTGATGCAAAAATTACTTTTTTCACCCCGGTCTCACTGCTGCAGTAAAAAACATTTAGCCCTCCCAGTACATTTACTTCTGCATCAAACACCGGTTCTTCAACAGAAATGCGAACACTAAGCTGGGCGGCATTATGAATTACTAAATCAGGCTTTTCCTTCTTAAAAATATCAATTAATTTTTTATTTCTGACATCAAACCTGTAAAACTTTGCTTTTTTATTCACATTTTCAATTCTTCCATTTGAAAGGTCATCAATTACTGTAACATCGTAGTTTAGTTCAACCAGTCGATCCGCAATGTTTGAGCCGATAAATCCTGCTCCCCCTGTAATCAACACTCTCATTTATTTCACCCCATCTTAATTTATTTAACTTCCGATCTATTTATTCCATTCACTCCTCGCTATCAGGCAGATATTTTTCATCTCTTATTGCAGGAATTGAAAGGTCAACTCTTCCATAATATTTTATCCTGCTTCCTTCTATGAAGAAAATGACACCATCAACACCTGGAATTTCAGTCACAGTATTTACAATTGTATAAATTACATATTCATCAAGTATTCCTGAATCAAGACTTTTTTCAAGAAACTCCTGGGATAGATTAATTTTGGCAAGATTTTCATAAATTTCAACACCCAGAAGCTTTGTTCCAGATGGAATAACTGGATAATGATATGACTTTACCGGTCCTTTTATAAGCTCCTTTACAGCACTTTCAGCTGCAGTTTTCAGTTCACCGGCAACTATGTCTCTCTCCTCATAGATAAACTTATCTTCCTTGCCAAGCGAAGCAAAATAAACCCTGATTTTTAATCTCGCTGGAAATTCCTCTTCCTGCTTACTTATTTTTTCTTTAAAAAAATTAATGATTTTTTGCCAGAAGGAAGAACTTGTATCCTCGGCCTCATCTACAGTTTCATTATTTATATCTTCCTGCTGCTTGTCTTCTACAACGGCATCAACCTCATTTTCGTTCCCTGTCTTGCCTTCAGTCTCAATACCAATCTCATCTCCAGCATCCGTTTCAACACTTTCAGCAGCTTCCCTTGAATCAGCCGTTTCTTGCTGCCCGGTATAAAAGGATAGCAGTTTATTTTTTACATCTTCTACAAAAGAAGGGTTTTCAAGACTATAGAAAACCAGCAAAGCTATAATAATTATTAATATCAAAATGAAGATAAATTTAACAAACCTAAAGCTTCTCTTTTTTTTCTTTTTAAATAACTCTTCTTCAGGTCTCATTTGAATCCTTCACTGCATATAAATTTTTATAAGGCTTGCCTCCGGACTACAGTAAAATCTAAAAGGTGAATATCTTCCTTCCCCTAGCCCTCTTGTAGTATAAAGAATAAATTTATTAAAATAAAATAAACCCGAGCAGTATCTAACCTTCATATTGCAGCCTGCCAGCAAAGCCCCTACTAAGGGAAGCCTTACCTGCCCACCATGTGTATGCCCGCAGAGAATGATATCAGTCTTTTTTTTTACAAGGTCAACAAACAAATCCATATCAGGAGTATGAGTAAGACAGATAAGAAGTCTATTTTCATCATTTAAAGTATGAATATTTGCAGGGTCTGTTTTAAAAACTTCTCTATAAACAAATTTATTTCTACCATATTTAAAATTTAAATCATTTGCATCTAAATCAGTGGCAAAATCACTGTTTAAACCGGTTTTAAAACCTGACACAGGATAAAATTCTAAATCCTGCCCGGAATAAGGAATGCTTTTACCTCTTTTATCACCACTCTTATAGCTTCTGGCAAAAGCTGCTTCAATATCTGTTTTTCTTATAATTGAATCCTCAAGACCTGATATTACAACTTTTAGATCACCAAATTTATGAAAAATCATCTCATTTCTCAGAACCTTAATACCTGTTGAATTTAATTTCAAAATAAGTCCTGCTATATCATTTTCTCTTTTATACTCCTTTTTTCTTTTTAACATATTTTTAAAGAACTCTGCCGGTGTTTTATTAAAATAATCATGGACTCCCAGAACAGCATACTTTCCTGCTGAAGCTTCTAACACTTCAAGCATTTCAACAAGATATGAAAAATTTTCATTTTTCTCAACAAGATCACCTGTAATAAATATAAGGTCAGGATTTAAGGATTTTAAACTTCTAATGAAGTTAAAAAGCCTGGAACCTTTCCAGTCCTTTCTTAAATGAAAATCGGAAAGATGAAGAATTTCAAGAAAAGGTTTTCTGATAATTTTTTCACTTTTGAAGCCGGCAGGATAATCTTCTTCATTTCTGCAGTCCATTTTATTTTGTAAAATACTTCCCTGTTTTTCTGTTTTTTCAGCTTTGTTTCTGATATAAATTTCAACTTCAGATAACTGAAAATTTACAGGTTCATATCTGAAAGCATACCAGTACAGATATGCAGAAACTGCTGCTGCTCCGATAAAGATTAAAATTATTGTGATTAGTAAAGCCATCAATCCTTTAAAATCGGTTCTTTTCTGTGCTTAAACAGGGGTAGATTATAAAATATCCAGAAATAAGTCAATGGAAGAAGGTGAAGCACATATCTGTCTGCAGACCATGCAAATTCACCTATCAATGCTATTGAGATAAAAACTGCTGCAAATCCTGTAACTATAAATAAAGGGTAAATCCAGTTTGCACTTTTAAACAGGTTTCTGAAATTTAAAACAAATAAAACAGCAAGCACTGCCCATATAACTCCATAAGATGAACCTAAAAATGCCCGTGTTGAGTCATAAACCGAGTAGAAAAGCTCTGTAGTAAGTGTACCGGCTGCTCTGCTGATATTAAAAATTTCAATTACACCTGTTACACCCTGATTTTCCAGCCTGATTTGTGAAATTACAGTTAACCACTCGCTGCTTGCCAGTGGTATTTTTAGTTTTGCTCTCAAAATAAACCATGGTAGAATAAGAAAAATTGATAAAAAAACTAGAATAAGTGGAATAAAGATTGATGAAATTTTTGCATAAAGCCCCTGTCTGCCTTTAATTCTTTTAAAAATTTTAGAAAGAATAAAGGCAGTACTTACTATTAAAAACAGAATAAGAAACAGCAAACCTTCAGACCTGATTGACCCCAGTATTGAAAAAAAAATAGTTGATAAAATCAAATGATTAAAACCTGAAGTTATATCTTTTTCATACGCACTTCTTTCATGCACACCTTTTTCAGGCTCACTTCTTTCATACTCATTTCTTTCATGCTCATTTCTTTCATATTTGCCTGTTTCAAACTCACTTATTTTATGTTCATCTTCTACATGAGCACCTGTTTTATCCCCGCCTGCTTCATTCATGCCTGCTTCATTTATGCCGGTTACATGCACACCCGTTTCATTCTTAATTGATTTACACTCTATAGGTTTACTTTCAGCTGGTTTACATTCAGTTGATTTTTGTCCAGTTAGCCTGAATGCAGCTGATTTATATTCGGAAGATAAAGACATACCTGTTGTATACTTATATGATAAATATCTATACAGGAAGTAAACCCCTAAAAACAGAACCACTGAAAAAACAAGATTTGTATATTCAATATAGCCATGATCCATTATGACAGGGAGCACTGATATAATAAAAATAAACGACACTGCAGATAACCTGTCCATCTTCTTTCTGAACAGATGATAAAAAATAAAAATTAAAGAAAGATAAAAAAGAGCAAAAATTATTTTTACCAGGTTTTCTTCAATTTTTCCGAACCAGATGTAGAACCATGTCTGGGCAAGCGGCAGGTAAAGCGGGTATGAAAGATGTGAAAAATTATAACTGTGTTCACTGTAGAACGGTATAACACTCCCGTCTATAAAGAAAGCTTTTGCCTTTAAGCTCCAGCAGGAAATTGCATCCCAGAATCTTATTGGAAACAAAATGGCAAAAAAAACAACAACCAGAAAGCTGACTGATATTAAAAAAACCAGAAGTGCAAAAACTGCATTTGAAAGCACGCTGCTTTTCTTTTTATTTAAATTACTGCATGGCTCAAAAACTGATTCCGAATATGTTTTAAAGCTGTATCTGCTGTTATGTTCACGACTTCTCGCAAAACCTTGATTCCTAAGAAATAGATTTTTACCCTGTATGCTTATACTTTTTTTATAACTGATTTCTTTTCTAATAAAAATAAAAAGGAAAGCTGAAAAAAATGCAGCACTGAAAATAACTATATATGCTAAATCAAACTTTATTTTTGCAATTGAGAGTATAATTAAAAAATTGGAAGTAATAAAAAAACCCGCATAAAAGCTTGTAAAAAAGATAAAAACCCTGCCGGAAAAGCTTCTATATTCGGTGTCTGCTTTATATCTATATAAAAGTAGAAAGTAGATTGGTACATATCCTGTAAAAAAGACAGAGCTTAATGCAAGAAGTAATCTTATTAACAAAATCCCGCTCATCCCTTAAAAATTCAGACAGAATATTGGCTTATTTTTGTATCTACTATTACTGATCATTCTTATTTACCATTCTTACTTATCTTACCTGACATGTTATAATTTAATAAAATAACTTTAATATAAAAAGAACTATAACATAATTTTTTTAATTTTTATTGGAAAAAATAGTTTTAAATGCTGCCGCAGCAGGCTTTGACTCGTGGGGCAAAGAATGCGTATTTTTGAAACACCCAACCGTTGATTCCTGTAGCCTTACTTTTGTCCCTATCATGAAATTGGAATTGCTTCATTAAAAAACTAATTAAAAAATTGAAGTACAGCGCCGAATCTCTGAAAAAATATATTTTCATCTTTTTCTGTTTAATTATAGTATCAATTTATATCCTCACCTGTTATCCAGCAGCAAGCAGGACTATTTTTACGTATCCGACAGGAAGTAAATATTCAATTCAAAAGGATTTGGGCACAGATTCTCAAATTCTAATATTTAATCTTTCAGAACCTTTTAAACCTGAAATATCGGACTATATCCTAATTAACCTTAATGCTGCCAATAAAAAGAATGTTCAGTATCCATTTGCAAGTATTGCACTAAACATAGAAGAGCAAAAATTATCGAATGATAGTCTGCCTGAAGTCATGGAAAGCAGCAGCAATAAACAGCCTGTCTATTTTATCCAGGAAAGATTTAAAATATATATTGATGGATTTAACCACACATACTATATACCTGTTGGGGAAAATAAATACTGGACACAACATTTCACTTTTGAAATAGAAACTTTAAAAAGTCAGACAGATAAACTTGTCATTGAAGTTCCAAAAATTGATGGAATTGAAATTAATATAAATAAAATTGAAATAAAAAAGAAGTATTTTTTTGCTCCTGATTCTCATATAAATTTTTTCCTTAAAAACAACTTCAACATAAGTTCCATCAGCCGCTATATTACCCCTGTTTATATTTTTATAATACTTGTCTTAATTATATTTTTATTTTTTCAAATACTCTTTAACCTGCCGAAATTTACAAACAGAACAATAGGAAATGCCAGAGGCTTAAAAGAAATTCCGTGCACAAGATTAAAGATGGAAGCGATCGATAATAAAATAAATATTAAAGCAAGACCACTTCAGTTTCTTATAATAATAATGATCTTTATACCTTTTTCCTTCTGCTTTTATTTTATAAACAATTATACTGTCACTTTAAAAAGCTTCTGGGAATCTTATAAAAAAAATATTACAGGCTTCCAGCTCAGCCAAACTTATTCAGGGTTTTACAATTTTAGGAGCTTTATCTTCTGGGTTGATAAACAGATTCCAGAGGGTCAGGACATTATTGTTCTTCTGAAAGGCGAACCTGTTTACATAATGTCAGAAATGGCATACAAACTCTATCCGAGGGATTTAAAATTCTTAAATATAGATTATAAAAGTGAAGAAGAGCTGTTAAGAGAAATTGAAAATATAAACCTGGATAAGAACCTTAATAATAAAACCAGATATAATTACATAGTTGTGCTATCAAAAGAAATTATCCCGCCATCTTCTTTAAAGGTAGAACTTGTTTCCAGATACAGGGAAGCCGGGGGATATATTTATAAACTTGAATAATTTCAAATATTTTTCCGTAAAATTTAACTGTCTTTATTATTTTACATTCAATTCCCTCCCCTGAAAGTAAGGACAATTCCAAAAGTTTTTAAAATAATAACAAGATCCATAAAGGGTTTATAATGGTAAACATAAATTCTGTCAAATTCTGCTTTCTCTTTTATTGACAGGGCATCCCTGCCGTTTACAACAGCCAGACCCGTAAGACCTGGTCTTATTTTATCAGTTTTAAATTCTTTTCTTATCTTTATCTGTTCTTTTTGACCGAGATGCGATGGTCTTGGACCAACAAAGCTCATATCACCTTTCAAAATGTTTATAAGCTGCAATGTCTCATCAATGCTAAACCTTCTTAAAAATTTCCCGACCCTGGTAACCTTCTTTTCTCTCTCAGGCAATTTTTCTGCGGGCAGGTCAACTGTTCCTTCCTTCATGGTCCTGAATTTATACATATTAAAATGTTTGCTGTTAAGGCCAACCCTTGACTGTTTAAAGACTACCCTGCCAGGAGAATCAAGCTTAATAGCAATGGATATTAATAAAAGAAAGGGTGAAAAAATCAATATAAGTATTAATGAGAATATTATGTCAGTAGATCTCTTTAAAAAAATTCTGTATTTGTTCTTACTGAGATCTATTCCATATGACTTTTCCATCAAAATCAGGAACTACCCTTCTAAGGTCCTTAAACAAGTTATCATAATCATTAAGCTGGATTTCTTTTTCAATACAAAATAAAGCATTTTCAAGGTCCTCATAATTTAACTCAATTTTCTGCCTGGCTTCAAAAATATGCTTGAATTCACTACCGACAAGCTCTTCTTCACCTTCTCTTATGAGTTCCTCGCTAAGTTTCTCTCCTTCTCTTGGTCCGGTATATATTATATCAATGTCACTTTCAGGCTTCATACCAAATAACATAATCATGTTTTTTGCAAGCTCCAGTATACTGATCGGAAGACCCATATTTAAAACAAATATCTCTCCACCCTTTCCAATCATGCATGCCTGAATTGCAAGCTGTGCTGCTTCCTGTATTGTCATCAAGTAACGCTCCATCTTGGGATGCGTCACCCTTACAGGACCCCCACTTCTTATCTGCTCTTTAAAAATATTAACCACACTTCCATTGCTTTCAAGAACATTGCCAAACCTGACTATCATAAACTTTGTATTCCTGCCTTTATTTTTCTTCGTCAGCACCTGGATATATCTTTCTGCAAGCAATTTTGATATGCCCATTACATTTCGTGGTTTTACTGCTTTATCTGTTGAAAATAAAACAAATCTCTTGATACCAAAATCAATTGACAGTTTGGACAATATTTTTGTCCCTATGAAGTTATTTTCTATTGCTGCCTCAGGGTTTAGTTGCATCAAGGGAACGTGTTTATAGGCTGCCGAATGAAAAATAATTGCAGGTTTATATTTAGCAAAAACATCCTTTATAACCTCTTTTACCTGAATACTTGCAACAATTGGTACGATATTTATAGATTCGCTTTTTGTTTTTAACTCATTTTCTATTATAAACAAATTGTTTTCAGAATGATCAAGTAAAATCAACTCTGCAGGTTGAAATCTGAGCAACTGCCTGCAAATTTCTGACCCTATTGATCCCCCGGCACCTGTTATTAAAATGACTTTATCCTTTATTTCAGAAATAACCTCCGGGGTTTGAATATGAATGGGCTCTCTTCCAAGAATATCATCAATATTAACTTCCCTGACCTGATAAAGGTAAGCTTTCCCGTCAATAACTTCATAAAGGCTTGGCAGCGTTTTGCAAAAAATACCAAGCTCTTTTACCCTGAAAGCAATTTCTTTTCTGAGCTTACTGGACACTGAAGGCATTGCAATTATTACTTCATCTATTGATAATTTCTGAACTACGTTTTTAAGCTGCGAAACAGGGGCAAGTACTTTAATGCCATGAATACGATGGTTTAATTTTGCAGGGTCATCATCTAAAAAACCGGCAGGCATATATTCACTGTTCTTCTGCCTGATCATCTCTCTTACTATTGTTTCTCCTGCATCACCTGCACCAATTATAAGAACTCTTTTTTTCCTTAAACCGGGTTTACCAAATCGAAGCTCATTAAGCGCTCTTTCCGAAAACCTTGAAATTATTATAAGAAGAAGTGTAATAAGAAAATCAATGATTAGAATACTTCTGGGGAAATAGGGTAGTTTAAAGGTACTGTCACCAATCCATGGAACAGGCTGACTTAGAACATAAAAAATTACCCCCATTAATATTGTGCTTAAAGCCACTGCTTCAACTATTGCTACCATATCCTTTATTGAAGCATATTTCCATACCCTTCTGTACATCCCGAAAACAGCAAACAGTACAAGTTTTATAACTATAATAACTGCTACATATATGCCAATGTAGTCAGCATACTGCGAAAAGACCGCCCCGCTTGCGCTGAAAGCTAAAACACCACGAAGAAAAAAAGAAATTACAAATGAGGAAAAAACTATAACTGCATCAAGAAAAATAAACCTGATAAATTTTAATACCGAAATCTTATTCATATAGCAATTATAACACAGTTTGGATACTACTTAATAATAAAAGGGTTAAAACTTTTTATACAAATTAAAAAAGTTATTGGAAATTAACGCAAGCATTTCCCTGTTCTTATTAAGAATAAAAGTAAAAATATAAGAACCAACGGTTGTGTGTTGAGAAAACCTTTTGAAGGCTTAAGCGGGCACGGTTGTCTCTTAAGGAGGAGAGCGAAGCCTTAAAACTTAAGCAAGCTTTGACTTGCTGGGGCAAAGCTTACACGTTTTTGAAACATCCAGCTGTTGGTTAAATAGTTGATTTCAAACACGAACAGATAAATGCTTCCGAAATTAACTGCATATTTAAAAAATGCTTTAAAAGAAATAAACTACCACTTTATGTTCTCTTTGTAGTCCTTACCCATTATAACAATTACATTTGCAGAAGAATAATAATCCTTCCATTTACTGGTGTACTGCTCCATCCTGTAACTGTTAAGTATCAGAGCAAGCTGTTCAGCATTTACATATTTACCGCTGTTATAAATAACTATAGTCTCATCAAAATTATATGATTTAGCATTTTTAATACCACTTATTTTAAATCCGTATTTTTCAAGATACTCCTGGAACTGCGCCGCTGCACCTTTTACTCCTGCTCCATTGTATATCATAACAGAGGTCTTTTTTACTATTGATTTATCAAGTATTATACCTACATTTATATCTGCCTCCAAGGGAATAACTCCCTGATGTGAAAACCACGTAACATTTTCATGAACAAGGTCGAAAGCGATAATATATCTTCCAGGTTTTTCAGGAGCAGTAATTATCATCTTAACTAAAGCCGACTCACCACGTCCCACATAATTGGGAAGCTCGCCGCTGTCACCATCAAATATTATAACCTCTCTTGTGTCCCTGTTATACCAGTGAACACCGAGATTAACTCTATCCCTTGTATCATTTTCCCAGGTCATAAAACCATTATTTGTAACAGTTACATATGCTATAAACTGCTCACCTGGTGCTACCTCTTTTGGTGTTGTCCCCTTATCATTATAAGTAGCTGCATATTCTAAATTAACTGACAGGTATTTTTCAAGAGGAGGCACACCCTGATAAGAAAACCATGTCTGCCCTTCGTGCACCATGTCAACCTGTAAAATATAACTGCCCTGCTTTTGGGGTGATTTTATTTTCATATCCAGCTCAATCTCCTGACCGGAATATACCGTATCTACAGGAAGCAGGGTTCTTTCTCCATCAAATACAACAACCTTCTTTGTTTCAAAATCAAGCCAGTGATAGCTCATATAAAATGGATTTTCACCGCCTCTATGCCAATTCAGCTGACCGGTATTTTTAATTTTCAACTTGGCTAGATATGTCTTATTTTGCCCCATCGAGTCAGGAATATTTTCTACACCATTAATATATTCAAGACCGTATTTACTTACGGGCTGGCCAAAAATAACCCTCTGCCACATTGCCTTTGCTTCTTCCTGGTCAGGAACCTGAACACTTTTTGTCCCGTTCTCAATCCATTCAGGATGTGTGGGAATAATTGCAGAGTTAATATTTTCAATTCCAAATGATAGGGCTGCCCTGGAATAAGACAATATAGTCATAATATCCAGATCAGTTCTTGTATTTTCTACTATGATATTGAAGTAATTGTTAATATCTGATAGGTATCTTACATTTAACTTCTGTTTTATCAGCTCTTTAAAAACAAGCTGTTGGCGCTGTATCCTTCCAATATCACCAAATTCTGTTGCCCTGCTTCGGGTAAATGAAAGTGCCTGTTCGCCCGTAAAATGATGATTACCGGCAGAAAAATAAGCTCCTGATTTTGGGTCTTCAATAGGCCTTTCAATATTTATATCAACACCGCCAAGAGCATCAATTAATTTTACAAACCCTTCAAAATCAATAGTTGCATAATGATTTATCTGTGCATCAAGAAAGCTTGAAACTGTCTTTATCATTAATTCCTCCCCGCCATATGCATAAGCAGCATTGATTTTATCCTTGCCATGTCCCGGAATATCCACAAGTGTATCCCTTGGAATAGAAAGTAAATAAGCTATTTTTTCCAGGGGATTGATATGAAGCAGCATTATTGTGTCAGCCCTTCCCTTATCATTTTCAGCATCTCTTGTATCAATTCCTAAAAGAAGGATTGTAGATGGTGCCTGGGGTTTTGTCTCAACAGGAGAAAGTGTACTTTTTATTTCAGCAGTAACATTCTGGTTCATTGTTTTATTAACAGAATTAATGTAATAAAAGAAGTAACCTGCACCGCACCCACCAATAAATAATAGGGATGAAAATAAAATAATAAGAACTTTCTGGTAAGTCCGAAGTCCTGCCCATATTTTCTTTTTCTCTGCTTTTAACTTACCCGGAACTTCCCTATTTTTATTATTAACACTACCTGTTTTTTTAATACTTTTAACCATTTAATCAAAAAATAATTACTAATAACAATAAGAAATTTTTTAATCTACAATTTTTATATCTGCCCCCAGCGATGCTAACTTATTTTCAAAATCCTCGTAACCTCTTCTTATATGGTAAATATCATAAACCTCGGTTATTCCATCCGCAGCAAGACCTGCGAGGACCATAGCAGCTCCTGCACGCAAATCGAATGATTTGACGGGTGCACCTGACAGTTTTTTTACTCCTTTTATTACGGCATGGTGACCATCAATCTTTATATTTGCACCCATACGGTTTAGCTCTTCTACATACATAAACCTGTTTTCAAAGACATTCTCTGTAATTATTGAAATACCGGGAACTAATGAAAGCAGAACAGCAATTATAGGTTGAAGGTCTGTGGGAAATCCAGGGTATGGAAGAGTGCTTATATAAATCGGGCTCAACTCTTTAACAGGGTGGCTCACGATAACTGTATTTTCACCTGTACTGTCTATTTCTATTCCAATTTCCTTAAGTTTTATACAGAAGATTTCAATATTTTTCCATAACACGTCAGCAATTTCAACTTTTTTCCCACAAAGGCTTGCTGCTGTTATGAATGTTCCTGCTTCTATGCTGTCAGGCATTATTTTATATTCCGTCCCTTTTAAATTTGCCACCCCATTTACTTCTATTGAATCTGTTCCGGCACCTTTCATTTCTGCCCCCATTGACTGTAAAAAATTTGCCAGATCTGTTATCTCCGGCTCGCGGGCAGCATTGTTTATAACTGTCTTACCTTCCGCCAGTACTGCTGCCATCATGAGATTTTCAGTAGCACCTCTTGACGGAAAATCAAGATTTATAGTACTGCCTTTAAGCTTATTTTTATGTTTTGTGTGAACTTTTTTTGTATCAATACTGCAGTCAATATATCCGTGTTCAATATAATTTTTTGCTCCTAAATTTTCAAAACCCTTTAAATGAAGATCAATATGCCTTGCACCAATATTACAGCCCCCTGGTACCGCAACTCTGACTTTACCAAATTTAGTCAGCAGCGGACCTGTAACAAGAATTGACGCCCGCATTTTTCTCACAAGTTCATATGGGGCTTCATAATTATTTATACAGGTTGGATCTATTTCAAGCATATTTTTGTCTATATCAAAATTTATCTCTGCATTAAGGGTTTTTAATACCTCCACCATAGTATTAACATCTTCAATATCTGGAACATTTTTTAAAACTACCCGTGAATCTGCAAGTATTGAAGCTGCAATTAATTTAAGTGCTGAATTTTTTGCACCGCTGGTTTTAACTCTACCTGTTAAAGTTCTGCCGCCGCCAATTACATATTTAGACATCATTAACCTAATTTAGATATAGATTAGCAATAATAATAAAAAATAAATAAAAGTAGAAGCTATTATAGCAAATGAGATAAAAAAATAAACTTTGCAGATTATTATACATGCATTTCTTATTTCGTAATTGAGAATAGATTACTGCTATTAAAAGATAATTTAAATATACCATTTACAATTTATAATCATATATAAGGAAATTTACCTGCACCGGTTCAGAGGTATTTGAGATATGCCGGTGTTATAGGCAAGCCTAAAGTGAAGAATACCTATATGGTTTTTGAAGGTCAAATGAGAAATAAGAATAGGGATTATTTTTCATTTTCTTCTTAGCAATACAATTTTTTTAAGGAACCCTCACGTTTATTTTTTATGAAGGCAAAAATGTTTTGTGACCGTTCCGGGGTATCATTTACAATACCTTTCTGATTTTATCCATAATACTTTTTTTATTTAAACCCTAACTTCCTAAAAAGTTAAGTAATAGGCAGAATTACTCCCAAGTTCTCTGCCAGCATCCGGGTTTGCTTGGGTATCTCAAGGTCAATCCAGCCATCCGAGGTCCTTGCCTTCCTGCACCTGGAGAGATGAAGGATTACATCCGAGGGGCTGTAGCGGGAAAGTAGCTCTTTATCTAAGAGCCGGTTATAGATCTTGTAGTAGTAGAGCAGTGCTAGATAATTTATAAACATCCACCCTTCCATAGAAAAGTCATTTCTCATATAGGACCCATCAGCAGAGATTGTATTTTTAAAGGCATCAAATGCCTGCTCCACCCCTACCCTGGTTTTAAAGTAGCTGTATATTTTGGGGGCTGGCTCTTTTAGGTTAGTTACAAGGCTTATGGTGCCAAAGCTATGTTCCAACTTTTTAAAATTATCCAAACTGTATCCAAACTCAGGGTGGGTCTCTATCCTGGCCAGGTAATCCTTTACCTCTTGCACCTTTAGCTCATCATCCAGGTATACATAAACTGGGATAGTGCTTTCGCACCTATAGTAGAATATGTAGCGGCCGCCAAATTTAAAATAGCCTTCAAAGGAAGCTTTAGTGCCTTTTTCCAGTATACCGGTATCAATAAGAGTGCTGTTTCTTTTTAAGGGGATGATGTAGCTAAGGTTGTTATCTTTTAGAAGGCCTATATTGGATTCTGAGTAGAACCCCTTATCAGCAATAATTATGACCTCGGATATACCTGCTTCTGCTATGGTAGCAGCCATGGTGGCTACATCTCTGACACTACCTGGAAGGAGGCGATAAAATAGGGGCAGCCTACCCCCGGCTGAGAATATAAATAGCAAATTAACCTGAGGGATAAACTCTAGATCCGAATTGAATCCCTTCTGGGCAAGGTTTACTCCTTTAGATTTAGTAAAGATATGGGTAAGGTCGATTAGAAGTTTTTCCTCTCCCCCTATAAACTCCTTTAGGAATGAAACTATATCCTCTCTGCGGTGGCCTACAGCCTCAAGGATATGAGTCAGGGAGTCTTTGGAGAGCCTGGCACCGCTAAATTCCTCTGAGAGCCAGCTATCTGTATAATATATGCCCATATTCTTTAATGGACAGTGGTAGAAAAATCTCAAGACAGAGAGTATAAATATTTCACTATAGAAGGTGGGGAAATATTTTTTTAAGGTACTGGTTATTATTTTATTGTCTTCTATTATGTAAGTGCCGGCGCCATACTCTTTTATGCTGGAGGGTTTATACCTTTCCACAGTAGATTTCTTTAAGCCTTCCCTGGAAATCCTTCCAAGATATGCAGTGGTAATCTTTTTAGCTCTTTTTAGTTGGGGATCCCACTTACTGGTTACCTCATAAAGGTAATACTTGTCTTTTATCCTGTGTACCTGCGTGCCTTTCCTCTTATGTTTTAGAACCCAATCCGGGTATTGTTTGTTATTCATATTACTTAATTAAGTAATATCATAAAACAAGAGATTTGTCAATAATATTCTTTGTCTACCTGGGTTTAAGCGTTTTTAGATAGAGCTTTTGTTACCTATTACTTAATATTCAGGAAGTTAGAGTTTAAAATCCATACCTTAGGTTAAATAATCATTAACTGGGGTTAAAAAATCCTGGCAATTATTATATTTATATCTGGGAGATCCAGAAGACATTCTAAAAATCGGGTAGGAGGAGGGCTTTGCCCTCCGACCTCTCACACCACCGTAAGTACCGTTCGGTATACGGCGGTTCAATAGAATTAATGTACCAGCAAGTATCTTTCAGTAATTGATACCAACCCCAGGTTCTTCAGGTATTCATTGGTAAGCGTCATTGAAAGAATAGGACTGTTTGCTGTACGCCAATAGCTTTTCCTGGTATATGCAAATTTACATGCTTTTACCTTTTCAGTGCCCAGCCTGATTAAGTTATTCAGTCTGGTTTTGATTTTCTTCCATTGTTTCCAGTAACACATCCTAATTCTTCTTCTTAGCCATTCGTCTAGTGACTGGGCAATCTTTTTCATGTCTGCAATACAGAAGAGTAATTGACCCATCCTGTAATTAGCTTCCTTAGCTTTAGCATTTTAAGGTCCATACTTATCGCATTGCTTCTTGATGTTATCTTCTTTAAGTTCTGTTTAAATCTTGCAACAGACTCAGCATGAACCTTTATTCCTATTCCTTCCTTCTTAAGGTAGAAAGAAAATCCCAGAAATTTGAGGTTCCACGGTCTGTCAACTGAACTCTTTTCTTTATTGACTTTAAGCTTTAGCTTATTTTCAATAAAGGCTATAAAAAATGCCATAACCCTTTCTGCCGCTTTTCTGCTTTTGACATAAATATTTACATCATCAGCATAACGGCAGAACTTAATACCCCGTGCTTCAAGTTCTTTGTCAAGCTCATTTAGCATGATGTTAGCCTGTCGGCAGGCAGCTGATATGTTCTTGATAGATTTTGCCCTGAGTAGTAAATTAAGCCTGTGGCGCATGATAATTTCATCTTGCGTCATCGCTACCTCCTTAAATATTTTTTTATTGCAATAATCAAATATTTTAACTTGGAGGTAGTGCTATATCTACTAAGATCTATACTTTTATTTGTTTCTAAAAGAGCATTTATCTTAAGTAATTGTAAGCACAACTCTTAAATAGTGCAAATAATAGAAATTAATAGGTCTCTACTTTAAAACATTTTTACAACTTAAAATAACTAAAACTCTTAAGGATAATCTCCCAAAACACCAATTACATTTTGGTCAAAGTCAATTATAGCTCCAGTCATCATCTCTGAGTCATCGCTAATTAAAAATGCTGTTAATCTGGCGACATCTAAAGGAAATATGAGACGACCGAAAGGCATTTCAGCCTCTGCCAGTTCCAACCAATCATCAGGTTTACCTTCAGATTTCTGCATTCTATCCTCAGCCTCTGTGTAAGTCCAACCGATATTTAAACCATTTACTCTGATATGATCAAACTTTAGAGCATGTGCAATATTCTTTGTTAATGTAACCATTGCACCTTTCGAAGTACTGTAAGCAACTATTGTTGGTAAACCACCGTAACTCGCAATACTTATAATATTAACGATACTACCACCCCTTCCTTCTCTCTTCATTATCTTTGCTGACTCTTGGATTAAAATAAAGGGGGCACGGGTATTTATAGCAAATATATAGTCCCAAAGTTCAATTGTGGTATCTTCCAGAGTTCCTCTTGAAGTGTCTCCAGCAGCATTTACCAGTCCGTCTACCCTGCCAAATTTTTTATCACAAACTTTAACTACATTTCTGCACTCTTCTTCAATCGCTAGATTCGCTTTTACATAAAATGTTGGAATATCTCTTTTTTCAATATCTCTTGCTATTGATTCGCCCTTCTTTTGATTTCTGCCGCAAATCACTAATCCCCCAACTTCTAGTTCTGCAAGATATCTAGCTATACTCTCGCCAAGACCTTGTGTTCCTCCCGTTACAATCACGATTTTTTCTTTTAGTCTTTTATTAAATGTCTCTCCCATAATTTATCGATCTATTAAAAAATATATTTCTCTGATTATAAGAACTTAATTTGAGTAAATCACCTATAAAATTTTTCAACTATAATTTTAATATTTAATAAATTCTCCCTTATAAAATATTGTAATTATTAAGAATTGCCAAATTCTGAAAATATTGTTTTAGTACCTTCAAAAATCTCTCGTGCATACTTTTGCAATATATTGAAATCTACATCCACTGCAATCCAATTTATTCCCCTGTAGAGCCATTCTCTTATAACTTCAGGGTTATAACCTGTTGCTACTCCAAAAGGTTTACCCGATTTTACTGCTTTCTGACCTATTATATCCATTAATTTTTTTATTTCATAACGGTCTGTCTGACCTAATAAACCAACAGAACCTGATAAATCACAAGGTCCTACTACAATTGCATCAACTCCTTCAACTTCTAAAATTGCATCAATATTTTTTACCGCTTCAATATGCTCTATCATCATAATCTTCCAAATGTTTGAATCTGACTCCTTTATATATTTATCTGTTTCAATCAAACCATATTTATTAGCTCTAATAGGTCCAAAACCTCTTACACCATTAAGCGGGTATCTAGCTGATTTAACAGCAGCTTCTGCTTCTTTAGCTGTTTTAATAAATGGGAAAATTATAGCTGATGGACCCATATCAAGAATTGGTTTTGCTAGTACAAAATCATTCCATGGGATTCTAACAAATGATGCTGTTCCTGAAGCTCTTGCAGCTATTATATGTAGCTGAGTATCCTTTTTATCCAAAGCTGGGTGCTCTATATCAATCCATATATAATCAAAACCAATATTACCTAGTAATTCAGTTATACTGCTATCACTAAAAGTAACTCCTGTACCTATAACTAGCTCCTTATCATTAATCTTTTTCTTAATTTTTTCTAGTTCATTCATTTCTTCTCCTATAATTTAACAATTTATTATTGTGCTATTATTAATTGGGTTTATTAATATATTTATGATAGAAATCATATAATTGTACTTTGATAATACCAATATATTCTTAGACAACGCTCTTACAAAGGCTGGTAAGATAAGCTATATCTTTCATCTTCACGTGAAGGCAGGTGTTCATGCGTATCAATTACATTTAATGCTTCTATAAATTTTAAAATATCGTCAAATACCTTGCCCATTTATTTAACCTCCAAGATTACCTAAAAAAAGAATTAATATTTTTAAGCCGCAAGCCCTGTAATCATGGAAACTATCTCATTGCGTGTAGTCTTATCCCTTTCCCTCTCACCTATTACCTGGCCGTTTCTTAGAACCATTATCCTGTCTACAAGCTCAAATACATGGTAGAGGTTATGGGTTATAACAATTATTGAAACTTCAGGATGCGTATCCCTTATTGCCCTTATTAGATTTATTGCCTTTGCCTGCTCCTTTACACCTAAATTATTTGTTGGCTCATCAAATATTAGTATCTTTGCACTCCAGTATACAGCTCTTCCTACTGCAACTGATTGCTGCTGACCACCGGATAAAAAGTTTACAGGTGCAGACAGATCTTTTATCTCCACGCCAATTCTTGCAAGAAGGCCTTTTGTCTCTTCTCTCATGTATCTTACATCTAAAAACCTAAAGAGCTTTCCTAAGACGTTATTTCTAAGTTTTTCTCTTCCTAAAAACAGGTTTGATGGGGCATCAAGAACTGATATTAAGCCCTTGTCCTGATATACAGTTTCTATACCTAAGTTTTTGGCATCCCTTGTATTGTGAATATCTACTTTATTTCCCTCAAGATATATTTCCCCTCCATCCTTTCTGTATACACCTGTAATTGTCTTTATGAGGGTAGACTTTCCTGCGCCATTATCGCCAACTATTGCAAGTATTTCATTTTTATAAAGCTTCATGTCTATCTGGTCTACAGCCCTTATGCCTCCGAAGTGCTTTTCTAGGGCTTTGGTTTCAAGAACTACTTCATTTTTGTTTGGCATATTTGTCCTCCTTTGACTAATGATTATAAAATAAAATTGTTGAGTATTTTAAAACTGTTTTTATAAAAACTCTTTTTTTCTATTTTACAGATACAAATCCTAAATTCCAAACCAGATAAAGAATGTATTAAGATCATTCTTATTAATTTAAATTATATTTTAGTTAATAAATATCATAACATCGTAGACTCTTATTAGAGTTATTAATGTATCAATACATCGTAGACCATTAAACAAAAAGTATTATAAATTTAATAAATTTCAAGTTTATTTACATAGTAGCCTTTTAAAACTACAAATTCAGTTAACTACAAAGTCTACGATATCTTAATACATTTAAGTCTACGATCTATTGATATTTGTTATTTAGTTTTTAGTTCTTCTATAATTTTTATTTTTAATTTTTCACTAAATCTTTGTTTTGGTATTGAAATAACAAGACCAAAAATAGTATTTTTAATATGATCTTCTTTTTTTAAACCAATACAATAAAGACCTTCTTCAGTTTCTTCATTATCAAATGAATAACCAACTTTTTTTACATTCTCTAATTCTTTTTTTAAATTATTAATATTCGTTATAGTATTTTTTGTAAATTTATTTAATTTATATTTTTGGCAATGTTCAACCAGTTTGGCTTCACTTAGTGTTGAAAGCAACAACTTACCCCAAGCCGAAGCATGTGATTGAGTCAATTGAATAGAATGGTCAACTGGTCTTACAGAATGTGTACATTTAAATGATTTTAATAATATCGGAAATGAATAATCTAATAAGAATATATAAGAATTTTCATTTATTTTTTGTGATAATTTTTCCATTTTTAAAAATAATTCATTATAAAGGTAAGTTCCATCAAAATATTTCTGAGCCAAATATAGAAACTTAGGTCCAATTGAAAATTTTTTATCTTTATTATTTTTACTTATTAGACCATGATATAGAAGTGTTGAAATTATATGATATGCTGTAGCTTGATTTAAATTGGTTTTTTGTATAATATTTTTTAACTTTACATCATTTTCAGAAATACATATTACTTCTAGAATTTGTATTACTTTTTCTATTACTTTTATTTGCATTGTTTCATAATATTAAAAATTTTAAATTTTTTCAATCATATTATTAAAAAAAATTGACAAATCTATAAAAATATATTATTAATATTAAATAATTAATTTATTTTTTTATTATTATGAAATAAAATCTATGTTTACCCGTAGATCAAGATTAAAATCAGCAATTAATCATAAAATAACGGACAGGATACCAATAGATATGGGTGGAACACCCCAAACTTCAATTTCTATAACAGCTTATAAAAAACTTATAGATACATTAGGATTTAACAAAAAATATCCAAAATTGTATGATTTTGCAGCACAATTTGCACTTCCTGAAATTGAAGTAATGGATTATTTTCAAACAGATGTAATTGAAATGGCACATGGCTTCTTAAATTCAATAAATGATTGGAAAGAATTTATAATTCCACACAATGGAATAAAATGTTTAATCCCAAGATATTTGGATAATTTATATTATATTAAAATAATTCTTGAAGATGACGGGACCATTCTGGTAAAACATAAAGATGGTACAACATTAGGTAAAATGCCCAAAAGTTCAGTTTATATTGATCCAATCTTTTTCCCTTATAGTGATCTTGAGAAATTACCAAAATATTTTGACAAAGTAGCTTTAAATAAATATTTATGGTCCTTACCTGCTGTTGGTTCTCATTTAAATTTATTAAATGATAGACAATATAGAATATTTACTAATAGCATAAAAAAATTATTTGAAAATCAGGATAGAGCAATTGTTTACTTTTTTGGTGGTTCATTATTCAGCCTAGGTGTTGAATTAAGAAAAAATGTAAATTTTTATTGTGATGTGTTTACAAATAAAAAAGGAGTTAAAAGAATTGTTAATAAACTAGTTGATGATTATTTAAAAATATTGGAAAAAGTAATTATGGATATTGGAGATTATATTGAAGCTGTTCATTTTTTAGATGATTTTGCATTTCAAGATGGTTTAATTATACCTCCCGAGTTATATAGAGAAATTTTTAAACCAGGACATAAAAAAATGTGGGAATTTATTCATAATAATAGTAATTGCAAAATATTATTTCATAGTTGTGGTTCTATTTTTAAATTAATTCCTGATCTTATAGATGCGGGTATTGATATTCTTACACCCATACAAACCAGTGCAAAGGATATGGAGCCGAAAAAATTAAAAAGAGAATTTGGAAAAGACTTAGTATTTTGGGGAGGAGGCTGCGATACTGATATTTTAGCATTTGGAACAATTAAAGAAGTTGAAGAAGACGTAAAAAAGAAAATAGATATCTTAGGTAAAAATGGAGGATTTGTTTTTGCTCCCATCCTTTTAATTACTGCAGAAGTACCTCCTGAAAATATAATAGCAATGTACGATACTGCCTATAAATTTGGATTTTATTAATAAAAAATGAAAGGAAAAAATGAAAATTATTGATACCCATTTCCATTTAGGTGACTGGGGTAATGAAATAGATTATTCTGAGGATACAGTAATTAGTGCTCTTGAAAAAAATAATCTTGAAGCAATGATACTCCAGCCTTTTCCTGTAGCTAAAGATCATATGGATGTTCATTTAAGAATATCAAATTTAGCAAAAAAAAATCCTGGTAAATTCTTTGGAATCATAAGTATTAATCCATATTGTGAAGATAAAGAATATAATAAATCTGTAGAAAAGATTATAAATTTTGGGTCATTTGTAGGAATAAAACTTCACCCATTAGGTCATTCAATAAGCCCGATTTCGATAGATGCCAAAAAAGTTTATGAGATTGCAAAAAAACATAATTTACCAGTAATGATACATACAGGACTAACTTCTATGGGTGACCCTGCACTAGCATTGGTTCCAGCTAAAAATTATCCGGAAATAAAATTTATTTTAGCACACAGTGGTTGGTCTCATGCTACACAAGCAATGGTTACTGCTAATCAATATGACAATATTTATCTTGAAACTTCCTGGACTTCAATTTTTGATAAAAGTGCCATAGTAAGAGGTGTAGGGTCAAAAAAAGTAATGTTTGGTTCAGACGGATTAGAAAATATTGAGGTAGAAATTACTCAATATAAAAATCTCAATCTTGATAATAAAGATCTTGAAAATATTTTTAATAATACTGCTAGAGATGTCTTTTCAATATGATAAGGTATTATAGAAGTAAAATTTTTCAATAGTAAATATTTCCAATTGATTAAATGATAACTGAAGAGAGAACAATAACAATAAATAGGAGAAAGAGTAGTTTAATATATTTTGTAACTAACTACAATTCATTATTTTTTTTAATTTTATTAGTAATTGTTTCCAGTATAATTTCAAATGCATTTTTTTCCTTTACCAATATTACTAATTTGCTTAAGACATCAGTAGTATATGGAATTATGGCTTTTGGCTTCACTTTATGTATAATTTCTGGAAGTATTGACCTGTCTTTGGGCTACAATTTAGCTATTACTGCGGTAATTGCCACAATATTTGTACGGGATTACAACTATATTTGGGCAGTAATTATGTGTTTGATAGTAGGTACTTTAGTGGGGCTTGTCAACGGATTTTTTATAGGTATATTAGGAGCAAATTCAGTAATTGTAACTCTTGGAATGACCAGTGTTCTTTATGCATTAGGAGTACAAACAAGCGGTGGAAATATGATATTGGGAGATGTTAGAAGTCCATTTTCTTTGATTGGTAGGGGTAAAATATATAATATTCCTTATCAGATTTTTATTTTTATTTTACTTTTTTTTATTTTAAACATCTTACTTAATAAAACAAGATTTGGAAAATATATTTATGCGGTTGGAGGGGATGAGGCAATTTCCTGGGTAGCAGGAATTAAGACCGGAAATGTACGTTTAACTGTATTTATTATTGCAGGTTTTTGTGCAGCAGTTGCAGGAATGATTTTTGCTTCAAGAAATGAAAGTGCTGTAATTTCTGGTGGTGCTTACTGGCAAAATCAATTTGATGCTGTAACTGCAGTAGTCGTAGGAGGAGGTAGTATAAGTGGGGGAAGAGGTAGCTTGGTAAAAACTCTATTGGGAATTTTAATACTTGCATTTTTAAGAAACCTACTTAATTTAATTGGAATTTCTTTTGAATTTCAGCAGATCTTTAAAGCATTAGTTTTAATTATTGCTATGTTATTTAATAACTTATTTATTAGAGGTAAACTACAAAGCAATGAATAGATATGAAAAATTTAAAAGATTTTCTAGAGATAATATTCCATTTTATACTTTAATTCTATTAGTGATATTTCTTTCTTCTATATCTCCTTATTTTTATAAACCTGGAAATATAATGATTATTTTACAGAATGCTGCGATAAATGGGGCGGTTGCTATTGGTGCTACCCTGGTAATAATAGCAGGTGAATTTGACCTTTCCATTGGTACTACAATGACATTAACTGCTGCATTTGCAGTAGGTTTTCAGAGATATTTTTCCAGTATTTTTTTGGTTTGTTTTATTGCTATTATATCCGGTATGATGGTCGGATTGTTTAATGGTTTATTGGTCACAAAGGCTAGATTAAATTCCTTTATTGCAACACTTGGTACATTTATTATGTTGGATGGTATTATATTGCTTTATACACATAGTGAGAGTTTACGTGCTATTAATGAAAATTATGCACTAATTTCAGAAGGTAAATTACTTAATATAAGATACCCTATTTGGGTTATTGCATTTTTATTAATCTTAACACATTTCTTTTTAACTAAATCAAGAATTGGAAGATATATATTTGCTATAGGTGGGAATAAGTCCATAAGTAATTTATTTGGAATCAATACTGATAAAATAAAGATTTTTACTTTTATGTTTTGTGGTGCTTTTGCAGCAATCAGCGGAATACTATTATCTTCACGTGTCATGTCTGCTTCACCTCTATTTGGGGAAAGAACAATGCTTATAGTATATGGTGCAATCTTTTTGGGCGGAACAAGTTTGAGGGGTGGTGAAGGCGGGGTAATCAAAACTATGATTGCGATTTTAGTATTGTCTTTATTACAAAATGCTTTTGGAATTTTGGGAATTCCTCTTCCTTACCAATTATATGTATGGGGAGGGATTTTAATATTAATGGTAACTTTAGATAGAAAAAAACACCAGAAAGCTATATGAAGAGGGGAGGTGATAGTGTGATAAACTATTTTAATAAAAGGGAGGTGGTTTTATTAAAAAATGAGATTTGTATATTAATTAGACTAATATGGGCTATTAAATAAAAACAAATCTCTAAGAGATTCTATCGAAATAAGTATTTATCGATATTTTTAGGAGGATAAGATGAAAAAAATATTAATAATGTTGCTTGTATTAATCTTAGCAGCTTCAATAACACCTTTTATAGGAATAGGATGTAAAGCTGAAGGCGCTGTTGAAAAGACAACTGTAGCAGCAACAGAAGCAGCAGAAGAGGTTGCAAAAGAAGATTTTTCTGGTAAAAAGGTTTGTTTTGTTATACCAACAACAGGTGCGTTCTGGATCATTCCTATGGAAGCAAAAATCGAAAAGGAACTTACTGAAGCGGGAGTTGAGTATATTCATTTTGATAGCCAGTTTCAATTGGAAACAAGTGTTTCACAGCTAGAAGAAGCTATTGAAATCGAACCAGATGTAATTATATTACATGTTTTAGATACGAAAGCATACTCTCCAGGGATAAAAAAAGCCTATGAAAAAGGTATACCCGTTGTACTGACCTTATCAGAGGTTGATGAAGAAGCAAATAAGTTGTTAACATCAAATGTATTCATTGATTATTATGTAGAAGCAGAAATGGCAGCAGAACTATTAGTTGATGGAATGAAAGAAAAATTTGGCGACGATCTTTCTGGTAAAAAAATAATATGTCAAAGTGCCCCTAGTACTGATCCTGTTGCTATAGCCAGACAGGGAGGCTTTGAAACAAAATTAGAAGAGATTGCTCCAGAAATTGAAATCCTGGAAGTTCAGGTAATAGATACCTGGCAAAAAGATGAATCTATAGAGAAGATGGAAGCTGCTTTACAAAAATATCCACAGATTGATGGAGGTTATGGCCATACAGATACCATTGCTGTAGGTTTAGCTACTGCCGCTGATGATGCAGGCAGAGTAGGGGATATGGTAGTTGTTGGGATTGATGGGACTATTGACGGATTTACAGCAATAGAAGCTGGAATTATGTATGGTACAGTTCTACAGAGTCCTCTAGTTACAGCTGATGAAGTATTAAATGTTGTATTCAAAATTTTAAAGGGAGAAGAGGTTCCTAAATTAATAAATGTCCCATTTTATAAAATCAAATTAGAAGATCTAGAAAATTATGTAATTGAAGATCCGCCACGCTTGAAGGAGTAAAATAAACTTTCTGTATATCTATAACTGGAAAAATAGACGGAAGGAAAGATTACCATCCGTCTATTTTTTATATTATATTAACAGGTTTATAGGTCATTTAAGTATTCTACTGATAAAAATAATAACTGTCAGGTTTTTAAGCCCTGGTTAATGATTGTTAACCAAAAAGATAGATTTTAAAACAAAAAAGCAAGTGTTAGGGATAAAATTATGAAGAACTATCTACCGTAAATGAAACTTATGTATATCTGTAATTACTTAATCTTGTTTTAGATAAAGGTCTTATATTGGAAATCATAACTTCCCTTTTTAAAAATCTGTATAATTGCAATTTATATAATCATCTTGTGCAAAATCATCAAACAAATCTGCAGCTTGCAATCTTTTTGGCGAGGGCCTTTGTCCCTCCTAAACTCATCTATACCAAGCCAATCCAGTATTTTCTTTATAACCTTACAGTCTTTAAGTAAAGGCAATAATGCGCACCATCTGCTCACTTTTATTTGGGATATGAGAGCATATGTTTGCAATAAAATCTACTGCGTCAAACTTTTTGGTACACCTTCAATCCCTGGACCTGTATATAACCCTGAACTTACTTGCCATATAACTTAATCTCTCGACTGAAAATGATGCCCTTATAAAAATGAAATAATTTCAGTTATATGTAAATCTATCCTATTTACTCATTGATCAGTGTAGACATTACAGTTAGATGACGCTGCCTCCCCTCGTAAGCAATTTCAAAATCCACTATAAACATTTTTATATGTGAAAAGTTCTTTTTTTTTCGCTCCAGCATCATTGATAAAATTTCTTTTGCTATTTCTCTATTTGCATTATCGTTTATGTATTTATTAATATCTCCATCAATCAATTCATTTCTTTCTTTTAGAGAAAAAAATGAAGAATTCCAGGCTATTACAGAAAGTTGAAGTGCATTATAAAAAGCCCTATCATTTTCACATGCATCAGTTAAAGGTTCTGCAAATTCAAGCAATATTTCTGACATTTTTTCTTTTTGGGGATTTTCAGTTACAATTGCTCCTTCGGGCAATTTTTTACCCAGACCATTTGATAAAAGTATTTTACTTATTTTATTTTTTCCGTAACAGCATTTTTTATATTTTTTCCCGCTACCGCATGGGCATGGTTTATTTCTACCAATTCTTCCCATATATTTTTTACCCTTCCACAGAAGCTATTTTCAGCTATGGTTCTGCCTGAATATGCCGGTGCGAGAACTTTTAAACTGACTATAACAATAAAATATTGATATAAGAATTAATCCATAAGAACTTGCTGGATTCCCCGGATATAAAATACAATAACTGCCTGAGTTTCTGTCTCAGTTAATGATTATTTGGACAGAAAGTGTTGATCTTAAATAAAAAAGAGGGTATTTGTAATGCAAATTAACCGGATTATATTCCTGAAATGAAATTAATGTAAATCTGTAATTACTTCATCCTGCTAAGAATTAAAAATCCTGCTTGCTTTCATGAACTCTGCAGTATATTCGGGAGTTGTAATACAAATATCAATGCCCGTTGCTATTTCAAAACCTGCTTTAATTGAAAGCTTGGGAATTAGTTCAAAATGCCAGTGAAAGTGACCTGCTGCTTCATACTGCAGTGGACCGGTATGAATGTAATAATTATAGTGCGGGTCATTTAATTCATAATAAAAGAAATCCAAGACCAATTTCAGGCAATGAGCAAAAGATTCCTTTTCATCAGATAATGCATTTTCAAAATTCGGTGAATGCCTTTTTGGAACTATCCATGTTTCAAAAGGGTTCCTTGAGGCAAAGGGTTGAATAACAAAAAAATCTCTGTTTTTAAAAACAACCCTTTTATCTTCTTTAACCTCAAATTCCAGCAGGTCGCACATTGCACACCTCAGGTTTTTTTTAAAATACCTTTTTGTGCCGTATATTTCTTTTTCAAGCACAGGTGGTGACATTGGCAAAGCAAATATCTGTGAGTGTGAATGCTCAAGTGATGCGCCTGCTTCCCTTCCCTGGTTTAACATTATAACTACACTTTCAATTCTCTTATCATTTTTTATACCTTTAATTCTTCTCACATATACATCAATTAGAATCCCTAACTCAAATTCGCTTAACTTGCTGATATTTGTGATATGTTCTGGTGAGTGAATTACAACTTCATGAAGGCCAAAACCGTCCATTATCATATATACACCGTACCGTGATGAAGTGGGTGAGGTGTATGGAATCAGTGCGGGAAACTTGTTAGGTACGACTCTCATCAGCCAGTCCTTGCTTTTATCGACCATATTTCCGCTTGAATCCATTCTCAAAATCTCAGGAGGGGTCATTGATTCATTGCCCTTATCAAAAGGGCAAACCTCAGTTTTTGGGACCTGAACTCTTACTTTTTCTTCCCTGAAATTTTCAGGTCTCTTTGCCCTGTCTGTTGCAATTATAACCCATTCATCTAAAATTATGTCTTTTCTATATTCAGGCAATTTTTACTTTCTAGGATTTACTATTAAACAGCAATTCTCTTACTTTATTTTTAAATTCTGTTAAATCTGATGATTTAACCAGGTATTCGTTTGCAGCCCAGGTAGAAAAATTCTGGGTGAATTCACCATATGCAGAGTATATGATAATCGGAATATTTTTATCCTCTTTCCTTATCTTATCAAGAAGTTCCAGGCCATTCATATTTGGCATTTTTATGTCAATGGTAATTAAATCAGGTTTATCTTTTTTAAACATTTCATAACCAGCCACTCCATCAGGTGCCGTTATAACATCATATCCCTCATCAATTAATTCATCCTTATATAAATTTCTTATCGGACTCTCATCCTCCACCACCAGAATTTTCTTCATAAATAAACCCTCCATATTTTTACACAAACACTGGAAATATTATACATATTGGTAAAATAAATCTTTAATAAACCATAAGTGTAAACTTAACATGTTAACAATACAATTGATACCATTAAAGCATTAATATTAATATATTAAAATTGAAATTTTAATAAAGGCAATTTTATTGTAAAAGTTGTGCCATTTTCAATATTGCTTTCAACACTGATCTGACCTGAATGCTGCTCTATTATCTTTTTTGTAATTGTAAGGCCAAGCCCTGTTCCCTTAGTTTTTGTGGTAAAAAAGGGAAGAAAAATATTAAAAATATCACTTCCTGCTTTTAACTCAGTCTTATTATTAATTTTTATAACTATCCAGTAATTTAAATCATCCTCTTCAGTTAAGATATCAATTGTTATTATATCTTTTGTCTCACTTGCTTCTATTGCGTTATTGAAAACATTGATAAATGCCTGTTTTAAATTATCATAAGAGCCTTTTATTAATATATCCCTTGATTCAATAAATTCACTCCCTGAATTTAAAATTATCTCTATATTGTTCTGCTCTGCAGCAACCTTCGCAAACTCTATGCACTTTTTAAGCAGTTTACTAAAATTTGTCTCTACAAATTCCATTTTTCTTTCAGATGCAAAGTCAAGAATATCATGAACAATTGCTTCAAGCCTTGCTACTTCTTCAATTATTATATCAATACTTTTACCATCTATTTCTCTGCATTTTGCAGATTTTCTTTTTAATCTATTTGCATATCCCCCAATTGCTACCAGCGGGTTTCTTATTTCATGTGCCACTGTAGCTGAAAGTTTACCAAGCTGGGAAAGCCTTTTTGAATCCCTGACAGCTTTTTCAAGCTCAACAGTTCTTGTAATATCCTCAATTATAATTATTACACCTTCAGAAACACTTTCAGAAAATTTAAAAGGTGCAAGAAAAATATCATAAATATTGCTGAGGCTTCTATCTTCTATCGAAATTTTCACTCTGTAAAAACCTTCAGCCTTATTTTCACCAATCACTCTATTTATTTCATCCTGTAAATTTATCCCATTGATATAGATTTTATGCACATCTATTTTTTTGCCTATAATCTGAGATTTATCCCTTTTCATAATCTTTGATGCATTTTCATTGCAGATTGTTGCAGTCATATTATTGTCAATTACAAGAATACTTACAGGAATACTTTCTATAATATTTTCATTATATTCTTTCAGATAATTAAGCTTTAAATTCAGCCTTGCAAGGGCTGAAAGGCTGTCTTTTAAATCATTATAGATAATTGTATTTCTAATTGATGATGCAGCAAACTGGCTTAACATCAATAAAAACTTTATGTCATCATATTTAATTTCTCTCTTATTATATTTATTGTCAACTACAAGTATGCCAACCTTTTTAGTTCTGCTGATTAACGGCAGGACACAGAATTTGGGATAGTCAATATAATCTGAAAGTTCCTTATCTATCAGATTTTTATCAGTTATAAAATAATTATTGAAATAATTAATCTCAAACTGCTTTTGCTCCCCTGCCAAATCAACATTTCTTGGAATCCCATCTTCCAGGCATTTTGAAATAACCTTTTCAGGAATTATTGGAATGACGATTTTCTTTATTTTTTCATCAAGTGTGGTATACTGCCCTTCACCCTCAACCTTTTCAGAGCTTAAAAATTCTTCAAGCGAATAATTCTTCTGTTGAATCTCACCCCAGATTCTCCATGCCTCTTCTTCACTGCCCGGTCCTATGGCCATCCGGCCAATAAGGTTTTTTTGTTCTCTGTCTATGAGAAATAGAAAAGCTCTGTTAAAACCGAATCCATCTCCTAGTGTAACACCGGTCAGGATTATCCTTAGCAGCTTATTTAAATCAAGAGTTGAGGCAACAGTTTTTGCAATCTGGTTTACTATATTATACTGCCTCAATAAATCTTCATATTTTTTAATTGTATCCTGATTTTCCAATCTTAAATAACCTTAAATCTTGTATTTTTAAAGATTTTAAATGATTTCTCAAAATTTTGAAATCTAAAAAAACTTAAAAACCTATATAATTGAATTATATAAATTTTTATACTTTTCGGCAGAATAGTCCCACGAAAAATTACATCTCATTCCATTTAAGATAACCTCAGTCCATAAATTTCTATCATTATAAAAATCAACAGCCCTTTTTAAGACAGAATAAAACTGCTGCCGGCTGTATTCTGAGAATTTAAAGCCCTGGCCGCCTTTTTTTATATCTTTTATTGTATTAATGTCAATTATTGTATCCGCAAGCCCGCCTGTATTTCTTACAACAGGAATTGTCCCATATTTTAAGCTTATAAGCTGTCCAAGTCCACAGGGCTCAAAGTTTGACGGCATCAGGAATATATCTGCCCCTGAATATATCTCCCTTGAGAGCTTGTCAGAATATCCAATTGTAAGACTGAACTTTTCCTTATATTTGGACTGGAGTTTTAGCATTATATTATGATATTTTTCATCCCCTGTTCCAAGTATTACAAGATATAAGTCATTTTTCATAATTGCATCCATTGCATCGGCTACAAGGTCAATTCCTTTCTGCTCTGACAGGCGCGACACCATTCCCAGTAAAGGTTTATTGATGTCAGCACTTTTACCAAAAAAAATTGAAAGTAAATTTTGCTTGCATAATCTTTTCCCGTCCAGATTTTTTATATCATAGTTTGATGAAATAGAAGAATCAGTTGCCGGGTTCCACAGATTGTAGTCAATACCATTTATTATACCAATCAGATCTTTCTTACGTCCTGTTAAAACTCCCTCAAGGCCATAACCAAAATGACGGGTTAAAATTTCCCTTGAATATGTGGGGCTTACAGTTGTTATTTTATCAGAATATACTATACCCGCTTTCATAAAATTTACCTTGCCGTAAAATTCCAGTCCATCAATATTAAGATGTTTGCGGCTGATACCGCATATATCAAGTGTGCTGCTGTCATAAATTCCCTGATACGCAAGATTGTGTATCGTAAAAACAGCACCTGTATTTTTAAAAAAAGTATTTTTGGAACCTGATTTAAGATCCCTTAAAATAACCGCAGTTAGAGCAAAATGATAGTCATGGAGGTGAATTATGTCTGTTTTAAAGGATAATTTCTCAAGCACTGCAAAAATTGCTTTTGAAAAAAATCCAAATCTGACATTGTTGTCGGAATAATCACCCTTTGGGGTACCGTATAGATTTTCTCTTTCAAAGAATTTATCATTTTTGATAAAGTAAAAATTAACTCCATTATTGTTTGCTGAAAATAAGTCGAATTGTTCGCTGTATGTTCTGTTCATATCAACAGTTATATTATCAGCAATCTTTTTAAGATTAAAATCTTTTTTAAAAATAAAACCATAGGCAGGCATTATTACTACTGGTTCTACATCCATTTTTCTTAATGAATGAGGAAGTGCTCCTGCCACATCAGCAAGCCCACCTGTTTTAGCAAAAGGGACCGCTTCTGAAACACAAACTGCAACTCTTATCACTCTTACATCTCCTTTTTATTTTGAATGTTTGCATACAAAGACCGTACAAAGAAAGCATCCCCATTTTCGTGATCAAAACAAAATTATTAGGTTAAGGATGATTATTGAAAAAACCGTTCGAAAGACGAGCGGGCATGGTTCCCCCAGAGGAGGAGAGCAAGGAATGAGACCGGGCATGATTTTCCTCGCTGGGGAAAATATTGCGTGTTTTTGAAATAATCATCCTTAACCATTAAAGTTTTATTTTAATTGTTATCACGAAAATGAGGGTGCTAACCCGTACAAATAGTTTATATACAAATAATGTCTGTTATTATATCATTTTAAAAATATGAATAAGAATAAAAATTTCCCTGAACCCATTTATAATATTGGTAATTTAAGCAATGTCAATCATTTAAGTGAATTTGATATCTATCTATTCAAAAACGGAAGACACTATAAATTATATGATAAGTTAGGGGCGCACTTAAAAAAAATAAATGGAGTTGAAGGAACATACTTTGCAGTCTGGGCACCGGATGCAAAGAGTGTTTCTGTTATTGGAGATTTCAATTACTGGGATAAAAATTCAAATCCAATGGGGATAAGGTGGGATGAGTCAGGAATATGGGAAATCTTTACTCCAGGTGTTGGCAGGGGTTCTCTCTATAAATTTCATATAAAATCAAAAAATAAAGAATTTGAAGCGGAAAAATCAGATCCTTATGCTTTTTTCTGTGAAACTCCTCCAAAAACTGCTTCTATTGTATGGGATCTTGAATTTAACTGGAATGACAAAAAATGGTTAAAGAACAGACATAAAAATAACTCTCTTAATTCTTTGATGTCCATATATGAGCTTCACATCGGATCGTGGAGAAGAATCATAGAGGAAGACAACAGGCATCTGGGCTATAAGGAACTTGCAGAACACCTTGTCAGGCATTTGAAGAAAATGGGTTTTACACATGTTGAATTTATGCCTTTGATGGAGCACCCATTTTACGGTTCATGGGGATATCAAACAACCGGATATTTTGCGCCTACTTCAAGATATGGCACACCACAGGATTTAATGTTTCTTATAGACTTACTCCACCAGAATAATATTGGCGTAATATTTGATTGGGTACCATCCCATTTTCCAAATGATAAACACGGGCTTGCTTATTTTGATGGAACATTTTTATATGAACATGAAGATATAAAAAAGGGGGTTCACCCGGACTGGAAAAGCTTAATTTTTAACTACGGCAGGAACGAAGTGAAAGAATTTTTAATAAGCAGTGCAATATTCTGGCTTGATAAATACCACATTGACGGATTAAGAATCGATGCAGTAGCTTCAATGCTCTATCTTGACTACTCCAGAAAAGAAGGAGAGTGGATTCCTAACAGGTATGGGGGAAACGAAAACCTTGAGGCTGTAGAATTTATAAAAACTTTAAATGAAGTTGTTTATAAAGAGTTTCCAGACGTCCAAACAATTGCTGAAGAATCAACTGCCTGGCCCATGGTAACAAAACCGACATATTTAGGCGGGCTGGGTTTTGGGTTAAAGTGGAACATGGGCTGGATGCATGACACCCTTAAATATTTCTGCCTGGACCCGATTTATCGTAAATTTCATCACAGTGAACTGATTTTTACATTCTGGTATGCATTTTTTGAAAATTTTATACTCCCTCTTTCACATGACGAAGTTGTTTATGGCAAGATGTCTTTACTTAAAAAAATGCCAGGAGATAAGTGGCAGAAATTTGCAAACCTTCGCATACTCTTTGCTTATATGTATGCTTTTCCAGGGAAAAAGTTACTTTTTATGGGCGGGGAATTTGCCCAGGTCAATGAATGGCACCACGAGAGCAGCCTTGAATGGCACCTTGCTGAAAATGATGACCACAAGAAAATTTCAGCCCTGTTAATTGATTTAAACAAATTATATAAGATGGAACCGGCTCTCTACAACAGTGACCTATACCCCAAAAATTTTGAGTGGATTGATTTTTATGACTGGGAGCAGAGCATAATATCATTCTTAAGGAAGTCAAAAACAAACCTGGATGCAGATAAAAATATAAAAGCAGAAGATGCAAATAAAACATTTATGCAGACAGCCGGCGATAAAAAAATAAAGAATGAGAAAACTGCAAAAAAAATCGGTCTCATATGTGAAGATTTTATTCTCATTGTCTGCAACTTCACTCCAGCGCCAAGGTACAATTATAAGATTGGTGTGCCCTGCGGCGGAATCTGGAAAGAAATTTTAAACAGTGATTCAAAAGAATATGGTGGAAGCGGACATGGAAATTATGGAAAAGTAAAAGCAAAAAAAGAAATTTTTCATGGAAGGCAGTTTTCAATTTCAATAACTTTGCCACCACTTTCAGTGCTTTATTTCAAAAAAAGTATAAATTTATAAATGAATCTAATAATAACAATAATAATATAATAAAACTTTTCTTACAGGCAATAATAAGCCAGTAACTGAAAGATATCATATACAAATAACAGGTTAATAATTATTTTAAGTTATCAGCTTTAAGAAGTTATTAACCTAACAATTATTTGCCTTGATTTTATTTGATAAAGGTAAATTTATGGATAGATTTATATGCATACACGGGCATTTTTATCAGCCATCAAGACTAAATCCATGGCTTGAAGCTGTTGAGCTGCAGGAAGAAGCATTTCCCTGCCATGACTGGAACGAAAGAATAGACGCTGAGTGCTATTCAGCAAATGCAAATTCACACATATTAAATTCGGGAAAAAAAATAATAGATATTACTAATAATTACTCAAAAATAAGCTTTAATTTTGGTCCTACTCTTCTTTCATGGCTAAAATTAAGCAGTGCCGGAACCTATAACTCAATTATAGAAGCTGACATTATAAGCAGGGATTTGTTTTCAGGCCATGGCGGTGCAATTGCACAGGTTTACAACCATATAATAATGCCGCTTGCATCAAAACTGGACAAATATATCCAGTTAAAGTGGTCAATCAGGGATTTTGAAATTAACTTCAACAGAAGCCCTGAAGGAATCTGGCTATCTGAAACTGCTGTAGATATTGAAACCCTGGAAATGCTTGCAGAAATGCATATAAAATATACAATCCTTTCCCCGAAACAGGCATTGATGGTAAGAAAAATAAATACACAAAAAAATCCTGAAAAGTGGATGAGTGAAAAGAATCTTAAAAAGTCATGTGAATATGAGTGGAAAAGTGTTGAAAATTCAAATATAAATACACGAATGCCCTATTTATGCAGCCTTCCTTCAGGAAGGACAATAAGTATATTTTTTTATGATAACAATCTTTCAAATCAGATTTCATTTGGAAATCTTCTGCAGAGCGGTGAAAATTTTGCAAGAACTGTTCTAAATACACCAAAAGCAGAACAGGAAATACCGGAAATTATCTGTATTGCAAGCGATGGGGAATCTTTTGGACATCATCACCAGTTTGGAGACATGGCACTTGCCTACTT
>Ga0194126_10001366_pt1 | contig 40939 bp, 49 predicted proteins | sample TA2KigC150mmetaG_FD_148641 | JGI IMG/M metagenome (GOLD analysis project Ga0194126, IMG submission 148641) | Freshwater microbial communities from Lake Tanganyika, Tanzania - TA2015035 Kigoma Deep Cast 150m | ecosystem: Environmental > Aquatic > Freshwater > Lake | place: Tanzania: Lake... | reverse complement strand
ATGTTATTCGTGCGGTGAAGCGAGCATTTGCGTCGCTCTTTACTGATAGAGCAATTTCCTATCGCGTAGATAAAGGATTTAAGCATGGTGATGTTAAACTTTCTGTTGGTATACAAAAGATGGTACGGAGTGACCGTGCATGTTCGGGAGTGATGTTTACCCTTGATACAGAAACGGGATTTCGTCATGTTGTTGAGATATCATCCGCGTGGGGACTTGGTGAAATGGTTGTGCAAGGAAAAGTAACACCAGATGAATATGTCGTGTTCAAGCCCTCACTCCGTGCGGGAAAAGACGCTATACTCAAACGTACTAAAGGAGAAAAGAAAACAAAAATGATATATGGAGAGACGCGTGGAGAGCCGACGCGTATTGTTCGGGTGCCTGAGGGGGACGTCTCAGTGCTCACCCTTACTGACGAGGAAGTTACCACACTTGCGAAATGGGCACTTATTATTGAAGATCATTATTCTGCGCGTGCGCGCGAAGACCGTCCTATGGATATGGAATGGGCGAAAGATGGTGTGTCGGGAGAACTCTTTATTGTGCAGGCACGTCCCGAGACAGTGCAAGCAGAGAAAGCAAAGAAAGGACTTTCATACACGGAATACATGTTGGGTAAGACATCAAAAAAACCTATTGTGGAAGGTGTCGCTGTGGGGACAAAAATCGCTTCAGGGCGTGCGCGCGTTATTGTGGATGCACGTCGTCTTGATGAATTTAAAGAGGGAGAAGTGCTTATTGCTGCGATTACTGATCCAACATACGAGCCGATTATGAAAAAAGCGGCCGCTATTATCACGGAAAAAGGAGGGCGCACATCACACGCGGCGATTGTGTCGCGCGAGCTTGGTATCCCTGCGGTTGTAGGAACGGGGAATGCACGCAAAAAAATTGCGACAGGTGATATTGTTACTGTTGATACATCATCAGGAGATGTGGGACGTATTTATGAAGGACGTATTCCATGGCGAGAACATACCTATGACCTCAAGAAAGTTCCCACAACAAAAACGCATATCTGTCTCAATGTAGGAGACCCTGAAAGTGCGTTTCGTCATAGTTTCTTACCTCATAAAGGTGTGGGACTCGCACGAGAAGAGTTTATCATTGCGTCGCATATTGGCATTCATCCACTTGCGCTCGTACACTATGACACCATTGATGATTGGAAATTGAAAGCAAAGATTGATGAAAAAACCGCAGGGTATGATGATAAGACAGCGTACTTTGTGGATAAACTTTCTGAAGGTGTTGCCCGTATTGGAGCCGCATTTTGGCCAGAACAAGTGATTGTACGATTTTCTGATTTTAAAACAAATGAATATCGCGCGCTTCTTGGTGGTGAACAATTTGAACCAGATGAAGAAAATCCGATGATTGGATGGCGTGGTGCATCACGATACGCACACCCAGACTATCGCGAAGGGTTTAAACTTGAAGTAGAGGCGATAAAACGGGTGCGTGATGATATGGGTATTGATAACGTGCATGTCATGGTACCGTTTTGTCGGACGCCCAAAGAAGGAGAAAAAGTTGTGGAACTTATGGAAGAGTATGGTTTGGGGCGTAGTAAAAAGAAGCAGGGACTCAAGATATATGTGATGTGTGAGATTCCAACGAACGTTATACGTGCCGATGATTTTTTGGATATTTTTGATGGTTTCTCTATTGGGTCAAATGACCTTGCACAGCTGACACTTGGACTTGATCGTGATTCATCCATTATTGCGGGTGTCGGTAATGAAAATGATGAGTCAGTCAAAGCACTTGTTTCGCAAGCAATTAAGTCATGCAAACGACGCAAGAAATATATTGGTTTTTGTGGACAAGCTCCTTCAGACTATCCAGAGTTTTTGCGTTTTCTCGTTCAAGAAAAGATAGAAGCAATATCACTTAATCCTGATACGGTTATACCGATGACCATAGAAGCAGCAAAGGCGGAAGGAAAACGAAAAAGAAAAAGTGAAAGATAAAAACAAAAAATGAAAAACGGGAACGAGACAGCAATCACGGCGGTACGAAGCTCTGCCGTGATTTTTTGTAGAAAATCCGAGTTGCATCTTGAAACCAAAAGCAAAAAACAAAAACCCCGCGTAGCGGAGCTTAAAGATGATGCTTTTTGTGATGGGGTAATTTCACTCCCGAAAGGCGATACAACTTTCGCGGAACTTCGATTATCCCTTCTGTCTCGTATGTGCCAAGATATGGGTCCGCTATGATGATAGACGACCCATCTGACTCGTCAACCCCATGTTTTCTTACGTCATTTCGAATGATTTCAAGCGCGAGCAGTGCCGCACACTTGCCTTGTGTAACGTTTCGTATCCCGTCGGGGAATTGCTCTTGAAACAGTGTTTCCAAAAGTAACCCTTTTTGGATGATGAGAGGAATAGTCCTCTCATTCACACAAAGCGACCTATCTACGTTTCGTGCGATTTCTCTATTACGTGCTTTCTTTGTCTCTGTGTAGACAAGACACCACTTTTTTCTCGTTTGTGTTTTCATATTTCTCGCCTTTATTTGTTACGAGTGCCACGTTTTTTTGTTTTATCACCACGATATTTTTGGTATCGCTTTTCCAGTTTCGTTGATTTCTCGTTGAATCTTGAAATTGACTTTTGCAAGTAAGTACCCATGTGATGCTCCATTACAAATGGTGTCAGGAGGAGAGCGACAAGCGCCCACTCCCATGATGTCAATTTTTCATATGGATTGTCTTTTTTCATGGCTGATGTATGTATGGTTTATGGAAGATCGCTTTGTCTGTTGTATCACGAAATTGTGGGTGAAATCAAGTGTGCGCCTATGTTACGGACTATCTATTCAGTGTTTGGCAGTACATGATATGTTACGTAGCTTGTGTTTTTTGGACAATATCGTTTTGTGATATACTATAATAGTTATTTCTTAATATATGCATTATATGAAGATTATAAGTTTCTCCAATGAAGAGTGGGAAAAAGACTTTCTTTCAACACACCTTCCCACACACACATTCACCTTTGAAGATGGGTTTATGCAAGACCGTACCGATATCTCTGACCCAGATGCAGAGATTGTTTCTGTGTTTGTGAGTTCACATGTCGGTGCCATGGAGATGGATCGTTTTCCGAAATTGAAGTGTATTGTAACGCGTTCAACAGGCTTTGACCATATTGATCTTACTGAGGCGGCAAAACGTGGCATTGTTGTCTCCAACGTACCGACATATGGTGAGAACTCGGTTGCTGAAATGGCGTTCGCGCTTCTTCTTGCTTTGTCGCGTCGTATTTATGACAGTTACAAGCAGGTTGTTGAGACGAGTAGTTTTTCGCCAAAAGGGCTGACAGGGTTTGATTTGAAAGGCAAGACATTGGGTGTTGTGGGGACAGGACATATTGGTGTGTATGCGATTAAGATAGGCAAAGGATTTGGCATGGATATTGTCGCGTATGACCCATTCAAAAATGATGCACTCGCGGCCGAGCTCGGGTTTCGGTATGTTGACTCGTTTGATGAGCTTCTTGGTATGTCGGATGTCATTACACTCCATGTACCACATAACGAGCATACGCATCATATGATTAACGTAGGCAATATCGGGAAGATTAAGAAGGGTGCCGTGCTTATCAATACCGCGCGTGGACCAGTGGTAGAGACCATTGCAATGGTGAAAGCACTTGAAGAGGGGATACTCGCGGGAGCAGGGCTTGATGTGCTTGAAGAAGAAGATTTTCTTCTTGACGAAGACGCACTTCTCCATATGGAACATCCGAATGGAGAGAAACTCAAGAACGTACTCGCCAATCAATATCTGATTGACCATCCACGTGTCATCGTCACCCCGCACAACGCATTCAATACCAAAGAAGCACTTGAGCGTATTCTTTCCGTGACGGTAGAGAACATCGAGGCATTTATCGCGGGCGCGCCAAAGAATATTGTGAAAAGTTCGTAGTTTGTAGTTCATAGAGATGTAACATGTAGCGCGGGACTGAATGTCTCGCGCTTTACATGAATATTTATTTATTATATAGTATACACATGGAACTCTATAGTTATAAAGTTATTATTGAACCAGAAGAAGGAAAGGGATATCATGGTTTTGTTCCACTTCTCAAAGGAGTGCACGTTTGTGCTGACACGATTGATGAAACAAAAAATGATTTGAAAGAAGCAATCAAATGTCATATCCAAGGATTACTCAAAGATAATGAGCGTATCCCTCGTGAAGAAGATACATTTGAATCAATTATTACATTTTCGGACGCGGGGTTTGTAACTTCCGCCTAGTGTGTGTATGCCGAAACTTCCTGTTGTTACTTCAAAAGAATGTGTTGCTCTTATTGAACGAATGGGTTTTACCCGCTATCATCAGGTCGGTAGTCACGCACAATTCAAACATCTTGATGGTAGACGGTTGACGATACCTGTTCATGCGGGGAAAGAATTGAGTCCCAAAACACTTAAGAGTATTATTTCTGATACGGGTGTATCCGTTGAAGATTTTATTATGTTGCTCAAAAATAGATAATAATACGATGAAAAACTTTTTTATTGTGTTGATCCTGACTTCCTCATCTCCTCATATACTAATCTCCTATCTTCCTATTCTCCTAACCTCCTATCATTATGTCATTTACCGACGAATATCAATTTGAATCAAAAGCGGGCAACGGCGGCGATGGCGTCGTTCGTTGGCGTCATGAAAAGGCAAAAGAGTTCGGCGGACCGTCGGGTGGTGATGGTGGTCGTGGCGGAGACGTGTATATTCGTGCGGTGCGTGATATTGCGCTTCTTTCCAAGTATCGCAATAAAACACGATTTGATGCGGAGGACGGACATCCAGGAGAAAAGAAGAGTATGAAAGGAAAAAATGGTGAAGATTTGTATATTGAATTGCCAGTCGGCTCTGTGGTTACTAATCGTGATACGCACGAAATCTTTGATCTCACGCATGAAGGCGATACGTTCATGGTTCTCGCGGGTGGGCAAGGAGGATACGGCAATGAGAACTTCAAAAGTTCACGCAATATCACACCTAAACAAGCGACCACGGGAAAGCCGGGGCAAGAAGGACGTTTTGCGGTTGAGCTCCGTCTCATTGCGGATATTGGTCTTATTGGGCTACCGAGCGCGGGCAAGTCTTCACTCTTGAACGCGCTCACACATGCAGATGCGAAAGTTGGTGCCTACGATTTTACCACACTCGAGCCAAACCTCGGTGTGATGTATGGTATTGTGCTTGCGGATATTCCCGGACTCATTGAAGGGGCATCAGAAGGAAAAGGACTCGGACATAAGTTTCTTCGTCATGTACGTCGGACGCATATTTTGGCGCACTGTGTCTCGTGTGAACATGACGATATTGCCGTTTCATACCATACGATTCGTGATGAACTCAAGCGGTATGATCCCGCACTCTGTGACAAACCGGAAATTCTTGTTCTCACTAAAACGGACGTCTGTACTCCCGAAGAGCTTGCTGAAAAAGTGAAGGAAGCAAAAAAACTTTCCAAGCGTGTGGAGACCGTCACGCTCTATGACGATGAGGCGGTGAAGTATATGAGTGATGTATTCTCAAAATCGGAACATAGCAATGAGGAATGAGAAGTAGTGGTTAGAAATGAGGAGTAAGGAATATTTTAATTTCTTCTCGTAATTCGTACGTATCACCATGGCTCAAAAGCCCTGCGTAGGAATCCAGCGATTCTTTCTTCGGATGTTGCTTTAAATTTCTGAACATCCTCTTTTTTGTTGATGTCCTCGGTATTCGATGGTGTGGAAAATGCACCCAGCCGAGAAAATCGATCCCCGATGAGAATGTTTTGATAAACACCTTGTCGGGATGAAGCGATAGTTTGAGTCTTGTCTCTAAAAATGCGGATATTTTTGGCAAGATGTCTTCTAAATATTTTTTGTCTTTATGCAGAATGACAAAATCATCGGCGTATCTCACATAGTATTCAATTTTCAAATCGCGTTTGAGAAAGTGGTCGAACTCGTTCATATAAATATTGACGAGAAGTTGACTGGTCAAATTGCCGAGAGGTAGCCCAACACCTTGCCTATCTTTCGTGTTGAAACTGCCAATGATCTCTCTGAAAAGAAGTATCACATCTGCATCTCCCATTCGTAGTCTTAAAATATCCTCCAAAATTGTATGGTCGATATTTGCAAAAAATTTCCTGATATCACATTTCAATACCCACACCGTTCTCGTATGATTTTGGGAAACCTTGCGCGCGTAGTCCCTGAAACGATTGAGTGCGCGATGCGTGCCTTTACCGCGCCGACAGGAGTATGAATCAAAAATAAATTTATGATCAAAGTACGGATATAAAATTCGGTACATTGCATGGTGGAGAAGTCGATCGCGAACGCTCGCCTTGTGAATGTCGCGCGGTTTTGGATCGTTAATACGAAAATCCTTATATGGACCATGACGATATGTTTTGTTTGCAAGTTCTCGATGTAGTTCGAGTATATTATTGGTCAAATGAACTGCAAATTGCTCAACGTCTTTGCGACCACGCTTGCCTTTAAGAAATTCGCGCCATGCGACAAGCAAGTTTTCCACAGAAATGATATTATTGTAGGTATGAAAAAGGTCGGCACTTCCTCTCTCTCTCTCGGTGGCGCCTCGATCCTCAGTAGAATCAAAGAGGGTTATTTGATTTGGGCGAATATTGTTCCGCATATTGCTAAGGGTGCTCGGTATACAATCGGCTCTCGAATCGAGAACAAATTTCTCGACCTGCTTGAGTTGTCATACGTCGCATATTTTACTGAAAAGGATAAAAAGGAAGAAAAAATCACAGAGTGCATGTTAGTGTTGGACACTTTGAAATTTCTCGTCTTGGTGGCATGGGAGGGTAAGTTCATTTCAAACGCGCACTGCGAAAGCGTATCAATTAAACTCGAAGAAGTCGGCAAGATGTTCGGTGGTTGGAAGAAAAATCTTGCCAATCCTGAAAAGAAAAACCGCGACATATAGAAAGAGGTCGCGGAAAAGAAAATAGTTTCGAAGACGGAAAACGAACTTGTTGTCCGGATTCCACTCGTTGTCGGGTTTCGCCCAATTGTTGTTCAGCCACAAACCGTCATCGTTGCGTTCGAGGTTGAAGACGTTCGGGTTGCCGTCAGAGGAAGCAATTTGTGCGGCACACCATCCATGTCACCGCCGACTTAAGTGCACATGATATGCCAGAAGCCGTGCTGTATTATTATGCGTGATCGAAAATCAACCAGCGCGTCGCACCAAGTTTTTTCTTTTTAAAGACCTCTATGTAAATCCTCCGCGAAAAGCCGTAACCGTCCGCGCTCTCAATCTACATGAAGTAAATTGGTCTTGAAAAACCGTAGCCGTTCAATGAAACCAACCTGAAAATAGTATACCAAAAAGCTCTTTATTTCACAGCAATTTGTGCTATAATGGCAGCCATATATGGAAAAACATCCGCTCCACATGAAAAGCCCGGAACTGCAAACTTTTCCCGAAGTAAATCAGGCGGTTGTGCGAGAAGAACGGCACACTGGCGAAAAGATGCCGAACGATCCTTCCGAGCGCATTGAGGCATACATGGATCGTCTGGAAAATGTTTTTCTCAATCCTGATGAAAAGAAGCGCGAACGCAATCTCGACATGTTTCGGGATAAAATTTACGACGCCCTCATCATCAAGAAAGAGAATTTTCCTGAATCATATTTTGAACTCCAAAAGCGCATCGCCCGCGAGCGCGGACAGGCGGTAGAGGAAATTCCTGAAAACGTACGTGAACAAATGATGGATGTTGCCATCGAAGATCAGCGAGCATCACTTGATGCATGGATGGAATACCTTACCTCTAGTGATGCAGTCTATCCTGCGTGGTTTAAATATTTCGTTTGGAAAAATATCACGAAGTTGTCCCAGTTCGACAAGGAACGCGGTGAGTTCAAAAAACGCACCGATAGTACCGTTGCCCCATACCCTGATATTTACCGAGAACCCCTCGCGCAAATTGCCGATATCTATCTCAAAGTAAAAGAAGACAACAAGAATCTTAAAGAACCAGAAATCCGTGAGGCGTTTTCAAAGAAGTTTCCGGCACTCTATGCTGAGCTGATTTCCAAATCCCTTGCAGCCTCGATGGAAAATCGTGAGGAGGTTAAGGGTGAATGGAAAAAATACCAACAGGGACAGAGTGGTGATGCCGAACAATTATTTGAATCCCTTGAAGGTAAGGGTACCGGCTGGTGTACTGCCGGTAAATCGACCGCAGAAACACAAATAGAGAATGGCGACTTTTATGTCTATTACACCAATGACTCAAATGGCGAGCCAACTCAGCCTCGCCTTGCTATTCGCATGGAGGGCGACAATAGAATTGGCGAAGTGCGCGGCATCCTGCCACATCAAGGTGTCGAGCCGATCATGCAGGAAGTGCTTGATACCAAACTCCAAGACTTTGGCGGAGAAGCCGACGCATATCGAAAGAAAAGCAATGACATGAAAGTGCTTACTGCTCTCGACCAAAAACATGAGCAAGGAGAGCCATTTACCAAAGACGATCTGGTATTCCTGTACGAAATCAATTCGTCAATTGAAGGTTTCGGCTACCAAAGAGATCCCCGCATTGCCGAACTGCGCCGCGGACGAAACACCGAGGAAGACATACTCGTCATTTTTGCATGCACCAAAGAAGAAATTGCCCATGTGCCAAGTCAGATTACAAAAGATACCAAAGCCTATGTTGGACAGCTTGAACCGGGTATCTTCCAAAAATTGCCGGAGGGTCTTGAGCATGTGTACACCTCATTCCCTGAAAAGAAGATTCGCAGAGAAAACATAGAAATCGGCGGCAAAACAAAAGAACAATTGATCGCTGAAATGGAAGCGGCTCATATCAATATTTCCGATTATGCAAAAAGCATGATGGAAAACCCTGATTTCGTTCCGGGCAAAACTCGCGAAGATGCAACCCTTATCCGTCTTACTGTTGCTGATCTTGGTTTCAAAACAAGTGTTACCATTGATCAACTTTATGAACGAGCGCAAACACTCGGTTTGGAATTGTGCCCGCCTGATACTGGTCCCAATTACCGCTTGAAATATAAAGACCAACCTCTCCATGAATGGGTACATATCGGCATGAAGCAAATCGCTTCCTCTGGCGGCAACCCGGACGTCTTCCGCCTCGCGCGCAGCGGTGGCGGTTTGTGGCTGAACGACAATTGGGCGGCGCCCGACGACGAGTGGGGTCCGGACGACGAGTTCGTTTTCCGTCTTCGCAAGTCTGAATTTTAGACCTATTGTCTCTTTGTATTTTTCTGATTCTTTGGCTCTTGGGTTCTTTGACCCTTTGGCATTTACTCGCGAAGCGAGTTCGCGCAATTTTTTATAATAGCGAAAATAATGGATTAAAAGAACGGATTTAGTTTTCCGGTTCGTTTATTTCTTTGAGTATGGGCATCTGCACCATGATTTTGGTTGAATGTTTTTGAAGCTGTGTATCAACTAAAAAACCGCACGGTAGTGCGGTGTTTGATGGTTCTTATCGGTTATGAGACATTCGCTAATACACGAACATCCAGTATTGCGAGTTGAATATCTTTGGAAAGTATAATCATATCGTAACGACATTGAGCTACCATAGGATGTTCATAGCGTTTATTTTCAAGATGAGACATAAACTTGTCGTCAGCATTTATCATGTCGGTTATGATAGCGTCAACGGCGGTATAGAGTGGACATTCCTTTTTCTTTGTATGCCTGGCAACGAAAGATGGGTAGAAGCAAATCGTGCCCTCTTTTAAAAGTCATCAGAGGTTCCATGATAGTGTTGTCTTTGGTTGATGGAAGTATGTACTTACGCAACACTATCTTTTTTTATTGACAGTGTCAATATCTTTTAAATTTTTTTACGCTCTTATATTTAGTTTTTCGTATATTTATATACTTATTATGTTATACTATTTGCATGAAACAATTCCCCCCTGCACAAGACGTTGCCATTGTCTACGATGGTGATTGCCCTGATGGGTTTGGTGGCGCATGGTCTGCGTGGAAAATTTTTGGTGATGAAGCGACATATATTCCTGGGCGATATGGTGAAGATAAGTTGAAAGAGCTTGCGGGTAAGCATGTGTATTTTATTGATTTTTGCTATGAGCCGAGAGAGGTGATTGTTGCACTTCGTCCTCACGTACAAAGCATTACGCTTATTGACCATCACAAAACACGTGCCGATATGGTGGATATGCCCGAAATAGACGATGCGCTTATTGATATGGAACAATCGGGAGCGGTACTTGCATGGAAATATTTTCATGGAGATGCCCCCGTGCCACAGATACTTCTTCATATTCAAGATGTTGACTTGTGGCAATGGAAGTTTGATGAGACAAGCGCGATTGATGAAATGCTTTCATCATACCCTTTTGATATGGTGCGTTGGGATACAATTATCAATGCATTTGAGACGGGAGGGGAGGAAAGGGAGCGCTATCTTGCTGAAGGTCGTGCCCTTGTACGTAAACGTGATGACAGTGTGGCGCGTATTGTGGATGATGCGGAGGATGTGATGTTTGAAGGTATTCCGTGTCTTCTCGCCAACAGCCGTGCTCACGTGTCACACGTCGGCGCTGCATTGGTAAAGAAGATGCCACCCATTGCGATTATCTGGTCGCGTCGTGACGAACAGCTCATTTGTTCGCTCCGTTCGGACGGAAGTGTGGATGTGTCAGAGCTTGCCAAGCGGTATGGGGGAGGGGGACACAAGGCGGCTGCGGCATTTCGTATCCATGATCCGGAGTTTAAAAAACTTGCTGAATTGTTTGGGAAGAAGGAATAATAGGAGATTAAACGCTAGGAGATTAAAACGGAAAACGATAAAAAGAAAAAGCCTAGAGCACGACATGTCGCGCTCGGCTAAAATAAAAAAGCGACCGTGAGGTCGCTTACGCTTTTTCAATATATCCTTTTTCTTCAGCCCATCTGAACCATATTTCGGACAGCATTTTGTGTTGATGGACATTCTCTTCATCGTACTCTTTGATACCCAAAGGTTTTTCTTCAGTGAGTAAAAAGAGGAAAAAAAATGGGAGTGTGTTATAATCAGTATATTGGTAGACGCAACAGAAAACTGGTCGCGTCTACCGAGAATTCTCTATTTCTCTGATTCTTACTCCCTTATTCCTGTCTCTCATTATGTTTTATCGTCCCGTTATCGGTCTTGAAATACACGCCGAACTTCATACACAAACGAAGATGTTTTGCGCGTGCAAAAATGATGCTGAAGAGACGCGCCCGAACGTGAATATTTGCCCTGTGTGTATGGCACACCCAGGCACGCTTCCTGTGATTAATAAAAAAGCTGTGGAGCATGTGCTTCGTGTGGGGACAGCTGTTGGAGGAACACTCGCAACACGGTTTACTGAATTTGACCGTAAGAATTATTTTTATCCCGACATCCCGAAAGGGTACCAGATAAGCCAATACAAATATCCCCTTGTATCTGGTGGTTTGCTTGCTGGCGTAGAGATTACGCGTATTCATCTTGAGGAAGACACCGCGACGTCTAAACATGATAAGGGCGATTATTCTCTGATTGATTATAACCGTGCGGGAGTCCCTTTGATGGAACTTGTAACAGAGCCAGTGATTACGGATGCCGAAACGGCGATGCGTTTCGCAAAAGAATTGCAACTTCTTTTGCGGTATTTGGGCGCGAGCGAGGCAAATATGGAAAAAGGGCAAATGCGCGTAGAGGCAAATATTTCTGTATATAAAGAAGGGGAAGACCGCTTATCGGGCACCAAGGTAGAAGTAAAAAATCTCAATTCGTTTCGTGTGGTTGGAAAAGCTATTGCACATGAGATTGAACGTCAAATCGCAGTGATTGAACGTGGTGAGAAGGTTGTACAAGAAACACGTGGATGGGATGAAAACAAAGGAGAAACATTTTCTCAGCGCAAAAAAGAGTCTTCGCATGACTATCGGTATTTTCCTGATCCTGATTTGCCGAAACTCAATATTTCCGAAATCACAGAATTTGCGACATTTGTTCTTCCTGAATTACCGTGGCAGAAACGCGAACGGTATGCGCGAGAGTATGGCATTAAAGCAGAAGATATTGAAAGTTATGTTACGGACACGACCCTTGGTGCATATGTTGAACGCATTGCAGATATCCTTGCGGGGAATACGCAAGCTATTGTACTTGCGTCTAACTATATTACGTCTGATATTGTTGGGCTTATGCAAGTCTCGGATGGGGACATATTGAGTCGGATTACCCCCGAATCACTGGCATCACTTGTTGGTATGGTTGCGGGAGGGGAAGTGTCGTCCCGTGGAGCAAAAGATATATTGAAAGTGATGTCAGAACATGGAGGAGACCCTCGAATGATTGCGAGTGAATATGACCTTTTTCAAAAGAGCGATAGAGAAACACTCTCTATTTTTATTGAGGAAGTCATCAATCTTGAGGACAATGTTAATGCTATCGCGGAGTATAAATCTGGAAAAGAACAGGCGTTGCAGTATCTTGTAGGGCAGGGCATGAAAGCGAGTAAGGGCTCGGCAAATCCGTCAGTCCTCAAGGAACTATTTGAAGAGAAATTGAAATAGATGGTAAAAAGAAAAATAAAAAATAAAGAAGTGTAACAGGGTAGAGTCCCGTCGCATTTTCGTCTCATACAAAAAACGGCGTGTTGCGCCGTTTGTAACATCAACTCATCTTGGGAGCAAAAGGACCTTGCCCTGCTTCCAAGAATGGGCATAATTTAGCAATCCCTTTTCTTAAAAATTTCTTTCCTTTCTCAGAAAGTATGACGACATTATCAACTTCTCTTGACGCAATAAGAGTCGCAAGAAAGTCTTGATATGTTTGTGAATTAGTAAACTCCTTATACATTCCATGAAGAGAATCACGGATGGTAAAAAGAATGCGATATGTTTTCAATGGTTCCATGAGACACCTCGTATTTTTGTTGTACGTTACCAGTTTTTATTATACCCAATGTATATACAGAAGATATGGTATACTGTGTACAAGGTTTATGTTGGTTTTTGTTTGATGTCAAGTTTCTCGCATATGAACCTCCCAATTTACTAATCTCCTAGTTAGTTTAGTTTACTAACTTCCTAATCTCCTAGTTTACTAACCCCCTAACTTATGTCTACTACTATTGCTATCAACGGATTTGGTCGTATCGGCCGTGCATTTTTTAAGCTCGCTTTCGACCATCCTGATATTACTATTGTTGCTGTGAATGATTTGGGTGATGTTGATAACCTCGCATATCTTCTCAAATATGATACCGCGTACGGGCGAAGTGGATTTGAGGCGACGGTGATTGACGGGGGACTTCTTGTGGTTCATGACGGTATTGAGAAGGAAATTCGTTTGTTTTCGGAAAAAGACCCAAGTATGTTGCCGTGGAGAGATCTTGATATTGATATTGTTATTGAATCGACGGGTGTTTTTGATAGTTATGAAAAATCAAAAGCACATCTTGATGCGGGAGCGAAGCGCGTCGTTATTTCCGCGCCAGTGAAAGATAATCCTGCGGATGCGGGCATTGAAGGAGGGACGATGCTTATGGGTATCAATCATGAGGACTTGGCAACAGCGCGTATCAGCTCAAATGGTTCTTGTACAACAAACGCAGCCGCGCCACTTATCCAGATACTTCATGAGTCAATCGGTGTGGAAAAAGCGCTCCTTTCTACCGTGCATGCGTATACCGCAACACAGGGTATCGTAGATGGTCCTGCGCGTAAAGATTTTCGTCGAGGACGTGCCGCGGCACAAAATATTGTGCCTGCTTCTACTGGTGCAGCAATTGCCACAACACAGGTAATCACAGATTTGGAAGGTAAGTTCGATGGTGTCGCCATGCGTGTTCCTGTTATTGTTGGTTCGATTGTGGATATTACATTCATTGCTTCTCGTCCGACCTCCGCTGAAGAAGTGAATGATATTCTGCGAGTAGCTGCTTCATCAGATCGCTGGGAAAACATTTTTGGTGTGACGGAAGAAGAAATTGTTTCTTCAGATATTATTGGTAATCCCTATCCATCTCTTGCTGATTTATCATTTACCCGTGTGGTAGATGGTAATCTTGTGAAAGTGCTTGCGTGGTATGATAATGAAGCGGGTTACACCAATGCACTTTTGCTTCACGTACTCGAAAGTGGGAAGTATGTTGGCTAGAAGTTGTCAGTTTCCCGCGACGTCTCCGCTGTGCGGAGCGTGCGGGTCCGTCCCGCTCTTTCTTAAGAAAGGGCGGGACGGATAAGTTTCAAGAATAGTTATGATAATAAGTATGTATAACATAGCTAGCCTTTCTTTTTTTATGTTTAATCCCCTAACCTCTTAATTTACTAACCTACTAATCTCCTAACATACTAACCCATGATTCTTCACATCGCCGCTGATCATGCTGGTCATGCCCTCAAAGAATACTTGGTATCTGTTTTTCGCAAGGAAGGATATGAAGTCATAGACCATGGGGCACATACCTATAATAAAGAAGACGATTATCCCGATTTCATATATCCTGCCGCACGAGCGGTCGGAGAAGCATCTCTTAAGAACGAGGATGTACGCGGTATCATTATTGGTGGTTCTGGACAAGGAGAAGCAATGGTCGCCAATCGTGTGCCGGGTGTGCGTGCAGCGGTATGGTATGGAGGGGATCGTCATATTCCATTATTGTCACGTGAACATAATGACGCGAACATCCTTTCTCTCGGCGCACGCTTTATGGATAAAACACTCGCTGAAGATGTGATAAAAGAGTGGCTTGCCATGCCGTTTTCAAACGACGACCGACATGTGCGGAGGATTAAGAAGATAGACGGGGACGTGAATAATGAATAATGAATTATGAATTATGGAATGGGCTACGAAATACGAACTTATACGCTTGCCCTGCACCCCGCGTGGCGTGCTGTGCATCCTACGTGGTGCATAGTACTAGGAAACATACGAACTCAAATTCACTAACATAATTATTCGCGTCCAGTAGTGTTCGTATGTTCGTACTCGTTCGTACTTCGTAACCAATTCCTCATAAGCTAATACCTAATTCACTCTATACCATGTCTCTCGAACTCATCCCAGCCATTATTCCTGAAAGTCTCGATGATTTATCGCGTAAACTTTCTCTCGTTGAAGGTCTTGTTCCTGTTGTTCAAATTGATATGGTAGATGGTATCTTTGCGCCCCATGCGCGCAAAAGTTGGCCGTTTGCTGATGTGTATGGTATGGGGGAGTTTCGTCGGATCGGTGCAGAAGAAGACGGGCTTCCTTTTTGGGATAGCTTTTTCTTTGAAGCAGATCTTATGGTGCGAGAACCAGAACGTATGCTTGAAGATATTATCGCGGCAGGTTTTGGTCGTGTTGTTATTCACATGGGAAGTACCGGGCAGTTTCGTGATATTGTTGAACGTCTTCGCGCGTTTGATGTAGAGACAGTTGTCGCGCTCTCTCTTGAGGATGATCCCGTAGATATCGAAATCTACGCGGATGATATTGATGCAATACAGTGCATGGGTATCAGCCGTATCGGTACACAAGGACAACAGACGGATGAACGCATCTATGAACGTGTGTCCACATTGCGAGCAATGTATCCTGACCGTATAATAAGTGTAGATGGTGGCGTAACGCTTGCAAATGCACCACTTCTTATTGGAGCTGGTGCTGACCGACTTGTATCGGGTTCGGCAGTGTTTGGTGCTGATGATATTGGGAAAGCCATTGCTGATTTTTATACGATTGAGGACCGGAGCGAAGAACTTTTTTCATGAAACCTCTTACTGATGACAATGTACGCGATCTCACAGAGCGTGCTCGCGCGATACGCGAAAGTATTATTGATATGCTTCTCTCTGCTGGGTCGGGACATACCGCGGGACCTTTGGGGATGGCGGATATTTTTGCGCTTATGTATTTTCATGTGTTGCGTCACGAGCCAAAAGATCCGTTATGGTCTGGGCGTGATAGAGTCATTCTTTCCAATGGACATATTTGTCCAGTGTTGTATGCGACCATGGCACATGCGGGATATTTCCCCGTCGAGGAACTGAAGACATTGCGCAAATTCGGCTCACGTCTTCAAGGGCACCCTCATCGCGAATGGTTGCCAGGAATTGAAACAAGTTCGGGACCACTTGGCTCTGGACTTTCACAAGCGATTGGTATGGCGCTCGCCGAACGTATGGACAGAGGGCGTACGAGTAACACGTATTTTTATGTGTTTATGGGTGATGGGGAACTTGATGCGGGACAAGTATGGGAAGCGGTGATGCTTGCCGGTAAAGAACGTCTCGCCAATATCTTGGTCATTATTGACCGCAACAATATTCAAATTGATGGATATACGTGGGATGTGATGCCACTCGAGCCACTCTACGAAAAATGGGAGAGTTTTAATTGGCAGGTACAAGAAGTCGATGGGCACAACTTTGAAGCAATGAATGACGCTATTGGTAAAGCACAATCCGCATACGGTATGCCGTCGGTTATCATTGCGCATACAATTCCTGGGAAAGGAGTAGATGGATTTGAGAAAGATTATACATGGCATGGGAAACCACCAAATAAAGAAGAAGCAGCGTATGCGCTTGAAGAATTGCGAACGTTGGGAGGAAAAATAGCTGAAGACTAAACGAAGTTTCAAGTTGTAGTTTCAAGTTGCTAGATTGGTTACGAAGTACGAACGATTACGAACATACGAACATAAACTCACGAATATAGTTTCCATGTTTAGTAGCGTTTGTATGTTCCCTAGCACTATGCACCACGTAGGATGCACAGTGCGCCACGTGAGGTGCAGGGCAAGCGTATAAGTTCGTACTTCGTAACCTAATATTATTTACTGTACTATATGGATATCATCACCCAAAAAACTGAAGAACCAACTATTATTCCTGAGACAGAAACTACTTCTTCACTCACCCCGCCGATTTCCTACGAAGATTTCATGAACGTTGATATTCGTGTTGGCACCATTGTTGAAGCAAGTTTGTTTCCTGAAGCACGCAAGCCGATGCATAAATTCGTGATTGATTTTGGGCAGGATATCGGTCTCCGTCGCTCATGTGGACAAATTACTCAAAACTACACCCCTGAACAATTGGTAGGAAAGCAAGTGTTAGGTGTCGTGAATTTCCCTGAGAAGCAAATCGGTCCCTATGTATCGCAAGCACTGACACTCGGGTTTCGTGACTTTGAGAATGGTGTTGTCTTGGTAACGCCAGAACATGCAGTGCCGAATGGAGAACGGTTGATGTAGTTGATGCGGAACGAACGCGGAACCTCGCTGATCAGACACAGAATTAAATTACCCATGGATTATTTTGATATACAAGATAGTGTATTGCAGAAGCGTCTTGTTGCTGAAAATGCAACGGCATTTGCGTTTCTCGGGTATCAGCCGATTGTACCTGGACATACACTCGTTTGTCCGAAACGTCCAGTTCCTACATGGGACGAATTGACTGGCGAAGAAATCGCCGACATGTTTGCGTTACGGAGACAAATAAAAGAAGTGATGAAACAAGTATTTGCGGCTGAAGGTTTCAATTATGCATGGAATGAATCGGAGATTGCCGGACAATCGGTTCCGCATGTACATTTGCACATACTTCCTCGGAAAGAGGGGGATTCGGGGATTGTCGGATATGAACCTAGGGTGTTTCTCTATCGTCCCGGTTCTCGCGCGATTTCTCCGGAAGAAGAACTTGCCGAAATTGCTGCACGTATGCGTTCTGTGATGGGATGATTGTACCGCGCATGTTTTACATTGTATTATTGAAACATTGTCCGAAAATTGTCCGCTCGTCCCTGCGAACGGACCCGCACACTCCGCACAGCGGAGATGTCGCGGGAAAATTAAACCAAACACTATCATATTTGTTATACTATATATATTATGTTTACCCCTTCTCTCAAATTAAATCCAAATCTTTTTGCCGATACCATTGAGCGTGTACCGACGCGCTTTGGTTTCGGTGATGGACTGGTGTTAGCAGGAAAGAAAGACACACGTGTGGTTGCGCTCTGTGCCGATTTGACTGCATCTACCAAGATGGATGGATTTGCAAAAGTGTTTCCTGAAAGATTTATACAGATGGGGATTGGAGAGCAGTCCATGGCAAGTGTCGCATCAGGACTTGCCGCCGCCGGGAAGATTCCGTTCTTCGCATCGTACGCGATGTTTTCTCCCGGGCGTAATTGGGAGCAAATCAGGACAACTATTTGTTATAACAATGTGAATGCCAAAGTAGTTGGCGCGCACGCAGGTGTGTCGGTGGGTCCCGACGGAGGAACACATCAAGCGATTGAAGACATTGCGCTTATGCGTGTTATCCCGCGGATGACTGTTGTAGTGCCCTGTGATGCGCACGAAGCACACAGAGCAACGCTCGCCCTTGCGGAATATAATGGACCAGCGTATCTTCGTTTGACACGTGAACCAACGCCACTCATAACGACTCCCGATACACCTTTTGCTATCGGCAAAGCGCAGATATTCTTTGAATCAAAACGCGGGATAAAAAAGACCATTGGCATTATTGGAGCGGGACCAGTCTTATATGAAGCACTCTTGGCAGCAAAGGATTTGGAGGGAGAAGGTATTGGCGTATCTGTGATGAATCTTGCAACCATCAAGCCTCTTGATGAAGAAGCGGTGCTTTCGTTTGCCAAAGCACATAAGGCAATTGTAACTGTTGAAGAACATCAAATTGCTGGCGGACTCGGATCAACAATTACGGAATATCTCTCGTCCGTGTATCCAACGCGTATTGTGCGTATCGGTGTACGTGATACCTTTGGTCAATCGGGCACACAGGAAGAACTCATCGCGCACTATGGAATGGATAAAGAAAGTATCAAACGTGAAATACGAAATGTGAAATAAGGAATACGAATGTAGGAAAGAGGTTATAGGATAGAGGTGATAGGGACAGATATTCGAATCAAGCGTGCCCTGCACCCTACGTGGTGCAGGGAATCACGAAGCAAGAATCAAGAAGAAAAACGATAGACAATGAAATAAGAAAATAGAAATATGAAATATGGGAAGAGAAAACCATAAATGGTAAACGGTAAAAGAAAAGAGTCGTATTCGTACATTCGTACGTATTCGTTATTCGTATGCATTCTTGAAACTTGCAACTGACAACTTAAAACTCGTCTAATGTGCTACCACATACGCTTTTATTTCTCGTGCACCTGCTGCGCTGAGAGTCTTGCGCGCTTCTGCGATTGTTGCTCCTGTTGTGGTAACATCATCAATAAGGACAACCGTCCGTCCTATAACACGCGATGAATGAGATACAGCAAATGCACCAATAAGGTTTCGTAATCGTTCACTTTTGTTTGCAAGCGACATTTGTGGTTTTGTGTCACGGGTTTTTATAAGGACATCGGTTGCAAGTACAAGATTTGAATCAGAAAAAGAAGTAACAAGAGCACGTGCAATATCTTCAGTATGATTGTATCCGCGTTTTTTTAGTCGTGCGCGAGAAAGGGGTATGGGTATGACGAGCATTTCTCCGCTGTCGCCGACAAGAGACTCTTCTGCTCTATCCTCTGCAATCATGTCATAGAGCGCTTCTGCACATACGGGTGCGACGGCGCGAATTCCTTCGTATTTAAGATTCCAAATAAGTTGACGTACCGCAGGATGCTTATATGACCATACCGCACGTATTTTTTTGTCAGTGGGGAGTTCCGCGGGAGGAATAGACGCTCGACAAGTATCACATAAAAAAGTCCCTACTGTACCACATACGGTACATCGTGAAGGAAAAAGTGCTTCTATCGCCACATGCCACATTTGCGTCAGTACGCTTTCTTTCTGTATCATGATATAATTATTACATAGTATGGCAGATTTCTTCAAACAAATAACGAATAGTATTTCCTTGTTAGGTCAACAAAAAGAAGGAAGTGTTGTGGGGGTCGATATTGGTTCGGCGTTTATTAAAGTTGTCCAACTGAGAAAGAAAGGGGGTAAGGCGATACTTGAAACATATGGAGAACTCGCTCTCGGTCCGTATGCGGGTGTTGCTATTGGTCAGGCGACACAATTACCTCCCGAGAAAGTTGCTGAAGCTCTTGCTGATGTAATGCGTGAAGCGAATGTAACAACGAAAAACGCAGGTCTTTCATTGCCGCTTCAATCGAGCCTATTGTCTTTTATGAAAATGCCTGCCCTTGATGATAAAAGACTTGCCGAACTTGTGCCCATTGAAGCACGTAAATATATTCCTGTTCCCATCACTGAAGTTTCTCTTGATTGGTGGGTGCTGCCAAAAGAAGAGATACATGATGATTTCTCTGGAGAGTCATCGCCAGTTGCCACTCAACATGTCGTAAAAAAAGACGGACGTGGTATGATTGATGTGCTTGCCGTAGCCATTTTGAATGAGACGATAAAACATACAAATGAAGTTATCAAAAAAACAGCATTGGAGCATTCTTTTTTTGAACTTGAAGTATTTAGTGTTGCACGGAGTACGTTTGGATTTAGTACCGCGCCCTTTATGCTTGTTGATTTTGGTGTTCGTTCTACAAAGATTTCTGTTATTGAACATGGTATTATTCGTTCGCAACATGTTGTTAATCGTGGTTCTCAAAATATTACGATTGCGATTGCAGAATCAATTAGTGTTACGCCAGAACGCGCTGAAGCGCTGAAACGAGAATTTGGACTCACAGGAACAGGACATGATACGCACGCGTCAGAAACCGCACAACTTGTCGTTGATTATATTCTGAATGAAGTACAAGCAGTGCTTCTCAATTATGAACGTACGAACAATAAAGTTATTAAACAAATTATCATGACAGGAGGAGGAGCGCTTCTCAAGGGATTGTATGAATCAGCAGACAGAGTATTTGAGACAGAGCTTACGTATGCAGATCCTTTTAATCACACAGAAGCTCCCGCTTTTCTTCATCCTGTTCTTCGTGATGCGGGACCAGAATTTTCTGTAGCAGTAGGTCTTGCTTTGAGAAAGTTGGAAGAACAAGAGTGAGGCTCTTATGCTTTGTAATCCACACGAAATTATTTTGTATTTATTGTCTGAAGCGTGCATAATATAGACACAACACATGGTTACCTCAGCACAAACATCATTTATACCAAAACAAACTGCGAATCCCGCAAGAAAAAAACGTTCCACAGGAACATGGCTTTTGGTGTGGATTGCCTTTTTTCTCTTTCTTGCATCAGCGGGCGCTGCGGTAGGGGTGTATTTTTATGAACGTATGCTGACGTCCGATATTACAGAAATGCGTGACAGACTCGAGCGTTTGCGTTCTTCATTTGAACCATCCCTGATTGCGGAATTAAAGCGTCTTGATAATCGTCTCATAACGCTCAATGGTATACTGGGTAGTCACCTTCAATTTTCAAGATTTTTTTCAATCTTAGAGCAAGAAACACTTCAATCTATTCGTTTTACAGAGTTTTCATATACTCTTGATAAAAAAGAAGGTCCACTTATTATGTTATCAGGGCTTGCTCGTGGATATTCATCTGTTGCACTACAGTCAGATATGTTTGGAAAGAGTAAATATTTTCATAACCCAATTTTTTCTGATGTGACTCTGGATGCTTCTGGGAACATAACATTTAATGTAACGTTAAATGTAGACCCTGAACTTGTAGGTTATGGCGCTGTTGTTTCGGGGTTACCAGTTTCTGAGCCAGTAACAAATATAGATGACATATGATTAAATTTCTTTTAACAATAGTATTATTGGGAGGTGCCGTTTTTATGTTTCTTGGATTTACATCGGAGCACTATGATTCTATTCAGGTAATGCAAGCGCAAAAAAAAGAGCTTGTTGCAGCTTCAGAAAAAATGAAGGTCTTGAATGAGGTAAGGGGAAAGCTCTTGGAAGAATATAATGCTTTTACACAAGAAGATCTTGATAGGTTAAAAAAGGCACTTCCAGACAATGTAGATAATATCAGGCTTATCATGGATATTGATGGCATCGCATCAAAATATGATTTGAGTTTGAGAAACGTTGCTGTTGAGATAACGGGTAATGCCCCAGGTGTCATATCTTCTGGTGAAGGTGAATACGGTATCGCAACGGTGACGTTTTCGGTTGCGTGTCCGTATAAAACATTTCTTAGATTTCTTGCTGACTTAGAACAAAGTTTACGAATCATTGATGTAGTGAGTATCGCGTTTTCTTCTGATGATACGGGTGTGTATGCATATACAGTATCATTCAAGACATATTGGCTTAAATAATAGTTAACATGCTGTATGATGATGCCTGATTTTTTAAAACATAAAAATATACTTATTGGGGTGGTTATTCTCATCGCTTCTTTTTTCGCGTACCGTTTCTTCTTTGCAAAAGAAGAAGAGTCTGGTCCATCAGTACTTGTTGCAGATAAAGCAAGTATTTCACAAGAAGAACGAAGCATCCTTGAACTTCTCGCGGATATGCAGTCAATTAATCTTGATACATCAATACTTAAGAATAAAAATTTCCTCAATTTACAAGATTTCACTGTTTCCATTACTCCTGAATCACAGGGGCGTGATAATCCTTTCGCTCCTATAGGTGCAACAAGTGTTGCTGCGCCAACCTCTAGTGGAAATCCAAATACTTCACAGATACTGACCCCGTAATTTTTTTGTTTTCAGGAGAAATTTGATCTAATATTTTCCATGTCATTTTTTGATTTTTTGCTTTCAAAACAAATACTTACTCCTCAGCAGGTAACGGATTTGAGAAAAAGGGTTGATGAGGGAGGTGAGGACGCAGATTCTGTGCTCACCTCTTTCAGTGTAGATCCCGACAAGGTACTTGTATTACGAGGAGATTATGCAGGCATCCCAACACGTCATCTAGGAGAAAAGGATGTCTCGTTTAAAGTCCTTGAACTTGCTCCTGAAGAATCTGCTCTCCATTATCAATTTCTTCCTCTTGCGGTAAATGATGGAGTTCTTGAAGTGGGTATTGTGGATCCTGATAATATTGGTACACGTGATGCCATTCAATTTATCGCAAGTAAATTGGATATGCCGTTTAAGCTTTTCATGATATCTCAAACAGACTTTATTGAGGCAGCAAAAAAATATAAGGGACTTTCGGGAGAAGTGAATAAAGCATTGTCTGAATTGGAAACAGAGCTTGATGATGTGAATGATTCAATTGCGTCCGCTGAGTCTGCATCTGAAGATGTTTCTAGTACACAAATTACTGAAGATGCCCCTGTAACAAAAATTGTTGCGGTTATTTTACGCCATGCTATTGAAGGAAAGGCGTCGGATATTCATATTGAGCCACTGGAAGATAAGGTGCGTGTACGTTTTCGTGTTGATGGGGTGATGCATACAAGTATCGTTCTCCCCGCAAAAGTACAAAGTGCGGTTGTTGCACGCATCAAGATTCTTACCTCAAGCATGAAACTTGATGAAAAACGTAAACCACAGGATGGACGTTTTTCCGCACATATTGAGGGACGTAAGGTTGATTTCCGTGTCTCCACATTTCCAACATATTATGGTGAAAAGGTTGTTATGCGTATCCTAGATACGGGAAAAGGAGCGGTAAAACTTGAAAACCTTGGTATGCGTCCCGAAGATATTGCATTAGTACAAGACGCCATTCGCCGTCCCTACGGTATCATTCTTCTGACTGGTCCGACAGGTTCGGGAAAGACGACGACACTTTATTCAATGCTTGGGGAAGTTGATAAGGAGACGAAAAATGTTGTATCTCTTGAAGACCCTGTTGAGTACAATATGGAAGGTATTAGTCAGTCGCAAATCAGACCAGAAATTGATTATACGTTTGCGAGCGGGTTGCGGAGCATTCTTCGTCAAGACCCTGATATCATCATGGTTGGAGAAATCCGTGACAAAGAAACAGCTCAACTTGCCATTCAAGCTGCGCTTACGGGACACCTTGTGTTTTCTACTATCCACACCAACAATGCTTCAGGGGTTATCCCGCGGCTTGTGGATATGGGTGTTGACCCGTTTCTTATCGCACCAACACTTATACTTGCTATTGGGCAACGTCTTGTGCCGAATATCTGTCCAGGAGGACAAAAAGAGCGTCCGATTGAAGGAGCAATCGCGGAAATGATTACAAAACAAATTGAAGATTTGTCGCCCGAGCGTCGCGTATTATTTGAAGGAAAACAATTTGTATATGATGCAGTTCCAACGAACGATTGTCCTATGGGGATTCGTGGACGCCTCGGTGTATTTGAGATGATGGTCGTTAATAAAGCACTTGAAGAGATTATCCTTAAAAATCCTGTTGAAGAAGAAGTGTATCGTGTCGCTCGCGCGAACGGCATGATAACTATCAAAGAAGATGCACTTCTCAAGACGTTTGATGCCAAGATTCCTTTTGAAGAGGTCGCGACACTCTAATTTATAAAGCGTGCACTATGTCTCTTTTTTAGGTATTATATTCCTATGGAACAAAATACTACAAAACAATATAAGGCACTTATCATTGATGATGATAAGTTTTTACTTGATATGTATGCGATTAAGTTTGGGCAAAGTGGTTTTGAGGTGCTCGCATGTCTTGGCGCGGAAGATGCACTTGAAAAGATACGAGGAGGTTTTCTCCCCGATGTTATATTATCTGACATCCTCATGCCATCAATGGACGGATTTACATTTCTTGAGCGGTTGCGTGATGAACGACTTGCACAGGGTGCGAAAAAAATAGTTCTTTCAAACAAAGGAGAAAAACCTGATATTGATAAGGCAGTATCATTAGGGGCACATGGATATATTATTAAAGCAAATGTATTACCGTCTGAAGTAGTAGAAAAAACTCGTCGTATATTGAGTGGAGGGGGGAAATAGTATACATCCCTTTGAAAAAGTATGAGGTAATCCACAGCCCCTATTCCTTTTTGTGTCAATTTGATATAATACAAATGCTTCAAGCGCGTCTCAGGCGCACGGGCTTTTATTAATAGGTCGTTATTCGTTTTAATAGATTTATCTTTTCATTTTTATGAAGAATAGTAATCGAGGTTTTACCCTCATTGAACTTCTCGTCGTAATTGCCATCATCGGTATCTTGTCTTCCGTTGTATTGGCATCACTTAACTCTGCGCGTCAGAAATCACGTGACGCGAAGCGTATTTCTGATATCAAGCAACTTCAACTTGCGCTTGAGCTTTATTTTGACGCAAATGGTACGTATCCGCCCACGCTTGCTCCACTTTCAGCAGGTGGATTTATATCACAAGTTCCCACAGACCCTGTTGGAACAGGAACAACAGCAGCTAATTATTCGTATGTTCCATTGGCAACTTCTTCTGCAACGGCTGTGTGTCCTACTGCAACCCCATGTATGTTTTATGCATTAGGAGCTGGTCTTGAACAAGCGGGACACGCTGCTCATGGTGGTGATGCGGATAAGGTTGTTGGTACTGGTGGCGCAGTGTTTAATGGTGCAGACACTGGAATATGTACGACAGGAAAGACGGCGGGGAGATACTGTTTTGATGTGACTCCATAGTCATCGGGTTATTGTTGTATATTACACCAAAAACCTCCGCATGCGGAGGTTTTTGGTGTATACTATATACATGATTGACATACTATCCACAGATATTTTTATCGGTATCATTGTATTTCTTTTTGGTACCATCATTGGAAGTTTTTTGAATGTGGTGATATTTCGTTATGGTTCAGGGACATCATCTGTTCGTTCGCGGTCACGGTGCCTTTCATGCGGAAAAACACTTTCATGGAAAGAACTTTTTCCTCTCCTTAGTTTTCTTATACTTCGTGGTAAATGTCGTCATTGCGGTATTCATATTAGTACACAGTATCCTCTCGTAGAGTTTCTCACGGGTGCACTCTTTACTATCGTGTATATACTTGTCTCTCCGCACCTTGCGTATGGATTGCCCCAATTTCCTTTTTTAATAGGAGATGTACTATTTCTCTGGGCAATCACAGCACTTCTCATTGTCATTCTTGTGTATGATATGCGTCATATGATTATCCCTGATATGTTTGCGTATGGATTTGCGGGACTTGCTCTCGCATACACATTTCTTCCCGTGCTCTATTTCGGATGGCAGGCAGTATCATATGGTGATTTACTCGCGGGACCTGTATTTGCAAGTGCGTTTGCTCTTGTTTGGTTGCTGTCAAAAGGAACATGGATGGGACTTGGCGATGCAAAGTTGGTTCTTGGTATGGGGATTCTTCTCGGTTTCCGTGGTGGCTTTTCAGCGCTTCTTTTGGCGTTTTGGAGTGGGGCATTGTGGGGTCTTACTGCTATCGCACTCCAAAGATATGCACACATGTTACAATTGTCGGGGAAGCAGAAACAATTTACAATGAAAAGTGAAGTGCCGTTTGGTCCGTTTCTTATCGCTGGTCTTTTTGCGGTACTGTTGTTTCGTTTTGATATACTTTCGCTTCTTATATGAAATCATTTTTTTCTGTAGTAGTATCAAAATATAAAGAGAAACAAAGAACATCTCGCGGTTTTACGATTGTTGAACTCCTTGTCGTCATAGCTATTTTTGCCATGATGACGGGACTTATTCTTGCGAATTATTCGGGTTTTGACTCAAGTATTGTCCTTGAAAACACGGCATATGAAGTTGCTCTTGAAATACGTCAGGCACAGAGTTTTGGTCTTGGTGTGCGTCAGGCAGTTTCTGCGAGTGATGTGTTTCCCGCTTATGGGGTAAGAATACCAACACTTTCAGCAACGCCAGTACGAGAAGCATTTCTCTTTAGTGATATACCTCCAACAGGATTTCCAACAGGGAACGGTAGGTATGATGGGGGAGAGTTTTGTATTCCTGGGTCAGGAGAATGCGTAGAAAAGTTAATAATGCAAAAATACTATGTGTATGCATTGTGTGGTAATGTAAAAAAACATCTTGGCGCAGGGACTGTGTTTCGTACAACTGCTGATGTGGCGTCTTCTGGCGCAAGTGCGTATTGTGATAAAGAATCTCTTGAAATATTGTTTACTCGCCCTGACCCTGATGCTGTTTTCAAAGGATATATTGGTGGTTCGCTTGATGCGGAGTCACCATATGATGATGCTGAAATTATTATTGCCACTCCCCGGGGTGATGTACGCACTGTTGTTGTCTGGTCAACAGGACAAATAACAGTCGAGTAATATATCTGTATGCATATATTTCACTATACAAAACAAATACCTTCCCATCGCGGTTTTACATTAGTAGAGATGATTGTGTCTGTTGCCATTTTCTCTACGGTTGTACTTGTTGCAGTTGGGGCGTTGTTGTCTATTGTTGCTGCAAATAGAAAAGCCAATGCTCTCCGTGTTGTGATGGAGAATCTTAACTTTGCCATGGAAAGTATCGCACGAGATATCCGTACAGGAGATGGATACTCTTGTGGGTCAGGTGGCGATTGCTCTTATGATGATGCCATCTCGTTTAATGACCAAAAAGGCAATCCAGTTTCATATGTATTTTCTGGAGGAGGTATCGTTCGTATTTCAGGCGGAAAGACACTTAGTATGACATCACCATCAGTTGTCATAGAAGATGTTAATTTTTCAGTAGTAGGATCTTCTGGAGGAGATAGTGTGCAACCGCGTGTTCTTATGACGATACAAGGATATGCGGGAACACAAGATAGGACAAGGTCATCGTTTAGTGTACAGACAACGATATCGCAACGTGATACAGATTCTTAATGTGTATGAGCAAACGATTTTTTATATTTCAACATATCTCTTCCGTATCCATGACTATGTCGCGTGGTTTTTCGTTGATAGAAACACTTGTTGCCATTTCTGTTCTCATGCTTGCTGTTGTGGGACCTTTATCAATTGCCTCACGAGGACTTATTTCTGCTCAATATGCCCGTGACCAGATAACTGCTTTTCACCTTGCACGAGAGGCGACAGAACTTGTAAGAAACAAACGTGACACAAATATGCTTCATCCAATTGCTACACCAGCGGATTGGCTTAACGGATTAGATTCTTGTCGCGGTTCAAATATTTGTAAGGTAGACCCCCTGACGGGAATTTTTTCAGTATGTACTGGTTCTTCTTGTTCTGCATTATTAAAAAGCTCTACTACAGGTGTATATGGATATGGTTTTGGTTGGGAGGAGACTCCATTTACAAGAAATATCACTATACGCGATGTTGTTCATGGGGAAGAGATTGTTGTTGAGGTAGAGGTATTATGGCAAACAGGTGTAATGACAAAATCTTTTGTTATTACGGAACATTTCTTTAATTGGAAGCAATAAGTATGTATGACATATCTTCTATGCAACATATAGATAAAAAAAATACACATTTTTATTCTCTTAAAAAGAATGGTTTTGTTCTTTTGTTTGCCGTTCTCACCTCCAGTATTCTTTTAGCAATTGGACTGGGGATTTTTAGTATTGCATATAAAGAATTACTTTTGTCATCTTCGGATAGGGAATCTCAAATTGCGTTTTACGCAGCTGATTCTGCTGCGGAGTGTGCAGTATATTGGGATGCGGTGCATCCAGGTTTTACTGATGGAATTTTTGGTCTTGTTGATAGTGGGGGTGTGGTGTATGATGCCGATTCTTCTGGTTCTCCGATGTGTGCGGGAATAGATATCAATGATGTATGGACAGTAACGGGAAGTGGAGTATTTCCTATCGTAACAACATTTGATCTTACGTTCGGTGATGGATCATGTGCAAAAGTAACTGTTATAAAAAATTATAGTAGTGTATCAAATACAGAAATTCGTTCACGTGGTTTTAATTCTTGTGACCCTGGTGTATCACGCCGTGCGGAACGTGGGCTTCGCCTAACCTATTAGTATAGTAGAAAGATATCCGAAAAGATTTTATGATTTCACCAAAAGAACGCATCATACAACTGCGGAAAGCGATAGCGTATCACGATAAGCGTTATTACGCTCTTGATACTCCTGAAATATCTGATGAAGCATATGATGCACTTATGCGTGAACTTCGTGCACTTGAAGATGCACACCCTGAATATGATGATTCTGCAAGCCCCACAAAACGCGTGAGTGGTGTTGCGGTTGATGGTTTTGAAAAAGTGCGCCATGCGGTACGACAATGGTCGTTTGACAATATTTTTAATGATAACGAACTTGTTGCGTGGGATGCGCGTGTCCGTAGGTATGCTGAAAAAGAAGCGGTGGTTAATTCGCGTGACATTACTTATGTTGCCGAACTTAAAATAGACGGTCTGAAGATTGTTCTTACGTATGAACAGGGCGCGCTCGTGCGCGCCGCGACTCGTGGCGATGGGATAATTGGTGAAGATGTTACAGATAATATCCGCACCATACGGAGTATTCCGCTTCGTTTGTCTCAACCGATTGATGGTCTCTTCGTTGGGGAAGTGTGGATGGGAAAAGATGTATTCTCAAGTATTAATGAAGAGCGTGCGAAGAATGGTGAAACACTCTTTGCCAATCCACGTAATGCTGCCGCGGGTACATTGCGTCAACTTGATGCGCGTATAGTCGCATCACGAAGGCTTGATGTGTTTATGTACGATGTTGAATTGGTCAAAGGTGTGCCCTCTCCTGAGACACAAGAAGAAGAACTTGCGCTTCTTGAGACACTAGGGTTTCCTGTGAATAAAACATATTGTCATTGTCAAACTCTTGATGATATTCGTGCAATGTATACTACATGGACAGAGAAGCGTGAACATGAAGCGTACGGTATTGATGGACTTGTACTTAAAATAAATAATGTTGCTGTACAACGTGCCCTTGGGTATACAGGGAAGGCCCCGCGATTTGGCATTGCGTACAAGTTTCCTGCGGAACAAACGACGACGCGTGTTGAAGATATTTCGGTGCAAATTGGTCGCACGGGCGTGCTTACACCAGTGGCGCATTTGTCTCCTGTTGTCGTCGCGGGAAGTACGGTATCGCGCGCGACACTCCACAATGAAGACGAAATCAAGCGCTTGGATGTGCGCATCGGTGATACCGTCGTGATTCAAAAGGCGGGTGATGTTATTCCTGATATTGTGCATGTACTCAAGGAGTTTCGTACAGGGAAAGAAAAGAAGTTTACTATGCCAACAGTGTGTCCTATGTGTGGTGGGGAAGTGCGTAAGGAGACGATAGGTGCGGGAAAAGAACTTCGTGAAGGGTCACGCCATTATTGTGCCAACCCAACATGCTTTGCCGCGGAGAAGGAGCGCATTGACCATTTTGTGTGTAGAAAAGCGATGAATATTGACGGATTAGGAACAAAAATCGTTGAGCAACTTGTTGACACGGGGCTTGTCGTGGATATTGCCGATATTTTTGAATTGACGGAAGGAGACGTACTTCCTTTGGAAGGATTTGCAGAGCTTTCAGCAAAAAATCTCATTGAGGCAATTCACGCAAGTAAAACACCGTCTTTGCCACGTTTTTTATTCGCACTCGGTATTCGCCATGTAGGAGAAGAAACCGCGGATATTCTTGCGACGCATGTTGGCACGATAGGCGCGCTTGCGCGCGCCTCCGAAACCGACCTCGCGTCAATTGAAGGCATTGGTCCTGTGAGTGCACATTCTGTTGCTGGATGGTTTCGCGAACCAAAACATGCACGCCTTTTAGAGCGACTTCTTGCACATATACATATACGTCCTCAAGGAAAAAAAGAAGGGGGTTCTCTTGCGGGTATGACCTTTGTCCTTACAGGAACACTTGCCACAATGACACGTGACGAAGCAAAAGCGCGTATCAAAGAGCGCGGAGGGAAGGTCTCATCATCTGTTTCGCAAATGACAAATTATGTGGTCGCGGGTATAGACCCAGGATCAAAATATGATACGGCAGTAACATTGGGTGTGCTAGTGTTAGACGAAGAGGCATTTTTGAGGATGATAGAGTGAGTGTTGTTTGTGGTAATACAAAACCGGCACCGTATAGGTGCCGGACATGACTCAGATTTTCTCAAGGCGCTCTTTCAGCGCAGGAAATAATGCGCACATCTTTTCAATAAAGAAAGGGAATGTGCGGTGTATTTCAGAAACATAACTCCAGTTTTTTTGGCAACCACTCTTTTCTCTGCGAGTTGAGTGGTGTCGAGGTGCCATCTTCTACAGAGATATACAGCCGATTACCAATATTGGAAACCTGCCATTTAAGTTTTAGCCCCCTATTTTCAAACTCGCATAAGACTATCGTATTCCCATCTTCGATAGTCTCGGCAATTTCTTCAGGGCGCACAAGATTCACGAGCATTTCCATGTTCTCCATGATTGTGCGTTTTCTCTCTGCAACCAGCGCCATTCTGTTGGCGAGATTGTGCCAGTGTCCCATAGTATTCGGATTTTTTTAGATGTATTATGTAAACAGCGAGAGATGTTAGTAATATTCTCTCTTGTGTTATACTATTCTTTGTATGGACACAGACGCAATGAAACGACTGGCACTTCTCTGTCGCATTGACATGTCGGAAGAAGAATTGGAAACACTCCGCGCGGAAATGGAGCATATTCTCGGTTATGTTGAAAAGGTGAGTGAACTTGCACCTGCTGAGCGAGCGCTTGAAGTAGGTGTCCACCACAATGTCATGCGTGAGGATAGTGCTTCACATGCGAGCGGCATATATACGGAAGCGCTTCTTTCTGCTGCTCCAACACGCGAAGGTGATTTTATTCGTGTCAAAAAAATCCTCTGATATGGATATACTGCATGCTTCAATCAAAGAATTGCGTACCGCGCTTGACGCGGGGGATATCACTGCAGTCATGATTGCTGAGGCGTTTTTGTCGCGTATCAAAGAAGTTGATACTGATATACATGCATTTCTTGAACTATACGATGATGTATTGGAACAAGCGCGTCATGCCGACACGTTGATTGCCGCAGGAAATATCCATCCGCTTACGGGTATTCCTGTCGCACTCAAAGACAATCTGTTAGTCGTGGGTAAGCACGCATCATCAGCATCAAAGATTCTTGAAGGATATGTTGCGCCGTATGATGCGCATGTGATCACACGTCTCAAAGATCAAGGGGCGGTTTTTTTGGGTCGTACCAATATGGATGAATTTGCGATGGGTGGTTCAACAGAAAACTCCGCATATGGACCAACAAAAAATCCACATGATGTGTCGCGTGTGCCGGGGGGATCGTCAGGCGGGTCAGCTGCTGCGGTTGCCGCACGTATGGCACCTCTTGCACTGGGGAGCGATACAGGTGGTTCCATTCGTCAGCCAGCATCATTTTGTGGCATTGTGGGGCTTAAACCGACCTACGGTGCGGTGTCGCGCCGTGGTGTGATGGCGATGGGTTCGTCACTTGATCAGATTGGTCCGTTTGGACGTACGGTTGCTGATACCAAAGCGTTGTTTGCTTGTATCAACGGATATGATGCTGAGGACAGCACGTCTGTCCCTGAAGAGGCTCGTCGCATAATGTGTGGCAATATTCGTACGACGGGAGCAATGCGCATTGGTGTCCCTGAGTCATTTGTGTATGGAGAAGGAGTAGATGAGGATGTGAAAGAAAACTTTCGTGCAACGCTTCGCGCACTTGAGACGGCAGGACACAGTATTGTTCCCATTGAACTCCCTACATTCCCGTACGCGCTTGCTGTGTACTATATCATTATGCCTGCTGAAGTATCTACTAATCTCGCGCGTTTTGACGGTGTGCGTTACGGACTCCATGTTTCAGGAAATGATTTACTTGAAGACTATATGAAGACGCGTGGCACGGGATTTGGCAAGGAGGTGCGTCGTCGTATCATGCTTGGGACGTATGTGTTGTCCGCTGGATATTATGATGCATATTACAACAAAGCAAATGAAGTACGTGAGGCATTGCGCGCCGAATTGGTACAAGCATTTAGTGAGGTTGATGTGATTGCGACACCCACATCGCCGACACCAGCATTTCGTATTGGAGAAAAAGCGTCCGATCCACTTCAAATGTACTTGGCGGATATCTTTACTGTGCCGGTGAATATTGCGGGCGTGCCAGCAATTTCCGTTCCTTCAGGAACAGTGATGCGTGATGAGCAAGCACTTCCGCTTGGCATGCAGTTTATCGCGCCACATTTTGCTGAAGAAACACTCTTTTCTATTGCGTCAGAAGTTGAACGTCTCGTATAATTTTTTCCTATGGCTGAAACAGGAGGACCATTTATCAACCTTGAATACGTGTTTTACAAAGTCTACACGTGGATATTTGGTGTGCCATCGGGGACAGGGGAAACAGGAACGTTGGGAGGAGACAGCGGGACGGGGACGATTCCAGTGGGGGACGGGGGGCTTGTGAATACAGGGAATGGGGTTGATATGGAGATGCTTGCTGAAATATTCAAAAATATTCTTGGTTTCATTACGCTTCTGCTTATTATTGGACTCGGGTATGTCATTGTGCGTATCAGAGAACTTCACAAAGAGATGAAGAAAAAGCCCACATGTGCTGAACCAGAACATGTTGAAAAGACAAAAGAAAATGAACGATGGGAAGTTGTCCGCATGCACGTCGCGTCAAATGTTCCCTCTGATTGGCGTATGGCAATTATTGAGGCGGATAATATTCTTGATGACATGGTCAAACGTATGGGATACGAGGGAAAAGATTTGGGAGAGCGTCTGCGTGCCGTGGAGCCGAGTGATTTTCTGAGTATTCACAGTGCGTGGGAGGCACACAAGGTGCGCAACAAAATTGCGCATGAAGGGTTGGGATTTGAGATATCTCAACGCGAAGCAAAACGCGTGATTGATTTATATGAACAGGTGTTTCGTGAGTTTGAGTATATTTAGAGGAGAAATGAGGAATATGGGATGGGTTACGAAGTACGAACGAGTACGCTTGCCCCGCACCCCACGTGGTGCGGGGAACATATGAAACGAGACTGGAAGCATGAATCAAGAAGCACGAATCAAGAATACGAAATTAGGAATATGAACATACGAATAACGAATATGTACGCCTGCCCCGCACCCTACGTGGTGCTGGGGAATATACGAATGACGAAGAAACGATAAACTATAAAATGAAAAAGAAAAAGTTAAAAAAGAGAAAGACAGTGTTCAGTACAATGTAAAAAAATAATCCCGCGGCTTCCGCCGCGGGCTTTCTTAAGGTTTTTGATATACCCCTTCAAGCGCTTTGATATGCTCTTTGGTTGGTTTTACGTGAGCTTCCTCCAACGCACGCATTGCCAACATTCGTGGATCTTTCCAAATTTCAAGATTTACATACCTTGATGGCACATCGTTGCCGTTTAGGGAAACTGATTTTATTTTTCCATAGGTTCCCTTATGCCAAAAAGGAATTTTACAATCGGCAGGATGCCCATGAAACCATTCACCATAGCTCCATATACCACGCCGACTCCCTGTCTTTCCTATCACTACTAACACGTCATTATACCCCGGTGTGTTTGGAGGAATGGGAAAGAGTTCGTTTAGTCCGTTATCCACGCGAACATATCCTTGTGGAGTCTCAACTTCATTAGAACGACTTTTTAGCCATTTATGTTCCAATTCTGTAATTTTTTCTCCACCGATATAATACGTAACTTCGATCCATTCATCCCATTTTCCTTCTGAATAATGAGATGTACCGGCTGTCCGCATTGCACTCCCAAATGATTTCCCGGCGTAACACGACTCTTTATTTTCTGTTTTCGTGAAAACCCCATTGGAATTGACGAAGAGTTTCCACAACAAGTCCAGACGTGGTTTTGAGACCTCGAGCCACTTTGAGATCGTGTTAGTGAGTCGCGCAATATCTTTATCTGTCCACTCAAAAATGGTAATTGCACTAGTGATTGGCGATAACTCAAGCAGTCCGATTTTATGAGCCGTTTCAAATTTCCAGACTTTCGTCAAATCATAACATGACGACGGTTTATCTTTGCCGTACTCCAAAGCCTGAAGCTTCCAGTCCGGACCAGCATTGTCTTTCAAGACATTGAAGGCCTCTACCACAAAGGGGAGGAGTCGTGTGCGATTTTTTGCAATCTTTTGTTCTGCAGACTGTCGCATGGCTTCCGCTTCTTTTTCCTGACGAAGGAGTTCATCTTTTCTCATGTCATACATCTGTTGTAAGACATGACGGAGTTCATCAGGTTCCATATCAGGAATAATCAGGCCACCTTTTGGTAAGATAATGCCATATGTACGGAGTGTTTCGGGGGCGATAGTATAGTTTCCTACGAATATGCCACCCTTTTTTCCGTTTGTGATTGTTCTTGCATCTTTCAGATATTTTGCAAGTACAGCATCATCACTCACGGTTTTCAGATTAATTTCCAAAAATTTCGACATGGCACGTTCCTATTTTGTGTTTATTAAATTTTAAAAAACTAAAACTTTTTGAGTATTCGATTCACAGAGAATCAAATCCTCAAAAAGTTGCCGGAGGAGGGGAGAAAAATTTCCTCTCCTCCGGCTGTGGTTATTTGACGAGGTAACGGTACACCGCTGCCGCGACAGCAGAGTCGTAGAGCGGATTGTGTGTCCCGCCCTCAAACTCGCCGACCGACAGGCCATGCTCTTTTACGAACGAGTCCACCGAGGTGGGTTTCGCTCCGGCCGCCTGCAGGTTCCCACTGACATCATACAGTGGGTATGGGCCGTCCCGGTCGCCGATAAAGCCCAGCTCATGCATGTCGCGCAAGAGCTTGGCTTCCACAATGTAGCCCATGTGGACCACAATGTCGGCACCCTCTTTGTTCGCCATGTAAAAATCGGCGAAATCGCGGAGCATCGAGGAGTAATCCTCGTGCGTCACCGGGATGCCCTGTACCTGGGGTAGAGTGTTTTCACGGCTCCACTGGTCGGTCACAACCGATTCAGGAAGCCGCGCTTCAAAGCGGGCGATTTCGACACCGTTCTCGTCGTAGGCGAGCGCGCCGATTGCCCATGCCTGTCCCCAGAGACCGTTGGTCTCAGCATCAAAGGAAAGAATTTTCATGTTTCTTTAGTTGTGGTCACATGTGTGACCGTCTTTAAAAATCTTGATTTACTTTTCAAATCCCCTGCGGGTGCAATAAGATATCTTTTTCTATTATAGCATATCTCATATATATTGTCAATCATTTCTGCTTGCGCTGTTTGGGGTGATGTGGTAATATATTTTCACGAAGCCGACAGGGCTTTTTCATTTATTGATAATCATATAGGGGGGTAGAGAAGTAGTATCTCGGGAGGCTCATAACCTCCAGACCTAGGTGCAATTCCTGGCCCCCCTACAACAATACTAAAATATCCCCCTTGTGGGGATATTTTAGTATATGTTTAGGGAGGGTAGGGAGCGAACTGCTTCGCTCCCGTCAGGAATTGCACGCCGGAGCATGTCTGAGCAACTTGTTGCGAAGACAGCGAGGCAGGGTGAGAAAGCGAATACATGGAGCTTTCGCAAGACCTTTTGAGATGGATTGGAGGACTTGTCCGAACAATACGTCCAAAAGGTGTACTGCTCCTGTAAGGAGAGAGCCATACTGTATACACGGAGACCTTGCTTGCAAGGACGAACGCATATGCTGATGTGAGCTGCGCCAATTCCTGGCCCCCCTACAACCTACAAAAAGAGTCCCTCACGGGACTCTTTTTGTAGATTATAGTTGGGCTCGAAGGAGTTACACGTCAATTTATTGACCCAGTATGACGTAGTGTTGCAAGTTTTAAGTTCTTGGTTGCAGGCATAACGTATTCGTTATGTTAGACTCTTGAAACTTGAAACTAAAAACTTGAAACTTTTTAAGCATTGGTTTATCTCGCAAGTGATATTTGTAAAAAGTTGAGCAACGCCGAAAAACGTGTTACCCTGTACTCCAACGCCGGGGTAGCTCAGTTGGTTAGAGCATAGCACTCATAAAGCTAAGGTCGTGGGTTCGATCCCCACCCCCGGCACCCATCTCCACTTTCATGGATGACGCATGTAGTATGCTTGCGTTTGTTGTTGCGACTATAATTTTTAGTGATTTATCCTCTGTTATGAAAGTGGGGCTGGGCGAAGTGGGGCTGTGTTCCACGTTATACTTGCGTAGTGGCTCATAATATAGTACCCTAAGGGACATCGCCCAAGTGGCGGAAACCATTATGTCACAAGATAGACTCATCAAATTGACCTGCACCGAGTGCAAACGTATCAATTATTGGTCCAGTAAAAACAAAAAGACCAATACTGACAAGCTTGAACTCAACAAATACTGTAAGTGGTGCGACAAACAGACGAAGCATAAGGAAGCGAAGAAATAATCCGTATATCACGGAGATTCTTCGTACAAGTCTCATGCGGCCGTGGTGTAGCCCGGTTAACACGTCGCTCTGTCACAGCGAAGATCGCCGGTTCAAATCCGGTCGGCCGCGCATAACAAAAAGAGGTTGGTTTTTGCCAATCTCTTTTTGTTATGTCTCTCGCGAGCCGACCGGATTTGAACACGAAAGGGGTCGGGAAAACTGTAGTTTTCCCGTGGAGGAAGTTCATGGAACCGTGGGTTCCACGAGCACACCGAGCACCACTTTCGTTTACGAAAGTGGTGCTCGGGAGCAGTGAACATTCCGGTCGGCCGCGCATAAAAAAGAAACTGACTTTCGTCAGTTTCTTTTTGTTATGATGAAGCGGACGACCGGATTTGAACTCGTAGGGGGTCGGGGGCGGTGGAACGCCCCTGTGGTGGAGGTTACGTGGAACCGTGGGTTCCACGAGCACAACCCAGCTCTACTTTCATGTATAATGTGTATATCACAATATACGTATGTCTATATGATTAGTTTGTCTCTTGCGTTTTCGTATTTTATGAAAGTGGGGCTGGAGGAGCAGCGAATATTCCGGTCGGCTGCGTAGAACAAAAAGAGGTTTGCTTTTGCCAATCTCTTTTTGTGTATACTGATTTTCCACAAGCATACGAGTGATGTATACTTATCAGCATGTTGGACCTCAAAGACATTACTCTTCTTGGTATTGATTGTGTTGATTTGGATCGTCTTAAACTTGCGGCAGATATTTCATGTAGGGATATTTCTTTTGGTGCGGTAAAATTACTTTCTTCAATTCCTGATGACGATTCTCGAGTTGTTCCTATTCGTCCTATTAATTCATCTAAAGAGTATTCAGATTTTTGTATCAAAGAGATGCACAGATATGTTGATACGAAATACGTTCTTGTTTTTCAGTATGACGGTTTTGTCTTGAATCCAGACGCTTGGTCCGATGTGTTTTTTGCATATGATTATATTGGTGCGCCGTGGTACCATCTAGGTGATCTTCGTGTAGGAAATGGAGGCTTTAGTTTGCGAAGCAAACGTCTTCTTGTATGGTTGGCAGAACATTATAACGTTCCTCATGTGCGTCTCCATCCAGAAGATGTTTTTATTTCGCGCTTCGCAAGACCGTTTCTTGAAAAAGAAGGTATGGTGTTTGCGCCTGAAGATGTTGCCACAAAGTTTGCATGGGAAGGGAGTGAACATTCTGTTGTATGGGACGGACAATTTGGATTTCATGCTATCAGCTATACTGATATTTCAAATTGGCTTTCACAGCATGCTGAATACCAAAAACAATTATCATATCCACTTGATGATTATGCAACGCTGATGAAAAAATATCCCGTATACACCGGACATGTACACACCTTTCGTTTTGGAAAGCATGATTTAGAAAATTATAAGCGTCTTTCGGAAGGGGTGAAGCAGTATGAGATACGGGTTACTAAAGAAAAATATCATGATTGGTCGCATGTGCGCGAAGGAGACACGATTATAGGTAAGCGTTCGGGAGTTTCTTTTGCTATATTTCCCATTCCCGCATTTGAGAGGACAGTCTCTCGTCTGGAACGTTTCTCGGGATTGCATGAGTTAAAGAGTAAGTATCCTGATTTGTCGATTACGCCACCTTTTGATTTGATTCCGCGGCGTATGCGTTTTCTGGTAAGATATATGCCGACAATGTTTTTACCCAAACATGAAGAATATACGGTTTTTTGGTTTTAAATAGTAAGAAAGAAAAGTTGATAATATCTCTCATATATAGTACGCTAATACCCAAGCCAAGATAGCTCAGTTGGTAGAGCACATCCATGGTAAGGATGAGGTCTCGGGTTCGATCCCCGATCTTGGCTCCAGCAGGAGCCAAGAGAGAAAGCCAACTGCTTGGCTTTCGTCGGGGATCGAACGGCGGAGCATGTTTCGTGCTTGCACGAAACGGCGAGCCGCGTCCAGCGGTACTTATGGAAATGCGAGAGCCCGAAGCATTTCCATTAGTAACCGCGGGTCGATCCCCGATCTTGGCTCCAGCAGGAGCCAAGAGAGAAAGCCAACTGCTTGGCTTTCGTCGGGGATCGAACGGCGGAGCATGTTTCGTGCTTGCACGAAACGGCGAGCCGCGTCCAGCGGTACTTATGGAAATGCGAGAGCCCGAAGCATTTCCATTAGTAACCGCGGGTCGATCCCCGATCTTGGCTCCAGCAGGAGCCAAGAACACAACATGCATTTATGCATGTTGTGTAGGGGATCGAACGGCTCGGCGATGTCTGAGCGATTTATCGCGAAGACCGCGAGCCGCGTCCAAGAGTACTTGGTGAAATGTGAGCTTTGCGAAACTCTCCTCGTGATTCTTGATCCTCGTCGTCTTTCATTCTTGACTCTTGATTCGTACTTCTTAATTCTCGTTTACGCCACCTTAGCTCAGTTGGTAGAGCGATCGCTTCGTAAGCGATAGGTCCCCAGTTCAATCCTGGGAGGTGGCTCTCTCTCACACGCCAGTCTCATACTGGCGTGTGTTTTGTATTATTTCGGTATATGATACTAGTATGCATAGTGTTCGTACACTCCTCTTATTTGGCATGTTAGGGGCTATTCCTGCTCTTCTTCTCGCTCGTCCCGAGTTGGTCGTGTCTCCTATCCAACACATGAGAGCAGAGAAGAAACCCTCGCAAGTAACCCTTGTTGCGGTGGGAGATGTCATGCTGTCGCGTGCCGTTGCTGAACGTATGCGCGCACACGGGGTTGACTATCCTTTTTCTGAGACGAGGGACAGTATCGCTGAAGCAGACATTGCATTTGCAAATCTTGAGACTCCTCTTGTTACAGGAAGAACGATTGCCTACGGCGAAATGACATTTCGTGCGGACCCTGAATCTGCGGGTGCGCTTGCGCGCGCCGGTTTTGACATTGTGTCTCTTGCGAACAATCATACGACCAATTTTGGTCCGGAAGGACTTCTCGCAACATTTCGTCACCTTTCAGACGCAGGTATATCCTTTATAGGAGCAGGAAAGAGTAGAGATGAAGCGTACGCGCCTGTACTCATTGAAAGGAATGGTACGACATTTGCATTTCTCGCGTATACATACGCTCCCGATACATACGGGTTGGGAAGTTCTCCAGATCTTCCTGGTCTCGCAGGACTTGATACAGAACGCATGATACAAGCAGTTCGTACGGCAAAAGAGTCAGCAGATGTCGTCGTGGTATCTATGCATGCGGGAGATGAGTATGCGATGGAACCGAGTGACGTGCAAAAGGAATTTGCACATGCGGCGATTGACGCAGGTGCGTCGCTTGTTATCGGGCATCATCCCCATGTTCTTCAACCATCCGAGCGGTATCACGATGGACTTATTTTGTATAGTCTTGGTAACTTTATTTTTGATCAAATTACTCCCGAAACGAAAGAGTCGGTCATTGCACACATTACATTTACAGACGGAGTGATAACGGAGACTTCATTTCTTCCTGTTATTATTGAAGATCTTTCCCGTCCACGTATCCTTGAGGGAGAAGAAGGGGAGACAATAGTAAAAAGAATTGGAAATAGGGGGATAAGACTAAAATCGGGAGGATGAAATACCAAAACTGTGGCTCGATTGAGCCACAGTTTTGGTATTTCATCCAAACGATTGTAATATGTACGTATATGATACGAAAAAAAATGCTCGCAGTGTCATCATTCTATGGTGAAAAACGGACACCGGAACGGACGACAACGGTAT